>Ga0157370_10009904_pt1 | contig 10099 bp, 27 predicted proteins | sample C35metaG_FD_113463 | JGI IMG/M metagenome (GOLD analysis project Ga0157370, IMG submission 113463) | Corn rhizosphere microbial communities from Kellogg Biological Station, Michigan, USA - C3-5 metaG | ecosystem: Host-associated > Plants > Roots > Rhizosphere > Soil | place: USA: Michigan... | reverse complement strand
TTGTGGGTAAGAAAATAGAGCTTTCAGGTAAAAAGTTCAATCGTTTACTTGTAATAGAAGAAACAGATATTCGCCGGGGTGGCAGTATTGTCTGGAAATGCCTGTGTGATTGCGGAAATGAGTCTTTGGTCTCCAGTAAACACCTAGTTAAATTTAAAACTCAGTCTTGTGGGTGCCTCGGATTGCAACGTCTCGACGAAGGTCGTATAACCACACATGGTGCGGCAGGTACGTATGAATACGCGAGTTGGAAAGCAATGAGGGCTAGGTGTCTCAATGAAAATAATAAGAAATTTGATCGGTACGGTGGCAGAGGTATTTCGGTATGCGAAACTTGGCTTAATTCATTTGAAAATTTCTTAGCTGATATGGGGTATGCTCCTGATGGCATGACACTTGACCGTATTGATGTCAACGGTAATTACTGTAAAGAAAATTGCCGGTGGACTGACATTTATACGCAGAATTTTAATCAAGGTATGTGTAAGAATAATACATCCGGTAAAACCGGTGTAAGTTGGAGCGAAGAACGTCAGAAATGGGTTGCTTCAATTTGCTTGAATAATAAACCAACCAGTCTTGGAAGATTTGATACTTATGAAGAAGCTGTAGAGGTTAGGGAAAAGGCTGAGATGGAGTATATGGGAGTAACTAAGAAGTGAAACCTAAAGAATACAATACTTATTTTGATTTTGCCTGTCGCGTAGCACTTAACTCTTATGCGGAGCGCAAGAAGGTAGGCAGTTGCTTGATAACACCCGACGAAGTGCTCCTAATTGGGTGGAACGGGAGCCCAAGTAACTTTGATAATAAGTGTGAAGATGACCAAGGAAACACTTTTAGTCATATTCTGCACTCAGAAAGTAACGCTATAATGAAAGCAACCAAGGCAGGGATCAGCCTAAAGGGAAGCACAATCTTCACGACATTGAGTCCTTGTCAGGCTTGTTCAAATTTGATTGTACAGGCAGGTATCACTAAGGTAGTGTATGGAGAAGTGTATAGAGATACAGCACCACTAGAATTTCTCAAGAAATGTAACGTTCACGTAGAGCAATTTAAAGGAGAATAAAATGCACAGTAAAGCTAGCAAATGGGATTGTGAAGAAATCCTCGAAACTAAGAAACTCCAATTATTCGCTCTAGACGAATTCATGTATGCACTCAAGTACCAACGTATTCATTGGGCAAACGGTCATGTCACATACGAAAGTGGTCAGCGTAAAAACCGGGGACGCGCTGTAATCTCATTTAAGAAGGCAGTTGATCTATATAATAACAATTCTATCAAGTGTGTTTTTGGTAAACCTCCTGCCACACTAAGCTTGTGGAGTTTTGATGATTATACTGTTGCCAAGGCCAAAGCAGCACGACCATTGAAGAGTATTAAACTTCAGTTTTGCAAAAAGACCCGTCTGATTATTGTACAAGATCATCGAATTCATTTCACTTTGGAAAGCTACTCCAAACTATTCCTCAACAATAAATATCTTGGGTGATTTTATGGACAGAGGAATAGTGTATTTGTTCATTGATGGAAGTTGGATGTATGGATGTGAATACAATCCTAAATTTCATTCGGAGAAGGGAAAGTATTCGGAAGTAGTGTTTGGTCGTGGATGGTCGTCAAAAGAAATTACAGAATGTCTTCGTGACTACTATGAAGAAAATTACACAAAATTATTTGAATAATTCTTAGCCTCTGGTCTTGACGGACTGGAGGCTTTCGTTTATGCTAAAGAAAAACAGGAAGGTATTGATGACTAAAGAACAACTACACCGACAGCTTAAGTTTATTCACAAAGATTTAACCAAAGCACAAACAAGGATGCAAAAGTTAGCTAAGAAATTAGGCTTTACCGAAAGACAAGAATATGTGGACAATTCAATTAAAGAGGTAGAGGAGCTTATTAAGATGTTTGACTCAGCTTGTCCTGAATGTGGCCTTATTGATCAACATAAAATGTCGTGTGATACGCAGTATAAGGATAAACAATGAACCTAGTGAAACAACGTCTAGCATGGGAAGCTATGTACGCTCTTGGTGTAGATACAGACTTCCAACCATTTCTAGACTATAAAGAAAACAGGTTGTCAGAATTACACAGACAATCAAGAGCTATTGAAAAGTTTTACGAGTATATAATTTCATTGGAAAGAAGGCTTAAGGAGAAAGAAAATGATTAAAGGAAAACGAAATCAGTTAGCTAACGTAGGTAATAAGTTTCAGACAACAGCTAAGAAGGTATTGTGCTGCTGCTCTGCTGGACTACTTCGCTCGCCAAGCTTGGCTAATATCTTGCATAGAGAATTTGGTTTTAACACACGTGCTGTTGGTTGTGATAAAGAATACGCTTTGATTCCAATCTCACAAGCACTGATTTGGTGGGCAGATGAAATTGTGTTTGTTAATCGCGAGAACTTCGACAGCCTTAGTCAAGAAGAGAAGGACGAAATAGTGGATGTCGGTGTAAAAGTTACAATCCTAAATATTGAAGATGATTTTGATTGGAATGACAATGTTTTAAATAGAACTTTACTTGAAGCATACAACAGGACTTAACAGTCCAAGGTAGAAATAGCATGAAAACTTCCGTAATCAGTATTCTTTCCTTTACATTGATCTTGACAGGCTGTACACTAGCTCCAGTAAAGCAAAACAATAGTGTTATCGTTGGCCCCGGAACATTCTATGCTAAATGGCAGAAGCAAGTGATGGATGCCTGTTCTGAGAAGGCAGCAGAAGTTGTTCTGAAGCTTACGGCTGATAAATACAGGGAAGGAATATTGCTGACGGAAGAGCAAATTGTTATGATTCACGGAATATTGGTTAGGAAGTGTTCCATGAATAGTGGGTTGGTTATTTAATTGGGGGAAGTTATGAAATTTAAACGATTGGTAGATAACAAACCGGCATACACGGCAGGTAAGGTTTATAATGTGATACAAGACAAGTGTGAATTCACAGGACAGGCTCTTGCGGGCTTAGTTATTGAAAACGATATGGGCAGTCAGTGCTATTATAGTCTGCATGGTTATCACGCCATGCAAGAGTTTAATCGTTTGTGGAAGGAGGTAAAATGAGTAATCCATCGTTTACACCAATGAATGAAGAACAACGTCAAACTGTTCGACTTAAACGGCTAGCAGACCAAGATTGGGCAAAGACCAATCTAAAAGATGATTTCGCTGATGAGCCTGTATGGCGAGCACTTGGTTCAGAATATGGCGTACGGTTCCCACAACGACACGTCCCAGCTACTGAATTGAAGTATTTGAAACGTACATGCAAGAAGCTCGGACTAGAAATCAGCACGTTTCTTGAATCAACAGGATTCACAACTTTGAAGCATCTTGTTTCAGCTAACAAAACATATCCAAGTTGGGCTTTTGTTGGGTTGATTTTGGAGTTTTACCACGACCATAAAACAAACCAGTACAAATACCCCTCAAATATCGATTGAAAAGGTTGTTTTGTTGGGTAAAACTGATATGATTAGATGCAATATCGAATAACTCAATCACACATACCGGGTACACTAAAATGACACTATTAACGATCTACATTATCGGTGCAATACTTGTTTTCTACTACGAGACAGAGGATATTTTCCTTGGTTCTCTTCCAACATCCATTCAAGGGACAGTTGTATTTGCCTTGTGTTGGCCCTTTTCAATAATCTTTGGGGCTGTTATCATGTGGAAAGAGATTATTAAGAAACGTGGAGAGCAGAAATGACTGCAAATCGGACTCTTGCTGAACAACGTGGACTATCTGAATATCAGATCCAAGAGATTGACCGTCTTCATGAACATCTTGATAAAACAATGGACTATTTCATTGAACAAGGCTGGACACAGGCACGAGAAGATGAGATTCATGATATCGAATACCTCTTGCAGCAAGCTTGGGGTTTCCCTAAAGACTGTGGTTATCATCGTTATGCACAAAAATATGCTTTTATTTGTCAGTGGTACGGACGAACATTTAAATGTATCGAAACTGGTAATCAAATCACATTAGGAAAAGACGTTCATGAACGTCAATACATCCCTTTTGGTAATTGTGCAATTGACTTGGGAGTTCTTAACGGGTATTCTCGTCGTATTGGGAATATGGAGGTAATTAAATAATGACTTGTGAAGTCAAAGATACAAGTATTATTAGGTTAAGCCTTCAAGATAAGTTTGAAATAACTTATCTTCAGCTTGACTTCTTCTCTGAAGAGTTTCAAACGGGATTGGATAGTGTTGATTGCGAAAAAGATAGTGAGTACTTTGCCCAATCCCTCCTCAATGTTATTGGAGATCACTTGAGTCGGAGGAATCTGAGGGATATCATTAGTGAATGCACCAAACGTTTGGAGGAGTGGTAATGACCAAAGAATATTCCCATGACAGAGAAGTGATCAAAGACTTCATCCGCTGGATTAGTGATGAGCATAAGTGTGCTATAGTAGCTTTCCCGGATGAGTTTGCAGCTAATTCGTATGTCAATTACCAGTTTGTGAACGTTTCAGAAATACTGGAAGAGTTTATTGAGGGGAGAAAATAATGACTAAACATTTCGATGAAGAATCCGGCAGCTGTGTTTTAGGCGAGCTCATTCCTCTGAAAGAGCTTGTTAAAAGAGAAAAGCCAGAACCACCTAAGCCACCACTAATGCGGGTTGGTGTCAATGGCTATCCATGTCCTTTGTGTGGGAGTGGTATGAAACCAAAATGTTGTTTTGGAATATTGTTTAATGTATTCAAAGGGTGTTATCAACCTGACTGTGAAAATTATTGGAGAGATAAATGACCAACATTCTGCAATTCCCTAAAAGAAATATATCCACAATAACAATTGACATTCAGACCACAATCCTTGAAGATGATAGCATCTGGTATAGACTTACAGATATTAAAAGTGGTGGCTGGTGTGAATGGATTAAATTGGAGGAAGAATAAATGTATCTTTGGTTAAAGCGTTGGTTCTATGGCTGTGAACACGATTATCAGTTTCTTACTAAGTTTGATACTATGGACAGTCGTGGTAAATATATTATTTATATGACATCTGTACATCGCTGCACTAAATGTATGAAGCTCAAGAGGGATGTGATAAAATCATGACTAACCCTGACCGCTGCTCATGTGGAGCTAGGGAGAAGAGTAAGTGTAGCAAGGAGAGTGAACATGGAAGTGGGAAGGCTTGTATGAAGTTTATGAAAGATGCTTGGGCTGAACATGACAAGTTGCATGGTATTGTGAAAGTCAGTATGCAAGATATCGGGATACCAAAATACGATCTATTTGGGCAACTATTCAAACTCGGCGTAACACAAGTCACCGAGAAGTGGCATGATCTTCTGATTGTTGAGCTTATTCTTGAAGGGGATTTCAAAGATGAAGATATTGCTAATTGTCTCTATCAGAACTCTCCAATGATGTACCGACATATTGGTGACATTGCTCAGACTGTCGAAGGTGTTGATGGGATGTTGTTTAAATATGGGTTTACGAGAGGATAATATGTCCCAGTTCGAACAAGCTAAACAAAGAGCACGAGAGTTAGATAAACTCCATCCTGAATTTATCCATATGGTTGGTGTTAGGTATCAGATCATTAGAGCGAGGAAATATAGTGAACAAGTCAATTGAAGACAGGATGCAAGCTGTAGAAAATGAGCTTAAAGAGATTCGTAAAGAATTGGAGGAGAGTTTGGCGAGGTACAAGACAATCAATACAGTTGACAGAGATTATTATCCGTTTACAATGGAAGCTGTAGATAGGTTCAGCTTCCCTATGTGGGACCATACGCAACAATATAAGCCACTAAATTAGGAGGAAATAAGATGAAGAATGAAATCGTACAAGGGTTGGAAGATCTTCACACAGAGCTAGAAAATCAAATGATGTCTGATGATGAATGGATGTACACAGAAGAGTTGAGTAGCTACATTCTTAAAGTCCGACAACTACTTAAACTGTGTGAAATTAGCAAAGTTGAGAACAGGGTACGTATCTGCTCTGACTATACAGACTCATGGTTTGCTTATCGGCTGAGTTACAGTGGCCCTAGATTCAAAACTGAGCTTGAAGCTATTGAATGGGCAGAGGAGAATGGATATCATGTATAAAGTAGAAGGTGAATCATCAGAAGGCAACTATCTTGATGGTCAATCGTTTGATACGGAACAAGAGGCTAATCAAGAAGTATGGGCACTGAGTCAGGAGTTTCCTGAGAATAGCTATTGGGTGGAGGTTGAATGAAAATTTATATTGTTGTAGAAGTTGAACGTGATTCTATGAGTAGGACAAACTGTGGCGTATACCTAACAGAAGATGAAGCTTTCGATCATCAAAATGAAATGGATGAATGTGCAGGTGGTGGTACAACGGATTGGGAAGTTGAGGAGTGGGATATTGGCACGACTACCAAAGAAGACTGACAATGAGATTGTAGCTGAATGGCTTATTGAGAACAGATGGCGTAATAGTCTGAATACTGACACCATACAAAAGATGCCTGCCTTCGTGGACGATGCTGTTATAGCTGCTGTCTACGTTGTTGCAGGCACTTCCAATGGACAAGTTAATATCAGCCCAAAGCTTGTATTCAAATGTTTAATGCTAAATGAAATCAGTGCTCAATCCGTAGCCACTCGTGAAGTTGGTTATGAGATGAGTGACAGGCACGCAAGACGACTTGCTCAGACTGTACGCTTTGCGCTGGATGGAATTAGGCACCGAATACAAGAATATGAAAACTCAATAACCGAAGAACAGAAGGGGAACATTCAATTGGAAATAGAATTTATTAGGGACTACTACACTGGACGTAGCTCACCTCTGTACTCTCCACCACTTCCAGAAATACCATCTGAAATATTGCAACTACGTGCAGAAGGTAAATATCTAGAATATGGTGAGGCTGTTAGAGAGTTTAGGATGAAATAATTACGGTCGGAGTATATTAGAGATTAAATAAAACATTCGGAGAGAACACAGATTGGAACGTGATATCAAGATAGAAATGAGCGTACCCGCTTACTACCGTAAGCTTGGAGACAATGTAGCTAATACACCAACAGGGAAACTGCTTTCAAAGGCTGAGTGTAAGGTGCTGAAGGATAGATATTATGAGTATGCGTTGAAAGTGGAACGTGATGAACAGGAAGCTTTGAAAGGGTATAAAAAGAGAAGTTATAAGAGAGGAGGAAAGAAGTGATGGATATTACACATGATGGTCTATGTCTATTGGCAGAGAAGTTCTTAACCAAACAAAACTTCGGGGTTGTGTTTCATGACAAGTTTAAAGCCTATACTAACAGTGGTGAACAACCAGACTGTCTAGGGTTTAGAAGTGGGTTGTCTTGTTTGATTGAGTGTAAAATATCTAGATCTGACTTCTTAGTTGATAAGCGTAAAAAGTTTAGAGTTGAACCACAAATGGGATTAGGTGATTGGAGATTCTTTCTTACACCTAAAGGCCTTGTGACAGTAGATGAATTACCAGCAGGATGGGGATTGTTAGAAACAGACGGTAAGAGAGTTAGTAAAGTGTTTGGCTTTCCAACTAATACTGAGTGGTTTAGTGGCAAACCTTTCACTGGTAATAAACAAGCTGAATGTGATTATATGTATTCAGCATTACGGAGAATGGTGATCAGAGGACACTTTAAAGAAGTGTATGAAGGGCTTCCCTTGAAGGTATAGTTTCCAACCCCCTGTAAATTAGGAGTCAGCTTGTATTAGCGACTCCTTTTCTTTTGTCTGGAAAATATGGCAAAGCCTTTATCTATAAGGGGGTGTAGGTGAGAGTCTACTTTCAAATAATCCTGTCTCTATATCTGAAGGGCTTAACACCCCACTACCCGGCCACCTATATGTCAACTAAGAATTCAAAATATAGAGAATTTATATCAGAAGGTCTGTACTAATAGATAGCATTAAGTACACAGGGTGTGTATCAATAACTGTGCCAACTTGCTGGTAAATAGTTATTACTCATTACACCCTGTTACCATAGTGCACATTACCGAGAATCTATATTACGTTAAATGTTACCTCATACACATAGCCTATGACCTACCCCAATTTACTGGCCTGCTCGACTAGCACACTTCACTAGCTTATGTCAATGTATTATGAGGATTGTGTGTAATGATTGGCTAAGAGATGGTGGTTAAAGTAAGTGGAAAGGGATTGGGATAGGGAAAGTTGGAGGGAAATGACCGTCAGCTTAACCACATAGGGTATTTTAACAACCCTAATAGGCAGCTTACTAAAGCTAATTAGTATATTTAAGAGAGTCTTGTAGACTAGATAGAATGTGACTTACAGGGTATTTGTTACTATCATTGAAAAGGATAGTAGCAGGGTGTTGTATTAATACTGTTAATAACATTAAGCCACCCATTTGGGTGGCTTATAATTCCCTGCTAGAGTAACTAAAGCTTCTCAAACTTTACAGGTGTGTATAAAGAGTAATCATCCCCTGTAGCTAAGAAGGATTCATACAAATAAGCTCTTTGAGAGTAGTCCCACAAGATGAGGGTTACACCATTAAAGACTTTGATAAAGGGGGTGATAATATACATGAGATTGTTTCCTTTGTTTGGTTTCGATAGGCAGATTATGTTCTTATCCAACCACCAGGTCAACAACTATTTTCAGTTAATTTAGACAAAAGAAAAGGGCTCTTTATGAGCCCTGGAATGTAACCTTAAATCTTTATTTCACCATCTGTTTAGCTGTTCCAACAGCATCTTCCAAATCATCTGTGTGGTATGTAGCTTCTTTCTGGAACTTATTGTCAATGTAATACCACACTTGATACTCTTCCCACTCATAATTCCATTTGATAATAGCTTTCTTGTTGTCATTCTTGTAGTTGGTTGGGAATGTCTTCGATGATTCTGTCATGGTGTTGTTTCCTGGTGTGTTCGTCTTGGGTTAGGTCCATTGTGAGGCTTTCAGCATCCTGTGTCAACATTTCTTGTGGGATATTTTTAAGAATGTGGCAGATAGTGTCAATGGTCCATCCATTTCCCAATACTGCTTGAGCTTGGTTATAGCTTAAGCAATCTGTATAACCTGGATCAATAGTCTGAGCAGCTTCCAACTCTCGCTGAGTCAGATAACGACAGAAGTCCTCATACTCAACCAATCCACTATTAGGGCAACGATCTTGCTTTGTTGTCAAGCAATAGACTTTATCTGCGTTAGTTACATTGGCACAAGATTGAACACCATTATTACCCTTACCCCCTCCCCACATACGAATCCTAGAAGGAGTTGGATTAAGTTTGTATTGACTCAAGTCACCACTTTCTTTGTAGTCTTGAAAAGAAATGTACTGATTCTCTGGCAACCCAAAAGAAAGATTAGACCAATAATAACGAGCACGCTTTTGGAAGCTTACAAGTTCAGAGTTGATGTAAATACCTTCAACACCCAAGTAGTCATCCAACTGTTGTTTACTTTCTTTCTTCATCTTAACATTCTCAAGAAGAAAGGTTAAGTCCGGATTCTCTACTTCGATTTCTTTCTTGATACGTAAGAAGTGATAAAACAATCCACTCTTTGTACCTTCCAAGCCTTGAGGAGTGACCCCATGTTGACCGAAAGCTTTGGCTGTACTGAAATCCTGGCAAGGACTCCCCCCTGTAAGAAGGTCAATCTTACCCACATAAAACACACCAAATTCAGTAGATAGATAGCCATTAAGATAACTAACCTTAGTTACGTCCCCAATGTGCCGGATATCATCCCAATTGTGTTTAGCCACTTTAATTGCATGTTTGTCTACTTCAGATGAAAAGTAATTGTTCACTTGAATACCTAGACGGTCTAAGGCAATACGTGCTCCAGCTAAGCCGTCAAACAAACTGAGCACGTTAAGACCATTGCTTGCAATACTACCTTTATTCATAATACCCACCTATAAAGCTCCTTACATTAAAAAGCCGCATTAAGCGGCGTTATGGTCTAATCACAAAATAATATCAACTACAACTTACAATCATGTGAATTCCGTCACACACAAAACAAACCCACCACAACCCAACATCCCCTCACCCCTCTTCTCCTCCTTCCTTCCCCCCACCATCCT
>Ga0157370_10009903_pt1 | contig 10101 bp, 11 predicted proteins | sample C35metaG_FD_113463 | JGI IMG/M metagenome (GOLD analysis project Ga0157370, IMG submission 113463) | Corn rhizosphere microbial communities from Kellogg Biological Station, Michigan, USA - C3-5 metaG | ecosystem: Host-associated > Plants > Roots > Rhizosphere > Soil | place: USA: Michigan... | reverse complement strand
TTCCAACAAAAAAAGCCCTTCTTTTTTAGATGCTCCGCGCGCCGGAAAAGCTGCTTCAGGCGCTTCGCTCCTGGTCATCAGCGACGTCTCGCCGTACTTATCCTGGACATCGGTCAATCGAAGAGAAGCGCTCCTGGTCATCAGATCCGCATCGGCATCACGATGTACCTGTACTGCTCCCCCGGATCCGCGCCCGCGGGCGTCAGTTCGCCGGCGCTCTTCTGATCCTTTAGCGCGAACGCCACCTGCTCCTGCGGAACCGCTCTCAGGAAATCCAGCAGATACTGCGCATTGAACCCGATCTCGAGGTCCGGCCCCGAATATTCCGAAGGCACGCTCTCTTCGGATTCGCCCGTCTCCATCGAGGATGAAAACACCCGAACTTCCCCCGGAGTAAACTGCACCCGAATGGCGCGCGAGCGCTCGTCTGCAAATTGCGCCACCCGCTCGATCGCGCTGCGGATCTCGCCCTTTTCCAGTGTTGCGATGTTCGTGTTGTCCTGCGGCAGCACGCGTTCATAATCGGGGAAATTGCCGGTCAGTTTGCGCGTAATCAGCAGCCGCGGCCCGAACTCGAAGAACAGATGGTTATCGTCGCCGGAGAACTTCACCGTTGCGCCCTCTCCGGCTTCGTCCGCCAGCTTCGAAATCTCTCCCATGGCCTTGCGCGGCACAAGCGCGCGGTACCCGGCGTGCCCGTGGCCATTCGCCGCACCCTCCGGCGGATGCTGCACGTAGGCCAACCGGTGCCCGTCAGTCGCCACCATCGTCAGCCCCTTGTCGCCGCCCAGCAGCAGCAGAGCGCCATTCAGCGTAAAGCGGCTCTCTTCCATTGAAATCGCAAACATGGTGCGCGAAATCATGGACGCGAGCTGCTTCGCCGGAATCTCCGAGATGGTCGCGGGCGGTTCCGGCAGCTCGGGAAAACTCTCCCGGCTCATCCCCGCAATCCTCGTCCGCGATCGCCCGCAGGTGATCGAAGCCCAGTGATTCTCGGCGAACTTGATGGTGATGTCCATATCCGGCAGCAGCCGCACGTAATCGAGCAGCTTGCGCGCCGGAATCGTTCCCGAACCTTCTTTTTTGATCTTCGCGGGACACGACGTTCGAAATCCGAGCTCCAGATCGGTAGTCGTGAGCTGCAGACGGTCGCCGCTCGCCTCCACCAGAACGTTCGAGAGGATCGGAATCGTGGTTTTCTTTTCCACCACGCCCTGCGACAGGCTCAGTTCGCGGACCAGATCCGCCTTGCTGACAGTGAACTCCATGGTTGATCGACGGCCGCGGCGCGGCTGCTCCTCTCTTCTATTTCCGGTTATTCATGAATACCTTAAAAACACTTCGTATTCATGGGGCGTGTAGAAATGTGGAGAACTCTCTAAATTATACAAAAAAATAGTGGTTCGCGCTATTCGACAGTGTGGGAGAGATGCGGAAGAAGGGTGCGAAATCCTGCTCGCCACGCGATTTCGACAGACTTCCATACGCCCGAAATCGGGCAACTGTGGAAACGCCGTTAACCGGTTCGAAATCATCGCTTCGGCCTGTGGATGTGTTTGTTGAGTAACGGTGATCCGCTCTTTTTTACCACCGCTCACGTTCCGCTGCGGGCTGACGGTTTCGAGGCGAGCCGGAACCCGTAAATCAAAATAAACAGAGGTACGCTGCCGGTCAGCACCGGCGGGTAGCAGATCCGTTCGGCCGTAGTGATTAGCACTGCCTGGCGCGCGCGTCGTAATAGCCGGCGTTATCTGCGGCCCCTTACATTCGTCCGCTATTGCAATGCATCCAGCAATGTGTTGATCAGTTTGTTCAGCTCAGGATCGCTCTGACGGTCATTCTGGATCTTGTTGACCGAGTGGATCACCGTCGTGTGGTGCTTGCCGCCAAAAGCCCGCCCGATTTCCGGCAGCGAAGCCTGGGTCAGCTCCTTGCACAGAAACATCGCGACCTGGCGCGGCAGAACAATATCCTTACGGTTGCTCTTCTCTTTCAGTTGCGCCGCCCGCAGGCCGAACTTGTCCGCCACCGATTTCTGGATCGTCTCGATGGTTATGCGCTTTTCCTGCTTATCGAACAAATGGCGCAGTACGTTCTTCGCCATCTGAACCGTGATGGGCGTCCTGGTTAATTCCGAGAACGCGGAAAGCTTCAGCAGCGCTCCTTCGAGTTCCCGCACATTCGACTTCGTCTGATTGGCGACGAACGCGCAAACTTCATTCGGCAGCTCGAGTCCATCGAGTTCCGCCTTCTTCTGCAGGATCGCCATCTTCGTTTCGAGATCCGGCGGCTGAATGTCAGCCATCAGACCCCACTCGAATCTCGATCGCAGACGTTCCACCAGCCCCGGGATCTCCTTCGGCGGGCAATCGCTCGAAATCACGATCTGCTTCATCGATTCGTGCAGATCGTTGAACGTATGGAAGAACTCTTCCTGGGTCCGGTCCTTCGATCCGAGGCTCTGGATGTCGTCGATCAGCAGTACATCCGCGGAACGGAATTTTTCGCGCAACTGCGGCATCTTGCCGTGCTTGATCCCGCTTACCACCTCATTGGTGAAACGCTCGCTCGTCGTGTAGATAATCCGCATCCGCCCGCGCGCCACCAGCGCCCGGCCGATCGCGTGCATCAGATGTGTCTTGCCCATGCCGACACCGCCGTAGATATACAGCGGGTTGTACTGTCGTGAGGGATTCATGGCCACAGCCTGCGCGGCCGCGTGGGCAAACTGATTGCACGCCCCTACCACGAAAGAGTCGAACGTAAACTTCGGATTCAACAGCAGCGGCGAGTCGGAGGGTTCGGATCCGGACGCCTCTCGGGAATGGACTCCATTCTGGACGCGGCGATCCTGTTCCGCTTCAAAGACCACCTCTTCGATGCCCAGCCGCAGCGCCCGGGCCTGAGCCCGGATGCGCTGGCTGAATTCTTCGTTCAGCCATGCGACGGTCGGTTCATCTGGCGCAACCACCACCATGGTTTTGCCGTCAATCGCGCCGAAGCGCGTACGGGCAATCCAGTTTTCATAGCTCTCCGTGCTCAGTTCGCTTTCGAGCTGCTGCTTGATCAGATCCCATGGGGTTTGGCGGTCGTGGTTCACAAATGACAATACTTCCCTTTGGGAGCCGGTAGGCTCCTCCTCTGTCGGCTCGTATGGCCGGGTAATTCGATGTCCGTGTTGATTGCGGCTGGGGGCGGAACCGTCCCGTTTGCGCGAACAGGAGGTAGTCTAGCACAACCTCGCCGCAATAATTCAGTTGCAACTCGAGTCTGTGAATCCTCGTTCCGTCGTTCTGAAATTCGGCTCTGCCGGTCAGCGTGGAAGCCCGGCCATACAGATCGCGCCCGGTGCTCCTTCCCCGGCTGACTACACCGTAAACACGCGCGCCTGAAACGCGTCCAGCTTCAGAGTAAGCGACTTCGTCATTGGATTCCATATCGGCCGCGGGGAGGAGTATCCGGTTTCCACCACAGCCCTCCCTTCCCACGGCCATCCTGGAATGTCATACGAGGGATACGCTGTTGGCCCCATATTCGCCACCACGATCACTTGCCCTGCGTTGCCCGGCCCCAGTCCCGCGCTGCGGCAGTACGCAAAAACCCTGGGAGCATTGTTGTCATCGAACTGCGGGTGAAAGTAAAAGAACGACACTTCGTTGCGAGTGAGCGCCGGATGCTCCACCCGCAGGTGAATCAGCTCCGCGATGTTTGTCCGCAGCGCGTTGTTGGCCGGCAACTGCGCCCGCAGCCACTGCACAGGATCCTGCTGCTTCTGATTCGGGTCGAACGCTGACTGGTCGTGAACGTCGCCGAATTCTTCCCCCGCAAGCAGCATGGGCATTCCCACGGAGGTCATCAGAATCGCGCAGGCGCCGAACACGCGCCGGCATGCCGTATCCACCGTATCCGCGAGCCCGTTCGATACCTGGTTGTCCACCGCCGCCCGCACCTTCGCGATACCGGCGTCATCCGTGCCTGCGGAAATCATCGATCCCAGAATGATGTTCATCAGCCGCGGCCCGTCCGCCACGTCATGCGACGTTACGTAATCCACCGCGCACGCCAGATCCGCATAGCCCGCGTCGAACCCCGTATTTCCGTTCCACGCGCCATCCTTCGAGATCAGATGTCGAACTCTCTCCGATCGCGACGCATGGCCGAACATGGTGTGGATCGAATCTGTTGCGAGACGCCGGATCTCATCGCGATAGCCGAAGTTCCAGAGCGCGTCGACCACTTTGCGCCCGTTCGGCATCGCCCGGTTCGGCCCCGTGATCGCCCAGTCGCGATTCGTATCCTCCGTGATGACGAGGAATGGCTTGCCCGGAAACGCGGCCGTGGAAGCCGCTGTCGTGCGGTCGTGAAACTCCTGCACGAAGTCCCAGTTCGCGATGTCGGGAAAGTCGTCGATGCGAAATCCGTCAACGTGATATTCGTTGACCCAGAATTCGCCCATCTGGCAAAGGAACTCCTTCGCCGCGAAATAAGACCCGTAAGCGGGCCTGTTGAAGAGAAAAAGGTCCTGTCCCCAGGGGTTGCGTCCGTTCGGGTGCTGGTCGAGGAACCACTCTGGCGCGAGCGTCATCACCGGGCATACCCGGTCCGCAAACGCCATTACGACATCGAGAAATACGCGAATACCAAGCTGGTGGCAGCATTTGATGAAGAACTTCGCGTCCACCGGCGTTCCCATGTCGTAATCCGGCGCAAAGAAGAAGCGCGTTCCATAGCCCCAGTTGAGAGTCTGTGTCGTGTCTTCGATCGGCAGCAGTTCAATGCAGTTCACGCCCAGCGCCGCCAGGTCTTTCAGCCGCTCATAAATCACTTTGTCGAAGGTGCCGAGCTCGACCAGTGGGTTCTCGGTCGGGTCCGACGACATCCACTTGAGCGGCATTTCATAGATGACGATTCGGTTATTGTTCGGGAGCGCCTGGCCGCCGGGAAATTCATCGTCCCAGCGGAAAGCCCGCCGAACACGCCTGCCTCCCGCAATCGTGAACAGACCGCGGTATCCGCCGAAACGCGTGATCGCATCCGCGTACGGGTCCGGGTACGCTGCGGAATCGTCGTCGTCCCTGATGAATTCGTATTCGTAACAGCCGTCCGGGAGCGAGAGCGTGTCGAGATCGATCTCCCACCAGCCGGAAAAGCTGGCGCTCGGCTCGAGCGAGTTGTGTTCCCACAGAACGGGGTTGAAGTGATCGCGATCGGTCAGCGGGGCGAAGCGGATGGAAAGCGAACTGGCCGCCGGCGCGGGGATGCGCAGCAGGCCCGGATGATCCGTCGGTTGCGGCTGCATGACTACTCCTGATCTCTCGAGCCGTGTCGTTTCAACAAGCGCCCATCCCGTGAAGGGCTGCAAAGTGAATAGCCCGAAGAGGCGGTTGTGATCGTGATTCGACGTGCTGTATAGTACTAGCTCTGAGGCTCATACGGTGAATTTCGGTCAAGAGGAAGCGCTCACCGCAAAGGCCCGCCTGCGAGAGGAAGTGGAAACGATCCTTACGACGGAACTCCGTTTGGCTCTGGATCGATTTCAGTCGGCGATTTCCGCGCTCAAGCATGAGGCAGCCGAGGGTTCTTCTGGAACTTCTCACCCGGGAAGGTCCGTCCGGCTCGAAGAGGCGCAGCAGGCGAAGGCCGCCGCGTCCGGCGAGCTTCAAAGGGCCCTGACGCGTCATAACCGATTCATACTCGATCGGGAAGTGCTCGCCGAACCCGGCTCCACTCCTGGCCGCCGCGATGCAGGTCCCGATCCAGGTAGTGAAGACCCGCTCGATCCCCTGAGATACAGCCAGGCGAGGGCCTTGGATTAAACCCGCCATTTGCCTGTTGTCCGTCAGCATCGTGGCCGACAGACGATCAACAGTTGTCCGCTATTTTGCGGTCCAGAACGTACTCCACGTAACGCCGTAGCGCGCACTCGAATTCGGCTATGGCGATGCGCTGTTCGTTTCGAAGTTCCTGGATACGCGGCCATGCCTCCTCACGCGAGGCTTCAGCCCGAGCGGTTGCCACCACCAGATCCAATTCGGCTGTCCTCTTGAGGAACCGCTCGCGCGCACTTTCGAGATCGGCTCGCAGCTTTGCCTCAAGGTCGAGGTCCAAAAGCATCTGCCAAAGGATAATCGCGAATGCGCCGTCGTAGCATTGTCCGTTTGAGCATATCTTTTGGATCCGATCGATCGCTCTGGATTGCGTTCAGTACAGAGCCGGCGCTCCGCATGGCGGTGCACAGGTATTCCCTCATCGCCGGTCGGGTGAACAAAGGGCGAAGATTCAACCCGTACCATCGTGTCACGGGTAGTGGGTCAGTTTGAGCATGAATTCGGCGCGCGGCGCGACCTGATTCCAACCGGCTTCCCCGTGCATCCAGAATAGCCAGAGAAATAGGATCACGAGAAGTGTCATCAGGCCTGTTGCGACCTTGTACTTCCAGTGAACCCGACTCGGTCCTGTCACGGGCATCTTTGTGGCCGGTCCTAATCATGCCAGCCCGCGCAAGGAATCGAGCCAAAGCAATCGCTGCTCTGGTTGAAGGGAACAGCATCCGGGCGGTTGCGCGGATGACGGGGATCGCTCGCAATACAATCACGTCCCTACTTGTGGATCTCGGGCAAAGCTTGTGCAGAATTTCAGGACCAAGCTTTGCGCAATCTATCGGTCAAGCGGATTCAATGCGACAAATCTGGGCATTCTGCTACGCGAAGGACAAGAATCTCCCGTCCGACAAAAAGAACGAGTTCGGCTTTGGAAGCATTTGGACATGGACGGCTATTGACGCCGGCTCCAAGCTGATCTGCTCGCGGATGGTCGGCAATCGTGAAACGGGGTCCGCCAACGAGTTCATGCAGGACTTGGCCAGCCGAGTTCGCGGTCGGATTCAGTTGACCACTGATGGCCATCGGCCCTATCTGGAAGCCGTCGAAGGCGCGTTTGGTACCGATATCGACTATGCAATGCTCGTAAAAAATGTACGGCGACTCGGGCGAAAACGAGAAGCGTTACAGCCCTGCGGAATGGGTCGCCAGTGAGCGCAAGGCTATCAGCCAAAGTCCCGCCCGCCGACACATCAGTACGTCATCTGTGGAGCGCCAGAACCTCACCATGCGCATGCATATGCGCCGGTTCACCAGGCTAACTAACAATTCTCGAAGAAAGTCGAGAACCACATCGCGGCGATCTCCCTGCACTTCATGTATTACAACTTCGTGCGCATCCACCAGACGCTCAAGGTTACGCCCGCAATGGCCGCTGGCGTGACGGATCGCCTTTGGGAAATCAGCGATATCGTGGCGCTTCTGGAAGCGAAAGAAGCCGACATGCTGGCGCAGGTTAGAGCAGAGCGTGAGCGCCGCCTGACGGCTCCGATGATGCAGGCACGGGATCGACGATAGAGTGCCAACCCTAATGCGCGCTGCGCCAAAAAGATGCCATCCCGACATATTTTGGGCAGGCCGGCAAATGACAGTTCAACGGATCTGGCTATGAAAATAAAAGACTTGACGATTATTGGATAATGGACTATGGGATGCTGACGCGAGAAGTACGGCGGATGTGGCATGGTACCGCTAGGCCGGTAGTCTGATAGATTTCCATTAAGAACTGTTGAGATATGACAGACAAGTTGCATACGATATCTGAACCAGACAAAAGCTGGTCGCAAACGTGCAAACGTCCCCATTAGTTATGGCGTCCCCAGTTTTCGAGAATATGCGCAAGGGAGATGCCGAGCAACTTCGACGCTACTTCGAAGCTCGTGTTAAGGACTGCTTTGGGATTACTGGCGAAGAGTTTATCAGGCGTTTTGACGACGGCGAATACAACGAAATGGAAGACGACGGCGATTTCGCTGAAATCGTAATGATGATGCCGGCCGAGCGCCCGTACAAAACTTGCCAGGAAGCACAGCAGAATCAGCGGTAGAGAACTACGCTCGCCCAATCCGCCAAACACTTTCGGTCATCACAGACACGCCATTGATGACACTGGAGGGCGGCGCAAACCCGATGCTGCGTTTCGACACCGGCACGCACTCAGTCATAAAAGTGCGGGGCGCGAGCGAGTATTACAATTTCGTATTTCTTCAGTCGTATAGTCCGCTCCAGTTGCTCTGGGGTGAATGGAAAATAAAGACTCAGGGCTATATTTATCGGCTTTACGAAGCAAGAAAAGGTACCAATCTCGCGGAGATGGATGCGACCAGGGAACTCATCTCTTATCATTGGCATCCGCGGGACATTCGACCAAAGACGCCAAAATTTCCGCATCTTCACCTACGACCAGCACTGGAAGCCAAAAGACCAGATATCACGAATGCGCACATACCGACAGGTCGCATCGCGATTGAGACTGTGGTTATATTTCTGATCGAGCAGTTGGGGATCACGCCGCTGACAACGAGTTGGCGCGACATCGTTCAGGAAAACCTCCGGCTCTTTCAGCAGTACCGCACATGGGCAGACTGACGGCGGCAATTTTGCCACCGGGTTTAGTGCGGTTAAAGTTGGCGCGCCTCTCTCCGCCGATAGACGTCCGTGCTTCGTGTGCTTGTGGGTATCGGCTGCTTTTGCGGGGTCGTGCTCTTCTCGGGTATCGTTCTATCGGTCATCAACTGCTTCGCATCGTGGTCGGCTGAGACGGATGCGGAAGAAGAAGAACGGGCGATGTTCAGGTCGTGCTCGTGGCCGACAGACGGCAGCGCAATCCCCTAAAGTTTCCAGCTCCAACTGCCGATCAGTAAACAACCAATCTTGAGGGCATCCCTCAAGGACCATAGCCTAGCCCAAGGAGGCAGGCGCTCTCCTTGGGCTTTTTGTTGCCAAACTCTCGCGAACAAAAGGCGAAGAGCGAAACTGACCCACTACCCTGTTACGATGGGGTTTGACAGCCCGCGTTTTCGCAGGTGACAATAGAGGTTTCCCACAAGCGGGAGTAACTCAGCTGGTAGAGTGCAACCTTGCCAAGGTTGATGTCGCGGGTTCGAATCCCGTCTCCCGCTCCATACGGCCACCCGGCCCTGCCCCTGCTAAACAGCCGGAGCCGAATCCACCTCTCACGGAAGTACATCTCACATGTCAATGAGAAAGCCTGTCAGCCGTCTCTGTGCGGCGCCTGTTTTTGTCGCTTTGATGTTCGCCCCGGCGCTTTTCGCCCAGCAATACAAGTCGACTCCGGGACTCGCTCCCTCGTCTGAAATTCCGGCCGCGTTCTCAAGCAAGCTCGCGCCCGGATTCCAGATCGCTGATGCTTCGGGCAAGCCTTATTGCGAGATCTGGTTCGTAAAGACCGCGCCTTCGGGCCCGAAAACGAACGATGATGCCGTCACCCTGCAGACTTTTCCCGTCGGCTCGCTCCTGGGCGTCGTACGCTTCGACGGGAACGGTTCTGATCGCCGCGGTCAGCAGGTCAAACCCGGCGTGTACTCGCTGCGTTACGGCTGGATGCCCAATACCGGCACGCACGTCGGAGCCGCGCCACAGCGGGATTTCGGGCTGCTCGTTCGCATTGCGGACGATAAGGACCCTTCCGCCACGTACACGCTGGACCAGACGATCAACCTGAGCCGCCAGGCCTCAGGCACCGGGCATCCTCTCGTCTTCAGCCTTGCCTCGGGAACGGGCTCCGAGGGGTTCACGAAAGAGAACGATCACGACTGGACGCTTCACACGAAAATCGGGGATCAGGCCGTAGACATGATCGTGATCGGAAAGGTAGAAGCCTGATCCTTACGGCTCCCGTTGTATCCGCGCAGGAGATTGTCCGCGCCGCTGCCGCGGAGTTCAAGGGTTCTCTCGCGGTCCTCACCAGCTTTCAGCGCGAAGGCGTCATCATCCTCGATCTCGTCCTCGAAGCCGCGCCTGGGACTCCCGTACTGACGCTCGACACCGGCCGTCTGCCCGAGGCGACTCACCGGATGATCGGCGCGATCGAAGCGCGCTACGGAATCCGTGTCGAGCGAATCCTGCCGGATGCCGGTGAAGTCGAATCGATGGTATCGCTTTACGGTCGGGATCTGTTCCGGGACAGCGTCGCGCACCGGACTCTCTGCTGCAATGTCCGCAAAGTCAGGCCCCTCGCCCGCCGCATGCGCGATTTTGC
>Ga0157370_10009895_pt1 | contig 10104 bp, 12 predicted proteins | sample C35metaG_FD_113463 | JGI IMG/M metagenome (GOLD analysis project Ga0157370, IMG submission 113463) | Corn rhizosphere microbial communities from Kellogg Biological Station, Michigan, USA - C3-5 metaG | ecosystem: Host-associated > Plants > Roots > Rhizosphere > Soil | place: USA: Michigan... | reverse complement strand
TTTCGAGGAACGAGAAATCTTCGCAAGAAACTCTACAAAGATTGGTGACATTTATTAAAATCTCAATTTTAAAATCCCAAATCCCAACTCATTTTTGTCATTTCGAGGAACCAGAAATCTTCGTTAGAAACTCCACAAAGATTATGAAAACCTGAAACCTGAAACTCTGAAACAAAACAAATTTCCTATATTTAACATTCAAAAAATCAGACAAATGAACTATAACAAACTTTTACTTTGTCTTTTATTTACAATGCAGACAGCATTAGGACAAACCAGCCCCGACATTAGTTTAAAACAATTAAGCAAACAGCATCAGTATGCTAAAATGGATAGTTTGAACAATAAGGAAAAAGGCAAAGATTATTATTTCTATAAAGGCTTATATGCCAATGTCTGCAATAAACCCAAGTTGTCAAACCTGTATTTAGACAGTTTGAAAAACAACGAACTCACCAATACTTACGAATTTGCGAAGCTGAAAAATGATAACTATATCAAACTCTTTAATTACAATTTAGCATATACGGCTTCTAAAGTTTTAACTCTTAAATTTCAAAAACAGTATACCGAAGACGAACTTCAGGACGAATTAAACACACAGCGAATCTGGCAGACTTTACGCAATACGCGCTCGCAGACAATTGATGAATTTTCTACAATTTCAGTTGCTGCGGTAAAAGACAAAGCAGGTTTAATTACAACCGAAGTCAAAGCAAATGATACACTTTCCAGTTTTGTTTTTGATACCGGAGCAGGAATCAGCTGTATTGCCGAAAGTATAGCGAAGAAAATGGGAGTTAAAATTTTGCCGGATAATAACATTTCTGTGGTAAGTTTTACGGGACAAAAAAACAAAGTTCGTATAGGCGTTGCACCCGAAATTAACTTAGGTGAATTGAAAATTCATAATGCAGTGTTTTTAGTATATCTGATAAGGCTTTTACATTTGCAGACGGCGCTTATGTGATTAACGGAATTATTGGTTTTCCAATAGTAAAAGAGCTAGGAACGATTACAATTGAAAAAGATAAACTTACTTTTTCTAAAGAATTAGAGGCTAATACAACTGAAAAAAACTTATTTGTAGACGAACTCAGGGCAATTGTAATGCTCACCTATAAAGGCAAAACCCTGCCGTTTAATTTTGACAGCGGAGCAAAAGAAAGCCTTTTCAACAAAGCATTTTATGAAACCTTCAAAACCGATCTTGACCGCATGGGTACTTTAGAAAACTCTAAATCCTCCAGCGCTGGCGCAGAAGTAGTTTCTACAGAAGTTTTGGTTTTAAAAGACCAGCAACTCTATCTTGGAAAAAAACTAATTCAACTCCCAAAAATGGAAATTGACCAAAAGAATTATGGCGTTTATGGCGAAGTTAATTTTGGAAATATTGGGCAAGATGTATTGGGACAGTTTGAAAAGGTGGTGATTAGTTTTGATGGTAATTATTTGAGGTTGGAGGATTAGGTTCTTTTGAATTTTTCTTTTGAATTTTTCTTTTGATGGTCTTATTTGGACTTTTAGGAAAATCACAGATTTTTTTCAGCCTAAAAAAAGTTTTGATATTTTTTAATTTCCATTGATAATTTTGATTCCAATATTTTTTGGTTTAGAGTTTTTCCTTTTGAATCTATTTTAAAGCAAAAATTGATATATTCATTTCCAACAGTTGAATATGAAAAGTTGTATGCTTCAAAAATCAAAACTTTAAAATTGCCTTTTTCAATAAGACTTATTTTGTTTGGGATTAAATTGCTAAAATTTGAATTTCTAAAATCTTTAATAATTTGATTATTTATCTTAAATACTGTATTCTGATTAGTGTTTATCGCATTTGTAATTTCATTTCCTATTTTTTGATCTACGCATTTTTGGGTAACTACATTTTCAGTCTTAATAAGAACATCGAAATCAACATTTTTTAGCTTTTCATGTACATTAAAAATACTTACCGAATCATTGATCGAAATTCTGCAAGGCTCAATCTTCTTTTGAGTTAAAGTATAATTTTCAGCTTTATTTTGGGAATGAATTAAGTTCACAAAAAAGCTGAATAATAATATTAATGTTTTTTTCATAAGTAAACTGTAAATCTTTTTTAGGATTAAATATGTAAACTTTTTTTAGGATGAGACAAGGAATATTGCACGAGCGGGACGCTCGCGCCAGCAAGGGGGAGTGGGAATCTTTTATTTCTTCCCTTTTTTTCTTTAAAAATCGTTTAACAAAACTTTAATATTAGTTCTTCCGACTTTAAGTAAATAATCTATTTGTTCTTGCTTATTCAAGTATTTCACTGAATCAATAATTCTTACTTGTTTTTGTTTTTTATCATTGATTTTTGCCATTATATATTCAGGCATAAAATCATGTACTGAATTACCAAAATTTATATTAAATCTTTTTTTATAATTAGCTTCATAAAGACTATCAATAGTTTTTTTACTTATTTTGATATTATAAGTTGTTTTCAAATTACTCCATTGTTTGTAAATCAAATCAAAGTCTTTATTTTGGATGATGCGTTTAATTGGAACACCTTTAAAATAATAGAAAGTCCGTTTTGTAAGTGGAAAGATTGTTTTTCTATATTTATATTTTAAATAATTAATTTCAGAATCTCTTTCAAAATTATTTGTAATTTCAATCCCATCATTATTAAAAATTAAATTTCTATAAAGATCTGAGCTTCTTGCATAATTTTCGTCATCTATTCTTTCTATATCAATTAATCTAAATCTATTGTTTGAAATTGTTATTTTATACGGTATATAAATCATTAAACTGTCGCCAAAAGGCATTTTTTTACAATCATAATTATATTCTCTATCATTATAAACAGTAATTGAATTCTGAAAATAGGAATAGGCTACATACATAAAAACGAGAGATAACATTGCGATTAAAAACATTTTTCTTTTCATTGGAAACTTTTATTCTTTTTAAACTTTATGTGGAGCAAAATAAATAAACATAAATGTTTTTAAATATTAATAAAAACACTATCTACTATCGTGAAAATTTTCTTAGTAGATTCGTCAGGCATATTATAAGTAATCACAACATAACTTTTATCATTTTGACCCCGATAGCGCGGATTTGCAATCTGTGCCCGTAACACTAAGACACAATACAAATTATCAAGACAGAAGCTACAAAGAATCATACAGCTTTTGTTTTGTATTTAAAATAGAGAACCAAACCGATCTTTGAGGGCACGGATTGCAAATCCACGCTATCGGGTTTGTGTTCGTTCTCCTGTTTTTTTTTGAAGAACCACAACTTATAATAAAGAAAATAGAAACTAAAAGGGAAACTATTTTATTTGCATCGTTTTTAAATTTTTCTTGTTCAGACTGTCCTGCAAATAGGTATTTTTTAAGTCTTTCTAAGCTAACTTTATTATTTTTATCATATACAACCTCTAAGTGGTGAAAAGTATATTTAGATTTTCAATACTTTCTACTATTTATAAGTTCCAGCATCTTTTCTTCTTTCAAGTCTCTTTCAAAATTAAATGAACCTTCAATAAAATAAGAATCAAAACCAAATTCATTTTTAAATTTTGTTGCTTTCAAATCGGGCTGATAAATTAAATTATAATTTGTTTTGAGAGTTTTTGTAAGCCATTTTTTCTTGTAACTTCCATACTTATTGGTTCTGTAATCTTCAACAATTGTGATTGTATCTTGTTTTACGATTCCAACATTACAATCATACCATTCTTTACGAGGAGTTTTCTCGTAACGTGTGTTTTTGATAGTATTATTTTCTAATTTAAAAGCTCCTAAAAAAATCAATTCCAATCTTCTCTTTATTTCTATTTTTCCATTTTCTGGTTCTGTCAAGAACGCACTTCCATTTTTATTTGTTTCTGCTACATATAATTCGCCATTATCTGCATAAACACAGAAAGTAATAACTTTGCTACCACCTTGATATACATATACTTTATTGGTTTTTAGATTCGGATTTTTCATTATTAAATTCTTTGTTTCATCATTTAAAAAATCTGAGTAATATTTAGAATATATAGTATCATTTTTTTCATATTGGATATTACGTGTACTTAAATATTTTTTAAATGCATTTTCTAATTGTAAATCTTTTTTTGAAGAACCACAACTTATAATAAAGAAAAGAGAAACTAAAAGAGAAACTATTTTATTTGTTTTTATCTGCATCGTTTTTAAATTTTTCTTCTAATAAATAAAATTCCTTTAATAATTTTCCTCGTTCAGACTGTCCTGCATTTAGGTAAGTTTCAAGTCTTTCTGGACTAACTTTATTATTTTTATCATACCACCTCTAAGTGGTGAAAAGTTAGTTTAGATTTTAACTGAATTCTAATCGTAATTCATCTTATCAGTTTTATATTTTTGATTTCCTAATTCTCTTCTAGAGCAAAAGAACCTTCAACAAGATAAGATGGATTACGGGTTTTAGTTGCCTCGATTCTAGTTGCTTTTAGGTTAGGCTGATACACCAATTTATAATTTGTTTTATACCTTTTGGCTAGCCATTTCTTTTTATAACTGTATAGTTTTGTGTCATAATTTTCAATTAATCGGAGAGTATCTTTTTGCAATATGCCTATATCGCATTCATTATATTCTTTACCGGATAGTTCTCTTATGTTACGACTTATTTTAATTACTGTATCTGTTAATTCAAAATTACCAAGGAACTCCAATTTTACTGCTCGTTTTAGTTTTACAATACCATTTTCAGGTTTAGTTAAAACTAAAGAATCTGCTTTGTAAATTCGTGCCAAATATTCATTTCCATCATCCGAGAAAATACAAAAAGTGTTTTTTACAGAACCTCCCTGATAGACATAAACTTTATTTGTTTTTAAAAATGGATTTGCGATTAAATCATGCCTCTTGTTCTGCTCTTTGAATTCAAAAAAATCATCATAATAATCAAGATCATTTGCTTTTATTGTATCTATATTTCGTGAAACTAAATAAGAGACATATGCCTTATGATTTTTCTTTCTTTGATCTTTTTTCTCTTTATATGAACTACATCCTATTATAGAGCATAGAATCATTGATGTTATTGTTTTTTTTACCATTTATCTGTTCTTTATTTTTTGTTATCTTCAATTAAGTAAAATTTTTTCAATAATTTTCCTTGTTCAGACTGACCTGCATAAAGATATTTTTTAAGTCTCTCTAAACTAACTTTATTATTGACATCATACACAACATATAAATGATGGAATGTTGGTTTAGACTTTAATTGAATACTTATATCATAATTTATTTTTCCTTTGTATAAGCTGTCTGGAGTGAATAACCTTTGGTTGTATTTTTGCATTTCATTTTCGCAATCTCGTATCTCAAAATTAGAATGGCTATCTAATATTTTTTGAAAATTTGTATTTTTTTCATATTCCTCATAAACTATTTTTTTGGGACATATAGAAGAGTTCCATTCTTTTAAATAAATCCCTTGGAATGAATAATCGTTATCAATGTATTCATTACAACTTATTAGTAAATGAAAAATTAATATTAAACTAAAATACCTCAATGTAATCATAATGTTTTGTATAAATAATTGATAAAATAGTTCATTTTATTTTTCTTCCTAACGATGAAGGAATTTCCAAACTTCTAGAATCATTATTCATTTTATGCCCATTTACCGTGATTGATTTTATTGTGTTAGAAATAAAATATTTACGAGCTAATGTGAAAGTTTTAACAATCGTATCTTTAATATTTTCAATGTTTGTTATCTTGTATTCAAGACTATCATCAATAATGAGTTTTACATCATAATTAATTTTATCATTGTTCTTAAAATTGGGAATAAATTCTCTGAGTTTAGTAGAATTAGGAGTTGTGATTTTATTATTAAATTTATCATATTGAGTATAACATTGAATTTCAAAATCAGTACTCGTTCCAATCAAAGTTTTAAAATTGGAATTTTTATTATATTTTTTAAAAATTATTTTTTTTGGACATATTGAAGAGTTCCATTCCAGAAGATAAATAGAATGAAAAGCATTATTATCATTGTAATATTCATTGTTATTACATCCAATAAATAAAAAACTTATAAATAGTATACAAATAAACTTCAATGTATCCATAACAATTAAATTTAAATGATTTAGCAGGAAGGTTATTATCTTTTTTTCTACCCAGTGATGTTTCTAAAGATATTACATGAAAAAATAAAGAAAAGAAAAACACAATATTTAAGACATTTCAACATAACCTTAATATTTATTTTTATCTTTTTTTATAACTTTTCCCAGATTTGTTGGAATAAAAATATTAAGAGGGGTATTTGAATTATCTAATTTATAACCATTTACAACTAATGATCTAATATTATTCATTATTGTTAAATCCCCAGGATGTCCGCCATAGAAAACGGTATCAATTTTATTATCAATAGAGGTTATCTTATACTCAATGCTATCATCAATAACGAGTCTAATATCATAATCAATTTGTCCTGTAAACTTTACACTCGGTATAAAAACTCTTTGATTACTAGATTTATACAAACTATCACAATCTCTAACCTCAAAATTTGAATCAGTTTTTATTTTTTTTAAAAAATTTGATTTTTTTTGATAACGCTCATAGATAACTTTTTTAGGACAGATTGATGAATTCCATTCTTTTAGATGAATTCCATAAAAAGAATCCTTCTTTTTTGTATATGTAATCCTTTTACAGCTAAAAAAAAACAAGAGTAATAATACACTAATAAATTTCAATATATCCATAATAATTACTTTTAAAAGATTCAATATAAATTTTTTCTTTGTTATAAATTAATGTATTAATTGGATCAGCTGGAGCATGAAGTTCGTTTCCTGAGTAATTGGATCATACCCAAGTATAAATACTAAAAAAGACTTTTTTAGCTTGTTCTACTTTAGTTGTAATATTTCCGTGAACATCAAAAAATGTTAATCCCCCTTCATAAACGACCCAATGCGAATTTGATTATATCTATACTGTTTATGATGAAGTTCAATTTTTCGGCATTTTTTAATATTGCATTACGTATCCCAACCTGTTTAAAATAATCCAATTGGCTTACTCATTCTTGTGTTTTTTACCAATTGATTTTTTTATCTAGCAAGAAAAAATACTTTTCTCCTCGAGTCACCTTAAAGCTTATTGAATCTGTAGTTTTATTAAATTGATTAATAATTGACTTATTATCAATTCTAAATTTGTCATAAGTTGTCAATTCAATAACTGAATTCGATTTTAGATCATCTAAAGATTTATTATTAGTATACTTTGCTATTAATTTAGACGCTTCCAATTTGGAAACCAGATAGTTATTTACTTTTACTAAGGCCATAATTTTTTTATTATTTGATAAAGAATTAGATTCTAGTTGATATATTCTTTTTATTTTATTTTCGTTAATATAGAAATCATAATCATAAAAATCTTTATCAAGAATTTTATTATCAATACTAACATTCCAAGTAATGTATTTAACTTTTGATGAATTGATTAGTATTTCAAATTCTATTGGAATACTAATTCGAAAACTATCTTTTACAATCTTATGATCTCGATAATTATCTTCTAAAGTCGCTATTTCTTTACAAGGAATTTGTTTAATACTAATCGGATCACTCTTACAAGAGGATAATATTAAAAATAAAAGAAGACATAAATATTTCATAATGTTATGTATTAGTTTATAAAATAGTTTCGACGTATGTTTTTAATTTTTCAATTTTATTATCCAGTTTCTCATAATAAAACATAGTATAAACTAGATCGATATTCATAATGGTCCATTGATTTTCTTAATTTTATTTGTTTGACTTCTATAGGTTCTTTATTTTTACAAGATGTTAATAATAAGAAATTTAACAGGATAGAAAGCAAGGTTTTCATAGTTTTAATTTACCAATTGATTTGTTTTACTACATAAAAATTCTCTTTTTCACCTCTTACAGCTTTAAAGTGAATAGAGTCTTTTACCTTTTCAAAATCATCAATCAATATTTTGTTTTCCTTTCTAAATTTATCGTATGTTACTAATTTTATTGTATCTCCAAATTTCAAATTATCCAGCGACCGATTCTGGTTATATTTTCTTAATAGTTTTCTAGCATCAGTTTTCGAAATTAAGTGATTTCGTTCTTTAATGATTATACCAATTGGTTTGTCAATTAATGATTTATCAGAATCTAATTGATAAATTGATTTTGTTTTATTTTGCTTTTTATAAACTTGATAGTCTATTACATCATCCCATAAGGTTTTATTATTAATCCTAAAAAGCCAAACAACATAATCAACAGTAGAATTCATTGTAACTTTAAATTCAATTGGAATCGATATTACTACACTGTCTTTTATGGATGGATTTTTTAAATTAGGTAATATTGTAACAACTTCTTTCGAAATTATTTGTTCAACAATAATTGGCTTTTTCTGTTGGCAAGAAAAGAGTGTAAGTATTATTAAAGTATATTTATATATGTATTTCATAATTTCATTCTAATTGTTTATAAAAATTGAATCTATGTATGTTATGTATTCGTCAACGCCTGTTTTTTTTATTTTATAGTAAAAAAGAGTATATGGAAATATCATTTCATTATAATTATTTTTTATCCATTCATTTTCATACATTTTTTTTAAACTCTCAAGACTTTTAATTTTTCCTTTTAATAATTCCTCAAGAATTTCCTGATTTGCTTTTATAAATTTGTAATCTCCATAATTATCTTTATGGAACCATTTAGCTTGTGCCAAATTATAGATGCCGTCAAGCCCATTATCTTTTGCTTCTTCAACAGCATCTGAAACCATTCCATCCCAAACTTTTTCAATAGGTTTGCTTATACTTGGATAAACAATAGCATTTAAAAAGTCAAAAGGCACAAACATTGTTGTGATGGTCTCTACTTTTTTTTCATCCATTGCAAACCTTAAAAGATCTAAGGCTTGTAAGACATAATCTAGTTTTTCTGCATTTTTTAAAACAGCATTACGAACCCCAACTTGTTTAAAATAATCCAATTGACTTATTCCTTTAGTTGTTATAAGTTTTCCTTCTTTTCTATAACCAAAATTAACAGCTTGGGTAATTTCATAAAGTTTACCGCTGTTATCAAATACTGGTTTAGTGTAAAGTCTTCGGCTAAATTCTATTTTTCCCATGTTGTTAACCAGATATCCTTTTTTAAGTTTATTAACTGCTATAGAATATCTCAGTTTGTCACTGTATTTTACCATCTTTTCGCGAACATCTGCAATTGCATTATTTTGAATGTCGTTGAGAATAGTATCCATTATATTTTCTAATTCTTTAGATGGCTCTTTAGTCGCAACGATTCCCGCAGAGAAAACAATAAGCTGACCGTCTGCAGTTCTAATTTCTGGAAAACCATAACCTTCATAAGCTGGTTTTATAAAGAATGTAGTTTTAGAAGGATATACATTAAGTATATCGGCATTTGAAGCCCAGGGTTGACCATTATATTCCCAAGTCCAGTAAAAGTCCAGACAGCCGTTTTTAAAACTTCCAAGATCTGCCACAAGATCATCATACCATTTTGGGTTAAGAAATAATTTAATGGTCATTTTATGAGCTCCGTTTACTTCTCTTACAACAGCATTTCTATAGACTTTTTTACCATCAAATGTATCATCATCAGATAAAAACCAACCTAGTACATCTCCATAATCTTCATCCCAAAGTTTAAATGTTATATTTGTGCCAATTGGTATATCATTGCTGACAGTTAATTGATAGTAAACTGTTTCTCCGAGATTTGACGTAGATTTTGTGGCATCTTTTTCTAAATTTCTCATTCCTTCATAATCTGATGTCCAACAACCAGAGAAAGCAATTTCAGGTTCTTCTCTAATGGGTCTCGGTTCTGGTTCTCCATAGGTATATTCAGGCGCATAATAATTGATAGGCCCGTTTGAGTTTATTTCTATTTCGTTGGCAAATTCTCTCGATACTCCTCTGGTAATATAAGTGGCATTTCCACCAACATATCTGGTTTTGGTCATAACTTTTAATGTTAAATGTTATTGGGTTAATTTTGTCTCGTATCTTCAGAACTATTGTTTTTTATAG
>Ga0157370_10009891_pt1 | contig 10105 bp, 8 predicted proteins | sample C35metaG_FD_113463 | JGI IMG/M metagenome (GOLD analysis project Ga0157370, IMG submission 113463) | Corn rhizosphere microbial communities from Kellogg Biological Station, Michigan, USA - C3-5 metaG | ecosystem: Host-associated > Plants > Roots > Rhizosphere > Soil | place: USA: Michigan... | reverse complement strand
TTGTTCTGTTCGGTATTGGTATGTTTTAGGACATTTCTTCCCGACATCGACACCGACAGGTTGTAGCGGTGGGCTGTCGGCGGAGCGTTGTTCCGGCCGCCACCACCTCCTTGGCCGTCTGTGCTTCCGCCTGGATTGCCACCCGTTCCGCGCTCTGGTCCGAATCCAAATGTCTTGCTAACCCGCAGATTCACCGCGACAACCAGGAGAACCACCAGCAGTACGGCGATCACTGTCCGAAGCCACATCCCACCGGCCATCCATCCGCTTCCGCTCATCCATCTGTACGCGAGGCCGATGTTTGACGCGGTACTCCCGAAGCGTCTCCTAGACGCAGACATTGATACGCCCTCCCGTCCGCCATTTTTCAGTGCGGCTGAGAAACTCCTCGCATGCCCCCAACGTATTCGAATCCGGAAGAATTAGTTCTTCGACGACGTGGACCCTGCCCCCCGTGGACCTGCGCCAATACGGAGCAGAGTGGATTCATATTGAAGTCGAGCGACCACGCCAGGCCCACACGGCGGTCGAACCGGACGCTGCCAACATGGAGTGCGCGATCAAAGGCATGATAGGCTCGGCCGATGCCCAGATTCTCGAACGGGCTTCAAACTCCTGCAGATAGGTCCGCTCGTCCAGATACAGTGACGCGCTTTCAAGCTCTTGCGACGAGACGTTGCCGCCTTCCGCAGTTGTGAACTGAAAGACTTTCCAGTCTGGCAGGGATGCAGCGCTCTCGACCAGTTGGTGGAAATGGTTGTAGCCTCTAGGGGTTCCAATAAACAGTGCCCCTCCCACCTTGTCCGCCAGAGCCGGCCGGAGTACTTCGGTCCAGGCTTCCGGCGCAATGGACAGCCGACCAACCGGACGGAATCAGGCTAGGGAATCACACCCGCGAGTGCTAATCTTCAAACCGATATGGCCCTTGAGTTTGGTGTCGCAAGCGCGGTAGACCACCTCGCCCGTGCCCGCCTTTGCCGATCAGACCGGTGATCTCGCGTAGGGCCGAGCTTACTTCTTCAAGTCGGCTTGCCAGTTGAGGACGACCGTAATCGGCGTAGGGGCTGCTTGCGCGGCTTGATTTGGCGGAACGATCATCAGGAAGCGCTTGCCGTCGCCGGTTACATCCCATCCATTGTTGGCTGGAGCCCTGAACAACTGCTTGGCGGTTCCCATCTGAAACCCAGCGCCGCTGGCGTTCACATCCACCGATAGGATCGCGAGGCCGAAGTTGAAGATGATTTCCTTACCGTCGGCTCGCCACCTGGGGTTCGTTCCGCCATCCTTAGACACCTGCCATTTGCCTTCGCCGAGCGACGGACCCGAGGGTCCGGATGCTACAAAAGGCCGCACATAGACTTCATTCCGGCCGGACTCGTTGGACACATAGGCCACCCAGCGCCCATCTGGCGAAAAGTCTCCCAGTCCCTCGTTAAAATCGGTTGTCAGTAGGGGTATCGCTTTGCGATCGCCTTCCAAAGACAGCACCCACAGGTCGGATCCGGTTTTTGGCACGCTTGCCGTGTAGTAGAGCAAGAAGCGCCCGTCGTGGGACCAGCTCGTCGGCAACATGACCTCACCCGGCTTCTTCAGTAGTTCCTTCTCTTCGCCGGCTCCGCTTGCAGATTTCTCGTAGATCGTGTCCGGAGAGTCGCCAGCCGAAAACGCAATACGGCTGCCATCCGGAGACCATACCGGGTACGAACCTAAACTTTGGCGGAAGGTTAGGCGAGTGCGGACGCCTCGCGCAAAATCCAGCAGCCAAATGTCGCCTCGCGTCTGCCCGGCAGCATCTCGTTCCGCGGCGTGCGTCCCATCCGGCGACAACCTTACACCGAAGTCGTTATTAGGTTCCCCGAACGTGCCTGTCGCCTTCCCCTCGCGGTCAAACCACGTGTGCTGGAGGCCGGCCGTTATGGCGGCCCCCGTACGATACGCCAAGACGCCGGTTGGGGACACGGCAAAGAATCCAGACGACAACTCCGCTCCGACGTGTTCCGCAACCGGAACAGGCTCGCCCCGCAGTTGGAGTTTGCCGGCATCGAACGGCTGCGCCATCAACGTGCCCTCGCGAATGAAGAATATGTTCCCGTCCACGTAGGGAGCACCCAGTGTCGTGGTTAGAATGCGTTCCTTAGATTGTTCGGCTGGCTTGACGTCCAATGAACCGACGTAGACTCCGGACACCTCGGGCGAGCCTGAAATCGTGTACACGAAATGCTTTCCGTCCGGCAAAAAGGTGGGGATCAAATGGTAGTTTTCGCCGCGCTTCGAGTCAATGACCGTAACGTCCGTGGGTATCCCGCCCGCGGCCGAAACACGACGCAGCGGGCCGTTGGGTTTGCCCCCGAATAGAATCACATTGTCCTTGCTCCAGGCGCCCGTACCCACCGCGGATGGCGACTTGCACAGGGTTTGCGGAGGCCCGCCTGCAACTTCGATTTTCTTGAGTTCATTGGCCACTGAAAACCCAAGAAACCGGCTGTCCGGAGACCAGAACGGTGACGATGAACCATCCGTGCCGGGCAGTTGGCGCCACTGGAGCGTGTCCAGGTCGCGAATCCATAGGCCGGCCTTGTCACCCGTTGCGTTAAAAACCAGCTTGTGGCCGTCCGGAGAAACCGAGACGTACTGGCTGAACTGGACTCCCTCCGGCAGGGTGACTTCGAAGCGTGTCGCTCGAGCGGGTGCCGAAGGCTTCAGCCATAGCACCGCGGCGCCGGCAGCAAGGATCACGAGTAACGCCCCTGCGAGTGCGAGCCATAGCCATTTTCTTTGCGCAGGAGTTTGCACCGGTATCGGCACACTGGTGCTGGCGCTCGACGTACTCATGCCCGGCGCATCGAGGTCGATCAATTCGAGCGTCGGCTTCAGATCCCGGGCGGAGTGCCAGCGGTCCTCGGGTTTTTTCTCCAGGCACTTTCTCACCACGCGCTCCAGTGCCCGCGGCACCGCAGGCTGATATTGACTCATCGGCGGCGGCGGATCTTTGAGCAGCGACGCCAGAACGGCGGCCTGCGTGTCGCCACTGAATGGCCGGTGGCCAGTGATCATTTCGTACAACACAACGCCGAAAGAGAAGATGTCGCTGCGTTCGTCGGTGTCCTTGCCTTCCACCTGTTCGGGCGGCATGTAGTACAACGTTCCGAGGACCGCGCCGGCGCGCGTAATCGGCTCCGTGATGGTTTGGATGTTGGCGGCGGACTCGAGGCTGATCTTCTCGGCGCTGATCTTTGCGAGTCCGAAGTCGAGAACCTTGGCGCCGTTTTTGGTAATGATGATGTTGCCGGGCTTGAGGTCGCGGTGAATCACGCCTTTGGCGTGCGCGGCGGCCAAGGCGTCGACGATCTGTACGGCATAAGTCAGGGCTTTGTCGGGCGGCAGCGGACCGCGCTCGATGATCTTCGAGAGCGTCTCGCCCTCGAGGTACTCCATCACCAGGTAATTCGGGCCGACATCGTGCAACGTGCAAATGTTGGGATGATTGAGCGTGGAGATGGCGTGCGCCTCGCGCTCAAAACGATCGTTGAACTCGCGAGAGGAAACTTTAATCGCGACGGACCGGCCGAGCCGCGTGTCGGTGCCGAGGTAAACCTCGCCCATGCCGCCCTTGCCGATCATCGACAGAATCTTGTAGTGACCAAGTTGTTCGCCAGAGGACAAGGGCATAAGGATTGGAATGATTCTATCCCAATCAAGCTTGCTGTGGAGTCGATAGGTCCTGGATGACGGCGTATCCGGAAACTATCTCCACCTGGGCCTCGCAAGAAGCCTGCCGATAATAGTACTTAACGGGATCTCCGAACTTACTCGAAAGATTCCGACTCTTGGTCGGGATGCCGGGTGACTCCCGCGATGTGGGCTCGTCGGGTTTCGCGGTGGAAGGAAGAACAGCAAACCGTGAGGTTGAGATCTCACCGACCGCTGTCTGTTTCTGGAAAGTTGACCGAGGAATCGCGACCGATAATGATAATTATCGGGTGACAATCTACCGCCTGAAAGCAGCATTGCGGCGACTATTTCTGGCCCGCCGATTTCTGCTTGGCATCCAGGTCGCCCGCGTAGTGGATCGCGTCCCGATCCTCGCAGACTGACTCGAATAGTTCAGTATCGCGCATCAACTGCCACGTCACGCGGACAGTAAATGGTTCCGTATACGCCTTCGGATCCTCGATAGTGACGTCGATTTGCAGCGTGCCAAAGTTGAGGCGCGTGAAGCGTTCCACCAATTTCCCGCTGCTTGTCAGCGGACTACCGTTCACATCCAGCCAGACATCATCACGGAATCCCACGGTAGTGACCACTAAGGTGTCGCCTTCCCATTTGCCCACCGAGTAGCCGTACCACCAAGGCGCAAGCTGTGGACCCACCTCCGGCAGGGTCTGGCCATTCGTAAGGATCTGGCGGACGTCATTATTGGCGTTGTACATGATCACGATCGCCCCTGGTCCTTGCACAATCTTCTTCTCAAACGGATGTGTGTGGAGCTGCATCAGCCCCAGCGGCTTGCAGTGGGCATCGGGGTTGTCCTTGCTGTTGTTCGCCTTGCGCTCGTCCCGCGTCTTCCGGCCCCACTCTGTAAAAGGAAGTCCTTTCTCAAAACCCGCGCCCAGATCGCCGAACTGCGCTGCAGGCGGCTCGCCAGGCGCACGTGCTGGCGCGACGTTGCCCTTGCCCTTCCCTTTTAAGTTGCCGAAATTCGGGCGCATCGGCTGCCACAGACCCGAAAGGTCGGGATGTCCGTCCGGCGCCTTCGGCGCAGGCGCCTTCAAATCGAGTTCACCGCTCTCGGTTCTTGGCCCATCGGTGCGGTGTTGCGGCCACTGTCCAAGCAGCATGGTCGCGCCTGCAACCAGCGCCAACAAGGCCGCCGACGTTATGGGAATGCTATTGTTGTATCTCATCTGCATCTTCGCTCACCCAACTCTCTTCTTTCTTGTCCCGCATTGAGAACTGATACTGATGTGCTTCACATCATACGACGCCTTAGGTTGGGACACCAGATCGCTACCGATATTGCCCCATAACGGTCCCCAGAAGGCGACCTCCGGCACGTGACAACCAAGTCCATCCTTTTTTTGAGTGGCGCGTAATCCGTTCAGAAGCGGAATCTCGCGGGTTTGGCCTACACAAAACCCGAATATCTGAACTCGGGCAGGCGGAAGTTTTCAGCAGTCGCGAGCGCTTTTTACCCCTTCACGCTGTCGAGCCAGTTGACGACCACGGTCAACGGCGAGAGCGGCTCCGTGCGGGTTCCCGACCATGCGGCGAGAATAGGTTTATCGACGGGCACAAGTGCAGCTTGAGATACCACAAGGAGGCTAGCTCCGGGGCGCGCGTTGGTGTAGGATGTCATCAGGTCGTCCAAACGGAGGAATCGCATGAATGCCCGCCACCTCGTGCCGTCCTTGAGCCGCCCGCTGCTGTCCATGGGATCCCTCATGTTGTTGGCGGCCGGCCTGCAGCAGCCGATTCACGCGTCAGACGTAGACCTCTCGAAGTTCAGGATCCTCATCGAGCCGCAGTACATCGCGGCGCTGGGAGACTCCGGAGCCACCTCCGGCAACGGCGCGCAATCCTGGGGCCTCTGGAGCCAGGACCCGGGCCCGCGCGGTTGCAAGCTGGACCTCTACCCTCAATTGAAGGCGGCCGGCGTGGCGCCGGCACAGTGGAAATTCGACGCTAAGGACTGGTGGCTGGAGGAACACGGCTTGATCATGGAGAAGCCCACCTTTCCGCTGCCTGCTGGGAAATACCTTGTCACGGGCGACCGCAAGGTGACGACTGTGCTCACAATTCAGCCCAAGGACAAGGACGGCAATCAGCGGTGGGAACTCGCCGACCGCGCGACCCTCTACGATGTCACCCATCTAGGATGCCGCTCCGCACGCTACACGCCGGCGACGGCTAACAACACGTGCTCGCCAGCGAAGGTTCCGACCACGGGTTTTCCGGTGACTCCAGGGGCGGCCATGCCCGTCGTGAACGGCTGCAACAAGCAGGACTACGCGGTTCTCATCCTCGTGGGGCTGCCCGCCACTCACTGAGTGGCCGCACGCAGTCCGCGACCGCTCGCCACGTGACCACGCTGCAACTTCTCACAAGGCCGTTTATGGCAAACTTCCGAAACGCTGATCATCCGGACGCTAGATCAGCAACCTCAAAATGATTTTTTGTTGAAAGTAGCGCCATGAGCAGTGCGGCCCTGGGCGTTAGTGTCCACCAGCGGCGCACCAGGGCACGACTCGGGCGAACCGGGCCAATTCGAGCCACGGTATTTGCCTAAGATGCGCCCTATAAAGAGAACGACGGGGAAAACGATCCGCTGAATGCCTGGGGGCGGGACCGCAAGCAACTGTGTGTCCCGATGGCGCCAGAGCACGTGCGCGAGATAGAAGATCGGTGGCCGGCCGTTGGAACTGGCGTTAAGAACAGCAAACACGGCCTGGAGGTAGCGATCCAGGTCTACCGCTGGAACTACGTGGCCGCTAAACTCCAACAGATCGTCGCCCGCGTTCCACCAGCGATGAGGAACGCCTGCGGGCAAGACTGCAGTGCCCCCAGTTGGCACGACGATCTTTTCCCCTCCGACTTGGGCGCCGAGAGTTCCCGCTTTCACAATGCCCTCTTCCCGTTCACGAAAATGCACGTGCAAAGGCGGGCCGTCCGCTTTGGGAGGCAGCGTGCCATTGAGGAATAGGACGATTCGTCCCTCCGCGTCATGCCCGCGGTACATCCGCAGGATTTCTCCGCTATGGCGGTTCTCTAACCTCAGAAAGTTATCCACGATTCATCTCAGCTGTGGCCTATGCGCTCCGAAAACAAGTTCTTACGAATCTTATCACTGGGCCCGCCAACTCGCAGCCAACCGTTCGCAGAAGCGATCTGGCGTTATTGAGCTCTGTACGAATAGCGCGTGATCCAGGAGCAATCTTGGCAGATCTGAACGTCCCATTGATGAGCCAGGCGTCAGTGTGTCACTACAAATGCGCTGATACGGCGCTTCATTTCCGGCCGTAATCGACCTGGATCGCAGGGCTCCCTCAAGCGGGGCCTATCTCGGAACGACGTCCCAGTTTGTGGTCAGCTACCTGCTGACTTGGATACTGTCTGGAGTTCCGCCGCCACGACCGGGACGAGGGCTGCTACCGCTAGAGACAAGCTTGACCCAGAGTGAACCATCGCCCTTGTAGTACGAGGTGCTGCTGGCGCTGCGCAGTGCATCCATGCTGGTTTGTGCCGTGCCCGTGGCTGCGGTGGTGTATCCCGGTAATTCGAAGATAACCCATGAGCCGTTGTCCAGCTCCCTTAGGCTAATGTTCAGCGACGGCGCTTCGCTTTCCGCCCGGATCTCGGTACCGGCGAGTACCGTGGTGTCCCCGTTGACGGTAAATTTCCTGCCATTGCGGCTGAGAGTGATCGGTGGAGCAGCGGCACCTCTACCGCCAGGGCCGCCTCGAGCTCCAGCAGCACCACGACCTCCAGCAGCGCCAGGACCGCCAGCTGCGACGGGAGCAGGCGCGCCAGGTCCACCACGACCTCCGGCACCGGGGGCTGCGATCTGCATGCGCCCCATATCACCCTTACACACGGCAGCGTTCCAGTCCGGCTTGATTTGACAGTGCTCAGGGTCGTCCGCGATCCCGTTGTCAATCACAATGTAGGAATCGGGCACACCGGCGATCGAGCCGTCTTTATCGTGGATCACCGCGCCATTCCAGCCTGAAAACCTTCCGAATTCACCGGAGAAGGACCATCGGCGATCCTGCTGCGGCGGGAAATACACCGGCTTGGCATTTTCGAATTTCAGGCCTTCGACATCGTTGTTGGTGCTGATCGGAAAGCTGGTGTACAGCAGGTAAGAGATGGCTCCGGTTTTGCGAGTGGCATTGTCCACAAAATTGACGAACTTGGTATTGATCACATGGTGCGTGAAGTCATAGTATTCGAAGCCACGGATCGGGTAATCCGCGTCCTTGCGCGGCATGGTTCGGCCATACGCGATTTCCGCTTCGGTTTTGGGGGTGCCTTTATTGTCGGTTTCGCCCACGAACAGGGAGTCCTCGACCTTCGAGGTAAAGTCGCCATGGTACGGGGCCACACCAGGGTACGCATGTGTGTAGCCGATACCGCTGTCGGCCAGTTTCAGGCCGGTGAACACATGATTCTCGCCACGGGCCCAGATGGCAGCGCCACTGTTCTTGTAGCTGGTAAAGTCTTTGATCACCGTTTCCAGCCTCGCGCTGTTGGTGTCGCTGGGATTCGTATAGGGCAGATGCGTGTTCCCGCCAAGGTTGAATTTACCCTGTGCATTGGGCCCGCGATCGAACATCAGCCCGTCGACATCGGAGTGGGAGACGTTGCCGGAAAACTCCTTCAGTTGCATCCGACGGGGCCAGGTAGCCTTACTGACCTCCGTGCCTTCAAACTTACCCGTTGGATGTTCTGGGAAAGCCATCCAGAAGCCTGTTGCCTCAGAACCTGCGGACACATTCCCGCGGTACGTATTGTCGGGGTTCGTGATCCAGAAGGTGGACGCCGTGTTGTCGGAAGGAATCAACTGATCGGTGGCATTTTGACCGGCCCCTGAGCCGTTAAGAGCGTTGGTCGAATCACAGGGCCGGGTGGGATTACACCGGGTCAGCATCCCCAGGTTGGAAATGTACTGGTTCCCATGTTCCACGCCATCCTCGAGGAAGTAGCAGTGACCGACGTTGTCATACGCCACATTGTTCTCAACCCGCACATCGTTCGTACCATGTACCGTCACACAACGGCTGAAGGTGTGGTGAATCGCAGAGTTCTCAATGTATTGCCCCGGCGCATCGCCAACCAGATGCCAATGGATTGGATACCGCGCAAGGTTCTCGTGCTGACCCATTCGAAAGAACTCGACACCGGAGACTTTCATGGTTGATCCAACCATCGCCATCACATGCCCGCCACTGAATGACTGCTCGGCGTCGGCTGAAGCCTGGATGCGGATATTGCGTGTGAGCATACCGACTTCACCACGCTCATCCACGCCGAAGGTGACTTGTCCGTAGTGCATGTACTGCAGTTTCTGATCCAGCGTAATCACTTTTCCAGAGACGCCGGCGATGGTTCGTTCCTCTGCCTGGTGGGGATCGAAATCCGTTGACGCGACAACAATCTGCTCGCCTTTTTTCCAGTCACCGGGATTCAACACTTCGATGGTGCTGCTACCCGCGGCGGCTGTTTTTGTCAGCTTGGTCCAGGAGTTTTTCTCGGTACCGTGCAGGCTCAGGGTTCCGCCCATCATCATGATCCCGCGGTCACCCATCGTTTCAATGTCTTCGCCCGGGACGTTATTGGTCAGGGTAATGGTCGCGTTGCGCGTGTGGGGCTTGGCTTCAGCACCAATCTCCAACTCCCCGTGCACCATGATCCACTCGGTGGTCAGTTCAAGATCTTTGTTGTCTGCGAAGCTCAGTGTGCCGTTGAGTCTTATACCGTGCAGCGGCGGCGGACTGACATCGAGGACCACGTTCATGTCCTTCTCAATGGTGACAACGTCGTCTTTGACTGGCACCTTCTTGTCCGGCCAGGTGGCTGCATCCGACCAGCGCTTCGGGCTAGCCGTCGAAGAAGTTCTTTGCTGAGCCTTAACGACGGCATATCCGCCGAGGACTAAAAACGCCGGAACCAGCAACGAAAGGAATAAGAGAGAGCGTTTTCGCATGTTAAGCCTCCGTGGTCGAGAAGTCGAGTCCCATGTTTGAGATAGACCCCGTCCACGATAACAAGTTCCAGCGAGGCTCGCAAGGGACGGGAGCGCCAAGATCTCGATGGTGTCCCGGCGTTTCTCGCGCAGCGATTCCAACTGTTCGGCATTGCTTGGACTACTTCCCGGCTCACTGAACTTACGCGACACCCTCCGTCTCGACATCTCCGGAAGAACTTCCTCTACTCCCGCCTTATTAGCCTTGTGGACTCCGATCCCTTGCGCGCAGGAGGACGCGAGCTCCGCGCTGGCAAGACTAACACTTTTGGGCGGCTGCTCGGATGGCGTTCTCGATATGCTGCGTTATTTGAATTCTGCGATGTATGCGATGGCGTTGCGTCGTTGTGTTCGTACGCTAAG
>Ga0157370_10009889_pt1 | contig 10106 bp, 9 predicted proteins | sample C35metaG_FD_113463 | JGI IMG/M metagenome (GOLD analysis project Ga0157370, IMG submission 113463) | Corn rhizosphere microbial communities from Kellogg Biological Station, Michigan, USA - C3-5 metaG | ecosystem: Host-associated > Plants > Roots > Rhizosphere > Soil | place: USA: Michigan... | reverse complement strand
TCTACGCGCTAGAACTTTTCTTCCATTCGCAGAAGCCATTCTGTCCATAAATCCGTGCTTATTTCTTCTTTTTCTTTTCGATGGTTGAAATGTTCTTTTGCTCATTGCTTTGTATCTTTAAAATGGGTATCTAATATCTCTTTTTTTGGTTTTATAGATCGTTATTCTAAAACCGAGTGCAAATATACAAAGACTTTTTTTTCTGGCAAGTAGTTTTATAAAAATATTTTTAATTCCTTTTACTATCTTTGCAATCACAAATATACATCTATTATGTTTAACAAAATTATCAAACTTATTCTAGCCGGACTTCTAGTAGTAGCTGGCGTTTGGCAGATTATCGATAAAGAAATCGGAAATGGAATCTTCTTAATATTATTGTCTGCAATTCCTATTTTTCTTTATTTTAAAAATGAATTTATCTTATTAGCTTTCCTTAAATTAAGAAAACAAGACTTCGAAGGCGCTAAAAAATGGCTGGCATATATTAAAAACCCTGAAACTGCTCTAGTAAGAAAACAACAAGGTTATTTTAATTACCTGCACGGAATTATGCTTTCGCAGACTAATTTGATTCAGGCTGAAAAACATTTCAAAAAAGCAATCGAACTTGGACTATCTATGGATATGGACTTAGCTGTTGCAAAATTAAACCTTGCCGGAGTAGCAATGTCACGCCGCAGAAAACTGGAAGCGACTAATTTATTAGCCGAAGCTAAAAAACTAGACAAACAGGGAATGCTGAAAGAGCAAATCTCTATGATGAAAGAACAAATGAAGAAAATCTAAATTTTCTAACTTACAATATTTGAAATCCCAAATTCTAAAAGAGTTTGGGATTTTTTATTTGTCATTGCGAGGAACGAAGCAATCTCAGCTGATATTTCATTGCTAATATCTTTGTTAGTGTGGTTGCTTCGTTCCTCGCAATGACTTTGCGCAGCTGTCTTTGTCAAAGCTTAAAACTTAGTCAAGAATTCTAACCCGAAAAAATTGGAATTTGGAATTTAAAAAATTGAAAATTAAGATTCCAATATAATCGAAGGCAAATTCTCATTCAGCCATTTGTACTTACTGAGAATCATAATATGAGTTCCTCCTTTTACTATAATACAGCTGTTGATATATTTTATAGGAAACACTTCGTCCTGATCGCCGTGAATATGAATTACATTTTCGTCTACTCTATTTCGATCCCACAATATAACCGATTCTACAGCCCATTGTAAATAATTTAGATCGCGAACTGCCAGGAACTTCTCATATAACTTAATACGCTTATTGATTTTTTCTCCAAAAGAATATTTCGCCAGACTTTCGATATTCAAAATCAGCTTCATTGGGATCAACTTGTAGGCTTTTGTGGTCTTCCCTATTTTCATTCTTCTCGGGAATTCCATATTGCTCCTTACGCTCGAAATAATAATAACTTTTCGGGCATTAATATGTTTTGCAATTTCCTGAACTAAAATTCCACCAAAAGAAACGCCGATTAAAACAGGATTTTCGTGTTTTATATTTTTAGAAATTCGAAGGGCATAGTCTGACAATGCTTCTTTTGGATGCGGGATTTCCCATTCTAAAAGACATGTCTCAAAAACAGATTCATCTAATTTGATTCTTTCGAATATCGCCGGACTTGCCGCCAAACCGGGCATAAAATACACTGGAACTTTACTCATTTCTTTTAATACAAGTTATAATTGCGGATTTCAATTTCGTGCTAAATTTACTTTTTTAAATAATATGCACAGCAAATCTTACACCATAATTAAATATTAAAACAAATTAAATGACAAAACTGCGACTTACTTAAAACGATCTTAAAATAACTCGATATTGAAAATCAAATGATTACCTTTGTACTCCAAATAATCATTTTAGATATCTTTTTAAAAAACAGTATCTAACTGCATTCTATCGTTCTTTTTCTAATATTTTTTATCCACCCCAAAAACATGACAAATATGGAATCTACTGCCGCTATGGAAATCAAAGACAATACTTTTGCAAGACAATTTGAAACCGTAGTCCCTGAAGGATTATTAAGCGTTGAATATTCTTTTCAAGAAAAAAAGATTTTTTTAACCAAGATCAACACCCCGGAAAATTTTGAAAACCAACCTGTAATTGACACTTTGCTTAAAAATATAATGGAATTAAGCATAGAGAAAAAATTTAGAGTTGTTCCAATTCACCCAAAAATTGCTGCTTTTTTCAAAAAAAATCCAAAATACAAAGATTTATTGCCTCCGGGAATCAGGATTTAAAAATCCCCGATTACCCAAAGCCATAATCCGCCAATTACCATATAAATAAAAAGCATTACCAGTCCGGTTACCAACCCTTTAACCCACCAGCTTTTTAAATCGACGTATCCGCTCCCAAAGAAAACAGGAGCCGGACCATGACCATAATGCGTTAAAGTTCCGTAGATCGATCCCATGAAACCAAGCATAAAAGCTAAAAGCAGACCTGGAATTCCAAGAGAAACTCCAACTCCTAAAAGCGCTGCATACATTGCCGCCACGTGAGCTGTTGCACTTGCAAAAAGATAATGACTGAAAAAGTATACTAATATAATAATAGGAAAAGCCATCTGCCAGCTTAAGCCACCAATCTGAGCTTTTACAACGTTACTGAACCATCCGATAAATCCTAATTCGTTCAAGGAACTCGCCATCATTACCAAAACCGAGAACCAGACAATGGTATCCCACGCTCCTTTTTCGGCTTTTACATCATCCCAGGTTAAAACTGAAGTTAAAAGCAAAATTACCAATCCAATAAACGCTGTTGTTGTAGCATCAATAGAAAACAAATCGCCTGTCATCCAGAGAAACAACAAAATAAAGAAAGTCAACAGCATCATCCATTCGTTACGCGTAATGGGTCCCATTTCTTTCAGTTTTTGAGAAGCAATTTGAGGCGCATCACCAGTTTTTTTAAGTTCCGGCGGATAAATTTTATATAACACAAACGGAATTACAAAAAATGCACATAATCCCGGAACAATCGCAGCTGCTGCCCACGACATCCAGGTTATTTTAATTCCTAAGTTAAGCGCAAACTTTTGACACATTGGGTTACTCGCCGTTCCGGTAAGAAACATTGACGACGCAATTAAGTTCATGTTGTAACAATTCAATGTTAAATAAGAACCCAATTTTCGATGTGTTTCGGGTTGTTCCGGCATTGAGCCAAAACTCATCGACATTGATTTCATGATAGGATAAATAATTCCTCCGCCTCGGGCAGTATTACTCGGTACGGCCGGAGCCAATACTAAATCGGCTAATCCTAAACCATAAGCTAATCCGAGTGAACTTTTTCCAAATATTCGAATAAACAAAAAGGCAATTCTGTTTCCTAAACCTGTTTTTATAAATCCTCTTGCTATAAAAAATGAAATCCCAATAAGCCAGATTACCTTATCTCCAAAACCTTTTAATGCCAGAGTTATTGATTTTCCGGGATCGCCAGGTGCTAAAACCTGTGTAAAGGCTGTTAATGCAATGGCAATCATACACATGGTTCCCATTGGAGCCGCTTTTAGAATGATTCCTAAAATGGTTGCAACAAAAATTGCAAACAAATGCCAGGCTTCGATAACAACACCATCTGGAGCAGGAATTAACCAAATTGCAATTCCAACTGCAAGTGTAATTAAGGTTTGAGGGATTTTTACTTCTTTCATAAAAACAAGAATTAAATTAAATTATAGTCTGCACTGAAACTGAATAATGAATAAGTTATCATTATAATAGGATGTATCAGGTACATTTTTATCATACTTGTCAATCTCAAATCCCATTTCAATACGTCCGGTATAGGCTTTACCAAATTCAAGACTTATCATAGGTGTATAAGTTCTTCTTAAATTGGGGTTTGTTTTAAAATTATTATCAAAAGATTCAAATCGGCAGGACAACTCCAGTGAAGTTAATTTTTTGTAATCGACCAGATATCTCAAATTAGGCAGAAAATAAATCCCACGCATTTGATAATCATCAATATTAGCCGTTCTACCTTCTGGAGGCAAAGTAAAATATAGATTTTGATTCGTTCCTTGTTTATATTCAATTTGAAGATCAAAAGTAAATTTATCTGTCAGTTTAAAATCGCTTGTAACATCTATACCAACAGCAAAAACCTTTTGATTTGACCTTTTCCCAATTCCGCCATTTAAACCCAGATCTATTTTATGCAGTTTTGATAATCCAAAAACCAATCTTGCAGCATATTGTTTTCCATTATCATTATCCATTTCCTGATTTCTTCCATTTCCATTTAAAACAGAAACAGCATAACTAAAAGGAATTTTACCCAAGTCGACAGATCCGGATGCAGAAGCACCAATTTGAAAACTCGTCCATCCGTTTTTTCCAAATTCATAATACTGATTAGAGAAATCAAATGATTTAATGATATCAACCGGAACCAATTCTTCAATACCAAAAGCAGGTCTGAACTGTCCGCCTGTTAAAGCCAGATATCTATTAAATGTATATTTCGCATAAGCATTCTCCAGAACTTTCCCTTTGGGATCCGATTTAAAATCGGCTAAATTAACCAAGATTACCACTTCTGTCGCCTCACTTAATTTTGTATTAAGTCCTACACGCATTCTTTTTATATCAAAAGAACTCTGAGTAACTTCTCCTGTAGAATGATGAACTCCCAAAACATCAATATTATCCCCAAAACTCTCTAAATATCTGGCTTGTAAAAGTCCTTTAAATTGAAATTGAGGATATTTAATAGTGCTTTCAGAAGCTGCCGGGGCCGGTGTCAATGCATTATCAGTCTGTGCATTCACAAAAAGCGGTACCGCTAAAAAAACAAAAATTAATATGATGTGTAAAGTTTTACTCATACGCTCTATAAAAATTTAAGCTAATACTAGCCTTTTATTACTATCTTCTGTTAGAACCGCTATTGGCAGGTCTAGGCGTTGCTGCAGGTCTTGTTGAAGGTTGTGTTGCCGGCCTTGTCGACGGTCTTGTCGACGGATTAGTCGGCGTTACAGGTCTGGTTGTATTCCCTGGTCTTGTTGACGGGATTGTAGGACGCGCTACAGGCTGGGTTGTATTTCCCGGTCTTGTTGACGGGTTTGTTGGACGCGTTACTGGCTGGGTTGTATTTCCCGGTCTTGTTGACGGATTTGTTGGGCGCGTTACAGGCTGGGTTGTATTTCCTGGTCTTGTTGACGGATTTGTTGGACGCGTTACAGGTCTAGTTGTATTTCCCGGCCTTGTCGATGGATTTGTTGGACGTGTTACAGGTCTGGTCGTATTTCCAGGTCTGCTTGGTCTTGTAACCGGCGCAGGTCTTTTGTAATCTCTTCCATTATAAGTAGTATTATAACGTCCGTTAGCACGATTATCTCTAACTATTACAGATGTATTTCTTCTTGAAGCATAACTGTTATAGTATCTTGGGTTTCTCACTACAACGGTTCTTCTATAATAAGGACTTCTGTAATAATGTCCGTGGTATCCCCAATAATCATGGTAATAAACCGGACGCCAGGGACGCCAGTACGGAGGATAATAACCCCAATGCCATGGCGATCTATACACCACATATACTGGTGAAAATAAAAATAATACTACCGGCCAGGCACTCACACTTGTGCTTACATAACTTGGATTAGTGGTTGTATTATAATTGTTAGTTGTATTGTTATTCACAATTACAGTCGCGTCTCCTTTATAACCTGGATTTGGTGTTCCGGCACTAGTATTTGCAGGTTCTACAATATAATTTTTACCATACAAATCTTCATCTCCAATGGCCTGAACATGAATATTATTCTTTTTATCTTTATCAACTTCAATTACAGCGACATCCTGCGTTTCGACATTATTTATAGCAGCCTGAATCACAATTACGTGCGTGTTTCCTTTTTTTTGGCTTTCTATTTCTAAATAATCGATTTCTCCGTCATTATTTAAATCTAAATTATTAACCTTATTATCCGGATCGTTTAATGCTTTTTCAAAATCTTCTAAAGTTTTTGATTTTTGAAAAATATCCAAAACAGCATATAAATTAAGATTATCTCCCGGCAGACCCAAGGCAACTGGTTCATCATTTGTTTGAGAAAACACAGGAGAACTAAATAAACCCGTCATTAAAATAGCAAAAAATAAAATACTCTTTTTCATATTAATAATTAGTTTAATAGAATTAGGATGACTAAGGTATAAAAAAAACGTAAGAATTTAACATCGTTATATAACTTTCTATTCTTAATAAAAAATATCTTCAAAACATTCTCAAAACAATCAATTATCCCTCAATTTACTTACTGCAAAGCATTTAATGTAAGATTAATATCCTTAACTTTGTAAGTACCCCTTATCGCTCTTTAAACTTTTCTTTGAATATCTTACAAAAAACTGTTTAAGATTTAGTGCAACTATAGAAACAAAATTACGATGAGAAAACATTTACCTATTTTCATTTTTTTTCTTTTTCTAAATTACAGCTACAGCCAGATCGAAGTTTCTACAACTCTGGAAGACGCTATAAATAAAGCAATTGAAAAAAGCATTTCGTTAAAGAATAAAGATTTAGACATTGAAAAGTTAAACTTGCAGGAAAAAGGTATTTGGAATAAATACATTCCAACGGTCGAAGCCAGTGCGCTTTACTCTTATTTTGACAATAAACTAACCGTTGATCTTCCTACGGCTACCATTCCTATTGTAAACTATCCATTGTTTGATGGAAAAACTGCTTTTAAAAATTACGGAAACATTTTTAACGGAAGTGTAATGGCAAAAACCGTTCTTTTTAGCGGTCTTCAAATTCCTAACGGAGCCAAAGCTGTAAAAGAAAAAACCAAAGGAACTGCATTTTTAAAAGAATCTGAAAAGGATCAAATTATAAAGGATGTCATCAACACTTTTGATCAGCTTGAACTTTTAAAACAAATCGACAAATTGATACAGGAAAGCGAAAACAGATTGAATACCGAAACCAAACGAGTAACAAAAGCCATAGAACAAGGACTTGCTGTTCCGTATGACAGAGACAAAATCAAGCTCGCTTCTTTAGAATTGGCATCAAAAAAAATTGAACTGGACGGAAAACGAAAATTAGTTTATAAAAAAATTCAATACCTGACCGGTTATTCTGTCAGCGAAATTGAAAGTGTGCAATACAATTTAGTTCCTTATTTAATTGCCGATGAAAAACTAACCACTCAAAACAAACAGGAAATAAAAGCACTGGAGTCGTTTAAAACGGCTTACGAATATTTATTAAAAAAAGAAAAAGGAACTTACCTGCCAACTTTGGGTGCTTTTGGAGGGGTTTCTTATTCTAGTTTGTTTGATACCAATGCCACGACGCCTATTATAACCGGAATAAACCAGGCGCTATATTTAGGCTTAAACGAATTAACCATAAGCAATAACTGGGTCGTAGGTGCCGCAATGAAATGGGAAGTCTTTTCGGGCTTTGAAAGAAAACACAAAGTTCACGAAGCCAAAATAAACATCGAACAGGTTCAAAACCAAATTGACGATACGAAAGAAAAACTAGAACTGCTTCTTGAAAAAAATCTTGGTGATTATACGGTTTTGACTCAAAAAATTGACATTACGCAACAGCAGGAAAAAGTAGCCGACAATAACTTAAATCTTGCCATTAAACAATACAAAGAAGGTTTAATCAATATTTCGGAACGTCTGGAAGCCGAAAATGACTCTTATAAAGCATCGGTAAACAAAACTACTACCTTAATCGATCAGCGTTTATCTGCTATTGAAACTATTATCGCGACTGGAGATTTGTCAAAAAAATTATCTAAATAAAAGATTCTATTTATGAAAAAAGCAATTATCATATTCAGTCTAATTCTCGTTTTTATCAGCTGTCAGAAAGATAAGAAAGCCAATGTAATTCAGGGAAAAATAGAAAAAGAACAAATAGCGGTGGTTAGCAAAGTTCCTGGCAAAATTTTAAAGATCTTTGTAAAAGAAGGAGATCTTGTTCAAAAAGGAGATACTCTGGCTCTCCTTGATATCCCAGAAGTTGATGCTAAAAAAAGCCAGGCCGAAGGTGCCGTAATATCAGCTAAAGCACAATATAAAATGGCTGTAAAAGGCGCAACCGAAAACCAAATCAAACAGCTGGAAGCAAAAAAAATGGGTTTAAAAGAGCAATACGAATTTGCGCAAAAATCGATTAAACGATTAACCAATATGCTTAAAGATTCTTTGATATCACAGCAAACCTACGATGAAACTTTTGCCAAATACCAAGGAGCTCAAGCGCAGTATAATGCCGTAATTGCCGAATTGGATGATGCCAAAAAAGGGGCACGCATTGAACAGCAAACAATGGCTTTAGGACAGCAGGACCGAGCACTCGGCGCCTTGCAGGAAGTAGAAACCGCAGATCAGGAACGCTACATTATTGCACCTCAAAATATGAGTATCGAAACCATTACATTAAATCTTGGAGAGCTTGCCCTGCCTGGTTATACCTTATTTAATGGTTATATCGATAACAGCATTTATTTTCGTTTTACAATAGCCGAAAACCAATTAGAAAAATTTAAAAAAGGCCAGGAAATCACAGTCCACGTTCCTTATAAAAAAGAAGATTTCAAAGGAACGATTTCTACCATAAAACAATTGGGAGCTTATGGCAATATTGCAACAGCGTATCCAGATTACGAAATGCAGGAGAGTCTATTTGAAATCAAAATAACTCCTTCTAATTTAAACGAAACAAAAGATCTCATTACAAAAACAACCGTTACCTTATCTCTTTAACTATGCGAAATTTCTTTTCATTGCTTAAACGGGAATTCCAATTGTTTTGGAGCAATAATGTGCTCCGATTGTTATTTATTGGCGCGCCCATTTTATATGGTGTTTTATTGGGTTATGTTTATGGAAAAGGCAAGGTAACCGATTTACCTATAATTGTGGTAGATCAGGATCGGTCTGAACTGAGCTCAAAAGCGATTCAGATGTTTGAGGACAATGAAGTTCTGTCCATCGCATCTCTTCGATACGACCAAAATAATCTTTCGCAGATTGCTATTCAAAAAGAAGCGGCTTGTGTTGTGATTATTCCAAAGGACTTCGAAAAAATGACACTTACCAAGAAGTATCCCGAAATTACAACGATTGTAAATACCTCTAATGTTTTAACAGCCAATTATGCTTCAACTGCCATACAAGTTTGTTTAGGAACTTTAAAAGCCGGTGTTCAAATCGAAACTTTAAGAAAACAAGGTGTTCCAGAAAATTTACTGGCATCGCAATACGAACCTTTTAAAACCACTTTCATCAAAAAATACAATCGGAGCACCAATTATATGTATTTTCTTTGGCCGGGTGTTTTAGCAACGGTACTGCAGCAAGTTCTTTTATTAGGATTAGCTCTTTCGTTTGCTTCAGAATTTGAAAACGGAACTTTTAAAGATTTAGTAAACAAATGTCCTTCTATTTTAAAACTGCTTGCGGTAAAAATTATCCCTTATATGATTATGAGTTTTGGAATCTGGCTGATTTACTGGCTTTTTACTTTATGGTTCCGACTTCCTTTTTACGAAGACCTGCTTCCACTCACTTTCATTGCCGGTATATTTGTACTTTCTGTTGCGTTTATAGGTATAATGGTAAGCATATTGGTTCCGAGTCAGCTTAAAGCTACTGAGATTTTAATGGTAATTGCTACTCCAAGTTTTATTTTAAGCGGTTTTACCTGGCCTTTAAGCCAAATGCCACAAGCCGTACAGGCTATTGCAAATGTTATTCCGCTGACTCATTTCCTAAAGACATTTAGAATATTAATCATTGAAAATGGAACTTTTTCGCAAACCACCGGAGCAATATGGAACATGATTATTATAGGAGTCGTTTGTGCAATTGCCGCTTATATTGCTTTATATTTTAAAAAGAAATCAGTTTTAAAAGAAGCTTAAAAACAAAAAAGCACAAGAGTGAAATTTCTTGTGCTTTTAAAATATATTTTTCAATTGTTTACTTTTCGATTTCTCTCATCGAGTCCATTTTTTTATGAGCAAGGAAACCTGCAACATCTTCGAAATGTTCTTTTACTCGTTTGTTTCCAAATTC
>Ga0157370_10009888_pt1 | contig 10107 bp, 12 predicted proteins | sample C35metaG_FD_113463 | JGI IMG/M metagenome (GOLD analysis project Ga0157370, IMG submission 113463) | Corn rhizosphere microbial communities from Kellogg Biological Station, Michigan, USA - C3-5 metaG | ecosystem: Host-associated > Plants > Roots > Rhizosphere > Soil | place: USA: Michigan... | reverse complement strand
TCGATGATATGGGCGAGGTCGGCCACATAGTTGTTGAGGAAATCGTGAGCGTGCGTGGTCGCGGCCTTGCGCGCCTGCGCCAGCAGCATCCGCTTCACCCCCTTCAGGCCGCCTTCGAGCAGCGCATTGGCGCGCTGCTGCACCCAGTTGGTGATGTCGGTATCGGCCGGGCCGCCGTTGGTCGGGTTGTACTTGAAGCCGCCGTTGTCCGGTGGATTGTGCGAAGGCGTGATCACGATGCCGTCGGCCAGACCCGAGCGACGCCCTTGGTTGTAGACCAGGATCGCGTGCGACACCGCCGGCGTGGGCGTGAACTCGCCGCCGGCGGAGAGCATCGTCTGCACACCGTTCGCCGCCAGCACCTCCAGCGCACTCTCCAGCGCCGGCTGCGACAGGGCATGGGTGTCGGCACCGATGAACAGCGGGCCATCGATGCCCTTGCCCCTGCGGTACTCGCAGATCGCCTGGCTGATCGCGAGGATGTGCCATTCGTTGAAGCCGCGCTCGAACGAACTGCCGCGATGACCGGACGTGCCGAACGCCACGCGTTGCGCGGCGACCGACGGATCGGGCTTCAGGTCGGCATAGGCGGCCAGCAGTTTCGGCACGTCGACCAGGATCGACTTCGGTGCCGGCTTGCCGGCCAGCGGGCTGATCTTCTGGCTCATGGACGTTCCGTTGTCGGGTGGTCGCGCAGCTGGCGGTAGCGACGGATCAGGGTGTTGGTGGAGCTGTCGTGGGCGAGCGTAGGCTCGTCCTTCGCGGTCAGCTCGGCAATGGTGGTTTTCGCCAGTTGCTTGCCCAGCTCCACGCCCCACTGGTCGAACGAATCGATGCCCCAGATCGCGCCCTGCACGAACACGCTGTGCTCGTACAAGGCGATCAGGCTGCCCAGCACATGCGGCGTCAATCGCTGCGCCAGGATCGTCGTGCTGGGCCGGTTGCCGGGGAAAGTCCGATGCGGCACCAGTGCCTCGGGCGTGCCTTCGGCGCGCACCTCGTCCGCGCTCTTGCCGAACGCCAGTGCCTCGCCCTGGGCGATCAGGTTGGCCATCAGCAGGTCGTGCTGCTCGCCCAGCGGGTTCAGGCTCTGCCCGAAGCCGATGAAATCGCACGGCACGATGCGCGTGCCCTGGTGGATCAGCTGGTAGAACGAGTGCTGGCCATTGGTGCCGGGCTCGCCCCAGTAGACCGGCCCGGTGGCGTAGTCGACCGCGGTGCCGTCGAGCGTGACGCGCTTGCCGTTGCTCTCCATGGTGAGCTGCTGCAGGTAGGCCGGGAAGCGCTTCAGGTATTGCTCGTAGGGCAATACCGCGACGGTGGCGGCATCCAGGAAGTTGTTGTTCCAGATCGCCAGCAGGCCCATCAGCAGCGGCAGGTTGCGCTCGGTCGGGGCATGCCGGAAATGCTCGTCCATGGCGTGGAAGCCGGCCAGCATCTCGCGGAAATGCCCGGGGCCGATCGCCAGCATGGTCGACAGGCCGATCGCCGAATCCATCGAGTAGCGCCCGCCGACCCAGTCCCAGAAGCCGAACATGTTGGCGGTGTCGATGCCGAACTTCGCCACGCCTTCGGCGTTGGTGGAGACCGCCACGAAGTGCTTCGCCACCGCGCGTTCGTCGCCCAGGGCAGCCACGCTCCACGCGCGCGCGGCGTGCGCGTTGGTCAGCGTTTCCAGCGTGGTGAAGGTCTTGGAGCAGATGATGAACAGCGTCTCGGCCGCGTCCAGGTCGCGGGTGGCTTCGACGAAATCGGTACCGTCCACGTTGGAGACGAAGCGGAACGTCATCGCCCGCTCGCTGTAGTCGCGCAGCGCCTCGTACGCCATCACCGGGCCGAGATCCGAACCGCCGATGCCGATGCTGATCACGTTGCGGATGCGCTTGCCGGTGTGACCCAGCCACTGGCCGCCACGCACGCGGCCGGCGAATTCCGCCATGCGGTCCAGCACGTCGTGCACCTCGACCACCACATCGTGGCCGTCGAGCAGGATGTGCTCGCCGCGCGGCGCCCGCAGCGCCACGTGCAGCACCGCGCGATCCTCGGTGCGGTTGATGCGCTCGCCGCGGAACATCGCCTCGGTGCGCTGCGGCAGCTCGCAGGCGACGGCCAGCTCGCGCAGCAGGCGCAGGGTGTCGGCATCGACGCGCTGCTTGGAGTAATCCAGGTACAGGCCGACTTCCTCGAGGCGGAACGCCTCGCCGCGAGCCGGGTCATCCGCGAACAGCTGGCGCAGGTGGCGCTCGCTCATGGCCGCAGCGTGCTGCTGCAGCGCCTGCCATGCCGGCAGTCTCCGCAAGGCTGACTGGCTCATCGCATGGCCGGTCCCTTGGCCTTGGCGTCGAGCGCACTGGCCTTGTCCGCGATCCGCTGCAGCAACTGCTTCCAGGATTTGACGAAGGCATCCGCACCCTCCTGCTGCAGCTGCAGCGCCAGCGCGTCGACATCCACGCCGGCCTTGCCGATCTGCGCGAGCGCGGCGTCGGCGTCGCCGCCGTCGATCGGCATCACGCCGTGCAGCTGGCCGTGGTCGGCGAAGGCGTGCAGGGTCTTTTCCGGCATCGTGTTGATCGTGTTGGGCGCGGCCAGCGAGCTGATGTACAGCGTGTCGGATGCGTTCGGATCCTTGGTCCCGGTGCTGGCCCACAACAGGCGCTGCGGCTGCGCGCCGGCGGCGGCCAGTTTCTGCCAGCGCGCCGACGCCAGCAGTTCGCGGTAGGCGCGATAGGTCTGCCGGCCCACCGCGATGCCCAGTGTGTTGTGCAACGCATCCGGCAAGGTCTTGTTGCCGGCCACATCCCAGCGGCTGATGAACAATGAGGCCACCGAGCCCACGCGCGGGTCCATCCCCGCCTCGATGCGCCGCTCGATGCCGCGCAGGTACGCCTCGGCGGCGGCCTGGTACTGGGCGCACGAGAACAGCAGGGTCACGTTGATCGGAATGCCGAGGAAGATCGCCTCCTCGATCGCCGGCACGCCTTCGGGCGTGCCGGGAATCTTCACGAACAGGTTGTCGCGCTTGCCGGCGGCGTGGATCTGCCGGGCGGCGGCGATCGAGCCGGCGGTGTCGGCGGCCAGCAGCGGCGAGACCTCCATCGACACCCAGCCATCCACGCCGGCGGTGCGCTGGAATACCGGCGCGAACAGGTCGGCGGCGCGGCGCAGGTCTTCCAGCGCCAGTTCGACGAACAGCTTTTCGCCGTTCAGGCCAGCCAGCGTCTTGGCGTGGATGCCGGCATCGTAGGCGTCGCCGTCGCCGATCGCCGCGTCGAAGATGCTGGGGTTCGAGGTCAGGCCGGTGATCGAATCCTCGCTGATGTAGCGCGCCAGCGTGCCGTCGTCGAGCAGGGTGCGGGTGATGTTGTCCAGCCACAGGCTCTGGCCGAGATCGTGCAGTTGTCGGGTCGCTTTCATGCTTGCTCCGGGGAGGTTGCCTCAATGGTTCACGATCGTTTTCAGTCGGCGGCCAGCAGAATCGCCGGGGCGCTCGGCAGGAAGTCCTCAAGCTTACGCCCGCGCAGCTCGCCGATGCACGCGATGGCGAGGTCCGGCGCCGGCTCGATGGTCTCGCGCTCGCTGTCCGCGGCGTAATGGCCCTGGCGCACGAACACGGTGGTCAGCCGCTCGCCGAGCTGCTGCTTCATCGCCGCCAGGATCTGCGGCTTGTCGTCCACCATCACGTAGTGCGCGGCGGGATAGCGCTGCTGCATCGCCACCAGCATCCGCTGCTTGTGCAAATAGATCAGCAGCTCGCCGCGCACCGCCGCCCAGATCCCGGCGTGCTGGATCTTGCGCGGCTGGAATACCACGTCGCCATCGGACAGGATCACCGTGGGCGCCAGCGTGCGCAGATGGGCGATCGTCTCCAGCGCGTGCGGATACAGGCGCTCGGCAAACGGATATTCCAGCAGGTATCTCGACATCTGCAGCAGCGCGGGGTCGTTGTCCAGCCCGCGGCGGAAGTGCTGCAGCGCGCCCAGGTAATCGGCGTAGCCGAGTTCGTCGCGCAATTGCTCGTAGATCGACCAGTAGCGATCGCGTTCGACGGCGCCGAATGCCTGCGCCAGGGTGTCGCCCAGGTCGTCGGCGAAGCGGTCGTTGTCGAGCAGGGTGTTGTCGACATCGAGCAGGAACACCAGGGCCGCCGCCTCGTTCATGCCCCGGGCTCCAGCACCGGGTTGTGCCAGCCGCCGTCGGCGGCGATCAGGTCGTCGGCCTGCTTCGGTCCCCAACTGCCCGGCGTGTACGGAATCGCCTCGTGATGCTTTTCCAGCACGGGGTCGACCACCATCCAGGCCGCCTCGACCGCCTCCTCGCGGGTGAACAGCGCGCCGTCGCCAGCCATCGCGTCGCCGAGCAGGCGCTCGTAAGGCGTCTCCTCGCCGGACTGCTCGTCCATCAGGTACAGCTCGCGCTGGTCGCCGACAAACTCCTTGCCCACCCGCTTGACCCGCGCCGCCAGCGCCACCGCCGTGTTGGGCGACAGCCGGAAGCGCAGGTAGTTGGCGCGACCGGCACTGATCGCCGCATCGTCGAACAGCTTCTGCGGCGGCGGCTTCAGCTCCACCACGATCTCCGCCACCGTCTCGGGCAGGCACTTGCCCGAACGCAGGTACCACGGCACGCCGCCCCAGCGCCACGAATCGATGAACAGGCGCAGCGCGCAATAGGTCTCCACGTCCGAGCCCTTCGCCACGCCGGGCTCCTTGCGGTAACCGCGGTACTGGCCGCGCACCAGGTCGTCCGGCGCGAGCGGGCGCATCGCCTGGAACACCTTGGTCTTCTCCGCGTGCACCGCGCCGAAGCCCTGGTACGCCGGCGGCTCCATCGCCAGCAGCGCCACGATCTGCAGCAGGTGGTTCTGGATCACGTCGCGCAGGCAGCCGGCGCCGTCGTAGAACGCGCCGCGGCCCTTCACGCCGAACTGCTCGGCCAGCGTGATCTCCACGCTGGCCACGTGATTGCGGTTCCAGATCGGCTCCAGGAACGAGTTGGCGAAACGGAAGTACAGGATGTTCATGATCGCCTCCTTGCCCAGGAAGTGATCGATGCGGAAGATCGCGTCGTCGGGGAACACCGAGCGCAGGATGCCGTTGAGCTCCTGCGCGGACGCCAGGTCATGGCCGAACGGCTTCTCTACCACCACCCGCGCGTCCTTCGCGCAACCGGCCTGCTGCAATCCCTCGACCACCGTGCCGAACAGGCTGGGCGGTATGGCGAGGTAGTGCAGTGGGCGCTTCGCCTTGCCCAGCGCCTGCTTCAACTGCGCGAACGTGGCCGGGTCGGCGTAGTCGCCATCGACATACTGCAGCCGTTCGGCGAGTCGCTCGAACACCGCCTTGTCGAGCTTTTCGCCGCTGTCCTTCGCCGCCTGCCTCACGCTGTCATGGGCGCGCTTGCGCAGCTGCTTCACGCCCCAGCCCGAATGCGCCACGCCGATGATCGGCACGTCGAGGTCGCCGTCCCGCGTCATCGCCAGCAGGGCCGGGAAAATCTTCTTGTAGGCGAGGTCGCCAGTGGCGCCGAAAAATACCAGGGCATCCGAGCGGGGCAGGGCCATGTGGTGATGTTCTCCATCGTCGAGGTGATGCGGGTGGCGTCGGCCGGATGGCGATCGGCACGGCGCCGGGGCGCAGGCGATCGCGCCGAAAACCGAGGCCCACTCCACCCAGCGTGCATGCAGACAGGTTAAGTCGATGCATAAGCCGGTGTCACGCGGCTTCCCGTCGGCCTCTTGCGGTTGGGCGCGCAGGCGCCATCGACGCTTCGGCCCGCTCGTACCGGCGCGGCAGGTCGGCATGCCGCAAGTCCCTGCGATCCGTCACGTCATGTTCGTCGCGCGACCGAGCTGTTCAAGCCGGGTGCCACGCGGCATTGAACGCATCGTCGGGCCTCACGCCGAAAGCAACAGGTTGAACGCCCAGTACAGCCCGATTGCCATTTGGCAAGCGAAAGCCGTGAAGCGAACGGTCACGGCCGTTGCGCTCACCGATGTCAGATGTACAAGCGATTGAAAGACGCGGCAAGCAAGGAACGGGCAAGCCAGCGGATCCGTGATTGAAGCGCGCCCGGTGACAATGGCGACCAGCAGCAGCCCACCAAAAACGGGAAGGCTCTCGACGCAATTGGCGTGGGCCCTGGCAAGTCGCTGCATGAAAGGCGAAAGGTTTGCGTTGTCTGGCGTGAACCCGTTGGCGGGAACTTTTCCACGCAAGACGAGTTGCGTGCGGATGACTTCCATGAGCACGAGCAGCAGAAGTGCCCAGGCGATGAATCCGGTCAGCGCGATGGTGCTGTGAGTGATCATGGTGACGCTCTCGCCCGTGAGGCCCGACGTTCGAGCCGAGCGGCCGTCGCCGGCATGGCGCCTGGCCCGCGAGGCGGATGATGGACCGCAGATTCTCGGGGGCCAAGTGCCATGCCGGTGGCGGTGCGCTCGAGCGAAGGGCCGGGCCTCGCCTTGTGTGCTGCCGCTAGGGATGCTCTGGTCTATTCAGCACAGGCGGCATGATGTCCAGAAGGCCCGCAGGTGGTAGTGCGTGGCGCAGGCAAGGCTGGCCGCCTTGGCAAGCCGCGCGCTGCCGCATGCGCGCCTTCTGGACATCACCCTTCATCCTTGTTTTCAATCGGTTCGGGCCGGTCATGTCTGCGTTGAATAGATCAGAGCATCCCTAGAACCACAGGTCTTTGACGCACCTGCCGTCTTGAGGCAGGTCTTCCCACTTGTCGAGCCCGTCGAAATGATCGATCGGGACATGCGCGATCGGCCCGGGCTCCGTCGTGCGGAGGTTCACGGCGATCCGTCGACGACCCTGTTCATCGGCCTTCAGTCCGCGCCAGTGGGTGACGTTGCCGCACCTGGAACAGAAGTTGAAGCTCAGCGAGCCTCCGCGTACGTACGCCGTGGTCGGCCCGGTGACCTTGATGGTCTCGTCTTCGTGACCGTAGGCCCAGAGCGCTCCATACCTGCGGCAGGCCGTGCAGTTGCAGGCGGTGACCGACTCCGGCAGCGCATCCAGTTGCCACCGAACGGAACCGCAGAGACATGATCCTTCAAGCATGTGCTCTCTCCCGGGCACGGACTGCAGTGGCTGCGCATGCGCCACTTCGCAACGTTGCACTAACCACGCAAGACCGGCTCCCCGGTCCGCGGGTTTGTGAGAGTCACATTCTCGAGTGCCCGGATGCGCCAGATCTCGTTCCGTCTCGTCAGAACGGCCTGGATCAACGTATCCACCTCATGCGGTCCGGCCGGATGCGCGGCGCCGGCCGCCAGGCGACTCCAGAAATGGATGACCGCGGCTCCGTCGGCAATGTGAGCGACATCGATCAGCTCATTTTCCAGCGTGGAGTCGCGATAGATTGTTCCGTGAATGGGCGCGTGGAGCGCCACGATCTCATCGACGCCCTGGACATAGTGCCCGAAGCGATTCACGAACGTCGCGTCTTCCTCGAACAGGCCGCCGAGAGCAGCCATGTCGTGGGCGTTCCAGGCGGCCTGGAATGCACCGGGCGCATCTTCCGGTCTTTTCATTTCAGTCATGGGGTGGTGGTCACAAGTTCTTTGAATGACTACGGTACCTGTGCTTTGAAAGCAGCATGCCTGTTTTGGTGCAGATGACATGCAGCCGCATTGGAACTGCATCCCGCGGCCCAAGCCGTCCGCCCTGAACGAGATGTCGGGCCGCAAGCTGCAAGGCAGCTTACGGCGCCACCGCCGGTAGCGGACCGAAGAAACCGACGATTCGCCGAATGCGCCCTTCCGCGGCCAATTCGCCAAAGTCCATTCCTTGGGTCCATTGCGTTCCGTCGGCCCGAAGCAATACCCACGCAAACCGCATCGTCTGATGATGGATTTGCGGAGCGCTGCAGCGGAAGTGACTGCCAGGATACTTGTGCAGGAAGGCCGCAATTTCATCGCTGAGCGCCATGCGGCCTCTCGCGACCGTGGGCTCGGGATCAGTGTAGATCCCATCCGGCGTCCAAACTTGCGCGAGTAGTTTTTCCCGCGCGGCGCGATCTGCCGTGCTCCATGCCTGGCAATATGCCGCAACCGTAGATTCCGGGCTCGGCACGGCGCGCTGCGCGACGACCGGTAGCGCAGCCATCGTGCTCAGGATTGCGCCAAAGACGACCGCGATCCGAAGTACGCATGAGTTCTTCATATCCGTGCGATCCCGAGAAGCCTGGTGGCTGCCTGATACCCGAAATCAGCGGCGCGCGCAGGGCGTCCGCTGGACTGGGTTGTTGGGCGGCAGCGGAACGCCGTCCGTTTGACCGCCGTGTGGGCCGCCGCCCCCTTGGCCAAATCGCCTCATGTCAACATCTTGTCGTTCCAATCGCGAACGACATATGACTTCACCAGCCCCTCCAAGGCGAATGGATCTTGTCTGACAAATTCCTCAGCGGCTGCTCGCGTTCGAAAGATGGCCATGTTGCCGCGATCGGCGAATGGACCGATTCCGATTACTTCCCCCCTCGCGACAAAGATATCGACGACTGCTTTGTGCCGCGGATACACAGCCATGATTTGCTCCATCGTGGCTCCGGAGGATTCTCCGATTACAACGGCCTTCATCTTGTATGCCTCCTTGGGACCTGACGCTTGAATCAAGCGGCGGCGCAGCCGTCCGCCTTGAACGAATTATTGGGCTGCATGTGCTCATTTGCTCCGGAGCGTGCCGACAAACTCGATGGCGCGAGACAGCAGCCGGTTGCGCAATGTGTCATTGCCGTACACATCAGGTCCGCAACGAACCCAACCTTGCATGATGCGACCACGTAACTCCATGGGCACGATGCCGGTTGTCTGGAGCGCCCATGCGTCCTGCCCCTTACCCAGTCTGACGAGCATGCCGTCATCACGCGCGCCGCAGAGCAGGTTGCCGTGCAATAGCCATGCCCAACCGCCAAACATGGCTTTTCCGGTGACGCCGACCAGCGAGTCGATGTCGCCGTGTATCAGTTCCTCCAGGCCTCTATCACGAGCCATGAACTTTTCCTCATGCGGCAAGCGCCCGAATTTAGCGGCGGCGGAACGCGGCCTTCTGAAATGAGTTGTCAGCCCGACCGACCCGGAGCAGAAACATCGCGTACCCTGCACACCAAACGAACCAACTCATGAAAAGAAGCCGCTGCACGATACCAAAGTATGGCTTGATAATAGGCCACAGACTCGCTGGCCGTACCAATGGAATGAGGTTGACTGCAATGGCAAACAGCACCACCACATACATGATGATTGAAAAAAGGACGACTTGTCTCGCGCGTGGCACGTTCCAGCAGACCAGAGCCGCGACCAGAGGGGCTTGCAGGCCCGCCGTTTCGGACAAGCCGAAGACGTTATGAAGCGGATGCGGAAAGGAAAATATGCCGACACCTGCACACGAAATTGCCAATGCAACCACGAAGTAGGCCGGAAGTGCCGAGCAACCTAGCCCGCGAAGTGAACGCGCAACGGCGCTTGCGAAGATGACAAGGCATGCAGCAATGACGCAAAGTAAGGCGCTGAAGGCAAATTGCCCCGGGGAGCCGACCTCGCCCAGTTCGCTGACCGTTTGGCGGACATGGCTGTAGCCTGGCGTGAATGCGCCGATCGCAAGAGTACCTGCGATAAAGAGCAAAAGTGCAATGGGACCGAACCAAAGGCGAATGCTTGTCATAAGGGCTAACTCCTGAATCAAGCCGAGCCGCGAAGCGGCTTCGGCTTGAATGAATGGTTAGACGGCATCTCGATCGCCGTAACCGTGAAATGCTGGACCTCCGGCTCGAACTCTAAAAGGAAGTCCCGATCTTCCGGGTAGTATTTGGCGGTGAGCAGATCCTCGCCGGCGAAGGCATGAATGCTCTCCTCCGATTCCCAATGCGTGACCGTCATGAAATGCGAGACGTCAGCCTCGTCGCGGCGCAATATCGCAACGCTTAGGTTTCCAGGCACCGAGCGGTAATCCGGAATGGCGCGTCGCTCAAGAAAGGCCGTGTAAGCATCGGCCTTGGAGCGCAGGGTGACCCCATGCCACATACGGCAAATCATTGAACTCTCCAATGCCGACTAACGCTGGAGTTGAGCTGCGGCGTAGCCGTCCGCCTTGAACGAATAGTTAGGTT
>Ga0157370_10009885_pt1 | contig 10111 bp, 13 predicted proteins | sample C35metaG_FD_113463 | JGI IMG/M metagenome (GOLD analysis project Ga0157370, IMG submission 113463) | Corn rhizosphere microbial communities from Kellogg Biological Station, Michigan, USA - C3-5 metaG | ecosystem: Host-associated > Plants > Roots > Rhizosphere > Soil | place: USA: Michigan... | reverse complement strand
CCCGCCAGCCCGGAAACAAAGCGCCAGGCGAAGAACCACAGCACCGACACCGGAAAGGCGCAGGCCAGAAACGCCAGCGAGGCGAACAGCATCATCACCCGCAGCGTCCATGGCCCACCGAGGCGGCGCGCGATAGGCCTACCGCTAAGCGCCCCGGCCAGGTAACCGACCAGGTTGGCGGCGCCGAGGTACATCACGTCATTGGCGGCGAACCACTGCGCTTCGATCAGCGAGGGAATCAAGGGCGTGTAGGCGAAACGCGCCAAGCCGATGCCGACCAGGCTGGCGCACAGGCCGGCGATAATCGCGTGCATCACGCTGGGTTGGCGGGGGCCGCTGTCGAGGTGGGTGACGCTGGCTTCACTGGTCATGTGTGGCTCGCTTGGCAAAAGGCTGATCGGCTGTCCACGCCATCTTTGACATACCTGTCATGCTTGCTAGTGTTGTGAGCAACGAAGCGCCTGTCAAGGCATTATTGACACACCTGTCAAACAAGAGTGAAATTGCCGCCATGGCCGGAATACGACAATTCAACGAAGACCAAACCCTCGAACGCGCCCTGGAAGTTTTCTGGCGTAAAGGCTTCGGCGCGACCTCGATGCCCGAACTCGCCGAAGCCACTGGCGTGCAACGTGGCTCGCTGTACAACGCCTACGGCGACAAGCAAGGCTTGTTTCTCGCGGTGTTCGCTCGCTACAAAGCGGGCTTTCTCGCCGCTGCCGGCGAAACCCTGACCTCCCCCGACACCCGCGAAGCGCTCAAGGCCTTTTTCACCTTTGCCATTGCCTCGATGAAGTCCGGCGAAGCGGCGCGCGGCTGTTTGTCGACCAAAACCACGGTGGATGAAAACGCCAGCGCCGAGCCGATTCGTGACGTGCTGCGCGGCATGGTCGACGGGCTGGAAGGTTTGCTTGCGGAGCGTTTGAGCCAGGCTACCGAGCCGCTGGCGTTGCCCATTGAAGACGCCGCGCGGCTGCTGGTGACGCTCACGCGCGGCATCGTGGTGATCGAACGTCTCTACCCAGACACCGCGCGCTTGCAGGCCACGGCAGATTCGCTGGTGGACCTGATCGTGCCCGCGGGCGCCTGATTTCACGCGCACGCCGCACTAACCGGGGCTTTGCCCAAGTTGTACTGGGCGATCAAGCGCATCACGTAACCGATCTTCAGTGCGGTCGGGCCAAGAATCACGCCAGCGTGGGCGGCGACCAGCGTGGGCAGGTTCAAGCTGCCCTCGTAGCCGTAAGCGACGAACACACCGACCAGCAACACCACCAGGCCCGCCATCAGCAATTGGTTGGACAGGTGCATCACGTTTTTCGGGCTGCTCAGGTAGGCAAACATGGGTGAATCCTCCGAGTGAACGCCGGAAAGGCTTTCCGTTGCGTACCCAGGACTAATCAGAATGCGTGCCACATTTTTTATTGATCCAAATCAATTAATTAGCCGTTAGCGCAGTCATAACGACTCACCCTAAAAGTGAGTCAATTTGACTTAATGAAGTCATAGTGACCGCGAGGAGGGGCCGTGCCAAACCTCACCTATACTCCTTCCACTGCCCTCTTACGGACGTCGCCATGCTGCCCCGAATTGTCGGTTTGTTGCTGGCCCTGCTCGGCGCCAGCGCGTTGGCTGCCCCGCCTGTTTTTGATTTGTACATTCCCGACGCCATGCCGCTGGCCGCCCCTAACGACCCGTTGGGCCACGGGCTGGTGGGCGACGCCGTGCTGGAAGCGGCAGCGCTGGCGGGTTACCGGGTGAACATCGTTTCCGAGCCGTGGCTGCGGGCGCAGAAGCGCGTGCGGGAGGGGAAAAATTTATTGATTCTGCCGCTGTCGCGAACGCCAGGTCGGGAAACCCAATACACCTGGATCGCCTCCGTACTGCCGCTGCCCCGGGCGTTTTTCACCTTTAGTCAGCCGCTGCAGAACTTCGAACAGGCGCGCACCGAGTACAAGCGCATCGGCGTGGGCATTGGTTCAGCACAGGAGGAAATTCTGCTCAGCCAAGGGTTCAGCCGCGAGCAGATTTATCCGCTGCAACTGGGCGACAAGCCGCTTCGGCTGCTGGAGTTAAAACGCATCGACGCCTGGTTCACCACCGTGCCCGAAGGCCAGTTCGCCTGGAACCGCAACACCCGCGATCCTTTGCTGATGAGCCCGGAAATGGCGACCACAGAAATGTACCTGGCGTGTTCAAAAACCTGCGACGCCACGGTGATCAAACGCATGCGCGCCGCCATTGCCAAGCTGCGCGCCAATGGCGGCGTCGAGCGCATCCGCGAGCGCTATATGAACCCGCCGACGAAATAGGCAGGCTTAGATGCCGTGGCGACCGGGGTCTTCCGGTGGCGCCGGCTCTTCTTCGATGTCTTCCAACTTCAACTCCATGCCCCAGTCGCTGGCTTGCGGCACTGGCGCGACGGGCGCCACCGGAGCAGCCACCGGCGCCGCAGCCACGGCCGGCGTTTCTCGGTAGAGCTTGAGTTTGAGGCGCACGTTGTTGGCCGAGTCGGCGTTTTTTACCGCTTCCTCTTCATCGATCGCCCCCTCGTTGACCAGTTCGATCAACGCCTGATCGAAGGTTTGCATGCCCAGGTTGCGCGACTTCTCCATGATTTCCTTGATCTCGCTAAGCTCGCTGCGCTTGATTAGATCGCGCACCGTGGGCGTGCCCAGCAGCACCTCCACGGCGGCACGGCGCTTGCCGTCGGTGGTCTTGACCAGGCGCTGAGAGACGAAGGCTTTGAGGTTGTTGCCCAAGTCGTTCAGCAACTGCGGGCGACGCTCTTCGGGGAAGAAGTTGATGATGCGGTCCAGCGCCTGGTTGGCGTTGTTGGCGTGCAAGGTGGAGATCGCCAAGTGCCCGGTGTCGGCAAAGGCCAGGGCGTGTTCCATGGTTTCGCGGTCACGAATCTCGCCGATCAGAATTACGTCGGGCGCCTGGCGCAGGGTGTTCTTCAGGGCGGCGTGGAAGCTGCGGGTGTCTACGCCGACTTCGCGCTGGTTGATGATCGATTTCTTGTGCCGGTGCACGTACTCGACCGGGTCTTCGATGGTGATGATATGGCCGCCGCTGTTGCGGTTGCGGTAGTCGATCAGCGCTGCCAGCGAGGTGGATTTACCCGAGCCCGTGCCGCCCACGAACAACACCAGGCCGCGTTTTTCCATCACGGTTTTCAGCAGAATTTCCGGCAGCTTCAGGTCTTCAAACTTGGGGATTTCCATCTTGATATTGCGCGCCACAATCGACACTTCGTTGCGCTGCTTAAAGATGTTGATGCGAAAGCGGCCAATGCCGGCCAGCGATATGGCGAGGTTCATTTCCAGCTCGCGCTCAAACTCGATTTTCTGCGCCGAGTCCATGATCGAATCCGCCACGGCGGCGATTTCGCCCGACTTCAGCGGCTCGGCACTCAAGGGCTTGAGCACGCCATTGAACTTGGCGCAGGGCGGCGCGCCGGTGGACAGGTACAGGTCTGAACCGTCCTGAGTCGCCAGAATTTTCAGCATCGGGTTCAGGTCCATGGGCAAAGCCTCCTTGGGTCGTGGAAGTAATACGGTAGGTCAAAGTGAGCACACTGGCGGCCATGTTATTGGCGCCAGTAAAACGCCGCCGCAAATACTGGCACACTACGCGCCCCGTAACCGAGGCTTATGCCTCGATGCGTTGGCAAATAAAGAAGATTCCGAGGAGCCCCCATGGCAAAAGCAATGGCCCGCCATATTTTGGTGAAAACCGAGGCGGAAGCGGCCGCGCTGAAAAAACGCATCGCCGCGGGCGAGGCGTTCGATGTATTGGCGAAAAAATACTCCACTTGCCCGTCCGGCAAAAAAGGTGGCGACCTAGGCGAAGTGCGGCCTGGGCAGATGGTGAAGTCCATCGACTCGGTCATTTTCAAAAAGGAAGTGCGCACCGTGCACGGCCCCGTGAAAAGCCAGTTCGGTTATCACCTGGTGCAAGTGTTCTACCGCGAGTAACGGGGCAGAACGGCAGACGCAAAAAAGCCCGCCACGGCTAAACCGGGCGGGCTTTTTCATGCGCTAGGGCTTAGTGGCTCTTGAGCATGTCTTTGGGCATGTGTTTGCCGATTTCGAATTTGCCGATGGCGGCGCGGTGCACTTCGTCCGGGCCGTCGGCCAGGCGCAGGGTGCGTTGCATGGCGTACATGTAGGCCAGCGGCGTGTCATTCGACACACCCGCGCCGCCGTGCATTTGAATGGCGCGGTCGATCACTCGCAGGGCGACGTTTGGCGCGACAACTTTGATCTGCGCGATTTCGCTTTTGGCCACTTTGTTGCCCACGGTGTCCATCATGTAAGCCGCTTTGAGCGTCAGCAGACGGGCCATGTCAATTTCCATGCGCGAGTCGGCGATGATGTCGACGTTGCCGCCCAGGCGGGCCAACGGCTTGCCGAAAGCGGTACGGCTAACGGCGCGTTGGCACATCAATTCCAGGGCGCGTTCGGCCATGCCGATGGAGCGCATGCAGTGGTGAATACGGCCTGGGCCAAGGCGACCCTGGGCGATTTCGAAACCACGGCCCTCGCCCAGCAACACATGGTCGTAAGGCACACGGACGTTTTCGAACAGCACTTCAGCGTGACCGTGCGGGGCGTCGTCGTAGCCGAATACCGGCAGCGGACGCAGGATTTTCACCCCGGGGGTATCAACCGGCACTAGGATCATCGAGTGCTGCTGGTGACGCGGGCCGTCCGGGTTGCTCAGGCCCATGAAGATCATGATTTTGCAGCGCGGGTCGCAAGCGCCCGACGTCCACCATTTACGGCCATTGATGACCCACTCATCACCCACGCGCTCGGCACGGGCTTCCATATTGGTGGCGTCGGAGGAAGCCACGCCCGGTTCGGTCATGGCGAACGCCGAGCGGATTTCGCCAGCGAGCAGCGGCTCAAGCCAGCGTTTTTTCTGTTCTTCGTTGGCGTAACGCACCAGCACTTCCATGTTGCCGGTGTCTGGCGCGGAGCAGTTGAACGGCTCGGAGCCCAGCAGCGAGCGGCCCATGATTTCGGCCAGCGGCGCGTATTCCATGTTGGTCAGGCCGGCGCCGAGCTTCGACTCGGGCAAAAACAGGTTCCACAGGCCTTCGGCTTTGGCCTTGGCTTTCAACTCTTCCATGAGCGCGGTGGGCTGCCAGCGATCACCCTCGTTCACTTAAGCTTCGAACACCGCTTCGGCGGGATAGACATAAGTGTCCATGAATGCGGTAACGCGTTCGCGCAGTTCTTGAACCTTGGGGGAATAAGCGAAATCCATCGGAGGCACCTTCTGACGGGCTGTTGTGAGGTTGGAAAAGATCCTAGAACAGGGATCAAGATTTATCTAACCTATTCTCGGCGTGTATTAACATTCATCACCGATATATGATTAGCTGATTCCGGGACCCCAAACCAATAAGACCAGGAGCGCGTTGGCAATGAATTTGAGCAAGGTCGATCTCAATCTGTTTATCGTCTTCGACGCCATCTATACCGAAGCCAACCTGACCCGTGCCGGGCAGATTGTCGGCATCACCCAACCCGCCGTATCCAACGCCCTGGCCCGCCTGCGCGAAACCTTCAATGACCCGCTGTTCGTGCGCACTGCCCAAGGCATGGTGCCCACGCCCATGGCGCAGAACATCATTGGGCCGGTGCGCAACGCGCTGTCGCTGCTGCGTGTTTCCGTGCAGGAAAGCCGCACGTTCAACCCGCTACAAGCGAACAAAACCTACCGCATCAGCATGACCGACCTCACCGAGGAGATCATTCTGCCGCCGCTGTTCCAGCGCCTGCGTCGCCAGGCCCCGGCCGTGCAGATTGAAAGCTTCCTGTCCAAGCGCCGCGAAACCACCAAAGAGCTCGCCGCCGGCCGCCTCGACTTTGCCGTAGACGCGCCGCTGAACACCGACCCGCAGGTGCGCCACGTCAAGCTGCTGTCCGACCGCTATGTATGCGCCATTCGCAAAGGTCATCCGCTGGCCAAGGAAAAGCTGACGCTCGACGAATATATGTCGCTGACCCATATCCACATCTCCAGCCGCCGCAGCGGCCTCGGGTATGTCGACCTGACCCTGGGCAAAATGGGCATTCAACGCAAGATCGCCCTGCGCTCCCAGCATTACCTGATGGCTTCGATGGTGATGCAGAAAACCGACATGGCCATGACCGTGCCCGAGCGCTTTGCCCGCAGCCACGACTTGCACTACGTCGGCGTGCCGGTAGAAGTGCCCGCCGTGGAAACGCACCTGTATTGGCACGAAAGCACCGATCAAGACCCGGCAAACCGCTGGATGCGTGAGCAGATGATCGAGCTGGCGCAACAGATCAGCGTGCAGGACGCCGGGCAGGCATAAAGAGCGGCTTGGTTGCGCAGTTGCGTTTTATCCACATGCGGACTAAAGTGACATCACTGTCCACTTGTGGAGTCGCACCATGTCCCTCGCCAGCCCGTCCAATAGCGCAGTCCTCGACCTCGACTCGGCTCACGCCGGGCACGTGGCGCTGAAGTTTTTCTTCAACCTGATGGAGAAATGGAACTGCTCGGTCGAGGAGCAAACCGTGCTGCTGGGCTCCATCGGCCGCAGCACGCTCTACAAGTACCGCCAACTGCCCGAAATTCGCTTACCGCGCGACACGTTAGAGCGGGTTTCCTATCTGATGGGCATCCATAAAACTTTGCGTATCTTGTTTGGCGATAAACCGTCGACTTACGAATGGATTCGCAAGGCAAACAGCGAAGCACCCTTCAACGGCATGAGCGCTTTGCAGTTGATGCTGGCAGGCGGCGTGATGGATATTGCCGTGGTACGTCGCTACCTGGATGGAGTACGCGGTTGAAACAACCGACTCAAGTGCTGCCTGCATGGATGCGGGCCTATCGCATCGTTTCCAGCGCCTTCCCGCCGATTTCGGTGTTTGAAGATGTGCTGGACCCCGCCGACCTGGAACAAGCCTTTCTAATTGAAAGCCTGACCAACGATCGCCTGCGCGAAGAGGCCGGCCTGCTCAGCCATGTGGCGCCCGAGGACCGCATGTGTGGCCCTGGCGCCTCGCCGTTAATGGCGGCCTTTACCCATGTGGGCGCCAGAAGCCGCTTCACCGACGGCCAATACGGCGTTTATTACTGCGGCGACAGTTTGCAAACCGCCATCGCCGAAACCCGCTTCCACCGCGAACGCTTTATGCGCGCCACCCACGAGCCGAGCATGGAACTGACCCTGCGCACTTACGTGTGCAAAGTGGTGCAGCCGCTGGATGATGTGCGCGAAGGCTACGACGAACTCTACGACCCGGATCCCGAGGCCTACGCCCTGCCCCAACGCTTTGCTGCCGAACGCCGTAAAGCGCGTTCGTGGGGTTTGCTGTATCGCAGCGTGCGCAACCCGCAAGGCGAATGCGCCGCGCTGTTTCGGCCGCCCGCTGCCAGCATTCCCGTACAAGGCGAGCATTTACGTTACGTGTGGGACGGCCAGCTGCAACAGATCACCCAGGTATTCACCCTCAAAGCCATCGCTTGATTGCCGCGGAATTCCCGATGCTGAAGAAAAGCTTCAATTCCCTGCTGACCACCTGGTTGGCGGGGTTGATCGTGTTATTGCCCCTGACCTTGACCCTGGTGTTGCTCACTTGGGTAGTCAGTCTGCTCAACCGAATTGTGGGACCGTCGACCTATGTCGGCAGGCTGTTTGCGGCCATGGGTCAACCATTCGCCAGCAACACATACCTGGCCTATGGCTTGGGCACGGTGCTGTTGGTGGTGGCCATTTATGTGCTGGGTTTGGCCGTGCAACACGGTTTGCGCAAGCCGCTGGCCTGGTTGACCGATGTCACCCTGCGGCGCATTCCGCTGTTCGGCAAGCTGTACAACTTGGCCGATCGCTTCGTGGCGCTGCTGGAGAAAAAAGAAGGCGCCGACATCAACGCCATGAGCCCCGTGTGGTGCTTCTTCGGCGGCGATGGCGTCGCGGTGTTGGCGCTGATGCCCAACCCCGAACCCATTGATATCGACGGTCGCCACTACTACGCCGTGCTGGTGCCCACCGCGCCCATCCCCATCGGCGGCGGCCTGTTGTATGTGCCGGTGGAATGGGTGAAGCCGGCCAATATTGGCGTGGATGCGTTCACCAGTATCTATGTGTCGATGGGCATCAATCCTCCACCACAATCGCCGCGCAAAACCGTCTGACGCCAAAACTGCACACGAAACACCCGCTTGACGCTGTAGGGAAAGGTGCTTTACGTTAACGTAAAGGTAACTTTGCGAGTAAGCATTTTCCTATGCCGGCCACCTACAGCATTTCCGACCTGGCCCGTGAGCTGGACGTCACCACCCGCACCATTCGTTTCTACGAAGAACAAGGCATGCTCACCCCCGAGCGCCGCGGCCAGGAGCGCATCTACTCGGCGCGCGACAAAGTGACCCTCAAGTTGATTCTGCGCGGCAAGCGCATCGGTTTTTCCCTGGCCGAGTGTCGCGAGCTGATCGAGCTTTACGACCCCACCGGCAACCACAAACAACTCGAAACCTTCATGCGCAAGATTGCCGAGCGCCGCGAACAGCTGCGTCAGCAATTACTCGACATCGAGCAGATGCAAATGGAGCTGGACACCGCCGAAGAGCGCTGCCTGGCCGCCATGGCGCAAATTCCCGCTTAACCCGTTACTGGCAGCTCAACAACAATAATCAGCAGGTGCCCACCATGACTTACCCTTCCCTGAACTTTGCCCTCGGCGAAACCATCGACATGCTGCGCGATCAGGTGCAGGCCTTTGTCGCCGCCGAACTGACGCCTCGCGCGGCGGCCATCGACAGCGACAACCTGTTCCCCCACGACATGTGGCGCAAATTCGGCGACATGGGTTTGCTGGGCATCACCGTCAGCGAGGAATACGGCGGCGCCGGCCTCGGTTACCTGGCGCACGTGGTGGCGATTGAAGAAATCAGCCGCGGCTCGGCCTCGGTGGGGTTGTCCTACGGCGCGCATTCCAACCTCTGTGTGAACCAAATCAACCGCAACGGCACCGCCGAGCAAAAGGCCAAATACCTGCCCAAATTGATCAGCGGCGAGCACATCGGCGCCCTGGCCATGAGCGAGCCCAACGCCGGCTCGGATGTGGTGTCGATGAAGCTGCGCGCCGACAAACGCGGCGACCGCTACGTGCTCAATGGCAGCAAAACCTGGATCACCAACGGGCCAGACGCCAACACCTACGTGATCTACGCGAAAACCGATCTGGAAAAAGGCGCCCACGGCATCACCGCGTTTATCGTCGAGCGCGACTGGAAGGGTTTCTCGCGCAGCAACAAATTCGACAAGCTCGGCATGCGCGGCTCCAACACCTGCGAGCTGTTTTTCGATGACGTTGAAGTGCCAGAAGAAAACATTCTCGGCGTGCTCAATGGCGGCGTGAAGGTGTTGATGAGTGGCCTCGACTACGAGCGCGTGGTGCTGTCCGGCGGCCCCGTCGGCATCATGCAAGCCTGCATGGACGTGGTGGTTCCCTACATCCACGACCGCAAGCAGTTCGGCCAGGCCATCGGCGAATTCCAGCTGATTCAAGGCAAAGTCGCCGACATGTACACCCAGCTCAACGCCAGCCGCGCCTACCTCTACGCCGTGGCCAATGCCTGCGACCGTGGCGAAACCACGCGCAAAGACGCCGCCGGGGTGATCCTCTACAGCGCCGAGCGCGCGACGCAAATGGCCCTGGACGCCATCCAGATTCTGGGTGGCAACGGCTACATCAACGAATTCCCCACCGGCCGTTTGCTGCGCGACGCCAAGCTGTACGAGATCGGCGCCGGCACCAGCGAAATTCGGCGGATGTTGATTGGGCGGGAATTGTTTAACGAGACCCGTTGAAGCCCACGATCAGTCCCCTCTCCCTCTGGGAGAGGGCTAGGGAGAGGGTTCCGTTCATGCAATTTGACGTCGAATTCGATTCGGGCGCGTTTTATCCGGCCACGGGCGCGGTTGAGCTGGCCGAGATTGCCGAAGACCGCGGCTTTGGAGCCGTATGGAAGGGCGAGTCCAACAGCACCGACCCGCTGGTGCTGCTGTCGGCCATGGCGGCGCGGACGAAGCGCATCCAGCTCGGCACGGCTATCT
>Ga0157370_10009884_pt1 | contig 10112 bp, 12 predicted proteins | sample C35metaG_FD_113463 | JGI IMG/M metagenome (GOLD analysis project Ga0157370, IMG submission 113463) | Corn rhizosphere microbial communities from Kellogg Biological Station, Michigan, USA - C3-5 metaG | ecosystem: Host-associated > Plants > Roots > Rhizosphere > Soil | place: USA: Michigan... | reverse complement strand
TCCAGCGCCTGCATGGCCTTGTTGAATTTCTCCAGGTCCATCTTGAACCAGTAGAGCCGGCTGTCGAAGCCGAAGTGAAACTCGTGACGCTCGCGCCATTCGTACATCAGCACGCCTTTCTCAGACGCGCTTTCGGCGATCAGCAAGGAGCCGTGATAGCGAGCGGTGGCCAGGTCCTTTTCGATCTGCTCAGCGCGCTCGCTCTCGCCGTCAATGAAGGCCCAGCGCTGATGCAGATCGTTCCAATCGACCTTGCGGCTGTCCGGTTGTGGGATCTGCGCTGCTTCGCACTCGTAGCCCAGGGCGCGAGCCTGACGCACCCAACGCTTGGTGTATTTGTGCGCGCCGGGTTCGTTGTCCAGCGCCCAAATGAGCTTGGGTAACTTGCCGCCGCGCTGCCGTGCCAGCTCTTTCAACGACTCTTCAGGGAAGAAGGCCGACGACATGGCCGACACAGCTGCAATACCGTTATGCACCAGGGCGATGGCGTCGAAGATGCCCTCGACAATCCACAGCTCTTTGACGTCCAGCAGCTCTACACATGGCGGGCACCACCAGTACCCACGCGGGCTGTCGCCAGGCTTGAATCGCGCCTTCATCTTGCCAAACCGGTGCGGCCGATCGATCAGACGTTCCCAGTAGCCACCTTTTTCCAGCGTAAAGCGCACCGTCGCGCTGCCGGCATTCAGCTCGCCGGAGAAATACGTTTCCTGCGTAAACCAGCCTTGAATCAGATCGAGCCGAAAGCCACGGGCAAATTCCAGATACGCGCGGGCGGTAGCGCTGGGGTGTTGGTCGCTCGCCGGGGCGCGCTTGCTCCAGTCTTCGAACAGGTCCTCATAGATTTCTTTGACGTGCCAGGTCTGGCCACACTTGCCCCGGCCGCAACGGATCATCCACGGGTCATCGTGGAAGGCGTACAGCTCCTTTTTCTTGCACGCCGGGCATTCGCCCTGGCGCATGTATTTACCGGCCTTGTGCTTGAGGCCGTAGTCGGACTCAAGGCGTTGCAGGATGTCGGCGCGCAAATCGTGTTTCATGTTCATCGGGGCTTACTTCACTTCGCCGAGACTGTGTTTAAGGGCGCCAATCAGGCGTTTTTGCGCGGCCATCACCGGGAAGGCCGACAGCAGCGAGCCATGCCGTAAACCCTCGGGGATCATGCGAAAGCGATCGTCATACCAGTACTCGTTGAACTGCATCGAGTACTGGGCGCGCAGTGCCTGGAGCAGGGCTTCGGCCTGTGCGCGGGGCAGTTTTGCGGTGATGGCGATGTCGATTTCCATGATCCACCTCGGATTTCAGGCAAAGCTCACCCAAACCCACGGGAAGCGGGGCAGGGCGGGTTGTTTAAAAAGGAGTTACTGAGGGTGGTGCTTGTGCGCGGAATCGCGCTGGGCGAGCAGGGTCTGCGGCAGCAGTCTCGCCGGTACCGGGTAGCGCAGATCGGCGCGGGTGTCGATCAAGTGCACCATCGTGCAACTGGGGTTGTTGCCCCAGTCCACGTCGATCCACTTGCGCTGATTGATCACCTGCAATTCAGTCCAGGCGTTGTGCACAAGTCGCTCGGCCATGAAGACAGGCACTTCCAGCGACGTGGCCAAGTGGCGAACGCAGTTTTCATAGAGCAGATCCGAGTCCACCAGGTACTGTGCTTCGTGCCGTTGCAGGTAAGCGAACGCGGCACGTTGCATGCTGCTGCGGTAGTCATGGGTCAACTGATCGTGGTTCATTGCGCACACTCCATTTCCATTTGGTCGAGCAGGTCGGGTTGATCGTTGGCGGTCTTCATCGCGGCGCGGCGCAGGGCGATGTCAGCGATAGGCAAACGCACCGAAGGATTGGCCATTCCGCTGGGACTCATTTCGTGAGTCATCTCGAACTCAGCGCGCACCGACCAGCCACAGGCTTCGTTGGTGCATTGCAGGTAAGCCACGCGCAGGAAAATGTGTGTGCCTTCGCTGGTGCGGATGCGCATGCGACCGAGGCAGTGCGGGCAGACAAGCTTGTAGGTACTCACCCGGCGATCCCCCGACCGTGCAGTTGAATGGTTGCCAGCACTTCGGCGTAGCGGGCGGACATGTAGTGCATCAGGGCGTTGATGATTGCCTGGGCTTCGCAGGACTCAATGACACCGTCGTCCAATGCCTTGGCAATGATCTGGTCCACCATGCCGCGCTTGGCAGCGGCCTTGACTGACCGGTTGTACAGCTCAACGTTGTCCAGATCTGCCGACACCGTCAGGGGAACAAACAATCCGCCGTATTTGGCTGCGATGTAGTCCGGCAGGAAGGTTGTGCCTGCTACCTGTTCGAGTCGGTGGATGTGGTCGTCGCTCAGCGGCCGACTGCCGGCGTTTTCATAGGCTTGGTTGTCGAACTTTTTGAGAGACATGCCGAGGTCGGCGGCAGCGTAAATCCGGCCACCTTCGTAGGCGCCGATCACTGCGCTGACGACATCTTTCCTGCTGGCTAGAACTGGGCGTTTCATCTTCTGGTTTCTCCTTGGCTTCTCCGGCCCTACAGTTGATCAACAGCCTCAGATTCATTTGGCTTAGCGTTGGGATTGGCTAGGATGCCGGGTAGCACTTCTTTCCCTATCAATAGTGAAATGTCTTTCAGGATGCTGAACGACAGCCGCCCGCGTGGCAGCGAATCTTGTCCTGCCCACCGTTGAACCACTTGAGTAACCGTGCGCGGTTCGTAGCCGTGACTGATCGCGAACTGGCGGAAGTTGCTTCCGTTCTCAATCAGCCGCGCCTGGATCTGGCGCTTTTCCATGGCTTGGCTCATGGTTGATGTGTTCCTACTTGGTTAAGATGTACCTGTTTGTTCGCAGTATACGCACCCAAACGAGTGCGTCAACCGGATCGTATGAAAAAATGAGTATAGCCACGCGCCTGCGCAGTGTTCTCGACCACAAAGGCTTGTCGATCAAGGAAGCCTCTGACCTTGTAGGAATTCCCTACAGGACGCTACAGAACTATCTTCTTGATGAGCGGGAACCCAATGCGAAAGCCATGGGTGCCCTCCGCACCCATTTGGGTATAAGTGTGGATTGGCTACTCACAGGTGAGGGTTCTATGTTTCACGGTGTGTCGATCGAGGGGGCAGGTCCTGAGTCGGCAAACATGCAGGAGAAGGCCATGCTTGAGCTGTTTCGCTCCTTGGGCGATGCGGGCAAGCGGGAGATACAAAGCGCTGCTGAGGAAAAGAAACGCTTAATGGATGTCGAGCAGCGCCTCAAGGATTTGACCGAGGCCCTTGCCGATACCAAACGGCCAGCATAATCTGTACCCATTAAGAACGGATCAGTCAGACAGGGAAGACGACGATCCACTCTCCAGAGCTCGGTCACAGGGCGCGCGAGTTCGCCGATAGGCGCCACCTCGAAACCACCATAGGGACGTGATCCATGCTCAAAGCAACGCTCGCCGCTGCCTCACTGGTTACCTTCAGTCTCCCGGCGGCTTTCGCTGATATCCGTCACGTCGATGAATCGGCAATCGTGAAAGCGGTTGATAAGCCCGTGATTGGGAAAAGCCAAGAAGAGGATTCTCCAGGTTGCGGCGCGACTCGCTACTCGTTCGGAGACACGGTTTTCGACATGAAGCTTGAGTTCAAATGCGACCGGATCAACGTCGCTTGGGCTGCATCAAAGGAGCCTCAGAACAGGACACGTATTGAAGAATCAACCCGACTTGCGCGGCGAGCTGTTGTCGCGTTGACGCAGGGCAATGGGATTGAGGTCGAACGGGTATTGACGGGTGAGAGGTATAAAAACCGCACATTCGATAATGGCTTGTCTGTCAGCGGTTCTTGCGCTATGGATAGTTGTCTGTTGACTTTTAAGTGAGTGGTTGTTGCGGTTTTTTATATATAAGGAATTAAAATGGTAACCAAGACTAAATCCATCCACTATAAAAGCGTTTTTATTACTGGAGAAGTCAATCTTCAGGTCTCTTTGCAAACAGCCTTAAGTAAAACAGGGTCAGCTGCAAAACCTAGTCAGCGACAGCAGCAGATAAATGGAAACGATACTGCAGTGATATTCGTCAATAAATTTGGCGATATTAATGGTATGACGTTTGGTCAGTTAGTCTTTCTCGAGTCGGGAAAACAACAACCATTTATCACTGTTGATGATGAAGCCGATTTTTATTCAATTGGTGCATTGGCATCTGATTTAATACCTGATGAGTCAAAGCCTAAAGAGGGAGAGGCTATCCCGGTATTGGACGAGGCAGCAGTTGCGAAAAAACGCCGCGAGTTTCTTGAGTCGATTTTGTATTTCGGCGTTATCGATAATCATATGATTATCATGCAGTCTACAGCTCTAAAGAGTCGGGAATTGGAAGCGCATTTGGCTTGGCTCTTGGGAACGTGTACAGGAGTGATTCCCGCCAACGTGATGTTGGTTTTAAAAGATAAACCTGCTGAGTCTGTTTACAAGAAAATGCAGACTCTCCCAGTGAAAAGTATAAAACTCGGCGCACCTCTTACTACTGAGATTCATACTGATCCGTCCGAACCAAAAAAGACCGAGGTTGTTCGCACTGAAACAGAAGAAACCCACGCAAACAAGGTGCGATTTGTTCCTCACGGCATGGCGGCCTCCATATTGAAGGCAGCTTTACCTGAAGGATTTCTTGAACGCCTGGATCTTGAAGATTCTCTAGATGAAGCTAATATTCATGTAGCTCTTGAAATAACCTATCTTAGAAAAACCACAAAAATTGGACAGAAGGTAATTGACTCTGTTGCTACTAGCCTTCGGCATACCCCTGAATCTGACGTCGTGATCAATCTTCAGGGGGGCGGCAAGATTAAAGGTGACGAACTGAAACTTTCGGGTAGCATAAATGTCAAGTATATGGATAATGGCTTGATTGATGAAAGTGTCTTGTATCATGAAATGCACAAGTGGCTTGTATCGAAAATATCGTCTACTGAAATAGATTCAACATTAGAGAGTGTGGAGTGAATAAGTCAACAAATGGCGCGGGCGTGGCAAGTTTCTGGCTGATAGTGATGTTGGTCATATGCTTGCTTGCTGCCTATCTGTTGGGGTTGGTTGGTAAGTTTGTACCTCAAGATAAGCCTGTAATGCCGCTTGTTATTATGGGTCTTATTTTGGCTCCAGTAACTTTTGTCACTCAGCTTATATTTAAGTTTAATGACATGAAGAAGCTGAAGGGTATTAATCGAGAGGAGAAGCGGCGGTTAGAGTCTATTGTGAATGCAAAGGTTTTAAGGCTGGTCTTAATAGATGTTTTTTTCGTTCTTGCCACTACAGTTGTAGGTGTTCTTTTCTATGTCGCTCCGTTTGTGCCTGAATTCAATCTCATAACATGGACGCTTAGAGCCGCTGGCTTTTTGCTGGCAGCAGCTGTATTCACATTCATAAACGTCTTGTTAGGTACAAGGAAGATCTCGGATTTTGAGGCGAAAATTTCGAACCGAGCACTAGAGCGTAAGCATAAAGCAGCATTGTTGAAGAGGTTAAAAGAAGAATCAAAATCGTGATGCTTAGTCATTTTTCATGCGTTTCCACTCCCTTTCAACAGCGCGTTTTGCGGTCTTCTTACTCGCATAAAGCCACCGCAATCGTCGCGGCTTGCTCTGATCTCCTGCGGTAACTATTTTTTCGCTCCCTGTCTTCTGATCCCGGTAGTGCGCGATTATGCCCGTAACGTCGCCCTTGGTCTCTTCCGCCAAATCCTCAACCGTGTCCTCTGGCAACTTGCTTTCCAATTCAAGACTGACGGTGTAACCGTTTTCCGCGCTGAGCGTGTGCTGCACATTGCCGCCATACCAAATGATCTCGTCGATCTCCGGCTTCACACCTTCAAGCGTGTATGTCAGCTCTGGGATCAGATCCGGTCGGCCCATGGCAAGGGTATAGCTGAGCGTCGCGCTGCCACGTTGCAGACGGTTGAACTCGGCCCGCGCGGCGCGCAGGGCAGACTGTCTATCGCTGTAGGTGTGGCGCAGATCCTTGAGGTTCTCACCTCCGCCGGCAATCGCTTCCTGTTTCTTCGCGCTGTTCACGTCATAGAAGTAAGCGCGCACACCGTCGTAGCTATCGCGGTCTGCTTGCAGGTAGCGGTGCTGGTCGCCGTCGGCTCGGGTGAGGGTGATGTGGGGCAGTTCGGCGCCGCTGGCGGTCTTGCCGCCGCCGGCGGGCAAGCACAGCAGGCAGCCGGCTTTGACGGTGACCACGGCGTCGAATTCTTCTCCAACGCGGCTGATGAGGTTGGCGTCGGATTCGTTGGCTTGGTCGAGCTGGAGGATGGGCAGTCCGTCGAGGGCGCCGGCTATGGTTGCGGTCAGTCCGTTGCCCAGGGCGATATCGCCCAGCACGTCGCCGAGGGTGGTGTTGCTCCAGCTTCGTTCGCGTTTGGTCTTCAAGCCTTTGCGCAGGTCGGCCGAGCGGGCGCGTATGCTCAGCACGTCGGGGGAGCCTGAGTGTTCGGTTTCATCGACGGTGTACGTGCCTTTATCCACCAGGCCTGTGTCGCTCCAGCCGAGCCACAACCGAACCACCGCGCCCTTGGGCGGGATGGCGAGCAGTCCGTCGTGGTCGCTGAGGGTGATACTCAGTTGATCGGCCTCAATGCCGCGATTGTCGGTCAGGTCGAGGCTCATCAGGCGCGGGCTGATCAGTTGGGCGATGTCCTTGCCGTCCACGGTGAGACGGAACGCCGGCACCGGGTAAGCGGCCTCGCGTTTGTAACGTTCGATGGTCTTGTCCAGAAAACCGGTGACGCGTGAGAGGGCGGCATCGATCACAGCAGCGCCCTCATGATGCTGACACCGGCGCTGGTACCGGCGCCGATCAGGTCGATGCGGTCGTCATCGATGCGCTTGAGGCTGAGGGTGAACTCGATGCGGCGTGGCGTGCCGTCGCGGAAGAAAATCGTCTTGGTTTCGCTCAGGCTTTCGATGATCCACAGTCCGTAGATGCGCCCACTGCCTTCGACCATTGGCCACGCCTTGCCGGTGTTGGCCATCAGGCGCAAGGCGTCGAGGCTGAGGGCGCTACCGGCAAGTTCCGGCAGGATGATGCCGGGCAGGGTGATGGAGTCTTCTCCACGGCCAACGAACTGGCGAGCGGGGGCGGCGCCGACGCGGTTGCTGCTGGCGTGGCGCCATTCGGTTTGGCGTTGCAGTTCCTGGTAGGCGGCGGTGGAGAGGCTGAAAACGAACATGCCCAGGGCAAGCATCATGGCTGGTTACTCCAGGTCGGACAGTTTGCTGCGCTGGCGGGCGCTCTTTTCGCTGGAGACGCGGGCCAGCTCGGCGCGCACGGCGCGGGCGATTGCGCGATCATCCATGCCGGGCGTGGTGTGGATGTTGATTTCGTAGGTGTCGTGGCTGTCGTAAGCAGCGGCCGGCGCCGGGCTGATGGGCGCGCGATTGTCGATCGACACTGAAGAGGATGCGGCGGCGCCGGTCGGCAACTGCGGAAGTCCGATGGCGCCCAGCGGCCCGGCCACGGCGCCGAGCGCACGTTGCCCGGCAGATACAACTTGCTTGCCCATGTCGGTGATGGCACCCAGTGGGCCGTCTTGGCCACCTTCCAGACCTTGAGTCAGGCCGGCCATGGTAAAGCCGCCGAGCGCGGTGAATACTCGGGACGGGCTGTGGATGTCGAGCTTTTCCTTGAACATGTTGATCGCCGAATCAGCGACCGAGCTGACAGCATTCTTGATCTGCCCCAATCCCGCCAGCAACCCGTTGACCAGACCGTTGACGATCATGTTGCCGAACTCGGTAAAGCGACTTGGCAGATCTACGCCGAGATAGCTCAGAACGCCGGCGAAGGCCTGGTAGATCAGACCGACGGGGCTGAAGTTGGCGAGCGTAGTGAGAATGCCGCCTATGCCGCCGCTGAACCCGGCTTTGATCTCGGTCCAGGCATTGCTGAAGTAGAGTTTCACCGCGTCCCAGTTGGTGTAGATCAGGTAAGCCGCACCGGCGAGTGCCGCAACAACGGCACCAATGGCCAGCGCTACCGGGTTGGTTGCGAGGCCCCACAATGCAATGCTGACGGTTCGCAGGGCGGTGACCAGTGCGCCGCTGAGTGTGCTGGCCAGCGTGCGAAGACCTTGGCCCAGTATGGGAAGGCCATTGCGGGCCAGACCGGTGATGGTGGGGAACAGCTTCTGAATCGAGCGTTGCGTTCCCGCACCTTCCTTGCTGAACATCGCCATGCCGTATCGAATGACTGCAAACGGGCCGAGCAAACTGGCCATGCCGATTGCCAAGCCGCCGAACACGAACGAGAGGCCGGCTACCAAGGCTACGACCTTGACCAGCCCTCCGGCCAGCTTGGGATTTTCCTGTGCCCATGCGCCGACCTTGTTAGCCATCGCGCCCAACGAGTCGATCAGCTCCTTCAGTTCCGGTGCGATAGCGTCGCCAAACTCGGCCAATGCATTGGTGAAGCTGCCTTCTGCTGCATCCATGACGTTGGTCAGCGTTCGCAGTTGTTCGTTTACACGCTGGCGCAAGTCCGCTTGGATTTGCAGTTTGGCCAGAACTTCCTGATAACCCGCGATGCCTTTGGTACGCATCGTGTCCAACACGATCATCGTTTCCGCATCATCACCGAACAGCTCTTTGGTAATGGCGGTGCGATCTTCATCGTTGAAGGCTTTCAGCTTCTCGACTTGAGCGTAAAGGTTTTCCAGCCCGGCGAAATTCCCGTCGTCATCGGTAAATTTGAAAGAGACGCCCTTGCCGGTAGATTTGGCGAGGTCATTGGCTTTGCCTACCTTGTCTTTGTTCAGACCCGCCTGAAAGATCTTGCGGAACGCGTTACCGGCCGAACTACCTTCCATACCGGCTTGATCCATCATGATCAGCAGAGGTGCCAATTCTTTTGCGGCATCAATCCCGGACTTTTTGATGGTGTTCATTACCGGAGCAATTTTGCTGAAACCCTGAAGCATATTGCCGGGTTCAACGCCCGCATAAACGCCGCGCTGGATGGTGTCCATCAGCGACATCATGTCTTTTTCGGTGGTCTGCGTAGCGTCCTGCATTTTTGCCGCGAACTCGGCGGCTTCTTCGGCGGGCATCTTCAGCTGTACGCCTAGATACGCGGCGGCCTCACCCGTGCCGCCGAGGATGCTCTGCGCGCTGATGCCTTGGCGCCGCAGCATGGTCATCATGTTCTGAAAGTCGGCGGTAGAACCCGGTAGCCGGTCGCCAAGCTGTGTCGCCAGGTCAGTGATCTTCTGGTAGTCCTCGGCCACCTTGCCGGTGTTGTCCATCATCGAGACTTTCAGCTGCGTGGCTGAATCTTCGTTCGGCGCAAAGGCACCGACGATTTTTGCCAGCGGGCGGCTCGCGGCGTAACCCACACCCAAACCGGCTGCGCCATTGACGGCCATGTCACTGGCGAGGCTTTGCGTCTTCGCCAGCTTGGCGCGTTCGGCTGCCATTCGCCTATGTTGCGCATTCAGCGCAACGAGTCGCTTGCCCTGTTCGCTGATGCTCGAATTGGTGGCGCCGATCTGCTCGCGCAGCTGACGCTCGTGCGTGCCGAGGTCTTTGGTGCTGATCCCGGCGCCGTATAGTTTCGAGCGCAGCGCTTGCAACTGTTCCGATTGCTGCTGGTGCTGTTCTTTCAGCCGTTGGGCCTCGCGCACAGCCGTGCGGAAGTCCTTGGCCATAGCTTTAGTCGGAACACCGGTGGCGGCAAACTGCTGACTGAGCGCGCGCACTTTGTCGCGGGCTGAGGTGAGGGCGGTTTCAGTCTGTTCAGCGGCGGCGCGCTGGGTGCGCCAGGCGCTGACGTCTTTCTGCTGGGCGTTGAGTTCCTTAAGCCGGTCGCGTGCTTCCTTAAGTGCGCGGGCAGCACCAATGCTGCCCTTGTCGATGGCCTTCAGGGGGCCGCTCGCCCGGTCAATCGCGTTGAGCAGTACCTGAAGTTTCAAATCATTCGCCATCGGTGGAACTCCGCACCCTGGCGCGCTCGCGCCAGTCCATCAGCTCTTGCAGGCCCAACTGGTCCATGTCAGCCGGCGCCCAGTGAAAAACCACAGCCAGATCGGCCATGGCGTCCTCTACGCAACGAGGGAGGCGTCCGTCCTCACCGACTTC
>Ga0157370_10009882_pt1 | contig 10113 bp, 6 predicted proteins | sample C35metaG_FD_113463 | JGI IMG/M metagenome (GOLD analysis project Ga0157370, IMG submission 113463) | Corn rhizosphere microbial communities from Kellogg Biological Station, Michigan, USA - C3-5 metaG | ecosystem: Host-associated > Plants > Roots > Rhizosphere > Soil | place: USA: Michigan... | reverse complement strand
GCCGAGTATGGCCGCGCCGTTCATGGTCGCCGCGAGCGGCTGGGCGCCGCCCATACCGCCAAGCCCCGCGGTGAGCACAAAGCGTCCCGCAAGCGTACCGCCGAAGTGCGTGCGGGCGACGGCACCGAACGTCTCATAGGTGCCCTGCAAAATCCCCTGCGAGCCAATGTAGATCCACGACCCGGCGGTCATCTGCCCGTACATGATCAAGCCAGCACGCTCGAGCTCGCGGAAATAGTCCCACGTCGCCCAACGCCCGACGAGATTGCTGTTCGCGATCAAGACGCGAGGCGACCATGCGTGCGTACGAAATACGCCGACAGGCTTGCCGCTCTGAATGAGCAATGTCTCATCGTTCTCGAGACTCCGGAGCGCAGCGACAATCGCGTCGAAAGCCTCCCAACTCCGGGCGGCGCGACCGGTCCCACCGTATACCACCAGGTCCTGCGGACGCTCGGCAACTTCCGGGTCGAGATTGTTCATCAACATGCGCAGCGCCGCTTCCTGCTGCCATCCTTTGCACGAGATCGCCGAGCCGCGTGGCGCGCGAATCACTCGCGGACCCCGCTCTCCCGCTGGCGCGTCGATTATAGATGCACTCATTCAAGAACCCATGGCTGGAGACGCAATCTCGTCGTTCATGATCGCCGCGGCGAGACGCTCGATGTCGGCTGACAGCACGCGGTCGCGCTCGAGCGGTGCGACGACTCGCCGCACCGCCGCGTGCACGAGCGCCACGCCTCGCCCCGGCTTCAGTGGATGACGATAGTCGATTCCTTGCGCGCCGCACATGAGCTCGATGGCGAGAACGTAGCGAACGTTTCGCACGACGCGACGCAGCTTCCACGCCGCGGCCATCGCCATCGGCACGACGTCTTCCTTGTTGCCATCCGTCGGAATCGTGTCGACGCTCGCTGGGTGCGCGAGCACCTTGCATTCGCTCGCGAGCGATGCGGCCGTCACCTGCGCCATCATAAATCCGGAATTGACGCCGGCGTCGCGAGTAAGGAAGGGCGGCAATCCTTGGTTCATGTCAGGATGCACCAGCCGATCGATGCGACGCTCGGAGATCGTGGCCAGGTTCGTCAGCGCGATCGCCATGAAGTCGAGCACCATCGCGACCGATTGCCCATGGAAGTTGCCACCGCTCAGCAGCTCACCGGTCTCGAACACCAGTGGATTGTCGGTGGCGGCGTTGAGCTCGCGGCCGATCACCGCCGCCGCGAAGTCCATGGCGTCGAGCACCGGACCATGCACTTGCGGCATGCAGCGAAGCGCGTACGCATCCTGCACTCGCGGATCGTTGTCCCGGTGCGATTCGCGGATCTCGCTGTCGGCGAGCAGGTCGCGCAGATACGCTGCCGACGCGGCCTGTCCGAGTTGACCGCGCACGTCTTGAATGCGGGAGTCGAACGCCACCGGTGTGCCGAGCAGTGCTTCGAGTGACATGGCGCCGGCGGCATGTGCCATGCGCCACAGCCGATGCGCATCAACGAGAGCCAATGCGGCGATCGCCGTGTGCGCTTGCGTTCCGTTGATCAGCACCAACCCTTCCTTCGGCTGGAGCGTGACAGGCTCCAACCTGCACGCGCGCAGCATGTCCAGCGACGGGCCAGAGGAATCACCGCGCGTCAGCGTGCCTTCACCAATCAATGTGAGCGCAAGATGCGCCAAGGGTGCCAAATCTCCGCTCGCGCCGACACTTCCCTGTTCCGGGATCGGAGGCCAAAGCCCAGCGTTCAACATGCCGATCAGCAACTCGGCGATATCGACGCGTGCGCCCGAGTAGCCTTTCGCGATGAGGTTCGCGCGAAGCACCATCATCGCGCGCACTTCGCGCTCGGGAAGTAGATCCCCAACCCCCGCCGCGTGGCTTCGAATCAAATTCACCTGCAGCTCGGCCAACCGATGCGGCGGGATGGCGACGTCCGACAGCTTGCCGAAGCCTGTCGTCACTCCGTACGCGACAGCGCCGCGCGCGACGAGCCCGTCGACGACGTCTCGTGCGCGGCCGGCCCGTTGCCGGGCGTGCGGGGCGAGCTTTACTGATGCGCGGTCACGGGCGATAGCGGTGACCTGTTCCAACGTGAGCGAATTCCCGTCGATGGCGACTTCATTGTTCATGGCCGGGAATGTCGGCGAGCCACTGGCACAATTCAAGGGAGTGCATCGCCGACAACCGCATCAGAGACAGAGGTTACGCCGATGGCGCGCGCGACAACTCGGCATTTCCAGGCGCGCTCTGATATGCCCAGTCGAACACGACGTAGTCGTTCGTGACGAACGCGACGCGAATGGCCGCGAAATGAATGCCATCGGCCTTCTGCACGCGAAAGACGTATGCATAACCCGCCAGCGCCTCAGTCGTCACGTTGGCGAAGCCCGTCGCCGGCGCGCGATCGATCGACGTCAGGTCGGCGACTGGCTTCGTCGAATAGAGCGTCATGGTCACGCCGCTTCGTGCGGGAGCGAACCACAGCGATCCATCGTTGTGGCGTTCGACCGTGACGTCCAAGTCCGCGCGCGACGACGCACCGACGACTCCAACATGCTTCGCTGCTTCGTCGAAGAACAGGAACCCCGAGCTGTCAGGGCGACTGGCTGTCGCGTAGACGAATGCGTTTCGCGCGTCGAAGCGCGGCGTGTCGAGGCGCGAGCCGCTCCAGTCACTTTCGTGGCCGTCGCGCGTGACTGCGCTGACGGCGAAGCAGCGCGAGACGCCGTTCGTCAGATTGCCTGACAGAAACGCATCGGATACGGTCGAGCCTTCGACCACCCAATCGGTCGTGCACACGCCGCGTGACCCGTCGTACGCCGTGGAGTAAACGAGATAGTGATCGAACGTGCCGTGTGACGCGTCGACCGCGTTGCTGCTCCACGCCAATTGAATTGCGCCGTTCAACGAGATCGATGCCAGTCCTTGCGGGGCCGGGAGACGCGTTTGCAAGTCGATCGTGATGACTTCGGATCGTCCGATCTCGTTGGCGTCGGCGTCTCGAGTGGCAACGTAATACTGCGCGTCGGGTGTGCCGGCATCGTGGAACGTCGGCGACGTCGTCGTTGCGCGAAGTTGCCATCCATTTGCGTTGGCGGCGCGACTGTAAACGTTGAACGAGTTCGCGCGTCCGCTACGCGGAACGTCCCAGCTCAACAGCACCCCGGCGGGCGCGCCTGGCGTGCCACTCGGAATCAGCTCGTAAGTCAAGTTGGTTGGAGCGTCGGGATCGGATGCGGGGCTGGTGAAGTCATCGCACGCTGCAAGCGGCACGAGCACGGCCAGCATCAAACGAGAGAGGCGCATAGGTGGTCCGGGTGGGAACACGAGCGCACAACGCAGAGGCCGCGCCGAAAGCGGCAACCGCGCAACTGTTTGTCACACACGGCGTTGACGTTTGGGCTGGCTACCGTCTGTCCAACCCCGAGGACGAACCGGTGCCACAAATTTGGAACGCCCAGACCGGACTAGGAATCTCGGGCCAGAAACGTCAAAGCCGTCACCGCAGGAGGCAGAGGACGCAGATGAGGGCTCCTCTACGCTCCTCTGCGTCGTTGGCGGCGAAGTTCTTCTGTGCGCTAAAGCCGTTCTCTGCGTCTGCCGTGAAAGCCGTTCGATGGCCTCGCGAGAAGAGTAGACCCTAGAACGGCACGCCCGACCGAATCGTATTCCGGTTGTAATCGAACTTGAGGTCGGGCTCCGCCTTCAGCGCAATCGTGAAGTTGAACGAGAAGTTTCCGTTCGCCGATTGAGTGAACCCGAAGAACGCCCGCCAGTCGTGAAGATCACGCTGCAACTGGACGTTGTGGCTGGCAAACTGGTGCCGCTCGAAGTCGTATGTCGTCGTCCACTTTGCGGCCCACTTCGGCGTGAGGTTGAAGCTCATGTCCGAGTTGAGCGACGTCGTCGCCGGAATGCGATAGAGCGGGCCGCCGGCGGTCAGCGACGTCACCGGCGTCTCGGTCGTCGCCTGCGTTTGCGTTTGCGTGAGGCAGGCGTCGAGCAGCAGCGGATTGCTGCCGAACGTCTGCTGGCAGCGCACGCGTGGATCGTAGTCGATGACGTTGTTCCCCGCGCCGCAGGGTGCGTCGCCGCACGTCGGTGGACGCGGGCTCGAGCGCGTGAACGCGAGTGACGCGCGCCAACCCTGTGACGGCGGAATGATGAAGCGATCGCCGCTCCGCACGCTGCCCGCGACCGGCTGTGACGCAATTTGCGCCGCCTGCGCGCTATCGGCCCGCGCCCGCAACTGCTCGACGCTGGGCGTACCCGATTTTTGCGCTTCGGGAACGGCCTTGCCGAACAGGCGCGTCAGCACCGAGAAGGGATTCTGATCGCGACTGATGTTGAATGCCGCCGAGATGCTCGTGAGAAAGGGCTTGAACTTCGCTGTATCGCTCAAGGTGCTTCCCGCGAAGAGCGAATAGTTGCTCGAGAAATCGAAACCCGGAAGGAGCTCCGACCGCAGGCTGTAGCCCCAGTTTTCCGTGGTGAGTCCGGCGGTTCCATGACGTCCGCCGTGTGTCGACGCGAATTGTGACGCGCGGACGAAGTCGTACGAAAGCGGAGTCGAGTTGATGCTGAGCAGATCGATCTTCTGGCCGCCGTCCGGATTCGAGTCATTCTTGGAGCGGACTTTGGCCTGGAAGTTTTGATTCAAGCCGAAGCTGATCGAACGCTGCTCCAAGTTGCCGAGGTAGCCTTTCCGCGTGCGTCCGACGGCGATCAAATACTCGTCGCTGACATCGCCGGCCGGTGCCCAGTTGAAGTTGATCTGCGGCGTGATCGCATGGCGGATTCGCGTGAACGGACCGAATCCGGGGAAGAACCCGAACAGAGTAGGCGACGCCGAGAGGCCAGTGGTGATGCGCTTGGACTGGTGAACGTACTTGCCGTTCGTGCGCTCGGACGTCACCCAGAATGGTCCCGGATCAACGTTTCCAAGGCTGAAGCTCGGCGTGAGGTTGAACCGGTTGTGGCCAAAGGCCGGCAACGTGAAGTCGGGCGTCCAATCGACGTCGGTGCGATACGTCGCGGCGAAGACACGTGTATCCGTGATCGCGCCGGTGTTCACGTCGTAGATCGGAAAATTCTGCGGAAAGTTGTTTCGTTGTTGATTGATCTTGAACGAGTTCCTGAAGTCCCATCCGAAGATTTGAATCGGCGAGTCGAACGTCATCGATGCCGTCGACGAGCCGCGATTTTTGGAGAGCACGCTGTCGCGCACGCCGGTGACCGGATCGACTTGATAGGTGAACGCGCCAATCCCCGGCTGATCCATGTTCAGCACGTCGGAGCGATTGAAGCTGAAACCAGGCGTCCAACTGAATACTTTGCCGATACTGATCGGCGTCGACGTCATGCTGACGGTGGGAAACGTCTGATCGACTTGCTGGCGTCCGGGATATTGTTTGCGTGTGGCGCCAACGGTGACCGACGCCGGTCCGAATTTCGTTTGATAGTTGACCGACGAGTAGATCGTCGCCAACGCGGTGTAGGAATTGAACGTGTTCTCTCGCTGGAGGACCGTGCTCGTGACGTAGTTGACGTTCGTCGTGAGATGGCTGTCGTGCGAGAAATCCTGGCTGTGCGACCAGCTCACCGCGGTATTGCTCAAACCGCTGCCATACTTCGTGTACGACGACCCAATGCGTCCGCCGAGAAAGCGATCGATCCACTTGTAGTCCCAGTCGCCGTTGAAGCGAATCCAACCAGGATCGCCTGCAACCGAGCCTGCCGAGCTGCGCCAGTCGAGCCAGGTGCCGAAGTCCATGTAGTCGTTGAGCGCCCAGTAGTAGCCGAGGTGCTCGACGTTGCGACGGTAGGTCGGGCTGTTACGGACGATGTCGCCGATACCGAATTGCGGCGGCAACAGACCGCTGTGCCGCCCGCTGCGCGTATCGCTGAAGATGAACGGCAGCCAGAGCACCGGAATGTCCTTGATGTACAGTACGGCCGGTCGCGCGACGATCGTGTTGTTCGATGCGCGCTTGGCGTCGCGGTACTCGAAGTGGTAATCGGGAATGGAGTCGTCGCAGCTCGTGAGCGATCCGCCGCGGATGTACGCAGTGGGAGACTTCGAGTTCGACGAATCTTGGACGACCTTCGCGAGATCGACGTCGAGATACCACATCTCCCCATTGTTGACGGGGAGTCGTGCGCGGGTCACGCGCACCGATCGCTCGGAGAGATTGTAGTCGACGCGACCGATGCCTTTGATGTCCGCCTGTCCGCTATTCGGCGGCGGCACCAATAAATATTTGCCGCCGGTGACAACTCTGCGCGTTGCCTCGGTGTAGTAGATGCCGCTGTCGCTGACGACGGTCTGCGAATCGCGATCGACCACCGCCGGTCGTTTCTTCGCCGCCAGCAGATCGAGAGCACGTGTCTCGGCGTTGAAGTACGCCGTGTCGCCCATGTAGCGCGTGATGGAGTAGCCTTGCTTGTTCATCAGCTTCTGCATCACCGTATCGGGCGCCGGCCATTTGACGCGCGCACTGTCCTTGAGCGTGTCGCCGGGTTGGCGCTGGACCGGAGTGATCGGACGCGCACCGGGCAGGCGCGGTATTTGAGCCATTGCTGTGGTTGGAAGAGCCAGCCACAGCAAGCATGCCAACCGACGAATCACGCCGGCGCTCCCGAATGCTCCGCTTCATCGACCGCCGCGGCGCGACGGTTCTTGCGTCGATAGATCACGTAGGCGGCGAGCACGCTCAGCTCATACAGCAAGTAGAGCGGCACCGACAGCGCGACTGTCGTCCACACCATGTCGCCCGGCGTCAGGAACGCGCCGATGATGACGATGATGACGACCGCGTGTCGCCGATACTTCGACAAGAATTGCGGCGTAACGATGCCGAGCGCCGAGAGCGCCAAGATGACGATCGGTAGCTCGAAGCTCACGCCGAACGTCAACACCATGGCAAACACGAAGCTGAAATACTCTTCGGCCGTGATGAGCGGAACGAGCGACGGACCGGCAAACCCGAACAGCCACGGCAGCGCGAGCGGGATGACCTCGAAGTACGCCAGAACCGCCCCGGAGACGAACAGCATGATGCCAGCGAAGAGCACGCCCATTGCGACGCGCTTCTCGTGCTTATGCAGCGCCGGGGCCAGAAACGCCCACGCTTGGTAGAGAATGACGGGGCTCGCGAGCACGAAACCGAAAGTCATCGCCGCGTTCAGGATCACGGTGAAGCCTTCGCTCGGATGCGTGTACACGAGCCGGTGCTCGGGAATGAGCGGGAGAATCGGTCGCGCGAGTAGGCCGACGATGTCGAAGCGCACTGACAACCAGAAACCGATGCCGACCGAAATCAGCACCGCGCCGAGCGAATAGATGATTCGCCACCGCAGCTCCTCGAGATGATCGAGGAACGGCATCTCGCCACTATTCGACTTCGGAATCGGCATTCCCGCTCGGCGCTACGGTTGCTTCATCAGATTCTTGGCGAGATCGACTTCATCAGCGTTCGGATAATCCTTGATCAGCCGATTGAGCACGATGCGCGCTTCGCCACGCTTGTTTGCTTCCCAGAGCAGCCGTCCGCGACTGTACAGCGCCGTTGGCGCCTCCGGGCTCTTCGGGTACTTGGTTGCAACGAGCTGATATACCGAGTCCGCGGCAGCCGTGTTCCCTTCACTCTTGTACGAATCGCCGACACGCAACTCGGCCAGCGACGCTTGATCGAAGGTCGGGTACGACGTGAGCAGCTGGTCGAAGCTCATGCGCGCCGTTCGATAGCTGCCCTGACGGAGGGCACTCATTCCCGATTCGAACAAGGTTGCCGGGCCGGGAATGCCCGCCCCGCCGCCCCGCGAGGTATCGGGGCTCGTCGGCATCGGCGCCGGTGAGCTCGACGCTCCCTCGCGGAGCGCCTGCAATTGCCGGCGCGTCTCCTGGACCGTCTGCGTGTTCTGGCCCAGCAAGGCCTGCACCTGAACCATCTGCCGGCCCATCGCGTCGAACTCGCCGTTCGCATTTGCCTGGAACGTGGCAAAACGCGACGCGAGATAACGCAGCGAGTCGTTCATGCGATCGATCGACGCCGACAATGCCGCGATTTGCCGCCGGCGTGCCTCCTCGGCGCGAAGAATGGCGGTGTCGCTCACGGCGGCTTGCGCGCGCGACACGCGCAGCTCGTCTTGAAGCAGGCGAATGTCGCTCTTCGACGCGAGGCAACCGCTGGCCGCGACCATCATGACCGGCAGCGCCATAACCCAGCGCATCATGGGGCCTTGAGTGTTTGCGCGCCGGCGGTGATCTCGAACTCGGCGCGACGGTTCTGTGCGTATGCGCTCTCGTCGGATCCTTGGGCGATCGGCCGCTCCTCGCCGTAGCTGATCGTCTCGATGCGCGCATCGGCGATGCCGTGATCGACCAGATACCGTTTCACGGTTGCAGCGCGGCGTTGTCCGAGCGCCAGGTTGTACTCGTCGGACCCGCGCTCGTCGGTATGCCCGGCGACGCGAATCTTCACGGTCGGATTTGCCTGGAGAATCGGGATCTTGGCATCGAGGATTGCTCGATCGTCCGCACGGAGATCCGACTGGTCATAGTCGAAATGGACCGCGGCAGTCAGCGTCTCGCGAACGCTTCCAGCGGCGGCGGCATTGCGCGCCGCGGCCGCGGCGCTGTCGGCTGCACGACGGCGCGCCGCTTCCTCGGCCGCTCGGCGTGCGGCTTCATCTTGTGCGCGGCGGATGCTATCCGCGTTCGGTCCGGGCGCCGGCGGTTGCACCGGAGCCGGTTGCGGAGCCGGAGCCTTGTGGCAAGCATCGGCTGCCACCACGGACAGCACTGCCATCGTCAGCCCTGCAATCCGTCGAGTGCGCGTCATGTCGAATCTCCCACGAGTGACTGGATGAGACTTCGAGAAACTACAAATGGGAACGTAGAACCAAGGTGCTTACGGCTGGGCGATGCGCGGCGACCAAGATGAGAGTCGCGAGCCGGCCGACTTAGTGAGTTGACGAAAGCGCGACGATTCCGTATCGAGCACCCACAACTGCCGCACACCACTGCGCGTCGACGTGAGCACCAGATGTCGCGCGTCGGGTGCCCACGAGGGCTGTTCGTTTTCCCCTTCGCTCGTCAGCTGTTTCGGCGTGCCGCCTCTGACGGGAATCGTCCGAATCTGGAAACGATCGTTGAGGCGCTCCTGATAGGCGACCAATCGGCCGTCTGGAGACCAGTCCGGGTCCGAGCGATAATTCTTCTCGCTGAAGTCGTAATCGGTGAGAACGTTCACGTTGGTTCCATCGGAGTCCATAATATACAACTCCGGGCGCCCCAACCGGCCGCTGACAAATGCGATGCGGCGCCCGTCCGGACTCATGGTCGGGTTCGTATTCACCGTGCCCCGCCCGGCGGTGAGCTGGTGCGGCGGGCCACCACCGTTGATGCTGACCGAGAACAGATCCGAACCGTTCTCACCCTCGCGCGAATAGATGACCGAGTTGCCGTCGGGCGAAAAGATCGGCGTGAGATACAGTGTGTTGCGGCCGGGCGGAACGAGCGTGCGCGATCGGCCGGTGCTCAGATCGATCAGCACGACGTGCGAGCCGACGTTGGACGACGACACACCGTACGTCGTGTACACCAACATCGTACCGGACGGATTCCACGCCGGGCTGCCTCCGTTCTCCTCGGTCGGCACCGTGATTTCCTGCGCGCCGTCACTGTCGACAATGCGAATGCTCTGGCCCCGCATGTACGCGATGCGCGTGGCCGCGATTCCGCGTTGTCCCGTCACCCACCGTTCGATTTCGTCCGACGTGCGATGCACCGCCATCCGCCAATCACGGCTGAATCCAGCGGCGGGAAGCGCAAAGTCCCCCACGTTGACGACGCGCGCCTTTGCGACATCGTGCAGTGCGACATGCAGCCCATTGCCAACCGGGGTGATTTGCACCACCGCCGACGCGTTCAGTCGCGTGAACAGCGGATAATTCACACCGGTTCCGGTGGTCTGGCCGCGCAGCGCGCTCGGGTCCGCGTCCTCGATTGGAATCACGGTAAACCGATCGCTGTAGTCGAAGTCGCGCTGAATGATTGCTCGCACCGAATCGCCGTACGCGCCGGTGATCGGCAGTACGACGATTCCGACTTTGTC
>Ga0157370_10009879_pt1 | contig 10114 bp, 9 predicted proteins | sample C35metaG_FD_113463 | JGI IMG/M metagenome (GOLD analysis project Ga0157370, IMG submission 113463) | Corn rhizosphere microbial communities from Kellogg Biological Station, Michigan, USA - C3-5 metaG | ecosystem: Host-associated > Plants > Roots > Rhizosphere > Soil | place: USA: Michigan... | reverse complement strand
TGCTAAGTTGGATGCGAGCGATAATCTCGAATCAGTTGGCGTTGTTACTCGTGTAGGCGACGGTGTTGCGTGGGTTCATGGCCTCGCAGACGCTGGCTACAGCGAAGTGCTTCAGATTGAGACTAAATCTGGAATTATTGAAGCATTCGTTCTTAACCTTATGGAAGATGAGATCGGTGCCGTACTCCTCGGTAGCGACCAAACAGTTTCTGCGGGCGACAAAGTAACGCTTAAGGGCGAGGTACTTTCTGTACCAGTTGGCCCTGAGCTTCTTGGTCGCGTGGTTAACCCTCTTGGTGAACCACTTGATGGTGGCCCGGCAATCAAATCAAAGCAACGCGGTCCTGTGGAGCGCGAAGCGATCGGTGTAATGGGCCGTAAGCATGTGCACGAGCCAATGATGACCGGTATCATGGCGATTGACGCTATGTTCCCTATCGGTCGTGGTCAGCGTGAGTTGATTATTGGCGACCGCCAGACGGGTAAGACAGCAATTGCAATCGACACGATGATTAACCAGGCCCGTGAAAACACTGGTGTGGTAAACATTTATGTTGCGGTTGGCCAAAAGCTTTCTAAGGTGGCTGGACTTGTCGAGCGCCTCAAAGAAGAAGGCGTGATGGACCAGACGATTGTGGTTGTAACTGGTCCGAGCGATCCTGCATCACTTCTATACCTTGCGCCGTACGCTGGTACGGCTATGGGTGAGTACTTCCGTGATAACAAGCAGCATGCGTTGATGATTTACGATGACCTCACAAAGCACGCGGTAGCCTACCGCCAGATGTCATTGTTGCTTCGCCGCCCACCTGGACGTGAAGCCTTCCCTGGCGATGTGTTCTACCTGCACTCACGCCTTTTGGAGCGCTCAGCTAAGCTTAGCGATGATCTTGGCGCAGGTTCACTTACAGCCCTCCCTATTATCGAGACCCAGGCTGGTGACATTTCTGCATACATTCCAACAAACGTGATTTCAATCACCGACGGTCAGATTTTCATGGAAACCGACTTGTTCTACCAGGGTATTCGCCCAGCGATTTCTGCCGGACTTTCAGTGAGTCGTGTTGGTGGTGACGCACAGACAAAGGCTGTTAAGTCAGTGTCTGGCCATCTTAAACTTGGCCTTAGCCAGTTCCGTGAACTTGCAAGCTTCGCGCAGTTTGGTAGCGACCTTGATGAAGCAACAAAGGCTCAGATCGAACGTGGTCAGCGCCTTACTGAGCTTTTGAAGCAGCACCAGTACCAGCCAATGAGTATTTGGCAGCAGTGTGCAAGCATCTTTGCTGTGAGCGAAGGTTTGTTTGACAAGGTCCCTGCAAGCAACGTGAAGGACGCGCAAAAAGCACTCCTTACTCGCCTTAACTCTGAGCACGCAAAAGAGATGACCGAGCTCAATAAGGGTTCCGAGAAGCTCGAAGCGAAGAGTGACATGGGTAAGCTAATCGCTAAGGTTGCAACGACCGTTGCTAAGGGGTTTGAGGGCTAATGGCCTCTCAGCGACAGCTAAAAACGCGTATTCGCTCGGTTAAAAATACCAAGCAGATTACTAAAGCTATGCAAATGGTAGCAGCCTCAAAGATGCGCCGGGCGCAAGATGCGACAAAGGCATCTCATCCGTACGCTGAGGCTGCAAATGAGCTGCTTGCGTATCTTGCAAGTCAAGGTGAAACGCGTGACCACAAGTGGTTCGTCGAGCGCCCAGTGCAGAAGCGTCTTATCATTGTTGTCGCAAGCGATCGTGGGCTCGCTGGAGCCTACGATTCAAACGTCCTCAAAAAATATCTTAGCTTGCTGAGCGAGGACGAAAAAGCGAAGATTGGTAATGCGACGATTGCTATTGGTCGCAAGGGCTCACGCTTTGCAGCACGCTTGAAGGCTGTAGAAGTTGTTGGTTCGTATGGCGATATGCCAGATTACCCTGATGGCACTGAATTCCAAACAATCTTGAGCACTGCAAAAGATATGTTTGAAAACGGTGACGTTGATGCGGTCGATGTAGTATATACTCGATTTGTCACTAGTATGACGCAGGTTGCTGACACGATTCGCCTGTTCCCTGCTGGGTACACTGAGACGGAAGTGAGTGATTCTGTACGCGCATCGATTTTTGAGCCATCAAGTGAAGAAGTGTTGAACGATGTCGCCTACCGATTGATTGGCGCGCGTTTGTTCCAGTCGCTGCTTGATGCTCGCGCGAGTGAATACAGTATGCGTATGCTTGCCATGAAGAACGCGACCGATAACGCAAGCAACCTGATTGATGATTTAACGCTTGCTATGAACAAGGCGCGTCAGTCAGCGATTACGCAGGAACTGAGCGAAATCAGTGCTGGTGTAGAGGCTTTGAAATAATGAAGGAGAAAGTAATGAGTAAACAAGGAAAGATTATCCAGATCATGGGTGTGGTCGTGGATGTCGAGTTTGCCGAAAAGGACCACCTGCCGGCTATCTACGACGCCCTCACAATTGCCCATGAGGATAAGACAATTACCCTCGAGGTTGCACAGCACCTCGACGAGCACACCGTACGTGCAATTAGTCTGCAGAGCACGGATGGGCTTAAACGTGGTCAGGCTGTTACGGCAACTGGCGCACCAATCAGCGTACCGGTTGGTCCTGAAACCCAGGGTCGTATGTTTAACGTAGTTGGTGACCCAATTGACGGCCGTGTGATTGCGAAGAACATCAAGAAGGCTTCGATTCACCGTGAACCACCTGCACTTGAAGAACAGACTAACAAGACTGAGATCCTCGAAACCGGTATCAAGGTTATCGACCTTATTGCGCCTATCGCGAAAGGTGGTAAAGTTGGACTCTTTGGTGGTGCGGGTGTTGGTAAGACGGTCCTAATCCAGGAGCTTATTAACAACATCGCGAAGTTCCACAGCGGTAACTCTGTATTTGCTGGTGTTGGTGAGCGTACGCGTGAAGGTAACGACCTTTACCACGAAATGAGCGAGGCGGGCGTGCTCGATAAGACTTCGCTTGTATTCGGCCAGATGAACGAACCACCTGGGGCGCGTCTTCGTGTGGCGCTTGCGGGTCTTGCTATGGCAGAGGCTTTCCGTGATGAAGGTAAAGATGTGTTGCTCTTCGTAGACAACATCTTCCGCTTTACTCAGGCTGGTGCTGAGGTTTCAGCATTGCTTGGTCGCTTGCCGAGTGCGGTTGGCTACCAGCCAAACTTGCAGCAAGAAATGGGTGCATTGCAGGAGCGGATCACTTCTACTAAGAAGGGTTCGATTACCTCTGTGCAGGCCGTATATGTGCCTGCTGACGACCTTACTGACCCAGCGCCTGCAACGACGTTTGCTCACCTTGATTCAACCATCGTGTTGAACCGTGCGCTGACTGAAATTGGTATCTACCCTGCGGTCGATCCACTCGACAGTAACTCGACGATCCTTGACCCAGAAGTCGTCGGTGAAGAACACTACAATGTTGCTCGCGAAGCGCAGCGTATCCTTCAGCAGTACAAAGAATTGCAAGATATTATTGCGATTCTTGGTATGGAGGAACTTTCTGATGACCAAAAGCAGACTGTGAACCGTGCCCGTCGCTTGCAGCGCTTCTTGGCGCAGCCATTCTTCGTTGCGACACAGTTTACTGGTAACGAAGGTGTATACATTAAGGTGTCTGACACTGTGAAAGATGTAAAAGACATCCTTGCTGGTAAATACGATGACAAGCCTGAAAGCTGGTTCTACATGGCTGGCGGCCCACTAAGCGAGAAGAAGGACTAGTATGGATTTGCAGCTCATTACTCTTGCTGGCGTTAAGCTGGACGAACCTGTATACGAGGTGATGCTCCCGACAACGAGTGGTGATATTTCTGTATTTCCTGGTCACGAACCACTGGTTGCGGTTGCGAAGTCTGGTGTGATTGCGGTTCGCCGCAACAAGCAGGATAGCGACGCGCAGCTCGAATACTTCGCGATCACGGGCGGTGTTATCGAAATTAACCCCGTACGCGTTCGCGTGCTAGTAGACGAAGCTGAGCACGGCGACGATATTATCGAAGCCGAAAGCAAGGCCGCACTTGACCGTGCTATTGCCCTGCGCGATAGTGCTACAAATCAGGTGGAGCTTGAAAAGGCTCATCAGCTGGTTGACCGTCATATGGTACGCCTGAAGGTTGCTGATCTTCAACGCCGACACCGACGTTAGTCGTACGTCTGATCGCCTCGGCAAGTGCGCTTGCTGAAAAGGTTATTAAATCAAGAACTCCCTTGCATAGTTCAAGGGAGTTCTCTGCTGTTCGGGATAACGCGTACGCACGTCTTAGCATTTCGCTGGCGAGTTCAGGGTTTTGCTCTGAAAATTCGAGCCACCGTACAGTGTGCATAGGGTCTATGATGTCGTCGGGCAAAATTGTATTAAGGTCGACTTGTTCGACGCGCGGGAGGCGGGAAAATCGGCCTTGCTCGCTCATACTTTTATTGTAACACGGCGTAGTCTTTACATCTGTTGTATGAAGAGTACAATTAACTGAGGAAAATAATAGAGTAAACGGAATGACTGAAAAAATAGGTACTGCAGAAATGGAAAAGACACGCGAGCGAAAAGCAATTGTTGTTGGTAGACTGAAGGACTTTGGACTTGGTAACCCTGAGGGTATTCCCTCTTCGCTTGCAGGCACATCTGATGTTGAGTTGCAAGAAATAGTCGATCGCGATAATGAAGCGCTCGTTGAGCCGAACGACTTCACATGTACTGCATGTGTCGATGGCCGTACATGCCTGCATAATGCTGACGGCTCTGAGCCAAAGATTCGTCTTCGCCGTGTTGGCGGGTCGGCATCGAACTACGGGGTTGCGTTAAACGCGGATGCTTCGATTGTTGCAACGCTTAACCCTGAGGCTTCACTTGGCGAGCAGATTAACAAAGTTGACGACTTTATAGGGTATCGTTCGGCGCATCTTGGTGGTTGTGGCGGTGCGAATGGTGAGATTGCCGACCACGAATCGATTCATGGCAAACCTGCAGTACTTGCTGCTGTTAAAGCGTTTATGGCCGTGCCAGAAGTTCGAGAGTACCTTGGTGTCGATTATAGCGATGAGCTTGGTGAGCGCGTTCGCGAGAATGCTGGTAAAACAGCGGAATATCTCAAGAGCATGGGTTGGGATGGCCAGAAGTATGTAGACGGGGTAAAAGAAGATGCCCCTGAAAACGTTGAAGATCTCGAAACCGACCCTAATGATCACAAGTTCCATGGTCACAAAGAAGCTAAGCTCACTATTATTATTGGTGACAAGACTTCTGCGCAGGATGACGAATTTGTTTGGAATCTTCGCGCGAGCAAAGAGGTTGCCGAGAAGCTTGCCGGGCAGCGCGGTAAAGAGGGCTACACTCAGGCGCTTATTGCCGAGCTTGCTAAGCACTTTGCCGTGGTTGATCGCCTTCCTGTTGGTGAGTTGCCAGTCATTTTGCAGGTTGCGTAAAAAGCATTGCTTTATAAAAATACCGCTCGTTTGTACGGGCGGTATTTTATGTCATAATAGATTCACTGGCTGTGTCACAAGGACGTGGCCCTTTTACAAGCAGGAGGTGAAGGATGGCAATTGTGTACTCCCTGCTGAATGGAGCGCTGATCGGCCCGTCTATTCGGCGCCGGGTTGACGTGATCGTGACGGGTCGCGAGAACCTGCCCGTGACAGGCGCGTTCATATTGGCGATGGGCAGCCACACGACTGAAGTTGAGTCGCTGGTGGTTGCCGCAACGCTTCGTGAGCGCCAGCTGCACTTCTATGCCAAGTCCGACTACTGGTCCCGTCCGGGGCTGAAGGGCTGGGCGCAGCGTCATTTCATGGATGCTGTCGGGAATATCCCGATGGAGCGCGGTGAAGGCCGTGCAGCGCTGAAGGCGATCGAAGCTGGCGTGGAAGTGCTTCGACGCGGCCAAGTGCTGGCAGTGTACCCTGAAGGTACACGCATCTCGGACGGCAAGGTACATGCGGCCTATCCTGGTACGGTGCGCACACTGCTCGACGCAGTGCAGGCTGGCCTCGAAGAGACTGGCGAGGCTCCGCGCATCCCCATCATCCCGGTGGGGCTCGTGGGCATGGGCTCTATCTCGGCGCCTGAGGGTGGATTCGTTCCCCTTCGCGGCGAGGTGGAGGTCAACATCGGTGCGCCGATGTACCTGAGTCCGATGGAGATCAGGACCCTCAAGAACGGTGGCCGCCCTGGCAAGGCGGTCATCACGCAGGAAATGACTCCGCGTATGATGCGACGGATTGCTGACCTATGCGGAAAGGGCTATGACCCGAAGCGGGCTAAGATCCCGCCGAAGGGTTTCTAGCGACGAGCGCCAGGCAACGCCCTATGACGGCCGACCCTGGCGCTTCGCGCGCCCTTCCCTTCTGCTTGTACGGAAGAACTAGAATAATTTTATTTTGCGGACTTTGTCCGTATTTTTGTTGGTAAAAATATCTCAAATACTTCGAAGGCCCGGCCCCCACCCACGCTGGCAGCGTAGGCAGGGTCCGGGCCTGGTGCTCGGTGTGGTACCGTAGGTTGTTGCCTGTTGGTCCTGGCGTCGAGCGCCAGGTTCACCGTGCGGTTGTCAGCGCGAGCTCTGGTGAAGCCGGCTCAGCGCTTGGTTGTTGTTCCGACCGTCAGGCGACGCAGCCGCTGGGCGGCGTTGTCGGCGGAGAGGTCGGAACTGTTGGGTCGCCGCTCGGCACCCCGGGTGTTCCCGGCGTACCGGGGTCCGTGGGCGTGGGAGTCGGCGCTGGGCTGGTCTTGTCCGCCATCGGCGCAGCTGTCGCGGCCAGGTTCATCGGACTGCTGCTTGGCTCCGCGCCGACACAGTGAGCGTTGACGAAGGCCGTGATGGCACCGACGATGTCCGATTGAACGTTAGTGACGCGGAGAAGATTCCCATGACGACAGTCAGCTTCTCCAACGGGCCCGGTATACCAGGACCAGGCCAGCCACTGGTGGTAGTCGGCGTATTCCTGGTAGCAGGTGGCGATAAAGGTTCCACCGCCTGCATCTGAAGTTGACTGTGACGTGGCGCGGCTCACGTCGATCAAGCCGTCGGAGTGAGTGTCTGTGATGTGGGTCAGGTTGCCGTTGTTGTCGCGAGTGGCGTTACTGATGTCTCCTCCGATGGAGTGTACGGTTACGCCACTTGGAAAGTTTGGCGCGCCGAAGACGGTACGCGCATCCGCGACTGTCACGGCTTGTCCGATTTCGTCTCCGATGGCGGTTGAGTCATCGGCTGATTTCAGGCTGGCCGCACCGTGGGCGAGGGTTGAACCCTCCGAGTATCCGACGACGATGACTTCGCCCGGCCCTGCGTTGCCACGGGAGATTGTGGCGATGCAGTGGATGGCGTCAGCGAGTTGTTGCTGTTGCTGACGGCCAAGCAGGGTGAAGCTGTACTGGAACTCAATTGCCACGGTGGCGTTCGAGATTCCGTCGATCTTGGCGGCGAGGTCTGTCGCCTCGTCCAGATCACCCCACTGGCCGGCATTCTTGCCGCCGTAGCCATGAACGAGGATGACCGGGTAGCTCCTGCCGAAGGTGTTGTATACACCTCCCTCGAAGCCACCTTCGTGCTTCGTCAGTCCTACGCTCGACGCGACGCCATTACAGGCGTCGAGGTCGCTCGGGATGCCGACGATGTTCGTGGCCGATGCCTGCGCCGACGAGACGATGAATCCCGTCACGAGCAGGAGAAGCGCCACGAGTGTCGAAAATACGCTTACGCGCCTTCGATTCATCGAAGTCACAGCCTCTCTGAAAGAGTGAGCTTTTTGGTGTCGATTAACGCCGAGTATATTGTAATATGTATTGTAAGATGTGTCAAGATTGTCTTAAGCTTGAAGCATAAGTATAATTCCTTGTATGACTAAGAAGAATGAGATGACAAAAAATAAGCTTCAGACTGGTAGTCGGAAGTATCAAAAAAACTTATCTGAATTGAATAGTAGTAATCGATTGTTGAAAATCATGATGATTGCGGTCTGCGCCGCACCAATGCTTTGCCTTCTGTATTTTTATTTACTAGGCTGGAATTTATATCATGATAAACCTCTTTCATTAGTGTATGGTTTAGTCATGGGCATTGGCGGTTTGATTACTCTCGCTGTTGGTACTTATCTTACATATCGATATCGACTACAAAAACACGCAAAACGAGTGGCGAGGTTTGATTTTGTGTTGCTTACTGCTTGGGTTTTACTGATTGGCACTTTCTTTAGCTATTTGAGCTCGGCGATATACCAACCTGGATTTTCTGATATAGTTACGCTTGTCGCTATTGTTATAGTTGCCCCTCTTGCTGCAATTGCCTTACCGAAATTATCTAAGATTGGTTCTTTGGTGTTCGGAGTGGTTGCTTTAATTGCTATAACTCTTGAGGGAACAATGTTTTCGTCCATGATCGAGGCCAGGGGCGATAACGTATGGACTGTATCTTTGCCAATTTTTCTTGGGTTTCTGTCGAATACTTTTGCCGCTGTTATCTTGTTGAGACGTTTTTATAACGCTTCGCAAGCACATAAAAACTAAGAGTCTCTATCGGTTTAGTAGTTCGCGGACTTCTGTAGTGTTTTTTGTGTGCATTAATGCATCGCGGAGTTCGCTGGCGCCGTCGAAGTCGCGGATGTAGATTTTGAAGAATCGTTTGAGGGTTTCGAATGGCTTGCGCATGTCGGATTCGTATTGATCGAATAGGTCGAGCTGACGATGTAGCAGTGCAATGAGCTCTTCACGGGTGTGTGAGCGGGCTTCGAGTGCGAAAGCGAATGGGTTATGGAATACACCACGGCCAATCATGACGCCGTTGACGCCTGGGTGCTCGGCGATGAGCTGTATGCCATGCTGACGGTCGCGGATGTCACCGTTAATGGTAAGAAGCGTATTTGGTGCGATGCGGTTGCGAAGCGCAACGATATCATCGATAAGTTCGTAGTGTGCGGGCACCTTGCTCATTTCTTTGCGTGTGCGCAGGTGGATGGTAAGATTGGCGATATCTTGCTGTAGCAAGTGCGTAAGCCATCCTTCCCATTCGTCTATGCGCGTATAGCCGAGACGGGTTTTCACGCTCACTGGCAGGCCACCCACTTTTGCTGCGGCAATGATTGCCGCAGCGTTTTCGGGTGTGTTAATAAGCCCACTGCCGGAGCCTTTTGGTGCGACGTTTGGCGCCGGGCACCCCATGTTGATGTCGATGCCCGAAAAACCAAGCTCGGCCATACCACGGCTCATTTCGGCGTAGTATTCTGGTACATTACCCCAAATATGCGCAACGATCGGCTGCTCGTCTGGCGTAAACGTAAGGCGGCCGCGTGTGCTGTGCTTGCCACGTGGACTGCACCAGCTGTTGGTGTTGGTGAATTCAGTGAAAAATACATCTGGCTTACCCGCCTCGGCGATGACGTGGCGGAATACAACATCAGTCACTGCCTCCATAGGAGCCAGGATAAAATACGGGTGTGGTAGATTCTTCCAGAACGATGTCATTAGTCTATTATCTCATAAAATGGATGAGCCCCCACCCCGAGACGCCTAATTGGCGCCAAGGGATGAGGGCTGAGCCGGAGTTACTGGGAGCCACTGCCGGTAGGCGCGTGGTATAACTCCGGAGCGGACCCATGGTTAGGATCCAGCGCAGCGAGAGGGACTCGAACCCCCAACCGCGGTCTCCCACCTGTAAGGCGAGACGCCGAGCTCTGCCGGTTGAGCTATCGCCGCTGGTCGGTCCTACGTGCCGCCCGGGAACTGGTCACCGGGCGGTCGCGTGGACCGCGCCTACTACTTTACCACGTAGTAGCATTTCTAGCAAGACGAGTGCCTTGCTAGCGCACCGTATGACCGCATCCCTCGTAGGGGCACGTGTATTCCGATGTGTCCCCGGTCTTCTTATAGACCGTGTGGTGCTGCGGCCCGCTGCAGGTCGCTTCGGTCTGATAGTTGCCTGCGGGCGTCTTCTTGGCGGGAACCTTGAAGAAGGCCACTTCGATCACCTCTTCCAGTGCGCGGTGTAGTTGGTCGGCTGACCGGTGTAATATTAAACTATTTAGTCGTATTTGTCAATAAGCGCATCTTCAAATGCGATGATGCCTTTGTAGCTTGCATCATACTCACTGACATCTGGGAAGTC
>Ga0157370_10009876_pt1 | contig 10114 bp, 9 predicted proteins | sample C35metaG_FD_113463 | JGI IMG/M metagenome (GOLD analysis project Ga0157370, IMG submission 113463) | Corn rhizosphere microbial communities from Kellogg Biological Station, Michigan, USA - C3-5 metaG | ecosystem: Host-associated > Plants > Roots > Rhizosphere > Soil | place: USA: Michigan... | reverse complement strand
TCCAGCTGCTCAAGGATGCGTTCGACCAGCTGTGGCAGGAAGGCGCGCAACACCCGAAGATGATGAGCGTCGGCCTGCATGGGCGGATCAGCGGCCACCCCGGTCGTGCGATGGCGCTGGCGCACTTTCTCGATTACGTACAAGGCCACGACGCGGTGTGGATCTGCCGGCGCGAAGAGATTGCCAGGCACTGGATAGCCCGGTTCCCCGCCTGAGTGGGGTTCGGAACGGGCTGAGCCACGCCGGTTTATCAATATCGTCCGTTCTGCATCAGGCGCCCTGCTCCTCCTTGAACATCGCCGGGGCGTTGCCTGCCACTCATGTGCGTTTTGGGTCGGTTTCAACCGGTCGCAACAGGCAGAAATCGGCCAAAAGCAATGGGATGGACGTTTCAATTTATTCCGATTCCAACCAAATCAATCATTCAGAAAAGCCGGTAGTAAACAACAGATCAACCTGTCCGCTGGAAGTGTCAAACACCTTAATCGTCGATATCCCCTGGGGATTTGACGTGCAGGTGCATGACATAGGAAGAAAACTACTCAGGCTGTCATGGCACGATTTGTGGCAACAATTTGCTCGTGCGTAAACAGACTGCCGGGAGCCATAAACTTGGCTGCGCTCTGCTGACCACTGCTTGAGGCGGTCTGAGGATCGACATGCTGAGCGCGGCGCTGGCTGTCAGCACGAGAGCTTTTTTGAGCAGCGAACGGCGGGAGAACCCGGTGTCATCGAAACGCATGACCCTGTTCAATTCCTTTGATTTATTAGTATGGCGGCTATAGCGACTCAATCGCCGCAACTACCGCCAAGTCGGTAGTGTCGACCCTAAAGCAAGCGCTTGCCGAGCGTCGTCTGTGAAGTCATTAAGCAGGTATCGGTTTTCCTTATGCCGGAAAAAGGCGCCGCCCTGGCAGCGAACCGCCCCGCAGAATCGTTGGTGGCTCCATCTTTCACAGGGATATGGCCATCTCTATTCTGAATAACCGCAAGCCAGTCCATGCGGCTAAGATATAGCCAACTCCCCACCGTGCCGAATGCCTCGTTCTCTAATGTCGCTTGGCATGAACAAAAACAACAGGAGATCCCTGCATGCAAGGCCCTGCGATCAATACGTTCGATTTCAACTCACTGCCATCAGCGCTGCTCGAAGAACTGACTGCCCTGCTCGGTGTCAGGTTCAGTTCTTCAGCGAGTGTTCGTGAGCATCACGGCAGTGACATTTCCGCCCTTGATCCTATGCCGCCGCAAGCGGTGGCCTTTGTGAACAGCCTTGCAGAAATCGTCAGCGTGCAGAAGGCCTGCCACACCCATCGAGTGCCGATCATCCCCTACGGCAGCGGCAGCTCTCTGGAGGGTTGGCTGCATGCGGTACACGGCGGCATCTGCATAGATTTGTCGGGCATGAACCAGATCATCGAAGTGCGCATCGACGACATGGATGTCACGGTACAACCAGGGGTAACCCGCAAACAGTTGAATGCCGCCTTGCACGGGACCGGCTTGTTCTTCCCTATCGACCCGGGTGCCGATGCTTCATTGGGCGGCATGGCGGCCACCCGAGCTTCAGGCACCAACGCGGTGCGCTACGGAACGATGCGCGAAAACGTCTTGGCCATGACTGCCGTACTTGCCGATGGCCGTGTGCTGCAGACCGGAGGCCGGGCACGCAAGTCGTCGGCTGGCTATGACCTGACTCACCTGTTGGTGGGCTCCGGCGGCACCTTGGCCACCGTTGCCGAGCTGACAGTGAAACTGCACCCGATCCCGGAGGCCATTTCCGCGGCAGTGTGCAATTTTCCCAGTGTCGATCACGCGGTGCGCACGGTTATCCAGGCCATCCAGTTGGGCATACCGATGGCGCGTATTGAGCTGATCGACGCACTGACGGTTCGCGCGCTCAATGCCTACAGCAAGACCACGCTACAAGAAGCCCCTTCCCTGTTCTTCGAACTGCATGGCTCCGAGTCCAGCGTCAAGGAACAGGTGGAAATGCTACGCATGCTTGCCGACGAACAGGGTGGACAGGACTTTGAATGGGCAATGCACCCTGAAGACCGCAGCCGGCTGTGGCAGGCACGGCATGATGCCTACTTCGCCGCACTGGCGCTGCGCCCAGGTTGCCGCTCGGTCACGACCGATGCGGTTGTCCCTATCTCGCGACTGGCCGAATGCATCGAGGCGACTGCCATCGACCTGCAGGAGCACGACTTGCTGGCCCCCATATTCGGCCACGTTGGCGATGGAAACTTTCATGCGGTGATCCTGATCGACCCGGACGACCCGGCACAATTGGAACGGGCAACCATCGTCGCTCACCGTCTGGCCGAACGCGCCATCGCCATGAACGGTTCATGCACCGGAGAACACGGCGTCGGCCTGACCAAGCAATCATTCATGCTGTCGGAATTTGGCCAGAATGCGGTAGACACCATGGCGGCCATCAAGGCAGCGATGGACCCACAGCAATTGATGAACCCCGGGAAGATTTTTGCCCGCGGTACACCGGCGGCGTAAACCCCAGATTTGCAAGAGGTACGCTTATGGAAATCCGCCAGCTCAAATACTTCCTGGCCGTTGCTGATGCGGGCAGCCTTTCAGGGGCGGCCCGCAAGGTGCTCATCGCGCAATCGGCGTTGAGCAAGCAGATGTGCGCGTTGGAGGACGAATTGGGTGTGACGCTGTTCCATCGCAGCAATAGCGGCATCGCCATCAACGAGGCGGGCCAGGTGTTCTACGAGTATGCCCTGGGCATTCTCAAGCAATTGCGCGACGCCAAGGCGGCGGTCCTGCCGGGGCATGGCGTATTGACGGGTTCCATCGTCGTGGCGCTGCCGCAGAGCGTTTCGCCGATCATTGCCCTGCCGCTGCTGCAGGCAGTGGGCCGGATCTACCCCCAGGTGGAGCTGCAATTGAATGAAGAGTTGACCGGCAACCTGGTCGACCAGTTGATCCGTGGCAGTGTCGACATCGCGCTGTTCACGCCAACGGGATTGCCTGCGGAAGTGAGCTTCACGCCGCTGATTGAAGAGGACCTCTATCTGATCCATCGCGCCAATGACCCTGAGGCGCCGCCTCCCGGCGAGGTGACTCTGGCCCAAGCCGTGACACGGCCGCTGGTCTTTCCCAGCAAGGCCCACAGCCACAGCACCCGGGCCGTCGTCGATCAGGCCCTGGAACAGCAACAGCGAGCGCCCGCCGCAGTGGCCATGGAAGTCAACTCGGTCTACATCCTCAAAAGTGCCGTCGAGGCTGGCATTGGACCGACCATCATGCCGCTCAATCTGGCGGTGCGGGAAGTGGCTGAAGGGCGTTTGGTAGCCCACCCCTTTGTTGCGCCTGGGGTATTCCGGACGCTGGGTATCTGCACCTGCGGAACGCGACCCGCGAGCAACCTGCGGACCCTGATCGCGCAGCTGATAAGCCAGGTGGTACACGATATGTGCCGATCAGGCGAATGGCCTTCGACACGCTTACTGCCTGCTACCTGAACAAGAGTTTCATCTTCGCTTCGACAACAACAATAAAGAGGCTAGACATGAACCAACCTCCACTCCCTGCGGGCGTGATGCCCGACCACGCATTGAAATCAGCCTACCGCAAGACGGCCTGGCGGATTATCCCGCTGTTGATCGTCTGTTATCTGGTCGCTTATCTGGACCGGGTCAACGTCGGTTTCGCCAAGTTGCAGATGCTCGACGATCTAAAATTCAGTGACGCCGTTTATGGCTTGGGCGCGGGTATTTTCTTCGTCGGCTACCTGATGTTCGAAATCCCCAGCAACATTGCCCTCCACCGCTTTGGCGCTCGCCGCTGGATCGCTCGCATCATGGTGACATGGGGGCTTTTGTCGGCGGCGATGATGTTCATCGAGACACCCCTAGCCTTCTACGCACTGCGTTTGCTGATTGGTATTGCCGAGGCGGGATTCTTTCCCGGCATCATCTTCTATCTCACCACCTGGTTCCCCAGCCATCGACGCGGGGTGATGACGGCCATGTTCATTACGGCCCTGCCCGTCTCGAGCATGCTCGGCGCTCTTATCTCGGGTTTTATCCTGCAAAACCTCAACGGCGTAGCGGGTTACGCAGGCTGGCAGTGGCTGTTTGTCATTGAAGGGCTGCCTGCAGTAGCCCTGGGGGCGGCGGTATTTTTCCTGCTGCGCGACAGAATCGCTGATGCTCATTGGCTGACGCCTGAAGAACGCCAGGGCATGCAGGCGGCCATCGATCGTGAGGCTTCGCAGAAACAAAGCCATCGCCTGCGCGACGGCTTGGTCAATCCGCAGATCTGGCTGCTCGGCGCCGTGTATTTCTGCCTGGTGCTGGGCCAGTACGTGATCAGCTTCTGGCTTCCGACCATCATCCGTAACAGCGGCGTGCAGCAACCGGCGGTTATCGGCGTGCTCAGTGCCATCCCCTACGCGGCAGCTGCAATCACTATGGTGTTGGTAGGGCGTAGTTCCGACCGGCGTGGGGAGTACCGCTGGCATTTGGCAATTTGCGCCTGCATCGGCGCACTGGGCATAGCCTTCGGCACCTATTTTGGAGACAACCTGTTGCTCGGCATGATTGGCCTGACCATAGGCACGGCCGCGATGGTCAGCAGCCTGCCGGTTTTCTGGGGCATGCCCAGCGCCGTGGTTGGCGGTGCAGCCGCCGCGACGGGCGTCGCGCTGATCAACTCGCTGGGCAATATTGCCGGTTTCTTCAGCACAATTGTCGTGGGTTGGTTGACTCAAGTGACCGGCAATACCCATGCGGCGATGTACATCATGGCCTCGATACTGGTGGTCGGTGGTGTGCTCGGCTTGCTCGTTTACCACCTGCGCCCGACACCTGTCGCCCAGACAGTTTAAATAGCTGACAGAACTTCCGAGTCAATCGTAAAGCTCACGCGCTGAGGCCCCAGTACGCCCTGATGAAACTGTCAGGGCCAGGCTGAACTCGTCTCGAAAAAACCTGCGCGCCTACAAAACAACAATTAAAAAAACAACAGGAGTACATAACAATGACAAAAATATCCCCTGTAAATCCTTTAATGCTGTCCGCCATTGGCTGCTTGTTGGCCGGCCCGGGCACTGCTTTCGCTGACTTCCTGGCGGACAGCCAGGGAAACCTGAACGTGCGCAATTTCTACTTCAATAACGACTATAGAAATCAGCCAGGTCCTCAAGGCCAAAGCAAAATACGCGAGTGGGGCAATGGTTTCATGCTGGATCTCAAGTCAGGCTACACCGATGGCACATTAGGCTTCGGGCTGGATGCACTCGGTACCCTGGGCGTACGCCTGGACGGAGGGGCAGGCAATCATCGAGGCAGCTCCATGTTTCCCGATGACAGCGATGGGAATGCTGTTCATGAGTTCAGCCGGCTGGGTGTCACCGCCAAGGCCAAATTTTCACACACCGAACTCAAGGTCGGAACGCTGCTACCCAAACTGCCGATCCTGGTAGCGAACGACGGCCGACTGCTCCCGCAAATGTTCGAAGGCGCAATGTTGACCTCCAAACCTCTGGACAGCTTGACTCTGGTTGGCGGGCGCATCAACGAAGCCACCGGGCGAGCTTCGACTAACCGTTCGGGGCTGGCAGTCGCTGGAGGGCGGCGTGAAAGCAACAATTTCACTTTCGCCGGAGCAGACTATCAATTGAGCAAACCGCTTCTTCTACAGTATTACCATGCCAAACTCGAAAATTACTACGATCAAGACTTTCTTGGCTTGACACACACGTTCCCCATTGTTGAAGGGCAAACATTCAAAACCGATTTGCGCTACTTCCGAACCCGGGCCGAGGGTAAAAACGATAGTGCCCAGGGACGCGCCGCCGGTTACACACTCAGCGGCTTTGGTGATACCCCGGGCCGAATAGACAATGACACCTGGGCGGCGATATTCACCTACAACGTGGGCGGCCATTCGCTCACAGGTGGCTATCAGAGGGTGTCTTCGGGCAGCAACTTCACCCAATTGAACCAGGCCAGCACGGGCGAAGGTGCCGCCGGTTCCAGTACTTATCTGCCTACGGACAGATTCGTCTCGAGCTTCCTGCGGGCGGGAGAAGATACCGTGTTCGGCATGTATTCCTACAACTTCGTTGCTTCTGGATTGCCCGGCCTGACAGCGTCCGTTGGCTACTACCGTGGCACCCATATCATCCAGTACGGTGCACAGGATGCTCAAGAGTGGGAGCGCGACATCATTGTCGATTACGTCATTCAAAGCGGCAGCTTCAAGGGGGTGGGATTGGGCTTGAAAAACGCGATGCTTCGAAGTGGTGTACCGAGTGACGGCGCCCAGGATCAGACGCGACTAGTGATGTCCTACACGCTTCCCTTGTTTTGAATTCGAACCCATCAAGGGCTTCCATACGACAGCCCCGGCCGCCCTGTTAGGGGCCGGGCAACGGTATTCATGATGACCAAGACTACAAACACTCATGTCAGTAACGCATCTGCGTCCAGGCTGGAGGCTATCCGCAGTGTTGCCCTGCGCATGTTCGTCAATGAGGGGTATCAGGCCGTGAGCTTGCGTCAGCTTGCCGAGCACGCTGGGTTACAGGCGGGTTCGCTTTATCACTACATCGAAAGCAAACAATGCCTTCTGTTCGAATTCATTGAGGAACATGAGTATCACCTGCTCCACTGCGTCAGCAAAACACCTCTCGCCCGCTTCGATCCAAGGTCTGCTTTAGGGAACTACCTCGGCGCTTACTTGCGGTTCGCGTTGCCACGGCGCCAGTGGCACATACTGTCCACGCGCGAGAGCTACTGCCTGGAGCCCGCTCGAAAGGCGAAAATTGAGGGATTGCGTGCCAAACAGGCGCAGCTTTTGAAAGACATTATTGCGCTGGGTATTGCTGGCAGACGGTTCCAGGTCGATGACCTGAACATCACGGTGGCCGCCGTGCGGGCCATGCTTGATGGCGTGGTGCTGGGGCCGCTCAGTAATGATTTCCGGACGGAGGTACTCATCAAGGACGTCCAGCGGATGGTGCTTCGGTCACTGCTCACTGACCGGGAATGTCCAGCCTTTAATTAAATCACGCGGGAGAAAAATGCCATGTCCGTCGCCCTCAGAAATCTGCCGACCCATTCTTTGGGTTTCTTCTTTGGCATACTGTCCCCGACCCCATCAATGATCGTCATTGGGCGAAACGAAACCTCTGCACCGTTACCGCGCAGCCAGGGTTGCCACTTGACTTCACGTTCTGGGCGGGTAACCCATTCCAAGAAAGCGATAAGTTTCTATTCCGCATACAACCCGTAGCTGGTGATTCGCTCCACCAGCTGTCCAGAGTGGTTCGCGTCGACCCAATCGTTATCAAAGCCCGGGTTGAGCTTCGCGAAGCGGAGAAACTGTTGGTGAGAGAGGACGGGGTATAACCCATCAGGGCTAACACCATCTCGCTTTCACCTGGCGAAAGGAGGCCGATGCAAGTTCGCATGTTGCTGGCTGCAATGCCGGCTGAAAACCAGGTCGCCTTCTTTGAAATCCTGCAGTACCAGCATGCAGGCGAGCGGCTGGTTGGGAGCGTTGGGCTTGTTGTGCAGGGCCCGTCTGCGTGTGGTTGCTAGCACTTCGAGGAGACAGAACCGATCTTCATCGCTCCAGCCCGGTCGTGAACAGTATTCTGCGAAGGGCTGCTATGGGTCGGTTGCGGCCGGTCATGGAAGGCAGAAATCGACCCAAAGCTGATGGTGGCGACAGGCAGAAATCAGCCAGAAGCAGTCACTGGACAGACTAGTGGCTAATAGGTAGCGTCGGCCTTCTGTACTGGTCTTTACCGCGGCGGGGCTTGGAATCATCAATGTCGCTTTTTTTCAGGGCTAAGTCGCGTTTAAATCCGAAGGTGATGCCGCGAGAGAGTAGTCAGGCGTATTAGTTGGAGGAGTTGCGATGACAACAATCGATGTGAAATCCCGATTTGAAGCAAAGCTTCTTCGTCCGGCAAAGCCGGGTAATGATGCATCGTGGGCGTTCGTAGTACTGCCAAGAGACGCGAGTGAACAGCTTCCGAGGCGAGGAAGGACGACAGTTGAAGGCACAATCAATGGGCACCCTTTCCAGGCGACCCTTGAGCCGGATGGTCAGCTGAGCCATTGGCTGCAGGTCAGTAGAGAGTTACTCGAAGCCGCAGGCATAGCCGTTGGGGATGTCGTTACACTAGAGCTAACCCCTGTGAAGAAAGAACCCGAGCCAGACATCCCACCCGATTTTCAGGAGGCTCTGGAAGCCACTCCTGAGGCTCGTAAGGTTTGGAACAATACGACGACCATCGCACGAGTAGACTGGATACATTGGATTACTTCAGCCAAGCAACTCAAGACGCGCGCAAAACGAATTGGTGATGCTTGCGATATGCTTGCATCCGGCAAGAAGCAGGTTTGCTGTTTCGACCAATCCGGCTACTACAGCAAGGCCTTCCGTGCGCCCGAGGGTGAAATTCTTTAAATGGAGCATTCCGTGGAATGCGCCTGACAATGCGTTGTGGCCCTTCGCAACGGGCAGAAATCGGTCAGAAATTGCCACTCTAGGGTCTCGGCTAAAAGCCTCCCTCGTTGGTGATCTCATCCGCATTATGTTTACCTCCCGACATCGGCAGGCCAACGTCACTTCACCTGCTCGATGTCACCGGGCTTCCAGCTCTTATCGATAGCAGGCTCCTTCGGGCCGTAGAGTCGGATGATGGCGAAATAACCTTTGCCTGGCACAGTGGCGAGCCAGTTGGCTTGCTTGCCTTCGGGTGCTTTGGGTCCGAGGTAGAGGTCAGTGCTGCCGTCGGCGCTCTGCACCGGTTTGTCACGCGAACCGAGCGAGGGGAACGGCTGGCCGTTGTCGAGACCGGAAGCATTGGCGGCATCGTAAAGCGTCACCGACCAGAACAAGGCGGCAGGAATGTTGGCCGGCAGGCTCAGGTGATAGCTGGTGTCACCCGACAAGGGCGTGCCCCCGCTGTCGGTGAAACTGATCATATATTTGGCACCCTTGCCTGGGGTTTGGGACATCATTCCCGGGCTTATTGAGTAGTAGTTGGTGAACATCCAGATTCGAGCATCGAGGGCCAGGTACGGATAGGCTCCGGCGACATTTTCCCAACTGTCATTCTTCGACCCGCCCGGATTCGCGGGAGTACCGTCGGCGAAAGGATTAAGCCACTGGCGGTCTGGATAGACTCTATACGAGAGACCATTCGCCTTGTCTGAAAAGCCAATGACACGGCTCATCTCGTAGCCGGTCTTGGCGGCCCGATCGAGGATCTCGCGTGTTCGCGCATCAGGATTGAACGGTTGCCCCTTGACGATGCCGATCGCCGCCAGCATGCCGAGCCAATCGGGACCGGCGAGGTTGGCGCCTTCACTGTCCACGAGCAGCTTGAGTTGATCGAAGGCATTGCCGTCGCTGCTCGGCAGCATGTTGACCGGGACGCCGGAGGCATCGGGGAATATCATCGGTTTCGCCCCGGCCGCGCCGTTCATTGGATATATCTTTGTCTGTTCAAGATGCGTAACCGCCGGCGTCAGATTCTTCGGGTCTTTATAGAACCCGCGCAGAAAGACAAAGACATTGTTTGTGGCAGAGCGGTACACGTAATAGCCGTCCGGCACTTCGCCCTTGTAGCCGGGTGGCAAGAGGAGAAACTTACCGCCCTTTCCCTCATCCGGTCCAAACAGACCAACGTCACCAAAGAACTTGCCACCATCGACCGGGATGGGACGCTGCCAGACATCCAGCAGGATGCCTTGCAACTCAGGCGGCGCTTCCATCACCAGCGGTCCATCCCTTCCCAAGTCGATGTAGCTCATCGCGTAAAGGACATCGGAGTTGGGGGTCGTCACCAGGGTCTTGGCATCAAGTCTGCGCTTCCAGATCGGCAAGACGTTGTAGCCGGCGCCGAATGTCTTTTCCGAGCCCACCTGCATGCCGAGGGTGTTGATCAAAGGCAGCGCCCAGAGATACGTCTGCGTCGCCCGTTGAAAAAGCAATTCGTCGCGTAGTATCTGCGCGGTCTCCTGTGTGGGTCGGCCTTGCGTGAACGGCAGGTCGGCGAGTTTATTGAAGCTGGCTTCCTGAGCGCAGGCCTGCGTTGCCAATTCGCTCATTACTAACGCGC
>Ga0157370_10009875_pt1 | contig 10114 bp, 6 predicted proteins | sample C35metaG_FD_113463 | JGI IMG/M metagenome (GOLD analysis project Ga0157370, IMG submission 113463) | Corn rhizosphere microbial communities from Kellogg Biological Station, Michigan, USA - C3-5 metaG | ecosystem: Host-associated > Plants > Roots > Rhizosphere > Soil | place: USA: Michigan... | reverse complement strand
GTCACGCCGGGCCGGATCGTGCACAGCTTCGGCTGGCCCGCCGATACGCATACCTATGGCGGCAGCTTCATGTACCACCTGGACGGCGATCGCATCGCGCTCGGCTATATCAGCGGGCTCGACTACAGCGATCCCGACTACAAGCCGTGGGAAGCCTTCCAGCAATGGAAGAACCATCCGATGGTCAAGCCGCTGCTGGAGGACGGCACCATCCTCTCGGCCGGCGCACGGGCGATCGTCACCGGCGGCTGGCAGTCGCTGCCGAAATGCGAGATGCCCGGCGCGCTGCTGATCGGCGACACCGCCGGCCTGCTCAACGTACCCAAGGTCAAGGGCACCCACCAGGCGATCAAGAGCGGCATGCTGGCCGCCGAACACCTGGCGGCGAATGCGCTGAACCCGACCGGCTTCGATGCGAAGCTGCGCGGCTCGGACGTGATGGCCGAACTGAGGAAGGTGCGCAACATCAAGCCCGCCTTCAAGAAGGGCCTGTGGTTCGGCCTGCTCAACGCGGCCTGGGAAACGGTCACGGCCGGCCTGTCGCCGTGGACGCTGAAGAACAAGGCCGACTGGTCGAGTCTGCACAAGCTGGGCGAGTGCGAGGAGCCGAAGCGCGACTACGTGCCGCGCACGCTGCCGCCGCGCGACCGCCTCGCCGGCGTCTACTTCGCCGCCACCGAGCACGACGAGGACCAGCCGATCCACCTGCACGTGGCCGACACCAATATCTGCATCGACCAGTGCACCACCGAATACGGCAACCCGTGCACCCGCTTCTGCCCCGCCAACGTCTACGAGATCGTCGACGATGGCGCCGGCAAACGCCTGCAGATCAATGCCGCCAACTGCGTGCACTGCAAGACCTGCGACATCAAGGACCCCTACGAGATCATCACCTGGGTCACGCCCGAGGGCGGTTCGGGGCCGAATTACCGGAACCTGTAGGTCATCGACTCCATACCCACGATCGCCCCGCCGGGTGTTGCCATCTCTCTCGCTGGCAGAATGCCGCCGCGCAAACCACGGATAACCTGACGTGACACCGCTGGAAGCCGACAACGCAAATGCGCAACTGCACGAAACCGGCTTTGTGGTAGTCCGGGGCGCCGTGGATCCATCGCTTTGCCGTCGTGCGCTGGCCGGCATCGACGCCTTCAAGGCAAAGCACCACCAGGCGGTCGTGGCCAACGCCAACGAATTCGGCCACCTCTACCGCGTCGTCAACCTGCACCTGGCCGTCGATGCACTGGCCGATGCGTTCGCCGACAACCAGGCGCTGGCCGTGACCGACCGCTTCTTCGGCGAAGCGACCACGCTTTACACCAGCCTGTACTACGAGCGTGGCTCGGAGCAGGCGTTGCATCGGGACACGCCTTATTTCTGCACCCGTCCCGCCGACCGCTACCTCGGCGTGTGGCTGGCGCTGGACGATGTCGATGCGGACAACGGACCCTTGCGCGTGGTGCCACGCAGCCATCTTCTGCCCGCGATCGATGTCCGGGCGCTGGCCCGCGAACTGTTTCCCGATCCGGCAAGCATTCCCGGGATTTCCGAAGAAGGCTGGCTGGCCTACCAGAACGCGGTGCAGCGGCAATGCGACGAGCGCGCCATGCAGGCGGAGGAAATCCATGTGCGCCGGGGCGACGTGATCATCTGGCATCCCTCGATGTTCCACGGCGGCGCACCGCATCACATGTCCGCCCGCCCGCGTCGCAGCCTGGTGATGCACGTCACCCCGCAGGGCGTGCCGGTGCATCACCTCGATCTGTTCTTCAACCCGGACAAGGAGGTACCGGCCAAGGCACGCTGGCGCTACTTCCAGCATCACCAGCGCCGGATCGCCCGCTTTCGCCAGATCGACTTCGGCCACAGCCACACCATGACGGTGCGTCGGTTGCGCTGGCCATGGTCCTGACGCGCGCGGCGCGCGCTCAGCGCATCGCGCGGAACACCACCGGCAGCATCACCCCCACTTCGTATTGGGGATGGTTGTTGGAGACGAAGCCGGCAAACGGATCGTAGTTGAGCCCGATCTGCACCTTGCGAAAACCCGCGTCGCGCAGATCCGCCAGCAGTTGCCAGCCAAAGTGGTGCCAGGTGTAGATCCCCTCGGCGCGCAGCCCGTCGCCGTGGTACTCCGGCGGCTGCAGGTGTTCGATGCTGCCATCGGCCCGCGTGCGGCCGCGCCGCAGGTTGTTCGCGCTGAACATGAAAAACGGCATGGTGAAGACCAGCCACCCACCCGGGGCGAGCACCCGATGACATTCGGCGAGCGCGGCACGATGGTGTTCCACATGCTCAAGCACGTCGGTGTGCGCGACCAGATCCAGTGAGTCGTTGGCCCAGGACAGCCCCAGCAGCGATTCGTGCCGCACCGGTCGGCCGCGATGGCGGTAGGTCTGGCCGGCAACATGGTCGTCGCCCAGGTATTCCGATTCGATCAGGTGCGGATAGCGTTGCGCCAATTGGCGCCCCAGTGGCGAGTGAGCCTCCAGCAGGGCGGCTCGCGCATCCGGCCGGTCGCCGACAGACTCGGTGATGGCCTGCCACAGCAGGCGCTTGCGGTTGGTCAGCTTGCAGCGGCGGCAGACCATGCCTTCACGCAGGTTGGGCGCGCCGTCGAAGTTCGCCCCCGTCTTCACCCGCATGCGCACCACCGCGCGGCAACAGGCGCAGTAACCGCGCCAGCTGCGGCGCCCGGCGAGATAGCGCTCGCCAATCTCCACCTGCGCCTGCGCCTGCAGCAGCAAGGCCGATTCCATGAACTCTTCGGCGCGATCGAACCAGCTGAACATCAAGACACCGTCTGGGCATGGAAGGCGCATCGTCTACCGGGATCATCCCGCCTTCCCCGCTTGCACGAGGTCCTGGCCGGGAATGATGATTGCGACGCTGCGGGCAACGCGAGACAAACCGCGCGGCCCGCATCATCGCGGCTTCCCGATGCACGTGCAACATGATCGCGGGGTTGTTCGGACAGCAGCCTCGGCAATTCGCGACCGGGCGTTGCGATACATCACGTCATGGACGCGCCACGGACCCGGTCCGCAGCCTGTGCCATCAACCCGCCACGCGACCTCCGCTGACGCGATCGCGTCGCTCGATATCCTGCGCGGTGACTATCTGCATGTAGCCGGCGTGCAGCAGCAAGGCACGCACCGCCGCGCCCTGGTTCCAGCCGTGCTCGAGCAGCAGCCAGCCGGATGGATCGAGGTGACGGCGTGCGCTGTCGACGATGCGGCGGATATCGTCCAGGCCGTCGCTGCCCGAAGCCAGTGCGGAGGCCGGCTCGAAGCGCAGGTCCCCGCGCGCCAGATGCGGGTCGGCAGCTTCGATATACGGCGGGTTGGAGACGATCAGCTCGAAGCGCTTTCCGGCCAGCGGCACCAGCCAGTCGCCGTGCACGAAGTCGACGTTGCCGATCGCATGACGCTGCGCATTACGCTTGGCGACTTCGAGCGCGGCCTTGCTGGCGTCGGTGGCGACCACCTGCGCGTGCGGCCGCTCGCGCGCGATGGCCAGCGCGATCGCGCCGCTGCCCGTGCCCAGATCGGCCACCCTGCCGCCGAAGTCGGGCGGCAGGCGCTGCAGCGCCAGTTCGACCAGCAGTTCGGTCTCCGGGCGCGGGATCAGCGTGGCCGGGGTCACCTCCAGCTCCAGCGTCCAGAAGCCGCGCCGACCGGTGATGTAGGCAACCGGCTCGCCCGCCTCGCGACGACCCAGCAACGCTTCGTAAGCCGTCTGGACGTCCATGTCCAGCGCGTCGTCCGCATGCGTGAACAGCCAGCTGCGCGGCTTGTGCATGACATGCAGCAGCAACAGCTCGGCATCGGCGCGTTCGCCGAGCCGTCGCGTCGCCGCAGCCAGCGCATCACGCACATCAGACATCGGCGCCCGACCCGTTTGCCGATGGCGGCAGCTGCGGCGGCGCCACGCCCACCTTCGGCTGGCGCTTGCGCCAGTAGCCGCCGTGCGTCCAGGCATCGAAGGCCCAGCGCAGCCAGCCGATCAGGGCATTCGCCAGCCACAGCGCCCACGCCAGCATGGCGACCTTGTACACCCACAGTGGCAGGCTCAGCACGCCGGCCGACGGCAGCGCGCCGCTGCTGCGGTCGGCGAACCAGTGCAGGTTGGCTGCGCTGGAGCCGTTGCCGGCCACATGCATGTCCGGCAGGCCGAGCAGGCCCTGCGGTACGGCGCCGACCAGCATCGCCAGCGCCAGCACGGTCAATGCCGCCAGGCCCAGTTGCAGCAGGTTGAAGCGCGTGCCCGGCATCTTCTCCGGCGCACGCATGCGCGCACGCAGGCCGAGCCCGATCAGCCACACCACCACCAGCGCATAAGCACCCCACGCAAAGGCGGAAAACCCCAGCCCCAGCAGCAGCCAGTGGCGCAGGCGCAGCGGCGTTTGGGCGTAGCGCGCCAGCAGCCACGCGGCGACCAGCAGCACCAGCAGTTGCGACCAGTACAGCACGGCCGGGCCGTCGGTCGGCCCCCACGTCCACAGCACCCAGCGATCCTGTGGCAGGTGCACGGCGAGGTCGATGTTCGCCACCGGTGCATGCAGGGCCAGCGCTGGCGTGCGCACGCGCGCGGCCACGCCCTGCGGCTCGCGCAGATGCAGGGCGTAGTCGTGTTCGCCGGGCAACAACGGCAGGCTGATCCTGCCATCGCGTATCGCCAGGTTGATCGCCTGGTTGTCGCGTCTGGCATCGAGCAACTCGCTGCCGGGCGGCACGTCGATGGCATGCTCGCCGCCGCGCGTGCTGCGTGCATGCACGTTCAGCTGCAAATCGCCGGCGCGCTCGCCGATGCTGCTGTCCAGCCGCACGCTGTCGATGGCGAGGCTGTCGCCGGCCACCGCCACTGGTCGCGTGATCGCCAGCTGCAGCTTTTCGCCCGGCAGCGGATCGAAACGCGGGCCGTCATCGCTGGCGCTGGTCGGCACGCCCGTGGCATCGACGTGCCACATCGGCGCGGCACCCACGATCCATACCTCGGCACGCTCGGCCAGTGACGGCGCCCGCAGGGTGATCTGCGCGGAGCGATCCAGCTGGCTGTCCCAGCTGACCTCGGATTCACCGGCCTTGAAGGTGACGTTGATCCGTCCATCCCTGACCAGCACGCCCTCGCCCTTCGGATGCTCGCCCGGCAACAGCGGCAGGCTGATGCTGAATCCCCCGGCCTGCGGTGCGATGCGCTCGACCCGGTTCAGCACGATCCAGTCCAGGCCGAGACCGATGCTGCGGGTGAGGCGCACATACGGCGGAAAGCTCTGCACGGTCGGCAACTGTTTCCCGTCGGCCGCCGTCTGCACGCGACGCAGGGTCACGCTGTCGCCGAGCAGCCGATCGCCATCGACACCTTCGAGCGACCAGCCCGAACCGCTGAAGTCGATGCGTTGAGGCGGCAAGGCGAAATGCAGTGCCGCGCTTTCCACGGCGTCCAGGCGGTAGTGCAGGCTGACCCGGTGCACGCCGCGATCGATGCGCAGCAAAAGTTGATCGTCGCTGCGCAGCAGCGCGGGGTTGGCCTGGCCATCCAGGCTGACGTCGATCAGCGGCATCGCCTCGTCGGGCGCCGGCAAGGGCAACGCGACCCCAGCGCCGGCATGCGTTTCCAGCTCCACGTCGAGCACCGTACCGTTGACCTGCAGTTGCGCCTGCGCCACTTCGGCGCACTGCGGCGCACATTTCGGTGCCTCGGTGAGGCGGTTGCGCAGCTGGTTGAGCATCTGCGCGTCGGGCAGCGCCTGCGCACGCGCGCCCGCAGGCATCAGGGCGATCGCCAGCAGGGCGGCCCCCACCACGCCGGCAGCACGCGCGGGCATCCAGCGACCGCGCAGCGGCCGCACCAGATGCATCGCCAGCCGGCCCAGCACGACCACCAGCAGGACGACCATCAACACCCGCAGCAGTCGCACCAGCCAGGCCGGCGCGATCACCAGCCGGGTCGTCTGCTGCGGTGTCACCGGCCCGGACCAGCCGAGCCGATAGTTGTTGCCCTCGTTCCAGTGCGGCGTGCCGGCACCGGCCTGGATCACGGCGCGATTGTCTTGGTCTTCACCGACCAGCTGGCTGACCGAGATGGTGGAGCCGGTAACCACCACACTCTGCAAGACGCCAGCGCGCGCTGGAACGGCATTGGCGCTCATCTCCTGTACGGAAGGTGGTGCTAGAGGAGATGGTGGCGCTGGCATCGCGCTGGGGGCTTTCATCTGCATAACCATGTCTGGCGGGGGCGCAATAAACTCCGCCGAGACGACGCGTGTCGTCACCCCCTTCTCCAGTTGCGGATGCATCGCGTACTGCAATTGCGCTGCGGTGAACGGCAGCGCGCACAGCGCAGCCAGGGCAAACGCCGCGATCGCGCCACCGCGTGCGAACGTGCGCAGCCGACCCTCGGGCAAGGCGCGCAGCAGCAAGCCCAGGGCCAGTGCGAGTGCCAGCGTCCACAGCGGCGCCATCGCTTCGTGCTGCGCCAGCACCAGATAGCCGGCCGCCAGCAAGGCCCACGGCCAACCAAGCAGCCGCCCGGCCAGCAGCGCGATCAGCGCCACCACGAACAGGTCGAGCAGGCTCCATTGCGCTGCCCAGGTATCGTTCGAACGATCCGCACCGATCGCGCCCAGCAAACGATAGCCATGCGGCAGATGCACCGTGGCCTCGATGCCGTCCAGCGGCAGCTGCCAGCCGGAACTGGCCATCGCACCGGCATGTGCCGGCAGACGCAGGCCGGCGGAGACATCGATGCGGCGGTCACGCAGCTCGACGCCCGCCCGACCCTTGGCATCCCGGGTGACCAGCAGCGGATCGCCGTTTTCCGAGGCGCGCTGCAACTGCCATGGTGTGCCAACACCGAGCCGCTGGTGATGACGCAGCTCGCCACTCAGCTGGTCGGAAACACTGAAGCTGCGGCCGTCGAAATCCAGCCACATCTCGCGCCGCAGATGCAGCGCGTCGCCCTGGCCGCCCTCGTTGCCGCGATTGCCCTGTTCCACGCGCAGCCCGCTGCGGTCGTCCAGCACATAGGCCGGCAGACTGGCCCAGTCGTCCGGCACCCCGGCCTGCGCGGCGTCGACGGCGTTGCCTTCGATGCGCGTGCCACGCAGCGCGTTGTCGTCGGCATAACTCCACACTTCCTGCTTCGGCCACGGCGCGGGCGGCAAGCTCACGCCGACCTTCTCCAGCGGCGCGACGCTGCGCGCCAGCAGGGTCAGCGTCCAGTGGCCCGGTCGCAGTTGCACGCGCAAATGGCCATCGTTCTCCAGCCGCGCCGGCAAATCGCCGCTCAGCGCGGTCACCACGAAACCCTTCGGCAAGGCAGGACCCAGCAGCTGTTCGCGTGCACTGCCGGTGACGTTGAACTGAAGCTGCGTCTGCAGCGTGGCCGGCAGGCCATCGCCCAGGCGACGATAGACACGCAACGAGAGTGCGTCCGCCGCGCGTTGTGCGCTGGCGGCCTCACCCAGCGTGAGTTGCTGGCCGTCACGCTCGATCCGCGTGACCGCGACGCCATCGACGCTGAGCGTCACCAGACCGATCGTGTCCGGCACGCGCAGATCGGCGGGACGGGATGCCCACGGCAGCTGGCCATGAATCTGGTAGTCGCCCGCGGCCAGCCACAGCATCGGCGCGCCGTCATGCAACAGCACCGTGGCCGGCTGCTTGCCCAGGCTCACCTGCTGCGGCCAATGGCGATTGTCGCCCGGCAAGGCCACCCAGCTCGGCGCATCCACGTGCACGTCCAGGCTGAAGCGGCCGCCATCCTTGTCCGCATCGAGCACGAGCCGGCCGGGCCAGGCGCAACGGTAGCTGTCCGAACCCGGCACCTGGTTGGCCAGGAACGGGCAAGCATGCCGCGGCACGTCGTGCAGCACCCAGCCCTGCCAGTCGCGCAGCGGCGGCGGTATGTCCTGCGCCAGCAGTGGCGCGGCCAGCAACAGTCCCAGGCCCAGCAAGATGCACCATCGACGAAGCATGCCGCTCTCCCCCATGTATGCCGGTCGGCCGGCGCAGTGTAAGTGGAACACGTCAGGCACACGAAGCCACCTGCACCCGGCGGGGCCCCGTCATGCATCTGGCGATGCACAAGGCGCCATCCATGATTCAACGCGGCACGAAGCGGAATGGGGTCAAGGCATGCCCATCGCCCGCAAGAGCGGCGCGCGATACATACCGGGCTCCGGCTCGATCCTTTGCGCCGGGTCGCCGACCCGCAGTGACTGCGCTCGCGAACCGGCAAGCCTTGGGCAGGGCAGCCGGGTATCCGATTGGCGATATTGGCGCGCTGGCGCAAACCCGTTGTAATAGTGGCACCCGATTGCGGAGCATCCGGCCCCGCTCCAGGCATTCCGCAGGGCAGGTCATGCGCAAACGTTTCATCACCATCGCCGCCCTCGGCCTGTGCCTGGCCGCCTGCGCCAAACCGCTGCCGGCGGACAAGGCCGCCTACGCCGGCGATTGGAATGCCCCGACCATGACGCTGCGGATCACGCCGGGAGGCAGCGTGGCGTACAAGCGTGTCGAGGGAAATGGCAGTACATCGATCAGCGCGCCGCTCAAGGCCTTCGTCGGCCATGACTTCATCGTGGGCGTCGGGCCGGTCAAAACCACGTTCAAGGTCTCGGTGCCGCCGCATCAGGATCAGGGGCAGTGGAAGATGACCGTCGATGGCGTCGAACTGACGCGCAAACCCTGAGCACGACCTTGTCATCGCCGGCGACCACCCGTCATATCGGCACGATGGCGCTGGCCGGCCTGCTGGCATTCGTCGCCATCGCGGCGATCGTGCAATGGCAGCGGCAGGATCTGAACTGGATCGACGCACCGCTCAGCTTTTATCTGATCGGTGCGTGGGGACACGTGCTGCAGGCGGCCTACTTCGTGCTGGCCGGATCGCTGGCGCTGCTCGGCTGGGGGTATTACCTGGCGCTGCCCGGGATGGCTCGCAGCGCAGCTCCCTGGCTGCTGTTCGCATGCGCCGGCATCGGCCTGTGCATTACCGCGCTGGCGCACAGCAACCTGCCCGGTCGCGCACCCACATTCGAAGGCTGGCTGCACGGCACCGCCGCGCAATCGGCATTTCTGTGCGTGACGGCGGCAACCTTGCTGCAGTCATGGCGATTGCGCAGAGCACCCCGTTGGCGCGCACGCTTCGCAGCCGCCTTCGCGCTGGCCTTGGCGGGCTTTGCGGGAATCTGGATCGACGCGCTGTGGCACGGCATGCCGCGCGGGCTCGAACAGCGGATCGTGATCGTGCTGATCCTGGCCTGGCTGCTGTTGGCCGCTTGCTGGTTACGCAGAGCAGCAACGCCCGCGGCGCCATCCCGCTGAGGCAAGCTACCGACTCGGCGAGGGTCCGGAAAAGTTGGCGCGCCAGCCGGACGGCTGGCACGCCATATGAACCCCGCCGATGCGGCAGGGTTTATTTCAGGATGGCCGCGGGATCCTGCGCCCCCTTCAAGGCCGCGCACAGCTGGATCGTTTCACCCGTCTGCGCCAATCCGCGTGCAATCCCCGCCGCATCGTTCATGCGTGGCTTGAAGAACGCCTGCAGGCGCTCGACCTCGGGCGTGGAACAGCCACCGCCAGCCGCCAGCCGCGGCAAATAGCCACCGGCGAAGCTGCCGGTACGGCCGAGCACTTCCCTGTAATGGTCGGTGAACCACTGCCACATCGCATCACGACCCGCCCGGGTGTCGCGGCCACCCATCAGCAGCGAACCCATCTCGCCGACCTTGACCTGCTTGTCCAGCGCGAAGTCGCGGACCCGTGTGGCCAGCGTCGGATCCTCCACGCTGGCCAGTCCGTCGAGGATGCCATTGCGCAACGCCGCGTCCGTGGTCTTCGGCAACGCGGCGATCAACGCATCGACGGCAGGCTTGCCTTGCGTCTGCACTGCCATGCCCAGCGCGTCGCCGAGCAGGTCGGGATCGGCGGCGGAAAAATCGAGGCTGCCATCGGCGGTGGGCTTGAGTACCACCTCACCCTGACTGAGCAGGGCCGCGCGCACCTCGGGCAGCTTGAAATCGAACGCCAGCGCGCCGGCCAGCGTGCTGCGCAGCAGCGAGGCGTCTTCGGTTTCGCCGGCCTGGCGCTGGTAGCCGAGCTGC
>Ga0157370_10009871_pt1 | contig 10117 bp, 9 predicted proteins | sample C35metaG_FD_113463 | JGI IMG/M metagenome (GOLD analysis project Ga0157370, IMG submission 113463) | Corn rhizosphere microbial communities from Kellogg Biological Station, Michigan, USA - C3-5 metaG | ecosystem: Host-associated > Plants > Roots > Rhizosphere > Soil | place: USA: Michigan... | reverse complement strand
GGGAAATATCCAGCCATTCAAAATATTTTTTTTCAAGATCATCCGGATGAAGATGCTGCCCTTTATATTGGGATAAATTAATTAATTTTCTACTTCCGAATTCTTTAATGTGTTCTATTTTAACTTCTGTTTGAAAAATAAAATTTAATAAATTAAAAAAATTCTGATCATTTATTATTTTGTTTTCAAATAATAGGTTTTCCGTCGTACATTTTTCAAAAAACCTATTTTCATCCAATAGACTATTATCATCAGATTCATCTAATCCAATAAAAATTAATTCCATTATTTCCCTTTCTTCTTAGATAACATCCATTCATAGAATTTTGGATTTGAATAAGTTGAATCCCAAGAATTGTGATTATCATTCGGGAAAATCACCAATTCTGCGTTCGGGTTTACAGGGTGCAGCTTTTGGTAAAAATTCAAAGCATTGGCAGGAAGTACAATATCATCCATTCCGCCATGAAATATTTTCATGTTCAAATCTTTAAATTGCTCAATATTCGCTGTCATGACCTGATCTGTAGGTGCACAAACTGAAGCTACAGCGGCAAACATTTCCGGATGCTCCATCGCCAGTTTCAAAGTTCCCCATCCTCCCATAGAAAGGCCTGTAAGATAAATACGGGAAGCATCAATTTTATATTTTTTCTGAATTTCCTGGATCAGATTATATATAGTAAAGGTATCCCACCATGCTCCTTCCGGACATTGTGGAGCGAGAATAGCCACGGGTTCTTTGATCAAATTTTTATAGGTAAGGGGACTGTGTGCTTTTACCAGATCAAGATTGGTTCCGCGCTCTCCCGAACCATGAAGAAAAACAATCAAAGGAACATTTCCTTTTGTATTCTGGGGATAGTCCAGAATATAGGATATTTTTTCCTGTCTTTTAATTTCTTTATTCAGTTCTGCTTTTATTTCCTGAGCATTGAGACTCAAAGAAAATGGCAGGAGTAAAAGTGGAATATGTTTTAATTTCATGCTGTTATTTAGGTTTTGGTTAAGACAATGGATTTAATCTTTTTTTGTTTAAATTGATTTAGCCCATTTCTAATTGGATTATTTTATTCCGTATTTGTCTGACTGAAAGCTTAATTTTTTCAATCCCTGCTGAATTTCCGGAGCATTCATAAATAATTTCCAAAGAAATCCGGATCTGTAGTTTTCAATCATTGGAGCGATAGTTCCCTGATCGATAGCCAGATATCTTGGGGTAAACCAATTGTTGTAATTGATTGAAGTGGCATCATAAGGACCAGCTGATCCTATAAATTCTGGTTTTTGAGTATAAATGAATCTCAGGAAAGCCATTGATTCTTTTGGAGTATAAGGAAAGCTGCTCAATGCTGCTGTAGGCGTTATGACTCCGTTATCATTGCTCGGCATATGAGCGGTATATCCTGCACTTCCATCCTCATTTCTGGTATAACCAGCTGTCAGTCCCCAATAGTTTGTCCCATACCCCTTCCATTGCTTTGGATTTTCAACACAGTATTTGTAATCGATAAGGGTTTGGTTTTTATTGATATCAAAGAAATTTTTCACAAGTTTATCTGATAATCCCGTAGGATCAAGCCCGATATATGAATATTGCGCCCAGAAAAGCGGTCCGCCATATTCTTCGGCATAATTGTGTTTTACATACAGAGGTAACCCATATTTTGTTTTGTCTGTAAGGTAGGTTCCGTTTCTCGTCCAACCTTTATAGTATGTTTCTGCATCAATGGAATAGGTAGGTGAAGATGCTGCCAGAATATAGGTGATAAGGCATTCGTTGTATCCTTCCAGGGGAAAGTTCATTTCCCATTGGTATTCCGGTGACCAGTGCCAGTAAAGGACTTTTTGACCACCTTTGGTGTACCAGTTCCACTGAATTCCTTTCCAAAGCTCGTCACATTTTGCTGCAAGGGCTTTTTCTTCCGGAGTTCCGTTTTTGAAGTATTCACGAACCATCAGAATTCCTGAAGTAAGAAATGCCGTTTCCACAAGATCCCCGCCATTATCTTTTTTACCAAAAGGAACTGTTTTTCCGGTTTCTCCATTGATCCAATGTGACCATGCTCCTTTGTGGCGATCAGCCTTTGCAAGAAAATCCATGATATGAGTAAGCCTTTTTACAGCTTCTTTTCTTGGAACAAATCCTCTTTCTACCCCTACGAGAATAGTTGCCAATCCGAATCCTGAACCTCCTGTAGTGATTACATGCTTGTCATTATCCGGATAGATATTATCTTTATGATAACGCTCTCTTCCCAGCATTGAGTTGGGTTCAGCATAGTCCCAAAAGTACTTAAGCGCATCTTTCTGTACTCTGTCCATCAGCTGTTCATCTGTGATGTTACTTTTTACGGCTTCAATTTTTCCTGCTTCCTGTTTTGCTACTGGAGCATTTTTACAGGAATAAACAAAGAATAAAGAGGTGACAGCTATTGATAATATGTTCCTTTTCATGAGATCTCTTGTTATAAGGTTCTAAAAGAAGAGGAGAACTTTCATTCTCCTCTAATGTTTATGATTTATTTTAATATCCAGGGTTTTGAACGAAAAGTCCGTTACTCTGGTTCATAGCATCCAAAGGAATTGGGAAAACTTCATTCTTCCCTGTTTTAAATCCTTTAGGTCCTAAATAAGTAGCAGCCTGACCCGTTCTTACTAAATCCGGGAATCTATCCATTTCCATCGCCAGTTCTACTCTTCTCTCCTGCCAGATTGCTGTTCTAAGAGCACCCTGACTGGAAGCGGTAGTGTTACCAAGCTGAGCCCTGTTTCTTACTTTATTGATACTTGTAGTGGCAGCAGCTGTATTTCCCAATTCATTAGCAGCTTCTGCATTAATTAAAAGAATATCTGCAAATCTTAAGATTCTTATATTCTGAATAGAACCATAGCCGCATGCATTATTATTTAAAGATGATGGCACATACACTTTTTGGTTCCACGTATTACCAGCCTGAGGATCTCCTTTTTTAATCAAGTCTCCTTCAAGAGTGGTTTCTCCTTCTCTTAGAATACTTAATTCTTTTCTGATATCTCCTGGCTCAAATGCATTTTCTAATTCCTGAGTAGGTGTAAAGAAGCCCCATCCAAACTGGTTTCTTACTCCCTGAACTTCTGCATACTGGCTACCAGCCTTTGGTCCTAACGTAGGGTCACAACCACAGTTTACCTCAAATACAGATTCTGGACCGAATTCCCCAGCCGGTCTGAACAAATGGTTGAAGTCCAGATCTAAAGAATACCCCATACCAATAACCTGATTAGACGTATCATAAGCTTTTTGATAGTCTTTCATATAAAGATATACTTTTGAAAGTAATCCTAAAGCAGCACCTTTTGTTACTCTTCCACGGTCTGCAGCAGCATAAGCTTGAGGTAACACTTCAGAAGCCGCAAGAAGATCAGAAACGATAAAATTATAAACTTCTGTAGTAGAATTTCTAGCTTTCAGATAGTTTCCGTCTGCCGGTAATCCGTCATATATTGGAACTCCTCCATAGATTCTTACCAGATTGAAGTAGAAGTAAGCTCTTAGCATTCTGGCTTCAGCTACCAGTCTATTTTTAAGCGTAGCATCCATATTTATTTTCGGAACATTGGTAATCACCTGGTTGGCTCTGTTTACAGCCTGCCATTGTCCGATCCAATACCCTCTTACACCTTCATCACTTATGGTAAAGGTAAAATTATCATATGCATTAATAAAAGAAGCATCTCCAGAATTAGATCCTTTTTCTACATCATCTCCTGTTACTCCAAATACGTATTGTGCAGGGAAACCTGAGTTTTCCCAACTTCTTAAAAAGCTATAAATAGCATTTGTAGCCTGCATTGCATCATCCTGTGTTGTAAAGAAATTTGCTACATTCGTTTGCCCTTCATCTTTAATATCTACAAAGTCATTATTACAACTTATGCTTAAAGAAAGTATAGAGAGTGTTAAAAATATTTTTTTCATGATGTTTAATTAAAATGTTAAGTTCATACCGAATGTATAAATGGCAGAGATTGGATAAATATTATTATCAATTCCCATCTGTACTCTATCCGTATTTGTAATCTCTGGTGAGAAACCGTGATATTTAAAACTTGTCCAAGGATTTTGAGCACTTACGTACAATCTAAACTTTGTTAATGATAAAGATTTTGCTAGAGATTTTGGTAAGTTATAACCAACCTGGATATTTCTAATTCTGAAATAGCTTCCATCTTCTACATAAAAGCTACTTGGTACAATGATGGATTGATTGGAAGTAATCATAGCATTAGTATTTGAAGTACCTGCTCCATGCCATCTGTTATTATACATATCTAAATCCCAGGTTTCGTTTCCAAAACGCTGCTCACGGTTATAGTTGTATATTTTGTTACCAAATACCCCTTGGAAATCAACCGCAATATCAAAATCATATACATTAAAATTAACTCCAAACCCATAAGTTCCTTTAGGAATTGGGCTTCCTAAGAATGTTTTATCTCTTGAATCAATTGTACCGTTACCGTCCTGATCTGCAAATTTGAACCATCCTGCTTTTGCACCAGGCTGTCCTGAAGCTGCTGCTTCTGCATCTGTCTGAAAAACGCCTGCCACCTGATACCCGTAGTAAGAACCTACTGGCTGACCACTTTGTAATCTAACAATAGAATTTCCAAATAAACTGGCTCCTGTTTCTAAATAAGATCCACCATACACAGATGTGATTTCATTTTTAAGTGATGTAAAGTTACCATATATTCCAAATGTAACATGTTCACTCAATTTTGTATTATAATTAACAGAAACTTCAAAACCTTTATTATTGAAAGAATAAGCATTCGTTACAAAATTATTCCAGTTACTTGCACCGGATACTGTTCCTTGGACTATACCATAGACTACATTTTTAGAATCTTTGTCGTAGTAAGCCGCATCAATTTTAAGCTTATTATTAAATAAAGCCATTTCCAACCCTACATCTTTACCGGTTGTTGTTTCCCAACCAATATTTGGATCGATAAATTTGTCAATAGTCTGCGCAGGATAACCTGTATCTCCATAATATACTCCGCCACCTATAATAGATGTATTGGCTGTATATCCTCTTCCTACATTTGGATTTCCTAATTCACCGTAACTTGCTCTCAATTTTAACAAATTGAAGACATTCTGGTTGCTCATAAAATCTTCTTTAGAGATTACCCAACCTGCACTAACAGCCGGAAACACTCTGGCTCTGTCAATGTTAATTTGTGAACTGGCATCTCTACGTATCGATGCGTTTACTAAATATTTTCCTTTATAATCATAGTTAATTCTTCCAAAGAAAGATTCAATTCTTTGTTGATCCTGATCAACAGTTAAATCTACTCTATCTACACCAGTTACATGCAAAAGGTCTGTACCGCTTGCAATATTCAAAGATCCATTGGTTCCGTCGTAATTAACATTCTTAGCAGACCAATAGTCTTGTGACAAAGAAGTTCTTGTTCTGGAAAAACCTGCAAGGACATCAAAATGATGATTACCAAAACTTTTCTTCCAGTTGATTGTATTATCCCAAACGTAATTTCTATTTCTAAAATTTCTTGTAACTAATGAAGACGCTACCTGGCTAGCAAGAGGAACATAAGTAAGTGTAGGCGTATACTCATATTGGCTAGGGCTATAATTATCACTGGAATAACTGATTCTGAAAGTAAAATCTTTCAGGAATTTTAATTCTCCCCAGATGTTATTCAATAGTCTTTCCTGTCTTACCTGAGAACGATATAAATCCAGCTTCGCTCTTGGGTTAGGTATAGAATACCCATTGAAAAACTGATAATCTCCTGTAGCAGGATTCATTACAGAAAATATAGGAGGAGCATTATATGCATCTAACAAAGGATTTTGTGCTACATCAGTACGCATTTTGGAAAAACTGAAGTTATCTCCAATGGTAATATTATCTGTAATTTTATAGCTAAGGTTTAACTTTGTATTAAATCTGTTAAAACCACTTCCGGAATTAATTCCATAACCTGCAGCAAGGTTACCTTCGTCCTGAAGATATCCCACACTACCATAATAATTAAGTTTTCCTATACTTCCTGTAGCAGAAAAATCATTAGAATTAATGATACTGGTACGGAAAATCTGATCATACCAGTTGGTATCTGCAGGAAAATTAGCTCTGGAAATAAAATCTGAAGGTTTTGGATTAGGAACATCATTATTTATCTTTTCATTATATAATTCTACATACTGATCAGAATTAACCATTTTAGGAATGTTGGTCACCTTTTTAAACCCTAAATAAGAATTTACATTAAAAACAGGTTTTCCTTTTCCGGTTTTGGTTTTGATGATAACAGCACCATTGGCTGCCTGAGCTCCAAAAATAGCTAAACTCGATGGATCTTTCAAGACACTCATGGACTCAATATCCTGAGGGTTAAGGAAAGAGATATCAGTAGTTATCATACCATCTACAATAAAAACAGTATTTCCTGATAAAGAACCCACTCCTCTGATATCTACTCGTGGAGATCCACCAGGAGTACCTGTATTGGTGATATTTACCCCTGCAAGCCTACCCTGTATGGAGCTTATTGGGTTGGCATTGGGTTTGTCAGCAAGATCTTTTGCAGAAACCATTCCGATACTTCCGGTAACGTTTTCTTTTTTCTGAGCCCCATATCCGATCAAAACCACTTCTTCGATCTTCTGCTCTTTAGCAGTAGTATCTTTTCTAGCAGTCTGTGCATTGACGTTCATACCGAAGTACAGAACAGCAATGAGACATGAGTACTTTAAATTACTTTGTTTCATATAGTTTCAATTTTATTCAAATAAATTCAATTTTCCTGTCTCTAAATAGTGGAGTTATTTAAAATCTCAAAAAAAGACATTAGCCAAAAATATAAAAAATATCGAACAATGTTAAATTATCTTAAACATTTAAATATTCCCTTGTTTCATTACATTAAAAATGACAAATATTCAAATATTATAATTTTATGCTCAATATAATGATCAATTACCCGCTATTTCATTAATGTTAAATTAACATTTGCATCTCAAAAATTCACCAAATCCGACGGTCAATTTAATATTTTGTTAAATAGAGAATAGTAATTACCTTTGGTGCAGTTTTTGAGAAAAACATTTACAAAGAATCAATAAAAAGATCAATGAAAAAATATATCATTGCAGCCGCTCTTATGATCGGGACCGGTGCTGTCATTACCACGAGTGTACAATCATGTACAACACTGGCCACATCGGACATGGGGCTTTCTATTATTAAAAGAATCCTGCTCAATGGTATTGATAAAGGAATGGGCATCTACGGAAACAAAGAAGCTTTTCTGCAGAATAATATGGTAGATAAAGCCCTACCAAAAGAATTGAGAGATATCAACTCTATGCTGGAAAAAGTAGCTCCGTCATTGGTAGCCAAAGAAAGAGATTATATTGCACAGGCTGCTGCTTATACGGTAAATACCTCTAAACCTATTTTAGAAGGCGCTGTAAACAGCTTGAATGCTCAGGATGTAACGAGAATCATGCAGGGAACTACAGCTACACAGGTTTTGAAAGAAAAGACATCCCAGCAGCTTATTGCAGCCATCTCGCCTAAAGTAGATGAGAAACTGAATGAATACGGAATTGTAAAAACCATCAATACAGCTTTATCAGGAAGTAATTTTCTGGGAAGTCTTTTAGGTGGTAATAAAAACACGGTTAATTCTGGTGGATTGAGCCAGCTGGCTTCAGAACAACTAGTAAACGGGCTGTTCAATATCATTGAAGATTATGAGAATAAGAACTCCAAATCTCTCCTTGGACCGTTTGGAAAATAGGAAAAATTTCGTTATATTTATATTATATTAATAATTGCAGATGGATATATTACAAGGAAATCAACACGCAAGCCCTGAGGATTTTTACAAGTCCCTGAAGGACAAACTGGAGGATCATCATGATTTTCCGGAGGATTATTTATTTAAATTTATTATTCCTACAGACCAGACAAAACTTACTGAAATCTACAGAGTTTTTGATGGTATAAAATTTACACTGGGAAACCGAGAAAGTAAAAATGGAAAATACACAGCCTGCAACATCAATGCATTTGTTTTGGATGCCAATCAGGTTGTGAATATTTATAAAGAAGTAGCAAAGATAGAAGGCGTTATTCTATTGTAAAACAAAACCCGTTTCATCAAGTAATGAAATGGGTTTTTATTGTTCAAAAACACAAACCAAACCACATGAATATCCAACTGATTGTATTGAATATTATTTTAACAGCAACAACTTCGACAAGCTGTATGCATAAAAACAATAGTGAAAATAGTACAACTAATATCACGAACCCGGTTCAAAAACAAAAAATTGAACAGATCAAACTAACAGAGAGAACTAGAGGATTCAGCAAAATCATTGTCTTTACACCTTCCTCAAAAACAATCAATAACAACGAAGAGATCGTGAATGCTAAAATGTCTCCTTCTGAATGGAATACGGTTTCCAAACTGGCTGAAACCATTGACTTATCCAGGATATCAGGTCTCCAATCTCCTACAACAGGCAGGTATTCTGACCAGGCGTTAGCAAGTACCATTATCATTTCTTCCAATGGAACCGAATACACTTCTGCAACTTTTGATTCTGGATTTCCTCCAAAGGAACTGGAAGCTTTATATAGTACAATTATCGGATCTGATAAAACGAAAACACGATAAAATAAAAAATCCGCTCTTCAAAAAAAAGCGGATTTTTTTATGTATTAAAATTTTATTTTTCAATAAAGAATTTCACATTCTCAATAGGTCTTCCCAGCATTGCTACTGAACCTTTTACCAAAATAGGTCTTTGTATCAAGGATGGGTTTTCCGACAGAATTTTCAGCCATTCTTCTTCTGAGTAGTTTTTATCTGCGTAATTTTCAAGATATAGCTTATCTGTTTTACGGATGATATGAAAAACACTCTGATTGAGTTTTTTCAGCACAGTTTTGATCTCAAGAATACTTAGCGGATCTTCAACAATATTAATGATCTCAAAAGTCACTCCGTTTTCGTCAAGATACTCTAATACAGCATTTGACTTTGAACAATTTCCGTTATGTAAAACTTTAACTACCATGATCTATTATTCAAAAAATTAAACTTGCTTTCAACAAATTTAAAAAGAATTACCCTGAGTATCTCTTAATGTACTGATAAAAATATGTTAAAACAATCCGTGAAGTTCAGCTTCAATTTTTTCCAGAATAAATCCGAAATCTTCCGGTTTTTCTACGAAATCAAGATCATCCACTTCTACGATCAGAAGCTTTCCTTCCGTATAATTGGAAATCCATTTTTCGTACTTCTGATTGAGTTTGGAAAGGTATTCAATACTGATAGAGGCTTCATATTCACGACCTCTTTTGTAGATTTTTTTAACCAGATTAGGAACGTCTGATTTTAAGTAAATCAACAGATCCGGAGCGGAAACAAAAGATTTCATCAAATCAAAAACTGACGAATAGTTATTGAAGTCCCTGTCCGAAAGAAGATTCATATCATTTAAGTTCTCCGCAAAAATATGGGCATCTTCATAAATGGTACGATCCTGAATAATGTTTTTACCACTTTCTCTGATTTCTTTTACCTGACGGAATCTGCTTCCCAGGAAATATACCTGCAGTGCAAAACTCCATTTGCTCATATCTGAATAAAAATCTTCCAGATAAGGGTTATGATCTACGTCTTCAAATTGTGCATCCCATCCGTAATGCTTGGAAAGCATCGTCGTCAAAGTTGTTTTTCCTGCTCCGATGTTTCCTGTAACTGCAATATGCATAAATATTCTTTTTCCTTGTATTTATTGATTAATTGATAAGTTTTTCCAAGCCGTCTGTCTGAACTTCGGAAGCATCTTCGATCAATTTTTGTAATGTATTGTCTGAAGGCTTCTCTGCTGTAGTCTCTTTGGGGGTTTCTTCAGGTTTTTCTACGGGTTTTTCTGTAGGCTGCTGTAGAGATTCCGGCTGAGCTTCGAGCTGTTTTTGCTGTTTGGCTTTCTTTACTTTTTCAAGGCTGTAAAGATAGAGTTTGTTACCCTTGATTTCAAAATAAGAGAGGATATTTTTATCCACAATTT
>Ga0157370_10009870_pt1 | contig 10118 bp, 10 predicted proteins | sample C35metaG_FD_113463 | JGI IMG/M metagenome (GOLD analysis project Ga0157370, IMG submission 113463) | Corn rhizosphere microbial communities from Kellogg Biological Station, Michigan, USA - C3-5 metaG | ecosystem: Host-associated > Plants > Roots > Rhizosphere > Soil | place: USA: Michigan... | reverse complement strand
TCGTCACGACCGCGCAGACGCTGCACCGGACCGGCGTCACGATCGACACGGCAGCCGAAGCGGCCCGCGCGCTCGTGCCGCTCGCCGGCCGCTACGCCGAGATTCTGTTCGCAATCGGGCTCGTCGGCGCGTCGCTCTTCGGCGCCACCGTGCTGCCGTTGTCGACCGCTTACCTGACGACGGAAGCGTTCGGATTCGAGCGCGGGATCGCGCACACGTTTCGCGAGGCGCCGGCGTTCATGGGCATCTACACGGTGACGCTTCTGCTCGGCGCGCTGATCGCACTCGTCCCCGACATGCCGCTCGTCCGGCTGATGGTCGTGAGCCAGTTCATCGACGGCGTGCAGCTTCCGATCATCCTCGTGTTCATCGTCCTGCTCGTCCGCGACCCGGCGGTGATGGGCGCTTATGCGAGCGGCCGCACGCTGCAGGCGGTGCAGTGGGCGACCGCGATCGTGCTCGGCATCATGAGCGTGCTGCTGCTCATCGTCACAGCGTGAACACGCGTTGCGCATTCGCGCCGCGGACGGCGCGCGTCTGGTCCTCGGGAAGACGCGCGGTATTCGCGAATGCGCCCTTCGTGTCGTGCACCTGATGCGGCCAATCGGTGCCGAGCATCACGTGGTCGGCACCGACGACCGAGATCAGGTACGAAAGCGCGCGGAGGTCGTACGTGATGCTGTCGTAGTAGATGTGGCGCAGATAGTCGGTCGGCGTGCGCTGCATCCGTCGACGGCTCGGAATCTCGACTTCGTCGCCCTTCTCGAAGCGCCCGACCAGGTACGGCAGCGTGCCGCCGCCATGCGATGCGATGATCTTGAGGTTCGGATACCGATCGAAGAAGCCGTCGAAGATCATCCGCGTGATTGCGAGCGTCGTGTCGAACATGAAGCCGACCGACCACGAGAGGTCGTACTTCGTCATGTCCATGCTGTCGACGCCCGGCGGATCGGTCGGATGCACGAGCACGGGCAACGCGCGGCGGTCGATCTCGGCCCAGATCGGCGCGAAGAACGGGTCGGTCAGGCTGCGACCGGCGACGTTCGCGAGCACCATGACGCCGACGGCGCCATTGCTGCAGGTTCGTGACAGCTCCTCGAGCGCGCGGTCGGGGTATTCCCACGGCAGCGAGGTGAACCAGCGGATTCGATCCGGATAGGCCGCCTGCGCCTTCGCCATCGCGTCGTTCGACTCGCGCGCGGCGCGGCAGCTCACGTCCTCGTTGCCCCAGTAGACGTTCGGACAGGTCAGCGACACGATCGAGAGGTCGATCCCGGCGGTGTCCATGTGCGCGATGCGCATCGCGTAATCGAAATGGCCGCGCTGCGGGATCACGACCGGCGTGTCGCCACGGAAGATCTCCTGTTGTCCGTCGGGACGCGTCTTGATGTTGTAGATGCCGCCCTCTTTCGAAAGGAGCTCGAGCCATCCGGTGGTGAACATGTGCGTGTGGACGTCGATGACGGGCATCGTTGCAACCTCCAATGGACGAATGCGATTGTGCCGGCGCTTCAGTGCGTGAGGATCCGGCTCAGGAAGGATGCGAGCCGCCGGCTTTGCGGCCGCTCGAAAAAATCGTCGGGCTTCGCGATCTCGATGATCTGCCCCTGATCCATGAAGACGACCCGGTCGGCCACGCGGCGCGCGAAGCCCATCTCGTGCGTGACGACGATCATCGTCATGCCGTCGGCGGCGAGGCTCTCCATCGTCTGCAGAACCTCGTTCACCATCTCCGGATCGAGCGCCGCCGTCGGCTCGTCGAACAGCACGAGCTGCGGACGCGTGCACAACGCGCGCGCGATGGCCACGCGCTGCTGCTGTCCGCCGGACAGCTGGGCGGGGCGCTTTTGCGCATGATCGGTGAGACCGACGCGCGCCAGGTAGTGCATCGCGATATCGTGCGCCTCGGCGCGGCTCGTGCCACGACCGAACACCGGACCGACGGTCAAGTTCGCAAGCACGCTCATGTGCGGGAACAGGTTGAACTGCTGGAACACCATGCCGACGCGCCGGTTCACCGCAAGACGCGCCGCGCGCGTGATCGCATGGGCTGCGACATCGATGCCGCACACCTGCACGCGCCCCTGCTCGAATGACTCGAGCAGGTTCACCGTGCGCACGAGCGTCGACTTGCCGGAGCCCGACGGACCGCAGACGACGATCCGCTCGCCGCCGTTGACGGCGAGGTCGATGTCGCGCAGAGCGTGATAGTCGCCGTACCACTTGTTGATCGCCTGCAGTTGCACGATCGGCGGCTCGCCGCTCGCGCGTACCGAAGCGATCGTCGCCGCGTCGCTTGCGATCACGACGAAGGCTCGAGCCGCCGGCTGTAGCGCGACAGGCTGTAGCAGATAGCGAGGTACGCGAGCGCCAGGAACACATAGCCCGACGTCAGGATGTTCGACTCGCCGACCCAGTCAGGCGATTTCGCGCCGATCTCGACAGCGCCGAGCAGATCGTTGACGCCGATCACCGACAGCAACGTCGTTTCCTTGATGACAGCGATCATGATGTTGACGAGCGCAGGGACGACCGCTGGAATCGCCTGCGGCAGCACGATCCACCGCAGCGTCGCGAAACGCGACAGCCCGACCGTGGTCGCCGCCTCGATTTGCCCGCGGCCGACCGCCTGCAGGCCGCCGCGAAAGACTTCGGCGGCCATCGCCGCATTGAACAGCGCGAAGGCGATGACGGCGCGCGTGAAGAGATCGACGTCCACGCCGTGCGGAAGGAACATCGGCAGAAGCGTCACCGCGATGAACAGCACGGCGAGCAGCGGTACCGCGCGCATCCCTTCGACGAACAGTCCGCAAAGCGCGCGCACCAGCGGCAATTCCGAGCGGCGCCCGAGCGCGATGCAGAGGCCGGTCGGCAGCGCGGTGGCGAACGTCGAAAGCGTCACGACGAGCGTCAGCAGAAGTCCACCAATCTGCGACGGCGCGACGAAGGCAAGCGGTCCTCCACCGATCAGCAGCAGCAGGAATGCGACGGGCAGGAAGACGAAGCCGAGAAGCACCGGCCCCGGGCGGGCCGCCGTTGGACGGCGCACGACCCAGATCCAGAACAGCGCAAAGGCGCCGAAGCACGCCCAGGCGCGCCATATCTGCCCGATCGGATAGTTGCCGACGAGCCACGGTTTCCAGCGCGCGATCACGAAGGCCCAGCACGCACCCTCATCGCCCGGGCACGCGGCGCTCGACTGGCCGACCCAATGTGCGCGCACGATCGCCCAGTCGAAGAAGCGGACGCAGGCGAACGCGAAGAGCGCGAGCAGGAGAAGCGACAGCGCGCTCATCGCCGGCGTCGCGAACCACGCGCGGCGCCAGCGCAGCGGCCATGCGATCGCGGCGACCGGTGCGCTGCGCGCATCGATCGGCGCGTCGCGAACGAATCGGGCCGTCATCCGTGCGCGCGTGCCAGAAGGCGTCGATTCGCGACGCCGACCACGAGCGCGATGCAGAGATTGATCGTCGCGTACATGACGACGACGAGCGCCATCGCTTCGAGCGCCTGGCTCGTCTGGCTCGCGATCGTGCCGCCGACGATCTGCATGATGTCCGGATAGCCGATGGCCGCGGCGAGCGACGACGCCTTCGCGAGCGTCTGGTACTGACCGCCTGCCGCCGGCAGCGCGACCCGCAGCGCCTGCGGCATCACGATCAGGAGCGCCGCTCGCGTGCCGCTCAGCCCGACGGTCGTCGCCGCTTCGATCTGTCCGCTCGGGACCGAGACAATCCCTGCGCGAAAGATCTCGGCGAGAAACGTGCTGTTGTAGATCGCAAGGCCGAGCGTCAGCGCCATCAGCTCGGGCAGTATCGCGATGCCGCCCGCGACGTCGAAGCCCTCGACGTGCGGCCGATCGGCACCGAGCGGCAGGAACAGGCCGCGATTGTTGAGCAGAACGCCACCGAACTGCAGGCTGTCCGCCACACCAGGCAACAGCGCGATCGCCGAGAAATACCAGAACAGGATCTGCAGCAGCAGCGGGATGTTGCGGAAGACTTCGACATAGACCGTCGATGCGCTGCGCACGATGCCGTGCGGCGCGAGCCGGCCGAACGCGACGAGAAGCGCGATGATCGTCGAGAGCACGCTGGCCAGCAACACGACGAGCAGCGTGTTGAGCGCCGCCGCGATCACCGCATCGAGATACGAAGAGGCCGGACCGAACGGAACGAGGCTCTGCGCGATCTGGAATCCGGCTTGCGCACGCAGGAACCCGAATCCGACCGAGACACCGAGCGCATGCATGTTCGCCCGGAAGTTCGCAACGGCGGCCCACGCGAGCCACGCGACGAGAGCCGCCAGCAATGCCTGGACGACGTAACCAGACAGCCGTTCGCGCAGAACGGCGCGCAACATCGGCGCTGCGTCTCCGTTCAGCGGACCGGAATCGACATCATCACGCCGCCGTTCGCCACCAGCGCGTTGCGGCCGCGCTCGAGGCGCAACGCCGTCTTCGGTCCGACGTTGCGGTCCCAGATCTCGCCATAGTTGCCGACCGCCTTGATCGCCTTGTACGCGAAGTCGTTCGACACGCCGAGCTTGCTGCCGAAATCACCGTTGACGCCGAGCAGCCGCTGCACGTCGGAATTCTGCGAACTGCGCTGCGCGTCGACGTTCGCCTGCGTGATGCCGAGCTCCTCGGCGGCGACCAGCGCGTTCAACGTGAAGCGCACCAGCGCCTCCCAGCGCGGCTGCCCCTGCGCGACGACCGGGCCGATCGGCTCGTTCGACACGGTCTCGGTCAACACCTTGTAGTCGTCGCGGTTCGGCAGCTTCGCAAGGCGTGCGGCAAGCCCCGAGCGGTCGTTGATCAGCGTGTCGCAGCGCTTGCCGACGAAGGCGTCCCACGCCTGCTCGGCCGACGCGAACGTGACGATCTTGTACTTAAGCTTGTGCGCGCCGAAGTAGCTCGCGACGATCAGCTCCGACGTACTTCCCTGCAGCGTGCAGATCGTCGCGTTGTCGAGGTCGGCGATCGTGTTCGCCTTCGACTTCTTCGCGACGACGAAGCCCTGGCCGTCGTAGAACATGATCTTCGGGAACTTGAGGCCGCCGATGTCGCGGCTTTCGGTCCACGTGAAGCGGTGCGTCAGCACGTCGACCACGCCTGTCGGAAGCCCTGCGAAGGCGGTCTTGAGGTCCATCGGCGTCAACTGGATCTTGCGGTCGTCGCCGAGCGCGGCGGCCGCAATCGCCTTGCAGAGGTCGATGTCGAAGCCCTCGCGCTTGCCGGCGTTGTTCTCGGCCGAAAAGCCGGCGGCGGCGAGCGTCACGCCGCACTTGAGGACGCCGTGCGACTTCACGTCGTCGAGCACGTCCGCGCGCGCGACGCCGGCAAGCGCGATGACTCCGGCGACACCGAAGAAAGTCCTCGCCGCAATGGAAAGCCTGCTTGGTAGCCGCATGGAATCGTCTCCGTTGTCCGGTTGGCTGCTGGGCTGCAGGCTGCGAATGTTACTCGAACCGTTCTCGACGCGTCGGATCGCACCCGCAAAATGCGCGCGCTCGCGCATCGCACCGCGCCTGGGCATTCTTTCGACGTCGAGGCTGCGCCTCGTTCAGCGAACGACGGCGCTGTCGAGCGGCAACGCATTCCTCGAACGGCGCTTGCGATGAGCGGCGAGCAGCGCGAAGAAGATCTGCCCGGCGACGAGCAGGATGCAGATCGTCATGAACACGAGGCTGATCGGCCGCTCGAAGAATACGGCGAGATCGCCGCGCGACAGGAGGAGCGCGCGGCGGAAATTCTCCTCGACGAGCGGACCGAGCACGTAGCCGAGCAGGATCGGCGCCATCGGAAAGTCGAGCGCCATGAAGATCGCGCCGGCGATGCCGAAGACGAGCACCTCGTTCACCTCGAAGAGGCTGTTGTTCGTGCTGTAGACGCCGACGGCGATGAAGAACATCGCGCACGGGAACATGAGCCGATACGGCACCTGCAGTACCCGGAGCCACACGCCGATCAGCGGCACGTTGAGGATCATCAGCAGGACGTTGCCGATCCAGAAGCTCGCGATCAGGCCCCAGAACAGGTCGGCGTGCTCGGTGATCAGTTGCGGACCCGGCGCGATGCCCTGGATCATCAGCGCACCGAGCAGCAGCGCCATCACGGCGTCGCCGGGAATGCCGAGGCTCATCGTCGGGATGAAGTCGACCTGCGTCTTCGAATGCGACGCTGCCTCGGGGCTCGCGACGCCTTCGAGCGCCCCGTGGCCGAAGCGCTCGGGCGTCTTCGACACGCGCCGCTCGAGCGCGTAGGCAATGAAGGTGGTGATCGTCGGGCCCGTTCCCGGCATCGCGCCGAACAGCGTACCGACGAGCGTGCCGCGCAGAATGGGCAGGAACGATTGCTTCAGCTCCTTCCGGCTCGGCCGCATGTCGCGCAGACGCACCTTCGTCTCGGTGCCGATGAAGTGGATCCGATTCACGCTGCGCAGGAAGTCCGCGACGCCGAAGAGCCCGAGCGCAAGCGCGACGAGCTCGACGCGATCGGAGAGCTCCGGAAAGCCGAACGCGAAGCGGATCACCCCGCTGTTGACGTCGGTGCCGACGACGCCGACCAAGAGGCCGAACACCGTCATCGCGACACCCTTGATCGGGGAGCCGCGCGCCATCGTGCCGCCGGCGATCAGTCCGAGCAGCATGATCGAGAAGATCTCGGAGGGCCCGAACTTCAACGCCGCCGCAACGAGCAGCGGCGAGGCGAAGATCATCACGATGATGCCGAACGACGCCGCGAAGAACGACGCGATCATCGTGATGCCGAGCGCCGTGCCGCCCTTCCCTTGCCGCGTCATCGGATAGCCGTCGAGGCAGGTCACCGCATGCGGCGGATGCGAAGGCAGATTCAGCAGGATCGCGCCGATCGCCCCGCCGTACATCGAGCCGTAGAAGATGCCCGCGAGCATCAGGAACGCGGGCACCGCGTGCATCGTGTACGTAAGCGGCAACAGGATCGAGATCGCCGACAGCGCGCCCATGCCCGGCAGCACGCCGATCAGGTTGCCGACGAGCACCCCGAAGAACGACCACATGAGGTTGTGCGGCTCGAGTGCAACGCCGAAGCCGTACCAGAGGTCGACGAGCGCCTGATGCATCGGCCCCGGCCCCCGTCAGCCCAGCAGGGCCGCCCCGAGGGGCTGACGCGCCCCCACGGGGGGCAGCGAACGCAGCGAGCGTGGGGGGATCACATCAGCCCCGCAGGGCCGCCCCGAGGGGCTGACGCGCCCCCACGGGGGGCAGCGAACGCAGTGAGCGTGGGGGGACCATCCTAGCCCCACTGGAAAAGTGGGAACTGCAACTGGAGACCCCAGTAGAAGACGACCAGCGCGACGACAACGCAGGCGAGCGCGAGGATCGCGGCCGCCACCAGCGTATTGTCGCGGTCGCCGAGCGCCGAGACGAAGACGATTGCGAACGTCGCGGGCAGAAGCCCGCCGTATTTGCCAAGCACCACGAACGCGACGATCGCTGCGCAGATGCAGAACCATGCGCGCCACTCGGGCGGAAGCGGCTTCTCGTCGACGACCTCCTGCTCGAAGCGCGCGGTGATCGCGATCGCGAGTCCCGCCAGCGCGAGAATCGCACCGAGCGCCACGGGGAAGAAGCCAGGGCCCATCCGGCTCAGCGACCCGAAGTGATACGAGCTGCCCTGCAGTGCGGCGCCCAGCCCGAGGGCGATCATCAGGATGCCGCCGAGATAATCGCGGCCGCGCTTGCTCGTCAGAATTCGCACCTGCTCCCCCGGAACATGCGGTGATCGAAACGGTCTGCCAGACGCGATCGTACGCGAGCGAGCGGGGACGCGTCGACAACCGTGCATGCGCGCGCTGCGCGTGGTCAGGCACCCTGCGCCTGCGCGAGAATGCGGCGGCAATGCTCGCGGGCGGCGCCGATCAGGTTGCGATTCGCCTCCGGCGTGCGAAACGCCGAATGCGCTGACAGCGTCACGTTCGGCAGCGTCGTCAGCGGATGACCGGCGGGCAGCGGCTCGACGGCGTACACGTCGAGACCCGCATGGCGCAGGTGCCCTGCCGCAAGCGCGTCGATCATCGCCTGCTCGTCGACAAGCGCGCCGCGCGCCGTGTTCACGAGGATCGCGCCGGGCCGCATCGCCGCGATGCGCTCGCGCGACAGGAAGCCGCGCGTTTCGTCGGTCAGCAGCAGGTGCATCGACACGACGTCGCTTTGCGCGAGCAGCCGCTCGAGCGCGACGAACGCGACGCCCTCGTGCGTCTTCGGGCTGCGGTTCCACGCGACGACGCGCATGCCGATACCGCGCGCCATCCGCGCGACCTCGCCCGCGATCGAGCCGAAGCCGACGAGGCCGAGCGTGCGGCCGCCGAGCTGAATGCCGTCGCTGCGCCGCCAATGGCCCGCGCGCATCTCCCGGTCCATCCGCGCAAGGTCGCGCGCGCCGGCGAGCATCAGCGCGACCGCGCACTCGGCGACGGCGATGTCGCCATACCCCTTCACCGTATGGACGCTGACACCGACGGCGCGCAGCTCCTCCGGGCTCATGTAGCTGTGCGGGCCGGTGCCGAGGAACACCACGTGCCGCAGATTCGTGCAGCGGCGCGCAATGGCGGTCGGCAGGTGCGTGTGATCGATCAACGCGACTTCGGCGCCGGCGAGGACTGCCGGAAGCGCGTCGGGCCGCACGTCCGGGTCGCGATTGACCGCGAACGCCATGCCGTCGATGCGCAGAAGCTCGTCGGCTACGGCGGCGAGCGCCGGATTGGCGTCGACGAACACCGCCCGAAGGGTCACCGACGGCCGGTCGTGCACGGGCGGCGATGCGCGAACGCGTGCGAAAGTGAATTCATCATGAAGTCTGCGGAGGGGCGCGACGCCGGTGACCGTCGCTCGACAGGATACCGTCAGTCCGGCCGAGTGCCGAGCTGGCGCCGGATCGCTGCCACGTCGCACCAGACCGCCTCGTTCGCGATCTTGCCGTCGGCGAGCTCGAACACGTGCAGCAGCCGAAAGCTGACGCGGCCACTGCGGCCGTCGAGCCCGAACAGGCGGCCGTTCACGACGCGCCCGCTCCAGACGGTCTCGTCGACGACGAAATCACCGCCGTAGAGACGGCGCACAGGCGTCACGCCGTCGCCGCGCAGGTCCGCGAACAGCGTCTCGTAGAACGCGCGGATCCTCGACTTGTCGGTCTGCAACCCGAACGGCGACGGGACGACCTCGTGCTTGACGTCCGCGGCAAGGCTCGCGACGACGCCGTCGACATCGTCGGTCGCCTCGTACATGAAGTGCTCGTTCACCAGCCGGTCCATCTGTTCCCTCGTCATGCCCATCGCGTGCTCCTCCGGTTTGTCGATCGGTCGCGGGATGCTCGTCTCTTCGCCGCGGCCGAGGCGGCGCGAGTGTCGCGCGCGACGGCCTACCGCTATTTTCCGACGCAGGAGGCGTTGCTGGTCGAGATCACGAAGGTCGGTCCTGCCGTCGAGCCGGTCGAGCATGTTCTCGGGGCGATGACATCGCAGGATCCCGAGCAGCGCCTGGTCGAGCTCCTCGATGCATTCAACCCGATCGTCTTTCGCGAGGAAGCGGTGATGCGCACCGCCCTTCGCAGCTATCTCGACACGTGGCTTGCCAGCCGCGCCCGCGGCGAGCCGGCACCGCCGCTGCGCCAGGGCCGTCGGCTGCGCTGGCTCGACAAGGCGCTCGCGCCCGTTCGGCCCGACCTGACCGACAAACAGTACCGGCACCTGCGCGCGGCGCTGGCGCTGACGCTCAGCATCGAGGCGGTCGTCGTGATGCGCGACGTCTGCCGCATCGACGACGACACGGAAGCGGCCAGTGTGCTCGAATGGGCCGCGGTCGCGCTGCTGCGCGCCGGCCTCGGCAAGGCGCGCGCGCGGAAGCGGCGTCGCGCAAGGACGTAACGCGCCTATCGCTTGCGGTCGCCCCGTGGCCCGCGAAAGCCGCGCACGATCGCATCGAGAACGCGCGCGGTGCGAAGCGCGCTGTCCCCGCTGCTCGGGCAATGGCCGTCGCCATTCAGCTCGTCGACGATCGACTGGATCAGCGGCTGCTGCACGTGGGCCGGATCCGCGATCGGCATTTCCGTCGTGCCCGTCGGCGTGGTGATGCGAATC
>Ga0157370_10009869_pt1 | contig 10118 bp, 9 predicted proteins | sample C35metaG_FD_113463 | JGI IMG/M metagenome (GOLD analysis project Ga0157370, IMG submission 113463) | Corn rhizosphere microbial communities from Kellogg Biological Station, Michigan, USA - C3-5 metaG | ecosystem: Host-associated > Plants > Roots > Rhizosphere > Soil | place: USA: Michigan... | reverse complement strand
GGTGGAATCGCGGCCAGTCGAAATACGGCCCCGGGTCGGTCTTGCGTCCCGGCGCGATGTCGCCGTGTCCCGCGACGTCGAGCGCACCGTACCGATCGAAGAGCGCGCGCACGAGCCCGGCGAGCGTCTCGTATTGCGGCTCCGCATAGGGCACGTCGTCCGCGCCCTCGAGCTCGATGCCGATGGAAAAATCGTTGCAGCGCTCGCGGCCCTTCCATTGCGACGCGCCCGCATGCCACGCACGCATCGTGCACGGCACGTATTGGAGGAGCGCGCCATCACGGCGAATGACGAAGTGCGAGGAGACACGCACCGGCGCCACGTCGCGGAAGTACGGATGCGCTTCGGGATCGAGCCGTCCGAGGAACAGATCGTCGATGTACGGCCCGCCGAAATCCCCGGGCGGGAGCGAGATGCCGTGGATCACGACGAGCGAGATGCGCTCGCGTTCGGGGCGTTCGTCGAAATGGGGCGACGGACGCGACAGCGCCTCCCGGCAACAGCCATTCGCGTCCACGTGAAAGGCCGTGGGGGTCATCTGCGTGGTGGTGTTGAGCGGCCGCTTGCGGTCCGCTCCAACACCGTTCCCGCTGGCCCCTTAGTCAATACCAAGGCGATCCAGACGGTAGCGAAGCGACCGGAAAGTGATGCCTAGCAACTTTGCGGCTGCTGTCTTGTTGAAACGGGTGGCTTCGAGCGCCTTCGTGATCGCCTCGCGCTCCACCTGGTCGAGGAAGTCGTGCAGCGGCAGGCCGCGCGTGCCGAGCGAGCCGTCGAGCGCCACCACCTTGTCGCGCGAAGTCGCCTGCGTGAGGTAGAGGTCGCTCTCGTGGATCGTGTTGTCGGCGCACAGCGCCATCGCGCGCTCGAGGATGTTCTCGAGCTCGCGCACGTTGCCCGGGAAGTCGTAGCGCCGCAGTGCCAGCATCGCCTCCTCCGAAATGGTGGGCGCCGGGTTGCCGCTCTGGCGCGCGAGCCGCTCCACCACCTCGCGCACCATGAGCGTGATGTCCTCGGGGATCTCGCGCAGGCTCGGCATCTTGAGCTCGATCACGTTGAGGCGATAGAAGAGGTCCTGGCGGAACTGGCCCGCCTCCACCTGCTGCGCGAGGCTGCGGTGCGTGGCCGAGATGATGCGCACGTCGATCGGCTCCTCGTGCGTATCGCCCACGCGGCGCACCTTCTTCTCCTGGATCACGCGCAGCAGCTTCACCTGCATCGCGAGCGGCAGGTCGCCCACCTCGTCGAGGAAGAGCGTGCCCTTCTGCGCGGCCTGCAGGTAGCCGATCTTGTCGTTGTCGGCCCCGGTGAAGGCGCCCTTCTTGTAGCCGAAGAACTCGCTCTCCATCAGGTTCTCGGGGATCGCGCCGCAGTTCACCGCGACGAAGGGCTCGGACGCGCGCGCCGATCCCATGTGGATCAGGCGCGCCGCGACCTCCTTGCCGCTGCCGGATTCGCCCGTGATGTACACCGGCGCCTGCGATCGCGCGAGCTTCGCGATCATCTCTCGCGCGCGCTGGATCGGCGGCGATTCGCCGAGCAGGCGCGGCGTGCCGGGCTGCGCCGTCTCGCCGATCGAGGCGCGGCGCGCCTGCACCGGGCGCGGGAGCTTCAACGCGCTCATCACCAGCGGGCGCAGCTGCTCGAGCTTGATGGGCTTGGGAAGGTAGTCGAACGCGCCGGCCTTCAGCGCGTCGACCGCGTTCTGGGTCGAGCCGAACGCGGTGATCACGGCGACCGGCGTGTTGCCGTAATTCTCGGCGATGTGCTTCAACACCTGCAGCCCGTCGCCGTCCGGAAGCCGCATGTCGGTGAGGCAGAGATCGTAAGGTCGCGACTTCAACCCGGCCACCGCCTCCTCGAGGCTCGAGGCGCTGTCGGCGTCCACGCCCATGCGCGAGAGCGTCAGCACCAGCAGCTCGCGGATGTCCGCCTCGTCGTCGACGATCAGAACGGCCTTGCGGTTCATCAGGCGCCTTTCACGGTGATGCGGAAGTGGCCTCCGCCGGAATCGTCCATGTACTCGATGCGCGCGGCGTTTCCTTCGCACAGCTCGCGCGCGATGTAAAGGCCGAGGCCGGTGCCCTGCGCCTCGGTGGTGAAGAAGGGCTCGAAGAGGTGCGTCTGCGCCTCCTTCGAGATCCCCGGCCCATCGTCGATCACGTCGAGCGTGACGCGTCCCGGCGCCGTCGATCCGGAAGCGACGAGCCGCACTGACCCCGGCTGCTGGCGCCCGTGGCGCCAGGCGTTCCTCACCAGGTTCCACAGCACCTGGTCGAGGTGCTGCCGATCGAACAGGAGGCGGCTGCCGGTGCGCACCTGCACGTCGATCGCCTGCGCCGGCACTTTCTCGACCAGCCCGAACTCCTGCGCGAATTGCGCGAGGTAGGTCACCGGGTCGATCGCTTCGGGCTGCGCGCGGTCGCGGCGGTTGAGGTAGAGCACCTCCTGCACGATGCGGTCGAGGCGGAAGACGTTGCCGCGGATGATGTCGAGGAGGCGCTTGCCCGCGCCGCCCACGGCGCCGTCCTCCTCGAGGAGCTGCGCCGCGTGGCCGATCGAGGAGAGCGGATTGCGGATCTCATGCGCGATCGACGCCGTGAGGCGGCCGAGCGCGACCAGCTTCATCTGCTGCGCCTGCTGGCGCATGCGCCCGACGTCCTCGACGAAGATCACCACCGCGGAGGGCCGGCCCGCGCCGATCGGCACGAAGTGCACCTGCAGCTCGCCCGCCGCGCGCGGCCCGCGCAGCTGCATGAACGTGGTCTCCGATCCGTGCCGCCAGCTCTCGAGGAGCCGCGCGATCTCCGGCGCGTACTCCGCGATCGCGGCGCGCCGGCCCGGCGGCAAGGGGCCGAGCAGCTGGGTCGCGCGCGGATTGCTCTGGCGGATGCGTCCCTCGCCGTCGACCACGACGATGCCGTCCTGCATGTCGCGGATCACGAGCTCGTTGATCTGCGACATGTTCGCGAGGTCGATCTTGCGTTCCTCGGCGATCTGCTCGCTGGTGCGAGCGTACTGCGCGAGCGTCGAGGCGAGGCCCGCGGTCGCGAAGAACGCGACGCAGGTGAGGCCCGCCTGCAGGAAATCCTGCGCCGCCGCGTCGTAGCGCCACACCTCCAGCGCCTGCCCGGCGAGGAGCGCGAGCGAGGCGAACGCGGCGTGGAAGAACGCGAGGCGCCCGCGCGTGATGAGGCCCGCGGCCGCGAGCGAGACCAGCAGCATGATGCCCAGGCCGCTCTTCACCCCGCCGCTGCCGTACATGAGGGCCACCATCGCCGCGACATCCGCCACGACGCCCGCGGTCACCTGCAGGGTGAGGTTCGGCTCGTGCATGCGCGCGGGCACGAGGAGCACCAGCGCGACGAGGCCGTAGGCGAGCGCGGTCGGCACGACCACCGCGGGCTGGGTCACGCCCAGGAGGAAGAAATGGTTGAAGTAGCGGAACGCGACACCGATCAGCCCCGCGAGCACCACGCGGTAGGCGCAGAAGACGAGCAGCGTGTTCCAGGTCGCCGCGTCGGCCGCGACGATGAACGGCATCGACCGGCCGAAGCGCGGTCCGGGGCGCACCGCCGTGTCCGGCGCGGAGCTCACGCGGAGCGGCAGCGCGGATTGTCGCGGCATACGAGACGCCCGCCTTCCTCGCGCGCTTCGCTGCGCGGCAGGTGCACGCCGCAGCGTGCGCACTGCACCATATCCTCGCCGTGCGCGCTGCGGCTCGCCTCGTTCGCGGCCGGCCGCGACGTGACGCGCATCGAGCCGCGCCAGAGCAGCCAGATCGCGATGCCGATGAGGATGAAGAAGAGGACGCGTCCCAAGGGCGATTCCGCCGTGTTTTCTCCCTCGTGGAAGTTTACAGAAAATCGGGGAGAGACCCCGAATTTCACCGCGGCACGGAAACCTCGAAGCGCACGCCGCCCTCGGCGCGGTTCACCGCGCGCACGCTGCCGCGATGATGCTCGGCGACGAGGCGCACGATGTAGAGCCCCAGGCCCAGGTGCGCGCGCTCCTCGGGCGCTGTGTTTTGTAATGATGCGCCCAGCACCGAGACCATCGAATCGAACAGGCGCTGCACCATCGCCTGCGGCAGCGGCGGCCCGTCGTTCTCCACCGCGAGGATCGCGCGCGCGGGCGGCGCCTGGAGCGAGACGCGCACGGCGGAGCCCGCCGGGGCGAAGTCGTTGGCGTTCTCGACCAGCTTGTCGAGAAGCTGCGCGAACGCGTCGGGAACGCCCTCGAGCGCGACGGGACCTTCGGGAAGCGCGAGGTCGAAGCGGCGCGAGGGATAGGCCGCGCGATAGCCCTCGACGCAGCCGCGCACGACCTGGGCGAGGTCGAAGCGCTCGCGCTCGGCGCTCTCCAGCAGCCGCTCGAGCCGCGTCGCCTCCGAAAGCCGCGAGATGAGCCGGCCCAGCCGCCGCACGCCCTCGAGCGCGCGATCGACGTAGACGCGCGCGTTGCCTGAGAGCGCCTCCTGCCCGAGGTTGTCGAGCGAGGAGCGCACCACGGCGACCGGCGTGCGAAGCTCGTGCGAGAGGCGCCCGGCCATCGCCTCCAGATACGCGTTGTAGTCGCGAAGCCGCGCGAGCATCGAGGCGGTGGTGCGCGTGAGGTCGCCGATCTCGTCGCGCGCGCGCGTGGCCGTGATCGCGCCGCGCACGCGCCCCTGCTCGTCGATGGCCGCTTCCGCCTCCGCGTGCAGGCGCCGGATGCGCGTCGCGAGCCGCCCCGCGAAGGCGAGCATCACGGTGAGCGCCGCGGCGACCACCACGAGCGTCACCGCGAGGAGCTTCTCGAGCGCGTCCTGGCGCAGGATCTGGATCGCGCCGGTGGTCTCCTCGACCACCACCGCGCCCACGATGTCGTCGCCGAGGAAGATCGGCTGCGCGGCCGAAAGGATCGCGACGTCGCGGTCGTGCGTCGCGCGCCACTGCGTGGAGCTCACGCCGATGAGGGCGCGGTCGATCTGTCCTCGCACCGGCAGCGCCTCGTCGCCCACCGGATAGCTCGGCGCGGGCACGACCAGCGCCGCGACCGGCTTCAACCAGTTCACGAGCGTGCGCGCGGCGGCCGGATCGGCGAGGCTTCCCGAGAGCCCGCGCACGCGCGAGCGCGCGTCGACCACCCATACGCGCTCGCCCGCGCGGCCCATGATCGCGAGGAAGCGCTCGATCTCGTCGGAAGGCACGTAGGCGTTGCCGAGGCTCGCCGCGGCGTCGGTGTCGGCGGCCGCGAAGAGCGCCACGATGCGGCGGCGCTCCTCGCCCTCGGGATCGTCGAAGGCGCCGCGCTCGAACAGCGCCGGCCGGTCCGAGAGCGCCGCGGCCACCGCGCGCGCCGTAGCGCCGATCGCCTTCTCCTGCGAAGCACGCAGGAACGACTCCATGCTCGCGATGAAGTGCACGGCGAGCACGGGAAGCGCGAGGAGCGCCATCGCCGCGAGCGCGAGGCGGAAGCGGATGCCGTGGACGAAGCGCGCGCGCACGCCGGTCGCCCTCAGAAGGTGAGATGCAGCGTGACCGAGCCGAAGCCCGCGTCGCGGCGCTGCCCGACGAACTCGCGCGTCTCGTGGATGAGCGTGAAGGTCACCTGCGCGCCGCGGCCGGTCCATGCGACGCCGCCGAGGAAGCGCTGCACGACGTGGTGCATCCGCGGCGTGTCCATCGCAAGCCCCGGCGCGAAGTCGAGCAGGTGGTTCCACGCCACGGCGCGCAGGCTCGCGCCGAGGAACGCGGTCCACGAGCCGCCGTCGCCCTCGGCCAGCGGCGGCGTCGCCGCGAAGCGCAACGCCGGCGTCTCGAGCGAGCGCGACGCCTCGCCATGACCGAAGCGCAGCTCGATGCCCGCGTGGGCGAAGGTCACCTGGTTCCCGAGCACGATCCCGTAGTGGCCGTTGAAGTAGGGCGCGCCGTCGCGCGGATCGTCGAGCGTGTGGGTGCGCGACCACACGAGTTGCCCATCGAGGCGATCCGATCGCTGGTGCGACCAGTCCTCGCGCGGCGCGGGAATGAAGCGGTGCACGGTGCGCTGCGCCTGCTCGCCCAGGGCGCTCGGCCCGGTCACGCCGAGGTCGAGCTCGAGCGTGCGCCAGTCGCCGGGCTCGCGGTCGTGGCGCGCGAGGCTGGCGAGGAGCCGCGCCGCATTGGGCCGGTCGATGTCGTCGTGGCGCTTCGCTTCCGGCGTGTAGATCTCCTGCAGCACGCCGAACTCGAGCGCGTGGTCGCCGCGCGCAACCACGTCGGCCAACCTCACGCCGCTCGTATACCAGCGGTCGGTGCCGTAGACGACGTCGTTGTCGACCTGGATGTAAGGCCCGGGCTCGCCCGCCCGGGCGGCGAGGGACGCGCAGGCCGCGAGCGCGGCGGCCGCGGCCCTCACTCCCCTTCGTGCCATCGATAGCCCATTCCGTACACGGTCTCGATGCCGACGAAGGCCGGATCGACGGCGAGAAACTTCTTGCGGATGCGCTTCACGTGCGAGGTGATGGTGCCGTCGTCGACCACCATCTCCGCGTCGCGCATGAGTTGGTCGCGATCCTTCACGTGCCCGGGATGGCGCGCGAGCGAATGCACCATCCAGAATTCCGTCACGGTGAGCGGGATCGGCTTGCCGCGCCAGGACGCCGCCATGCGCTGCGCGTCGAGCGCGAGCGCTCCGCGGTGCAGCACTTCGCCCGCCGCGGGCGCCTGGTCGGCGGCATCGACGCGGCGGAAGAGCGCCGCGATGCGCGCGAGGAGGTGCGGCAGGCTCACGTCCTTGGTGAGGTAGTCGTCGGCGCCCAGGCGCAGGCCCGACACGATGTCGAAGTCCGAATCGCGCGCGGAGAGGAAGATGATCGGCAGGCGGCCGCTCGCGTTGCGCAGCTCGCGGCACAGCTCGAAGCCGCCGTCGATGTCCGCGCCCAGCCCGATGTCGATGATGGCGAGCTCGGGCAGGCGCGCGGCCAGCGCGCGCGAGGCGCTCGCGCGGTCGCCGAACGCGACCACCTCGTAGCCCGCGCGCGCGAGCGCATCGACGTAATTCTGGCGGATGGTGGAATCGTCCTCGACGAGCGCGATGCGGCGTGCCATCCGCGGATTATAGGGGACAGTCCCCTTTTTCCTTTAGGCGGAACCGCGTGGCGTTCTGCCTAAGAGAAAAAGGGGACTGTCCCCAATTCCGCGCCATCTTTTTGCCACAAATCTTCGCCAACGCGCCCTCACTGCCGCAGCGCGCTTCCCTCGTGGGCGCACGAAATGGCCCCATCGCGTCGAACGGGAAAGGGGCACGGCGATGGAGCGGGGCAAGGTGCGAGCGGGTGATTTCATCGTGTTGGGCGTGCGGGCGGTCCTGGGCGGCATCGCGGTGGCGCTCGCGCTCGGATTCGCGGCGATCGTGCTCGCGTCCAACGCGCAGGCGGCGGGCACGGTCGCGCCGGCCGACGCGCGCTCGGGCGAGCTGCTGCTCACGACCGGCACCTCCGGCCAGTACACCGTCGCCCCGACCGTGGAGACCGAGGTCGCGATCAGCGTGAGCGGCGTGGTCGCGCGCACGCGCGTCACGCAATCGTTCCACAACCCGGGCAGCGAGTTCGTCGAGGGCGTCTACGTCTTCCCGCTTCCCGAGAAGGCCGCCGTCGACCACCTCGAGATGCGCATCGGCACGCGCGTGATCGTGGGCGAGATCCAGGAAAAGGACGCGGCGCGCAAGACCTACGAGCAGGCGAAGTCCGAGGGCCGCAAGGCGGCGCTCGTCGAGCAGCAGCGTCCCAACCTCTTCACCAACTCGGTGGCGCAGATCGGGCCCAACGAGATGGTGCGCATCACGATCGAATACCAGCAGACGTTGGGCCTGGAGAGCGGCGTCTACCGCCTGCGCTTCCCGCTCGCCGTGACGCCGCGCTACGTGCCGATGAAGGCGCCGGTCGAGGCGCTGCCCGAGGATGCGAAAGCACTCGAGGCCTCCGATGCGCCGCTCCTGCAGCCCGCATTCGAAAGCGCCGGCGCGACGGACCTCGTGAATCCGGTCGATATCGCGGTCTCGATCGACGCCGGCGTGCCCCTGGGCACGGTGTCGAGCTCCTATCACGACGTGCGCATCGATCGCCCCGACAACGAGCACGCGATCGTCTCGCTCGCGAAGGACCAGGAGGAGGCGGACCACGACTTCGAGCTCACGTGGTCGCTCGCACCGCCGCGACGCCGCAGGCGGCGCTCTTCACGCAGAACGTCGCCGGCCGCGATTACGCGCTCCTCATGGTCGTGCCGCCCGTGCCCGACGCCGCGCAAAAGGCCGCGTACCAAAGCATCGCGCGCGAGATGGTGCTCATCATCGACACTTCCGGCTCGATGCAGGGCGCGTCGATCGAGCAGGCGAAGGCGGCGGTGGGCGAGGCGCTCGACCGGCTCACCGAGCGCGATCGCTTCAACATCGTCGAGTTCAACTCCGTCACGCGCCCGATGTGGCCGCAAGCACTCCCCGCGACGAACGCGAACGTGAAAAGCGCACGCGACTGGGTGGCGAAGCTCAAGGCCGACGGCGGCACCGAGATGGCACCCGCCCTCGCCTTCGCGCTCGACGGCTCCGAGACTCCCGGCGTGCTGCGCCAGGTCGTGTTCATGACCGACGGCGGCGTGGGCAACGAGGACCAGCTCTTCAAGCTCATCGCGCAACGCCTGGGCAAATCGCGGCTCTTCACCGTCGGCATCGGATCGGCCCCCAACGCGCACTTCATGACGAAGGCCGCGCAGTTCGGACGCGGCACCTTCACCTACGTGGGCGACGTGCGCGAGGTGCACGAGAAGATGGCGGGCCTCTTCGCCAAGATCGAGTCGCCCGTGCTGCAGGACGTGCAGGTGCGCTGGGCCGACGGCTCGCCGGTGGAGACCTTCCCCGAGCGCGTGCCGGACCTCTACCTCGGCGAGCCGGTGATGCTCTGCGCCGCGGCGCCCAGCTTCGCCGGCACGGTGATCGTCTCCGGAACGCTCGGCACCCGACCCTGGAGCGTGGCGCTCACGCCGTCCTCCTCGCCCACGGCGAGCGGCGTGGGCGCCCTCTGGGCCAGGGCGAAGATCGCGAGCCTCATGGACGCGATGCGCCAGGGCGGCGACGCGGAGAAGCTGCGCACGCAGGTGATCGCCGTGGCACTCGAGCACCACCTCGTGAGCCCGTACACGAGCCTCGTGGCCGTCGATGAGACGCCGAGCGCACCCGCGGGAACCACGAAGACCGCGCTCGTGCACGCGGCATTGCCGAGGGGATCCGGCGGCGGCGCGATTCCGCAGACGGATACCAGCGCCACGCTGCAGCTCCTGCTCGGGCTCCTCGCGCTCGCCGCCGCGGCGATCGTCGCCCTGATCGGCCGCGGCGCGACCTCGCCGAGGCCGGCATGAGGATCGGCGCTTTGGTCCTTGCGGCGTCGCTCGCGCTCTTCGGCATGACGCAGGTCGGCGCCGCCGCATGGGTGCACGCGAAGGGATACGTCGCGCAACGGCTCATCGCGTCGGCATGGTCGCAAGCGAGCGACGGGCGAGCCGCGCGCCGCCCTTGGCCGTGGGCGGACCTGCGTCCGGTCGCGCGCCTCACCGTTCCCGCGCGCCACATCGACCTGTTTGTCATGGACGACGCGAGCCGGCGCTCGCTCGCCTTCGGTCCCGGGCTCGTGGCCGGAACGGCGGCGCCCGCGAGCGCGGGCAACACCGTCATCGTCGCCCATCGCGACACGCACTTCACGTTCCTGAAGCGCCTGGCACCCGGCGACGAGATCGACCTGCAAACCGCGGGCGGACGAATCGCTCGCTATCGCGTGGAGGAAGCGTCGGTCGTGGACCGATCGGACACGGAGGTGATGGAGGACGAGGGGGCGTCGCGCCTCACGCTCATCACCTGTTACCCGTTCGACGCGATTCGCCCGGGAACTGCGCTACGCTACGTGGTCGTAGCGGCGCGCGTCGCATGAAGCCGCCGCGCTGCAACCTTTCCTGGGGATGGGGGTCGCATGGCCATGGAGGCTTGGTTCGTTTCGCGGGAGCGCGCCGATGGGCACGCCGGATCCGGCGCGTAGGCCGAAGCCGTTCCCGGAACCGCCCGCGGGGTTCGACGATCCGCTCGAGATGCTGTTCGGTTGCCACCGGCGG
>Ga0157370_10009864_pt1 | contig 10122 bp, 10 predicted proteins | sample C35metaG_FD_113463 | JGI IMG/M metagenome (GOLD analysis project Ga0157370, IMG submission 113463) | Corn rhizosphere microbial communities from Kellogg Biological Station, Michigan, USA - C3-5 metaG | ecosystem: Host-associated > Plants > Roots > Rhizosphere > Soil | place: USA: Michigan... | reverse complement strand
CTGTTCGGACTCGTCTTGGCGATCGGCATCGTGGTGGACGACGCAATCGTGGTGGTCGAGAACGTCGAGCGCATCATGCGCGAGGAAGGCCTGTCGCCCAAGGAAGCAACCCGCAAGGGCATGACGCAGATCACCGGCGCGATCATCGCGGTGACCACGGTGTTGACTTCGGTGTTCGTGCCGGCCGCGCTGATGTCGGGCAGCGTTGGCGCGATCTACCGCCAGTTCTCCGTGACCATTGCCGTATCCATGGCGTTGTCGGCATTGATGGCGCTTTCATTCACGCCAGCCTTGTGCGCCAGTTTGCTGCGGCCGGAGCACGAGCACGCCAACCGTTTTCTGCGCGCCTTCAACAATGGCTACGAAAGCCTGGCGCGCCATTATCTCGGTCGGCTCGGGAAGGCGGTGCGGCACACGCCGCGCTGGATGATCGGCTATGCCGTCTCTGTCGCCGTCGCCGTCGTACTGCTGGCGCACCTGCCCTCGAGCTTCGTGCCGCAGGAGGACCAGGGCGAAGTCGTCGCAACGATCCAGTTGCCGCCGGGCGCCACTTCCAACCGCACCCGCGCAGTGATGGAGCAGATCGAACACATGGTCGAGAACGACCCCGCCGTCCAGAACGTCTTCACCATCGGCGGTTTCAGTTACGTCGGCCATGGCGAGAATGTCGGCATGGCGTTCATCCACCTGAAGGATTGGAGCGATCGGTCGCAGACCGCGGACGACATCATCGATGACCTCAACACCAAGTTCGCGAAAATCCGCAACGCCCAGGTCATCGCGATGAACCAGGCTGTGATCCGCGGCCTCGGCCGCTTCGCCGGTTTTGACTTCGAGTTGGAAGATCGCGGCGGCCTCGGCCACCAGGCACTGATCGATGCCAAGAACAAGCTGATAACGGAAGCCGCCAAGGACAAGCGCCTCGCCAACGTACACATCAACGGCATGGAAGACGCGCCGACCGTGAACATGCAAGTAGATCGCGTGCAGGCGCAATCGATGGGGCTGTCGGTGACGGACGTTTACAACGCGATCCAGTTGATGCTCTCGCAGGTCGATGCCAACGACTTCTACTATCAGGGCCGCGTGCTGCGCGTGGAAATGCAGGCGGACGCCCCGTTCCGGATGAACCCGTCCGACATCGGCAGCTTCTACACGCGCTCGTCGACCGGTGCGATGGTGCCGTTGTCCAGCGTGGTCAACACCAGTTGGTCGTTGGCCTCGCCGGAACTCGACCGCTACAACGGGTCGGGCGCGATCGCGCTCACCGGCACCGCCGCACCGGGCTACAGCTCGGGCGACGCGATCGCCGCCATGCAGGAACTGGTCGCCAAATACCTGCCCAAGAGTTTCGGCTACGAATGGACCGGCCAATCGTTGCAGGAGATCCTCTCCGGCGCGCAGGCTCCGATGCTGTTCGGGCTATCGATCTTCGTGGTGTTCCTGTGCCTCGCGGCACTGTACGAAAGCTGGTCGATCCCGTTCGCGGTGATGCTCGTGATTCCACTGGGCGTACTGGGTTCGGTGGCGCTCACCAGCATCCGTGGCCTCGAGGACGACGTGTATTTCAAGATCGGCCTGATCGCGATCATCGGCCTGTCGGTGAAGAACGCGATCCTGATCGTGCAGTTTGCCGTGGACGAACAAAAGCAAGGCAAGGGCCTGATCGCCGCGACGCTGGAAGCCTGCCGCATCCGCCTGCGCCCGATCATGATGACCTCGATCGCGTTCATCCTCGGCGTGATGCCGCTGGCGATCTCGACCGGCGCCGGCGCCAACAGCCGCCACGCGATCGGCACCGGCGTGGTCGGCGGCATGATCGGCGCCACCGTGCTCGGCATCATGCTGGTGCCGGTGTTCTACGTGGTAGTGCGCCGGTTGCTCGGCGACAAGAGCGACGGCACCGAACACGCCGCGAACACCGACAGCGAGGAAATCCGCCCGTTCGATTGAGTGGGTTGGGCTGATGACGCCGGATTCATTCCGGCGGAAGTCCGATGGATCGAGCGTACGCTGGGCTTCGCGGATGAAGCCCCCTCAGCCCAACCTGCGAACGGATTCGGGAAGCCCAACGCAAACCCTTTCCTCAAGGCTTGCGCGCGGCAACCGCGACATCATCCAATGCGTCGAACTCATCGTCGGACAGTTCGATGTCCGCAGCCGCGACGTTTTCCTCGAGATGCGCGCGCTTGGAGGTGCCCGGAATCAGCAACATCACCGGGCTGCGTTTCAGCAGCCACGCGATCGCGATCTGGGTTGGGCTGGCCTGATGGCGTCGCGCAACTTCGGCCAGCGGCGAGTCCTGCCCGGTGAGTGCGCCGCCCGAGAGCGGATACCACGGAATGAATCCGATGCCGCGCGATTCGCAATAATCGAGCACGTCTTCGTAGACGCGATGGGTCGCGCTGTAACGGTTCTGCACCGTCGCGACCGGAAACACCTTTTCGGCTGCCTGGATTTCCTCGACGGTGACCTCGCTCAAACCCGCGCAGCGGATCAAGCCCGCATCCAGCATCGCCTTGATCGCACCGAATTGTTCGTCGCGCGGCACCTTCGGATCGATCCGGTGCAACTGCCACAACGCGATCTGCTCGAGCCCGAGCCAGCGCAGGCTCATCTTCACCTCCTGCAACAGATACTCGGGACGTGCCAGCGGAATCCATTCATTCGGGCCCGGCCGCACCAGCCCGCCCTTGGTCGCGATGACGAGATCATCGGGATAAGGATGCAATGCCTCGCGCAGCATCGGCTCGGAGATGGCAGGTCCGTAGGAATCGGCGGTGTCGATGAAGTTCACGCCGAGTTCCGGCACGCGTCGCAGCGTCGCAAGGCACGCCGCGCGATCGTCGGGTTCGCCCCATATGCCGGAGCCCGTGACCCGCATTGCACCGAATCCCAGGCGGTGAATCGGCGTTTTTCCGCCCAGAAGAAACGCGCCGGCACGACCGGCATCGGGAGTGTTCATCGCAGGCACCTCGCGCATTGATCCTTTCCACCATACGCGCACGCGGCAGATTTTTCATGTCGCGGGTCAAGCGCGCAAACAAAAGCCGCGCGGATCGCTCCGCGCGGCTTCGCGTAAACCGATGCAGCAAGGATTACTTGACGCGCGAAGCGTTCGACTTGCTGTTGGCAGCCAGGTCTTCCTTGATGCGCGCGGCCTTGCCTTCCAGCCCACGCAGGAAGTACAGCTTGGCACCGCGCACCTTGCCCTTGCGCTTGACTTCGACCGAGTCGATCGCCGGGCTGTAGGCCTGGAACACGCGCTCCACGCCGGTCCCGTGCGACATCTTGCGGACGGTGAAGGCGGAATGCAGGCCGCGGTTGCGGCGCGCGATCACCACGCCTTCGAACGCCTGCACCCGCTCGCGGTTGCCTTCGGTCACCTTGACGTTGACGACGACGGTGTCGCCGGCGGCGAACGGCGGCAGCTTGCGGCCCATCTGCGCGGTTTCGAATTGTTCAATGATCTTGTTCATGGGTTTGACCCTTGTGTTCCCGTTTGAATTCTTCCAGCAAGCGTTGGTCGTCTGCGTCCAACGTCATTTTTTCCAGCAGGTCCGGGCGACGCAACCAGGTGCGGCCCAGCGACTGCATCCGGCGCCAGCGCTGGATCGCCGCATGGTCGCCCGACAACAACACCGCCGGCACCTCGCCAAATTCATGGCTGACCGGCCGCGTGTAGTGCGGGCAATCCAGCAGGCCGTCCGAAAACGAATCCTGCGCGGCGGATTGCGTGTCGCCCAACGCGCCTTCCTGCAACCTGCCGACCGCATCGATCAGCACCGCCGCGGCCAATTCACCGCCCGACAGCACATAATCGCCAATCGACAGTTCCTCATCGACCTCGTGTTCGACCAGGCGCTCGTCGATCCCTTCGTAGCGCCCGCACAGCAGAATCACTCGCGGCAATCCTGCCAATTGCTTCACTTTTTCCTGCGTGAGCCGCCTTCCCTGCGGACTCAGGTAAATCACCGGCGCCTTGCCACTCGCCGCTTGCCGTGCCGCCGCCAGCGCTTTCCGCAGCGGCTCGATCAGCATCACCATGCCGGGGCCGCCGCCGCACACACTGTCATCGACCCGACGGTAACCGCCTTCGGCATGGTCGCGCGGATTCCACGCTTCCACTTCCAGCAATCCGCGTTCGACCGCCCGACCGATCACCCCGAAACCGGCGCACTGGCGCACGAACTCGGGAAACAGGGTGACGACATCGATGCGCATCTCAATCGTCTTTGTTCCAGTCGACCGTGATGCATCCTGCATCCAGATCGACCGACTTCACGTAAACATCCACCACGTACGGAATCAGGCGTTCGCGTCCGGCTTCGTCGCGCGTCACCAGCACCTCGTGCGCGCCGTTGTCGAACATGTGACTGACGCGGCCCAGGTCCTCGCCTGCCTCATTCACCACCTGCAAACCTTCCAGATCCGTCTGGTAAAACTCGTCCTCTTCGGGTTCCGGCAGTGCGCCACGTGGAACCCAGATGCGCGCATTCATCCATATTGCTGCCGCATTGCGATCCGTGATGCCGGGCAGCATCGCGACGATGCCCTTGCCCTGCGCGTGTCCGTGCGCTTCGGAGATTTCCTCGACCCGACCCGTGTCGCATTCCAGCAACCACGGTTTGTAATCGAAGATCGCCAACCGTGGCTCGGTGAACGATTCCAGCTTCACCGCACCGTGCACACCATGCACGCCGACAATGCGCCCGAGCAGCACCCGCCGCTCGTCGTTCATCGCATCAGGCAGCGACGGTTTGCTTGCCGGCTTCCTTGGCCAGCGCCGCGACCTTGTCCGAGCATTGCGCGCCCTTGGCGACCCACGCGTTCAACTTCTCGACGTCCAGCACCAGGCGCTTGTCCTCGGTACCGGCGGCACCCGGATTGAAATAACCCAGACGCTCGATGTTGCGACCATCGCGGGCGCTGCGCTGGTCCGTCACCACCACGTGGTAAAACGGCCGGCCCTTGGCGCCTGCGCGCGAAAGACGAATCCTAACCATGATCTATCGACTCCGAATGGAACGGCCACGGGTCGATCGACACGACGCCCGGGCATGGGAAACGCGCAATTATAAAAGCAAAACTGGCGAAATGCGAGGGGTTTTGCGTAGGTTGGGCTGACGCCGGTTTTATCGGCGGAAGCCCAACGCAGTGCACCTGATCGCGCGAGGCAGCGCGGAATCCCCTGACGCCCGCCGCGATTCGCGTTGGGCTTCGCTGCGCTCAGCCCAACCCACAAAGCCGTAGAACCGTAGGGCGGGAGTAGCACAGCGCATCCCGCCGTGAACGGCGCCGAAGGTGGGTTGTCACCGCCCTACCAACGCAACCCGTTGCCGTCAGCGCCCCTGAAATCCGCGTCCACCCATGCCCTTCATCGCACCACCCATCTGCCGCATCAGCCCCTTCATGCCGCCGCGGGCGAACTTGCCCATCATCTTTTCCATCTGGGTGTACTGCTTCAGCAGGCGATTGACGTCGGCCGGCTGGGTACCGGAACCGCGCGCCACGCGTGCGCGCCGCGAGCCGTTCAACAGGTCGGGGTGGCGGCGCTCCTTCCTGGTCATCGAACCGATGATCGCGATCATCCGCTTCACTTCCTTGTCGTTGACCTGCGACTTCACCTTGTCGGGGAGCGACGACACGCCCGGAAGCTTTTCCATCAACCCGGCCAAGCCGCCCATGTTGAGCATCTGGTCGAGCTGGTCCTTCATGTCGTTCAAATCGAAACGTTTGCCCTTGGCGACCTTGGCCGCGAGTTTCGCGGCTTTGTCTGCATCGGTCTTCTGCTGCACGTCTTCGATCAGCGAAAGCACATCGCCCATGCCAAGGATGCGCGTCGCCATGCGATCGGGATGGAACGGTTCGAGCGCATCGGGCTTCTCGCCCGCGCCCAGAAACTTGATTGGCCTGCCGGTGACGTAACGCACCGACAGCGCCGCACCGCCGCGCGCGTCGCCATCGACCTTGGTCAGGATCACACCAGTCAGCGGCAACGCGTCGGCAAAGGCCTTGGCGGTATTGGCGGCGTCCTGGCCGGTCATCGAATCGACCACGAACAATGTTTCGACCGGATTCAAGGCTTCGTGCAGTGCCTTGATCTCGGCCATCATGACCTCGTCGATCGAGGTACGGCCGGCGGTGTCGACGATCAGCACATCGGCGACTTCGCGCCTGGCGGCATCGACCGCGGCCTTGGCGATCGCAATCGGTTTTTGTCCCACTTGCGACGGCACGAAGCCCGCGCCGACCTGCCCCGCCAGGGTCTGCAACTGCTCGATGGCGGCAGGACGATATACGTCGGCCGATACCACCATCACCTTCTTCTTGTGCTCGATCAGGTGCCGCGCGAGCTTCGCGACCGTGGTGGTCTTGCCCGCACCCTGCAGGCCCGCCATCAGCACCACGGCGGGCGGCGTCGCCGCGAGGTGCAGCGACGCATTCGATGTGCCCATCACCGCGGTGAGCTCGTCGCGGACCACCTTGATCAGCGCCTGCCCCGGCGTCAGCGACTTCAACACTTCCTGCCCGACCGCGCGCACCTTGATGCGCTCGATCAACGCCTGCACCACCGGCACCGCGACGTCGGCCTCGAGCAGCGCAACGCGCACTTCGCGCAGCGCCTCGCGGATGTTTTCCTCGGTCAGCCGCCCACGGCCGGTGAGGCGCTGGACGGTCGTGGACAGGCGTTGGGTGAGATTGTCGAACATGGCGGCACGCGGATTTTCAAAACGGACATTGTAGCCGGTCCGCCTCGGACGCCGCGCGGTGATCAATCAATGTGGGTGCGCCTGCAATGTCAGCGGCTGCGACTTGCCGGCCTGTGCGAAGGTGCCGGTGAAGGTTTTATCCGCGTCATCGACCGAGCCGGCAACCGTGGCCGCGCGGCCCGGAATCGCAATGGCAAAGCTCACATGCTTGCCGTGTTGCTCCGGGACGACCGGCACGTCCCTGACGCCGTACGCAGGAATATCGATGGTAAAGGTCGGGCTGGCGCCATAGGTGATCATGTGCAGCACCACATCGGTCTTGCCGCCGATCTTCCCGCTCCAGTCCTGGCGCGTGACCGGCAAATCCAGCGCCGGAATGCCGTGATTGGTTTTCCAGCCGGTGCCGAGATACTCCATGAAGTTGGCGGTTTGCTGGGCGGTGTCCTCCCCGAAGCGCTCCGCCACCAGATGCAGCGCCAGGTCCACGCCCGAAGTCAGGCCGCCGGCCGTGAAGGTGAACGGGTCGGCCTGCACATAGCGCACGTCCTTCACCAGTTTCACGTCCGGGAACTCGCGCGCGAAGTTGCCGAAATACCAGTGATGCGTCGTGGCCTCTTTTCCATCCAGCAGCCCGGCCTGCGCCAGTTTGAAGGCACCGGTGCAGACGGACATGATCGTCACGTGTTGCGCGTGGATCTTTTTCAGCCACGCCTCCAGTTCCGGGTCGCCGTGTTGCGCCGGCACCACCACGATGTCCGGCAGTGGCGCGTCGGCAAAATCGTAATCCGGCGTGATCGCGAGACCGGGACGGTTCGCGCCCGCGCTGTGCAACGGCGCCTTGCCCGCGGCCACCGTGTACAACGCGTACGGTGCGATGTCCTTGCCGTGCGCGTCCTTCAGCGAAGTGTCCGCAAAGACTTCCCAGGGCCCCGCGATGTCCATCACGTTGACGTGTTTGCTGATCGCGAACGCGACCTTGATCATGCCGTTGCTCAACGGCTTCGGCGCCGCGCTGCCGAGCACCGGCAGCATCGCCAACACGGTGGCAAGGACGAAAGTCTTCACGATGTGCTCCCGATGGAAGAAACGTTCATTGTCGCGACCGGCGGCTGCGCGGAACGGACAGGATTCCGACGATTCCGGCCATCTGCTCAACAGCCGAAGCGCTCGCGATACTCGCCGGGCGTGGCGCCGTAGCGCGCACGGAATGCGCGCCGGAAAGCATCCGCGCTGTTGAAACCGACGCTGTACGCGATGCGCTCGATGGATGTCCTGCCCTGCGTCAGCCGCAGGCAGGCCTGCTCCAGCCGCAGACGTTCCACGAACCGTGCGGGCGTGGCGCCGAACGTTTCCGCAAACACACGGCGAAAATGCCGCGGACTCATTGCCGCCTGTTCGGCCATCCGTTCGATACCGACGTCTTCGTCCAGGTGCGCAAGCATCCAGTCCACCAGCGCACTCATGCGCCCGGCCCCCTGCGCCTGCGCGGCCAGCGGCGCGGAAAATTGCGCCTGGTTGCCCGGACGCTTCACATACATCACCAGTTGACGTGCCACCGCGAGCGCGGCCGACGCGCCAAGATCTTCCTCGATCAACGCCAGCGCGAGATCCATGCCGGCGGTCAGGCCGCCCGAAGTTGCATATCGGCCATCGCGCAGGAACAGACAATCCGGTTCGACCTTCAACGCGGGATAGCGACGTTGAAGGTCATCGGCGAAACGCCAGTGCGTCGTGACCCGGCGACCGTCCAGCAAGCCTGCCGCGGCGAGCACATAGGCGCCGGTACACACCGACGCCACCCGCCGCGTGATCGCAGCACGTTCGCGCAGCCAGCACAGCAGGTGCGCATCGGCATCGATTGCGCGACTGCCGGCGCCGCCGGGGATCAGCAACGTATCCAGCAGCGGTGCAACTTCCAGCGAACATGCCGGCGTCACCGTCAGGCCATTCTCCGCGCGCACCGCGGCGGCGCCCAAACCGATGACGTGAAGGGAATACGGCGGCGCGCCGGTCGCCAATCCATTGGCCGCGCCGAACGCGTCCAGCGGTCCGGCAAGATCGAGCGCCTGCATATCGTCGTAGGCGAGCAGACCAATGGCTTTGACGGCGAACGGCGCATTCATCACGCGCGCATGCTAGCCGAGTCCGTGCGCGCGCTCGTGCGGGCTTCTCCGGTTCGCCGGGTCCGGGGACAAGGCAGCAACCACCATCCTGCCAAACGAAGATGCAGCAATTTCCGGTGATGACACGATTTCCAGTGCACGACGCCGATGCTCTGGCGTAATGACGTGGGGCCATAACTTGAGGTACGCCGAGAATTCCGGCGTCTTGTCACCGCGCTCCAACAGGGAGAGGAAATGATTCGACAGGCGCTCTCGCTGATGTGCGGAGAGGGTCGCACCCCGCAGCGCGTGGGCCATGCGCGTGCGTGCGTATCCGGAATACGAAACGATGTGCCGCTCCACGATGAAGTCAACCGCAAGGGCGATGCATGCGCGATCTCCCGCGCGCGCACCGTCGGCGAGGTTGTACCAGATTGCGCGAAACGAAGTTGCACCACGCTCCAAAGCGGCGCGCGGCGTGCCGGCGATATCAAACGTCCCACCGAGATCCCGGTGCGCCGCGATCACTGCCTCGGTGCGCCACTTCTCCGGCAGGGCGTGGTAAGCCTCAAAGGACAAACCGTGCTTTCCGCCACACATGCTCATCTTGTCACCCGCGGATCGGGGCGCGATACCGGGATCATGCGCGAAGGCTGGCCGACGGATCTCTCGATCATTCCAGGAATGCCACGCGACTGACGTCTATGGCCTGCCAGCCATGCTCTTGGCAGAGGGCCAGGATAGAAGCAACGACTTCCCCAGATGCCCTGATGTGAAGCATGAAGCCGTTGCTGGGCTCCGCTTCGCCCATGTTGAACTCGATCGATCCATCCGCGGAGCTGTAACGGCCCCAGGCTGGCTCACGCCAGTCGGTGCCGGGAAAGAACCGGGAGATGGCGGAACGAACCTCAGCTTGAGTTCCCAGAGGCAAGCACTGTTCATCGCCGGGAATGTCCCCAACCGATGCGTAGACCCGGCTAAACCGGTGAACACTGACATCCCGGCTCACAATGCTGCTCCTTGACACAACGTCCGAATTTAGCGGTGCGCGTAGCGCATACCCACCCCTACTTATAGCCGTGCGCCTTTTGCCATCCAGCGGCCCGCGCCTCAGCCTCCGAACAGAACCATCGCTCGCCCCTCGCTACGTCAATGCGGGTTGGGTTCTACCCCGTTTTCACGGACACTTGGGTTAAGGCTAAAAACTTCTGATCCTCGGCGTCCAGCCGTTGCTGCATCCTTGGGTTGTGGAACCGTTCGATGTAGTCGAACACGTCGCGGCGGGCCTCGTCGATGTTGCGGTAGTG
>Ga0157370_10009862_pt1 | contig 10122 bp, 9 predicted proteins | sample C35metaG_FD_113463 | JGI IMG/M metagenome (GOLD analysis project Ga0157370, IMG submission 113463) | Corn rhizosphere microbial communities from Kellogg Biological Station, Michigan, USA - C3-5 metaG | ecosystem: Host-associated > Plants > Roots > Rhizosphere > Soil | place: USA: Michigan... | reverse complement strand
GAACCGCCGGTCAGGCAGATGCAGCCCGGTTTCAGCCACGGATTTTCGGCAAAGTTGCGCCATCCCGGTGGAAAAACGCCTGAGATCAAGCTTTCCTTCGTCGAAGCGGGTGCTTCCGAACGTTGACTGTGCTAACGCGTGGTCTTCGTATTTTTACTGAAAGGTAAAATCGGCAAGGCGCAGCACAGGAGAAAGAATGCCCGTCGTCCGTGGAAAAAACATTGAGCCGCTTTACACCGCCGAGCAGATTGCCGAGCGCAATCGCGACATGGCCAAGCATATAGCGAGCGGCCCGACCAAGGATTTGCTGGTCATCGCCGTGCTCAAGGGATCGTTCATTTTCGCGGCCGATCTCATCCGCGCGCTGCATGACAGCGGCCTTGCCCCCGAAGTCGAATTCATCACGCTTTCGAGCTACGGTGCCGGCACCGTTTCGCAAGGGGTGAAGATCGTCAAGGATATCGACAGCGACGTGAAGGACCGCGATGTTCTTCTGATCGACGATATTCTCGAATCCGGCCGCACGCTGCGTTTCGCCAAGGAACTGCTTTACGAACGCGGCGCCCGTCACGTCACCATCGCCGTGCTGCTCGACAAGAAGGTCAAGCGCAAGGAAGATCTGGAGGCCGACTATGTCGGTTTCGAATGTCCCGATTATTTCGTTGTCGGTTACGGAATGGATGTGGCTTACGCCTTCCGCGAACTGCCCTTCGTAGGCGTCGTCACGGGCGACGCCTGACGATTTCTGCCGTGCCGGGATGGGACATGCCGGAGACGCCTCATTAACCATTCACCCAGCGAAACCCTGGGTGTTTACCTCTTGAAAAGAGGAGCCTGCGATGTTGCTCACGGCTGGAAATGATGCCCAGGAGCAATGATTAATGGCGAAGATTCTGATTACCGAAGATGAGGATGCATTGCGGGCTTTCGTTGCCCGTGCGCTGCGTCTCGACGGTCACGAGACCCATGAGGCGGCAGACGGCGAGCAGGGGCTGGAGAAGCTTCAGGAAACCAATTTCGATCTCCTTCTTTCGGATATCCGCATGCCGGTCATGGATGGCATCGAGCTGGCGCACCGCGCCGCCGAACGCTTCCCGGCCATGCGCATCCTGTTGATGACGGGTTATGCCGAACAGCGCGAACGTGCTGATGATCTGGCAGAAAAGATCGTGGACGTGGTTTCAAAACCTTTTGCGCTTCCGGATATCCGCAAAGCTGTTGCGCGGGCGCTTGCGGCCTGAGCGATAAGGCTACAGAGATTTGAGAAAGGGCGGCCTTTTGGGCCGCCTTTTTTGTTGTGGAGTTGTCAACTCTCTCCGCCGTCATGCTCGGGACAAGGCCGAGGATGACGTTGAGTGTTTGATAAGCTGGCCTTTCCTCAAAAATGCGCGAGGTTAAATATGCCCGATCGCTAGGAATGGCGGCCTCCATCCTCACCGTATATCCAGCAACCGCTCCAGATAACGCCGCTCGATTTCACCCGGCGGGTTGTTGCCGAGCTTTTCGCGAATAGCCTCGAGAATTTCGCGGGCGCGCTGCACGTCGATCTCATCAGGCACCTTCACCTGGTCGCCGAAATCGGGGCCGGTTGTGCTGCGCGGACGGCCGAGTGGATCGCGGCCGTTCTGTCCGCCTTGGCCCGCCATGCCTTCCTGCCCCTGTCCTTGCTGCTGTCCCTGCTGGCGCATGGCCTGCATGATCTGGCCCATCATATCCTGCGCGCCCTGTCGCAGCGCGTTCAGCGCATTGCCCTGACCTTCGACCGCCTGTTCGCCCTGGCTTTTGCCGAGTGCTTCGCCGGCGCCTTCCATTTCCTGCTGCGCCTTGCCGAAGTTTTCGCCCGGCTCCATGCCGAGATCACGAAGGCCTTGCTGCAATTCGCCCAGCTGCTTGCCCAGCGCGTCCTGCTGCGCCCTCAGATTTTTCAGCGCCTCGCGCAATTGTTCGGCGGTCATCTGCTCGCTCGGTTGTCCGCCTTGCTGGCCGTTTTCGCCCTGCTGGCCCTGTTGCGGTGATTCACCGTTTTCACCCGTCTGCGGGTCCTGACCTTCGCCGCCATCCTGCGGGTCGCCGCGCTGCATGCGGTCACGCAGCGCCTGATCGAGCTTGAAGGTCTCGTCCATCAGCTTCTGCTGCTGTTGCAGAATTTCACCCAGCTTGTCGATCTGCTGGCGCATCTTGCTGCTTTGCTGCTGCCCCTGCTGGCCCTGACGTTGCGGCCGTCCCGCCTGCAGGTTGTTCATCATGCGTTGCAGCTGCGAGAGCATTTCCTGTGCTGCGTCACGGTTGCCGGAGCGCGCGAGGTTTTCGATCTGGTTCATCATGTTTTCGAGATCGCGCTGCCGCAAGACGTTTTGTGCCTGCTGGTTCATGTTGGCTTGCGGCGCATTCTGCATGCGCTGTGCAAGCTCGCTCATGAACTGCTGCATCGCCTCACGCAGTTCCTGCATCAGCTTGGCGACTTCCTCATCGGAGGCATTGCGCTGAAGCGCCTCGGAAAGCGCTGTCTGCGCATCACGCAGGCGTTTTTCCGCCTGCGAAAGATCACCATCCTCGATGCCGAGCGCAATCTCCCAGAGATAATCGGCGGTGTTCTTCAGCATCTCCTCATTATAGGCGAGCCGCATGCGGGTCTGCGCCGATTGCAGCAGGAGATAGTGCGTGGTGTTGGGAATGGTTTCTTCCGGACGCAGACCAACCGCCTCGTTATAGGCGATCGCCTTTGGCATCTGGCGCGTGTCGAGTGAGAATATCTGCCGCTGTTCGGCAACCGAAGCCGCCAGCGGTTCAGAGAAATTGCGGCCCGGCAGCACCATTTCATGCGCGGGGCTGCGGCCGGTCTGGCCGGCACCGTCTGTTGCCACCAGCGTGATGCGCACGCGCTTACCTGCCATGGGATGTTCGGTCAGGTTGCGGCTGGTCAGCCCCTTGATCTCGCGGTTGTTCTGCCGCGGCAGGTCGAGCTTGAATTCCGGCGGCGGGTAAAGTGCTGTTGCACCCTCCGCAACGCCAAGCGGCTCTATGATGGCGTGGGCTTCCTTGATGCCATAGTCGTCCTTGGCGGTGAAACCCACCTCCAGCGCACCATTGACGGCGCGGCGCGGCATGTTGTCGAAGCCGATGCTCGGTGGCTGGTCAGGAATGACGTTGAACACCCATTGTTCGCCATTGGCGGTGATCATGCCGCTTTCGGTCACATCCATGGCAAAGGTGCGCGGCGTGACAGGTTGATCCGGCGGGCGTTTTTCTGTCTGTGCGGCCACATCGCCACTTGCGCTGTCGGCGCGCGCCGCTTCGGGGGCAAGCTTCTGCAGGGCGCCGGCGGTCTCAGGCTCGAAGGTCACTTCCTCGCCGCCATCGCCACCGGTCATGCGGATCGTCAGTTTGGAGGATTGCGGCACGGACACCGCGTCGTGGCCAGTCGCATCGCGCCCTGTCAGAAAAATCGGGGCGCGGCCGGTATAGGCGGGCGGCGTGACCCAGGCGTCGAGACGGATATCGGGATTGAGCGGACCGGCTGCCGGCCGGCTACGGAAGGCATCTGCAATCGTGCCTGCACCATTGGAATAGGAAAAACCGAAGGCGACAACTAGAAAAAGGGCGGGAATGGCGCGTAGTGCCGAGCGGTCGTAACGGGCGATATCGGGCTTCGGCAGGCCGGCGTTCAGCGCGGCGATGCGTTCCGCCATACGGATCTGGTGTTCTTTCCACAAGGCGCGGGAAATGGGGGTGTCCAACGCCGGTTCGTCTTCCTGCACGCCGACTGGCTGGTGAGCGAGACCATTGCGTTCTTCCAGAAGGCGGGACGCGTCGTTGTCTGTCGGCCATTTCAGCCGGACGATTGGCAGGATGGTGCTGATGAAACCAAAAACCAGCAGGAAAACGATGCCCAGCCGTACGAAGTCAGGCATTTGCCGGTAGAGGCCGAACCATGCGAGCGCCAGAAACGCGGCGGCGATGGAAAGCGGCCACAGCGTCTTCGGTGCTACTCTTTCCGAAAACAACACGATTTTTGCGAAGAAGCGTTTAGCCGCAACCCGGCGGGCAAGATCCGGCCGCTGCGCGAATGCGCCGGTTGGGCGCTTTCTGCCTGTCCTGTCCTCTCCGGCTGTGGTCATCAATCCGTTCTCCCGGTTCTGGCCACGTCAAACGCCATTCCCGGAACGGCGAGCTGCTTGTATTATGAGAAGCAAGGATAACATTCTTTGTGGCGAAGACGAGGGCAAGCGGATGCTCACCCCCATTTTTTAGGCAGCTTCGCTCAATTGTGATCGACCAAGCCGGATATATGGCGGATCAATCGAGCCAGGCGGGTACTGAATCGAGAGCGATCAGCTCCTCATAGGTTCCGCGCGGGCGGATGACGTGGAACTTGTCACCCTTTACCAGCACTTCCGGCACCAGCAGGCGCGAATTATAGGTGCCTGCCTGCACGGCGCCGTAAGCACCGGCGGAGCTGACGGCAATCAGATCACCCGGCTGCGGTGCGGCCATCTCGCGGTCCAGCGCCAAATAGTCACCCGTTTCGCAGACGGGGCCAACGATATCGGCCTTGATGCGAGGGGCGTCCACCGCGGGCTGCACGACCGGGCGGATGCCGTGATAGGCCTCGTAAAGCGTCGGGCGGATGAGGTCGTTCATCGCGCCATCGACAATCACGAAGTTCTTTTCGCCGCCATCCTTCACATAGATCACTTCCGTCACCAGAATGCCGGCATTGCCGACGATCAGGCGTCCCGGTTCGGTGATGATCTTGCAGTTGAGGCTCTTCAGCTCGTTCTTGACGATATGCGCATAGGCATCCGGCAGCGGCGGCGGATTATTGTCCTCGCGGTAGGGAATGCCGAGGCCGCCGCCGATATCGACGTGGCTGATCGTGTGCCCATCCGCGCGCAGGGATTCCACCAGTTCGCGCAGCAAGCGGAACGCATCCTCGAAGGGCTGCAATTCTGTGATCTGGCTGCCGATATGCATGTCGATGCCGGTGACTTCGATGCCGGGCAGAGTGGCGGCATGGGCATAGACCGCACGCGCCCGCTCATAGGAAATGCCGAACTTGTTCTCTTTTTTGCCGGTGGAAATCTTGGCATGGGTGCGCGCATCCACATCCGGATTGATGCGGAAGGACACATGCGCCCTTTTTCCGGCTTTGACGGCGCGCAGGTTGAGGACCTCAAGCTCCGGCTCGGATTCGATGTTGAAGCAGTAGATGCCGGCTTCCAGCGCGTAATCCATTTCCGCCACCGTCTTGCCGACGCCGGAGAACATGATGCGGTTTGCCGGTACACCGGCGCCAAGCGCGCGGCGCAATTCGCCGCCGGATACCACGTCGATACCCGCGCCAAGCTTTGCCAGCGTCTTCAGAACGGCCTGGTTGGAATTGGCCTTCATGGCGTAACAGACCATGGCGTCCACATCGGCGAAAGCGCCTGAGAACACCTTGTAGTGGCGCTCCAGCGTCGCGGTCGAATAGACATAGAACGGCGTGCCGACCGCCTTGGCGATCTCAGGCACGGGCACGTTTTCGGCGTGAAGCACGCCGTCGATATAGCCAAAATGGTTCACAGGCTTTTTCCCGTCAGAGAAGCTTGTCGAGGATGAACGGCCGCTCCGCCGTTGCCGGCTTCGTCTCGGTTCCGTCGGCATTGCGCTTGTTGCGCATTTCGACCGGCGTGCTCGGCGGATCGATATCGCCTTTTCGCCCGCAGGCACTGAGAGCAAGACTGACGGCGAGCGTCATGCCGATGGGAACGATGAGATTGCGCGCGGTTTTTGAAAGCATGAGCCTGTCCAAAGGAAATATGTGCTTCTCTGATAACGAAAAACAGGGCGCTTGTGCACCCTGTTTCTTGTGATCGCAGCGTAACGCAGATTTATGAGGGCGGCGGAGAAAAATAGAATCGTTTCCGCCGCCCATTTTAATTTGTCTGCGCATCGGATTTTCCGAAAACCGCTTCACACTTTTCGGTCCGATGCGTTAGTTGCGTCCACGCCACCAGGCGATCTGCTTCTTGACCTCGGAAGGAGCCGTGCCGCCGAAGCTGGTGCGGCTGGCAACTGATGCCTCGACTGAAAGAACGTCGAAAACGCCGCTTGTAATGGCCGGATGGATCGCCTGCAGGTCTTCCAGCGAAAGATCGGCCAGATCGCAGCCTTTCTTTTCCGCCAGTGCCACCGCATTTCCGGTCACATGGTGGGCGTCGCGGAAGGGCAGGCCTGCCTCGCGCACCAGCCAGTCAGCAAGATCGGTGGCGGTGGAATAGCCCGAACCGGCGGCCGCACGCATGCGGTCCTTGCGCACCTCAAGGTCGCGGATCATGCCGGTCATGGCGGCGATGGCCAGTTCCAGGCTTTCGGCGGCATCGAAAACCTGTTCCTTGTCTTCCTGCATGTCCTTGGAATAGGCGAGTGGCAGGCCCTTCATCACAGTCAGAAGCGCCACCAGCGAGCCGTTGATGCGGCCGGTCTTGGCGCGCACCAGTTCGGCGGCGTCGGGGTTCTTCTTCTGCGGCATGATCGACGAGCCGGTGGAAAAGGCATCTGACAGGCGGATGAAGCCGAATTGCGGCGTCGACCAGATGACGATTTCTTCGGCGAGGCGCGACAGGTGCGTGGCGCAGATTGAGGCGATCGACAGGAACTCCAGTGCGAAATCGCGGTCGGAAACGGTGTCGATGGAGTTGCGGGTCGGCTCGCGGAAGCCGAGCGCCTTAGCCGTCATGTGGCGGTCGATAGGATAACCGGTGCCGGCCAGCGCTGCTGCACCGATCGGGCTTTCATCCAGATGTTCGATCGCGTGACGCACGCGGGCGCGGTCACGGCCGAACATTTCCACATAGGCCATGCAATGATGGCCGAAGGTGACGGGCTGGGCCGTCTGCAGATGGGTGAAGCCGGGCATGACCGTATCGGCATTTTCCTCGGCGCGGTCGAGGAAGGCGGCGATGAGCGCGGTCAGCATGCCTTCCGTCTTCTGCAGCTCTTCCTTGACCCAGAGGCGGAAATCGAGCGCCACCTGGTCGTTGCGCGAGCGGGCGGTGTGCAGACGCCCTGCCGCCGTGCCGATGAGGGTGGCAAGTCGCGCCTCGATGTTCATGTGAATGTCTTCGAGCTTGCGCGAGAATTCGAAGCTGCCAGCCTCGATTTCTGACAGGATCGTGTTCAGGCCGTGAACGATCTTGTCTTTATCTTCCTGCGAAATAATGCCTTTTTCCGCCAGCATGGTGGCATGCGCTATAGAGCCGCGGATGTCCTGGGCATAAAGCTTCTTGTCGAAGCCGATGGAGGCATTTATCTCTTCCATGATGGCTGATGGCCCGGAAGCGAAACGTCCGCCCCACATCTGGTTGGAGGATTTCTGATCTGTGCCGTCAGCCATGTTCTGCGTGCCCTGGAGTATTCGATGACAGAAAAAAGGCCGTTCAGGCTTCCTTCCGCCAGATTGGTTGCAATTGCTGCCGTTGCCGGTGTCGTGTTCGGCGCGGGTGCGGTCTGGTTCAGGCATATTGGGTCTGAGAGCCCGGTTCAAGGGGCAGCGGTTGCCGAGGCCGGTTTATGTGAAGGTGCGGCAAACCGCATCGCCTCGCTGAAACCCCTCCTGAAGGGCCAGGTGGCGGCCATGTCGGCCACGGATACGCCGCGCGTCATCCCGCTGTCTTTCAAGGGTCCGCAAGGGTCGGACATGTCGCTTGCCGATCTCAAGGGCAAGGCGGTTCTCCTCAATCTGTGGGCCACCTGGTGCGTGCCATGCCGGGAGGAAATGCCTGCGCTAAACGCACTGGAGAAGGAAAAGGGCAGCGATGGCTTTGAGGTTGTTGCGGTCAATATCGACACCGGCGCGGACGAAAAACCGAAAGCCTTCATTGACGAATACAAGATCGACGCGCTGAAACTTTACCGCGACAGCTCCATGGGCGTCTTCAATGTTCTGAAAAAGGAAGGGCTGGCTTTCGGCCTTCCCGCCACGCTTCTTCTGGACGAAAAAGGCTGCCTGATTGCCGCCATGAACGGTCCGGCAGCCTGGGACAGCGAAGATGCCAAGGCGTTGGTATCGGCAGTGAAGGCTAAATAATTGTCCAGTGCGGGAGGGATTTTCCTCCCGTCACCTCGAATGATATCCGAGGAATATCTCTTGCGCCTTAGCGCGTCGGAACAGGTGTCTCGCCACGGTAATCGTAAAAACCGCGACCAGATTTGCGGCCGAGCCAGCCGGCCTCGACATATTTCACCAGCAGCGGGCAGGGGCGGTATTTGCTGTCGGCCAGCCCGTCATGCAGCACCTGCATGATCGACAAACAGGTGTCGAGACCGATGAAGTCGGCAAGCTGCAACGGTCCCATCGGATGGTTGGCGCCGAGCCGCATGGCGGTGTCGATTGCTTCCACCGAACCGACGCCCTCATAGAGCGTGTAGATCGCCTCGTTGATCATCGGCAGCAGGATGCGGTTGACGATGAAGGCGGGGAAATCCTCGGCGACGGTGATCGCCTTTTCCAGCGTCCGCACATAGTCCTTCGCCGCATCGAAGGTCTTTTCGTTGGTGGCGATACCGCGCACCAGCTCCACCAGCTTCATCACGGGCACCGGGTTCATGAAGTGGATGCCCATGAACTGTTCGGGACGATCGGTGGCGGACGCAAGGCGGGTGATGGAGAGGGAAGATGTGTTGGTGGCCAAAAGCGCTTCGGGCTTCAGTACCGGGCAGATCTGCGCATAGATCTTGCGTTTGATTTCCTCGTTTTCGGTAGCAGCCTCAATGACCAGATCCATGGGCGCCAGATCGTTGACGTCAGTCGAACCGCTGATGAGCGCGAGTGCATCTTTGCGGGCGTCGTCGGAGAGCTTGCCGTTGGTGACCTGACGGGCAAGATTGCCGTTGATCGTGGCAAGGCCGGCTTCGATTCCGTCCTTGGAAAGATCGTAAATGTGCACCTTGTAACCGGCCAAGGCGGAAACATGCGCGATGCCGCAACCCATTTGACCGGCTCCGATGATACCGATGTTTTTAAAGGGGGCGGTCATATGCTGGTCTCCTCATGGGATTTCATCTGCGTCATTTGCGGCGATGTTACGCATATCGCCGAAAAAGAGAAGGCGGCGCGTTCAAAAAACGCGCCGCCTTTGGCTAAAGGCTTAAAATCACAGAGCCTTCTGGAGTTCCGGCAGAGCCTCGAACAGGTCTGCGACGAGGCCGTAATCGGCAACCTGGAAGATCGGCGCTTCCTCGTCCTTGTTGATGGCTACGATGACCTTCGAGTCCTTCATGCCGGCCAGATGCTGGATGGCGCCCGAAATGCCGGCAGCGATGTAAAGCTGCGGTGCCACGACCTTGCCGGTCTGACCGACCTGCCAGTCGTTCGGTGCATAACCCGCATCGACGGCTGCGCGCGATGCGCCGACGGCTGCACCGAGCTTGTCGGCAACCGGCAGGATCACTTCGCGGAACTTTTCCGAGGAGCCGAGTGCGCGACCGCCCGAGATGATGATCTTCGCAGAGGTCAGTTCCGGACGATCGGAAGAGGCGAGCGCGTCGGACACAAAGACAGAAACGCCGGGGTTCTCGGCAGCGCCGATGGTTTCCACCGGTGCCGAACCGCCTTCAGCGGCTGCCGCAAACGCGGTGGGGCGCACGGTGATGACCTTCTTGGCGTCGCTTGCCTGCACCGTCTGGATGGCGTTGCCGGCATAGATCGGACGTTTGAAAGTATCCGGGCTGACGACCTCGATGATTTCCGAGACCTGGGCCACATCGAGAAGGGCTGCGACGCGCGGGGCGACATTCTTGGCCGAAGCGGTCGCCGGTGCGATGATGACGTCATAGGAAGGGCTGAGCGAGACGATCAGCGCCGCCAGCGGCTCGGCAAGCGCGTTGGCATAGGTTGCGTCGTCGGCAAGCAGTACCTTGGCAACGCCGGACAGTTTCGCCGCCGCGTCGGCGGCACCCTTCGCACCGGAGCCGGCAACGAGCACGTGGACGTCGCCGCCAATCTGCGTTGCCGCCGTCAGCGTCTTCGCCGTCAGGTCGGAAAGGGTTGCGTTGTCGTGTTCTGCCAGAAGAAGAATGGCCATAATGTAATCTCCCTTTTCCGAAACCTTAGAGGACGCCGTCGGCTTTGAGCTTTTC
>Ga0157370_10009860_pt1 | contig 10123 bp, 8 predicted proteins | sample C35metaG_FD_113463 | JGI IMG/M metagenome (GOLD analysis project Ga0157370, IMG submission 113463) | Corn rhizosphere microbial communities from Kellogg Biological Station, Michigan, USA - C3-5 metaG | ecosystem: Host-associated > Plants > Roots > Rhizosphere > Soil | place: USA: Michigan... | reverse complement strand
TTTGTCGGTTCGGCTTCGTAAGCGCTACTGTTGTATCTTTGGCGCTAGTTGTGCCTTTGGAGCTAGTTGAGTCTTTGGAGCTAGTATTGTCTGTAGAGCTGGAGCAAGACGAGCAAATTGCAATGGTGAAAACTGCTAGGAGGGTTGTAGGTTTCATGTGATTTGTTTTAACAAAGAACAGAAACTATTCTTTATTTCAAAAACTTAACGATACTTTTTTTAGACGCCTGCGAAGCGATTGGCGGATTATTTTGAAATTGTATACAGCAATACGACTTTTGCATAGAATAAAAAACGGGAAAAACACCCTTTTTTCAAAACCTTGGAAGATGTAAACGGCGCAATCGTTTCGGAATCAAGCAGACTTTTTATTACGGTTATAGCACTACCTTCTTCGCTTTAGGAACGCCAATCTTCAAAGAAAATTCTCTGACAACGCATCCCTCCGGCCAACCACCAGCAAACTAAACTAGATACCGATGCAACTTAGCTGTCCGTTAAAATGACCATATGCAAAACAGCAAGACCACCGAAGAAGAAAATGTTCCTCCTTATTAAGGGGTAGCAGGAGAGCAAATTAAGCCAGAAACAATAATCAATTGAATCTTAGGTGTCGGGAACAGAAATCAAACCTGCACATTGTTGCCAATACCAGATTTGAGTTTCCGAGCTATGATGAAATGCGAGCGATAAGATGGTAATTTGCTGAATAAGGGATAAATCCAAATTCTTTAAATTTGTTTGCAAATAACAAAGGTCCGCTTTCGCGAACCTTCATTAATAATTGAGAACCAGTGCCCCAGGCGGGAATCGAACCCGCACTCGCCTTTCGGCAAACAGGATTTTAAGTCCTGCGCGTCTACCAGTTCCGCCACCAGGGCAACAGACGGGCGCCACAAAGGCAAATCCCTTCAAAAAAAAATTCCATCAACCAGAATCTATCAGACTCGGCGGATGGAATTCCATAGAGCGGAAGACGAGGCTCGAACCCGCGACCTCAACCTTGGCAAGGTTGCGCTCTACCAACTGAGCTACTTCCGCATACTACCGTAGGGCCTTTCGACAGTTTCCTGACAACCCAACAGTGTAAAGAACTTTCCTTTTTGGGAGTGCAAATATAGAGGGTTCTGCACTTCCGAAAAAATATTTTATCAATTACTTATACTGAGGAGTATACAGGGTATTAGCCGGTACATTCACCTGGGGCTTACCCTTATAACGATGCGTCCACAATGCAAACGAGCCGCCGATGACCAGGGCTACAATACAAAATACCTGCAGATAAAATAAGAATACAGAAGAATTTACCCAGCTATAGGTAATATCCTTCAATTTCGGGTCTCTGGTCTCTGTGTGTTGATCCATAATTGTTTAATTACGTTTTCGACAGGGCAAATTTAGTGCATTGAGATGAAAAGATCACTTTTTCCCATTCACTATTTCACTAAAAGTTTTCTTCCCCGCTACAAAATACTGCCACACGATGCTATGGCCGTACCACCCCTGCACGCTTCCTCCCTTCCGGATAGGGAACACACTTTGTTTCCGCTTGAAAAACAACCATTTAAGGAATCCAAAATGCGCTTCCAGCACCGCCAGGAAATACACCCCCTCCCCTGCCAGTAACGATTTCCAGGCGGAGATAGTATCCAGGAAGAATCTGAAAGGGATCTTCCAGGCCAGCTGTCCCGCAGGAAGATTCTTGGCCATCATGATCAAATTGTTGCGAAAATTGAGGAATACCTTCCGCTCATTCCCCTTCGGCAATGTGCCCCCTCCCAGATGATACACCACGGAATCCGTGCAGACATAGATCTTATATCCCGCCAGTTGCAGACGCCAGCAGAAGTCGATCTCCTCCTGGTGAGCGAAAAAGTAAGTGTCCATTCCTCTCAGCTGATGATAAAGTTCCGCACGGACAAAAAGAGCACACCCTCCCGCCCAGAAGATGGGCTCCGTTTGGTCGTATTGCCCGATATCTTTCTCGCAGGCATCAAAGATCCGCCCCCTGGCAAAAGGATAACCCAGGTAGTCCAGCCATCCGCCCGCCGCTCCTGCATACTCGAAAAGCTCTTTATTGGCGTACATCTTGATCTTAGGCTGACAGGCTCCGATTGAGGGATCCTTTTCCATCAGCGCCAATATGGGTTCTATCCAATCCGGCTCTACTTCCACATCGGAGTTCAGCAGCACATAATAGTCGCTCTTCACCTGCTTCAACGCCTCGTTATAGCCGCCCGCAAAACCATAGTTCCTGTCCAGCTGAATGATCCTCACCGTAGGGAAGCGCTGCTGGAGAAAAGGCACTGAGTCATCCGTCGATGCATTGTCCGCTACGATGACCTCCATAGTGGGACAGGTGCTGGCCATTACAGAAGGGAGAAATTGTTCCAGGTGGTGGCGTCCGTTGAAATTGAGGATTACAATGGCTATGGTTGACACTACGACGAGTTAATAAATAAAGCCCAAAAATACGGGAATAGGCATTTAGTGAGGCGGTTTTTATAAATTCGGCCTATGATTCGAGCATTGCTTAACTGGAGGTCCTTACTTGCCTTGATCGCCATCGTCATCGTGAGCGCCACCATCTTCTACTCGCAGTACCTGGCCCGGAAGATTGCCGCGGACGAGCGGCAAAAAGTTGCCCTGTGGGTAGCCGCCAGCAAGGCCATCCTCAGCGATCCCGGCATGGACCTCACCCTTCCCAATCTCATCCGCAATGGTCAGCAGTCTATTCCTATCATCGAGACCAATGAGGTTGACAGCATCATGGGATATATCAACCTGGACTCCGCCCAGGCGGCAAGGGATAAGAGCTATTTGTATCACGAGCTGAAGAAATTCCGCTCGGAGAATCATCCGCTGGAGATAAAGCTCAGCGACAGCCCCTATATTGCCAATCGTTATTATTATGGGCATACCCCCCTGCTGGATGAAGTGCGGTATTATCCTCTGGTACAGCTCTGCATTGTAGCCCTTTTTATCTTTTTTATTATTTATACGATTACTATCCGCAATACGGCAACACAAAACCAGCTCTGGGCAGGCATGGCCAAAGAGACAGCCCATCAGCTGGGCACACCTGTATCCTCCCTGGAGGGCTGGGTGGAAATGTTGAAGGAAAGCCAGATAGATCAACGCACCGTACAGGAGATACAAAAGGATGTAGACAGGCTCAAGCTGGTGTCCGACAGGTTTGGCAAGATTGGCAGCATACCACAGCTCGAGGAAAGGGACCTCATCATACAGATTAGAAATATGGTGGAGTACATCCGGAAAAGGGCCGCCGGCAGGGTCCAGTTCATCGTCAATGGACCGGGGGAAGGCCAGCTCAGGGCGCGGATCTCCGGCCCTCTTTTCGACTGGGTCATCGAAAATCTCCTGAAGAATGCCCTGGATGCCATGGAAGGCAAAGGCAGCATCACCGTCACGATACAGGACCAGGAAAAGGAGATCTTGGTGGATGTCACCGACACCGGCAAAGGCATTGCCGCCAGGAACCTACAAAAGGTCTTCAAGCCCGGCTTTACCACCAAAAAGCGCGGCTGGGGCCTGGGACTGAGCCTCTCCAAACGTATTATCGAACAATATCATAAAGGCCAGCTCTTCGTCCGCTGGTCCGAACCCGGTAAAGGCACGACGTTTCGCGTAGTATTGAAAAAGTAGATGGATCAGCTCACTCACAGAGATTCATAAAAAGCAAAAACGGCCTGAAAATCAGACCGTTATACTGTGCGCGGGATGAGATTCGAACTCACACGCCTCGCGGCGCTACCACCTCAAAGTAGTGCGTCTACCAATTTCGCCACCCACGCAGCCTTGTGTGCTCATTTTGAAGTGGCTGCAAATGTAGGATTTTTGAGCAAATCTTCCAGCGAAATTCAGCGCCTTTTTGCTTCAGCTTCTATCCGCGCTCCGAATTGGAGGAAACGCTGTTTTATCTATCTTTATCAATGTTTTGGTATAATTATAGTATAAAATAAACTATGTCCCCCTCTAACATAAAGATCCTGATGGCCGATGACGATCCGGAAGACCTCGAATTGATGGAGGAGCATATTTTATCGCTTGAACCCACCGCGAAGCTGGATAAATTTATGGACGGCCTTTCTGCCTACAAATATTTACACACCCGGCCGGACAATGAGCTGCCGACTCTCATCGTACTGGACTATAACATGCCCGGGCTCAACGGCTCGCAGCTACTATCCTCTCTCAACACCGCCGAACGCTATGCGTCGATCCCTAAGATCATTCTCAGCAGCTCCAATACGGCAAAATTCATTGAAGAATGCCTGAAGAATGGCGCGACAGAATACATCGTCAAGCCTGATAGCATGAAAGAGCTACAGGGCCTTGCAAAAAAGCTGGTCTCGCTGGCTGCACAAAAACATTAGCCTACCGGCAGATAGATGGAAAAAGTGGCGCCCTCTCCCGGTTTTCCGGATGCATCGATCACCCCGTTGTGATTCTGGACGATCTTTTTACAGATAGCAAGTCCTATTCCCGTACCTTTTACAGCCCCGGCAGTCGGCAGACGTTGGAATATCTCGAATATTTTCGCCCCATAGGCAGGATCAAAGCCGATACCATTATCTCTCACCGTGATCTTATGATACTGCATTCTGCGATCGACCTTTTCGTAGCCGATGTGTATGTGCCCTTCCCTTTCAGGGTGTTTATACTTGACACTGTTGTCGATCAGGTTTGACAGGAGCTGTTTTATCTGAAAGGGAATGGCCCTGATAACAGGAAGCTCCTCTCTTTCAAGCGTAACCCCTTTCTGCTCGAACTCCTCCTTATGAAAGGCGGAAAGCTCGTCGACGACACTATTCAGATCGATCATTTCATAACCTTCTGTAACCGCCGCCATTTTTGAATAACTCAGCAGATCTTCAATCAGACTGCTCATCCTTTGAGCAGCCTGAATGGACCGGGCAAAATATTCCTTGGATTTTTCATCCAGCACATTGGCGGTATTCGAGGCAATATAACTATTGTACAAATGGATTTTACGCAACGGCTCTTTCATATCATGGCTGGCGGCATATACAAATTGTTCCAGCTCCTTATTTTGAAACTCTAGCCGCCTCAGATATTCATTCATTTGATCTTCCGCCTGCTTTTTTGCCGTCAGGTCCCGCGTGACTTTCGAAAACCCGATATTCTCTCCCTGATCGTTATGCAATGCGGTCAGCACGACACTACCCCAGAAAATACTTCCGTCTTTCCGTTTTCTCCATCCTTCATAAAGGGCTTTCCCTTTTTCTCTTGCCTCCTGCAGCAGGCGGAATGGCAAGCCGCTTTGCCGGTCCTCCGGTAAATAGAATTCCTGAAAGCTTTTACCTACAATTTCCGCTTCTTTGTAACCCTTTATCTTTTCCGCTCCCTTATTCCAGTTCTGGATGATCCCCTCTTTGTCCAGCAGGATGATGGCATAGTCTTCCACCTCCTCGATCATCTTGTGATATTTTTCCTCGCTCCTTCTCAGCTCTTCTGTCGTTATCCGAAGGTCCTTTATCTTTTCTTCCACATTTCTCTCCAGCGAGCTGGTCAGCTGGCGGTACCTTTCTTCACTTTCCAGCAGGGCCCTTTCCTTCTCCTTTAATTCCGTAATATCTACAAGCATATTGATAGCGCCGATCATATTGCCATAGTCATCATACAATGGCTGCGGATAAGGGGCCACATTTCTGACAGCGCCGTCTGGGCGTACAACGAGTATCTCCTCGCCATAAACAGGACGTCTTTCTTTCAGGCAGACAGCCATTGGACAGCTGTCCAGAGGAAGGTCCGTGCCATCCAGTTTCAATATTCTGAAAGATCCGCACCAAAGATCCTTACCGATGGCCGGTTCCCTGCCCCATAGCTCCACTGCCGCCGGGTTGAACATCGTTATCCTCCCTTCCATGTCAGTTGCATACAGCGGGGTATTCAATGAATACATGAGCTGGCGCATACGGATCTCGTTTTCCTTAATGATCGCTTCCGACTTTTTAATTTCACTGATATCCCGGAATACATTGACAGCGCCTGTTATCCTGTTCTCGTTGTCATAAAGGGGCTCAACGCTGATCAATGCATGGAAACTGCTTCCATCGGGCCGCTGGAAAACGGCTTGCACATCTCCGAATTGCTGACCGGTCGCAACCGCGATGGCCATGGGCGTGTCCTCCGGCGGAATATACACCCCACTTAAAAAAACTTTATGGAAGGCGCAAAATTTCAACAACGGATTCCCCATATCGGGCCGGTATCCCCAAAGATTAACCGCCGCTTCATTAAAATAGGTGATCCGCCCCTCTTTATCGCAGGTATACACAGCGACAGGCAGAACATCGAGAACTTCGCTGGACAGCGGGGACGCCGCTACCGTCTTAATATTCTTTGATGAATTGATTATCAATCGTTCACTCATGATCATTAGGTTTCATTGCCAGAAAATTACAGGAGCATCAGCGGATTATAACAGGAGTTCACCGGCGACGGATAAGAAATAATTCCTCGCTGGCATGGAAATTTCTGCAAGCAATATACCGAAAAAAAGCCACATGTCAACAGAACCTGTCTGGATTGTCGACCATGACACCGAGGACCATGATATAATACAAATGATATGGAAGGAATTGGGCCTTTCCAACGAGCTTGTACTGTTAAACAACGCCGAAGAGGCCTTCAGGCAGCTCGCAGAGGCAAAAAAAGCGCCGTTTATCATTATTTGCGAAGCCAATCTCCCAGGTACCAGCGGATTCGAGCTGCGGCAACGCCTCCTGGATACACATTCAAAAAAATTCAAAAGCGTTCCGTTCATTTTTTGGTCCTCCCATGTCACGGAAGAACAAATCACCCAGGCTTACGATCTGGCTGTCCACGGTTTTTTTGTCAAGGAAGGAAGCTTCGAAGATTTAAAGAACACTTTCTCCACCATAATCCGTTATTGGCTGAAAAGCAAAATGCCTTCAAAGACGGAAAAATCCAGTTAAATGTCTCACGCCCTTACTGCCCCAGCAAAAAATTCCGCATCTCCTCATAAGCGCCCGATTCAGCAAGATGACTGTCATCCGGGTAGATCTTGAAATGCTTCGGCGCTTTGATCCTGTTATAGGCGGCAAACCCCATATGGGGAGGGCAATCATCATCAAACAGGGCGGTTGTAAAAAACACCGGGCACTCGATCAGCTCAGCGAACCCCTTCGTGTCGATGAGGTCCTGTATTTTTAAGGCATCCTCAAAAGAGCATTCGTCGTTGTAGTATTTCAGATAAGACCTGATCTCTGTATTACACACCGTTCGTATTTTAAGCTGATCGCGTGTGTCTGTCATAAACGGGTCGAAGTAAGCGCACGCCTTGATCTTATCATGACACAGACCCGCGGTTGCCAATGCCAATCCCCCTCCCTGGCTCCCACCCATCACATACACTTTATTTGTATCGACCTCCGGCCTGCTCAGCAAAAATTCCACTGCCCGTACGCAATCCATATAAATGGAACGATACGCATTCTCCTTTTCGCTGCACAACTTATATCCCCAGATACCCGGAATACCAAATCCGGGATGAAAAACATCGGCGCTGATCCCATGCCCCCGAACGCAAATGGCAAAGTCGATAACATTGTCCTTGCTATTCAGGAATGGTTTACCGTTGTCAAACCCATATCCGTAACCCGGCACATGAAGGATCACCGGATATTTACCCGGGGTTCTGGGAACAAAATAATAACCCCTGATAGTTATGCCGCCAATAGATTTCATTTCTGCTATATATCCGTCACGTCTGTCCGTACAAAGACTATCCACTTTTCGGATAGAAAAACCGGGAGCCACCCGCCTCAGCTCATCAAGCGCCTCCTTCCAGTAGGAAGAAAATCCCGGAACAGGCTGACCCCCGCACTGAATTTTCTCAGGAGAGATCGCAAACCATCTTACAGCACCGACAAAACCATTATCGTGTAGGACCGCCGTGCATTCATAAAATCCCGGCCGCGTAATTTTCGGCGTGAATTCAAAAGGAATACTTCCCTCCCCCGCATTGGTAGCAAGCGTCTTACGCACCAGCGTATCGTGCAGGTCGGAGACAATAAGCAGCTCGATCGAACCTTTTTGTCGGGCCGTATACTCCAGTCGGATGGAAGCATTTTTGTCACCGGCAGGGAACACATGGTCTTTAGCCGGAACAACAATCTTTAGACCAGAGGAACCATCGGACCTCAATGGCGTCAACGAACAAACATTATAGCTTTTCCCCCCGGTATAAGACAGATTCGAAGCAAATACCGTGATCATATTCTTTCCACCCACCACCAACACACCCTTAGGCACCTGGTAAACAGTTTGGGTACCCCGCTTATCTGACCAGAACTGGTTCGGCAGTTTACCTCCTATATATTTCCCATTGATGTATATGCTCTCGACATCGCATTGCAGGCTTAGCGAGAGCGCAAGGTCGGCGTCTTTATAGGCCGCCGGTATAACAAAGGTCCTGGCAAGACAACATTTCCCGTCGCCCGCAAAATAGCCCTGACGTTCCCATGACAACAGAAAATTGATGTTATTCCAGCTGTCTATATTGAATTGACTGACCCGTTCGGCAGAAGTATCGGAGAGACTTATTTTCCATACAGGGGACAAAAAGTTCAATCCAGAAACAGGTTTTGCATTCTGAGGTTGCGCGAAAGAATATCGAATACCGGCAAATATAAAGGCAATCGTAAGGCAGAGGGGGAATAATGCTTTTTTCATGTCGCTAAAGAATAACTGTAAATTACACAATTATTCCGAAACAAGGCGCAGCCTTTTATCCATCTTGCTTGCCACAAATTCCACGATATCTACACCTGCCAGCTTCCGTTTTACAAACGGATCTTGCTTCATTATCTTTTCGACTGCCTCCCGGTCTTTCGCCCGGGCCAGAATAATCCCACCCGTGCGCGGCACCAGCCGTCCAGCCGCCAAAAACTCTTTTTTTGCAAAATGCTTATCCAGAAAGGCAACATGGTCCTTCATTGCCGCATCGATCCGCTCCAGTGGCACGAGATATCGCAGCGATACAATGAATAAGGAAGGATGAGCCTTAGCCTCCTTTTCCGCCCGCCGCTTCTCGGCCTCCGCCTTTTTTGCCGCCTTTCGTTCTTCAGCCTCTTTTTTCTTCCTTTCAGCGGCGGCCTTTCGCTCCTCCGCCTCCTTTCTCTTTCTCTCAGCTTCCTCTTTTGCCACAGCCTGCTTTCTTTCCGCTTCTTTTTGTCTTGCCTTAGCCTGTTCCCTTTGCCGTTCAGCTTCCGCCTTCCTTGCAACAGTCTCTTTCCGTTCTCTCTCGGCTTCCACCTTTCTTGCCGCGGCCACCGCCTTCTTTTCTTCGGCCTTCTCTTTCCGTGCCTGTGTCTCTTCTTTTTTTCTTGCTGCTGCCTCTTTCCGTGCAGTTGCCGCCGCATCTTTCCGTGCAGCCGCAGTCGCATTTTTCCGTCCAGACGCAGCGCCGTCTTTCCGGTCCTCCCGTTTTCGATCTCCAGATACTTTCTTTCGGGATGCCTTGCCCCTCTTTTTTCCAGCTCCTGCCCTCTTTTCCACCAATGCCCTCCGCTTCATCAGCTTCTCCACAAAAGGGTCGGTACCATACGCCGTCACGCTTTCACCACCCAGCTGCTTCAATACCGCCTTCCCCAGCTTCGCAGCCTCCGGATGCGCGCTGATCCATTCCCGCTGTGCTGTCTTATCCCGCTCGGCCACGGCATTAATGGCAGCATTGATCACCGCAAGCTCCCCGGTATAATCCTTCAGCTTCCGGTATACTACCAGCAACCGGGCCACTGCCTCCTGGTCACCGGGATCATTATCAACCACCCGCTGATACGCCGCCGCTGCATCCTCCCACTTCCCGGCCTTCTCGAACTGCTGCCCGTCGGCAAATAACTGGCTATTGCTTCTTTCCGCTCTCATATACACAAAATTAACGGTATCGAACGGAAACACTAAGGGTCACATACACTTTCCTTTCCAGGCACAAAAAAACCGCCGGAAATACCAGCGGCTTGTATAATAAGGTCCAGCGATAAGAACCCCTCATTTTTTTACCCGACCTCGACTATCAGGCATCCGCCGATTGGATTATCAGCATAGGCCGTCC
>Ga0157370_10009859_pt1 | contig 10124 bp, 14 predicted proteins | sample C35metaG_FD_113463 | JGI IMG/M metagenome (GOLD analysis project Ga0157370, IMG submission 113463) | Corn rhizosphere microbial communities from Kellogg Biological Station, Michigan, USA - C3-5 metaG | ecosystem: Host-associated > Plants > Roots > Rhizosphere > Soil | place: USA: Michigan... | reverse complement strand
TCTGATCCTCGGCGTCCAGCCTTTGCTGCATTCTTGGATTGTGGAACCGTTCGATGTAGTCGAACACGTCGCGGCGGGCCTCGTCGATGTTGCGGTAGTGGCGTCGGTTTACCCGCTCGCGCTGGCGGAATTCGGCGAACGCTGGGGACCATACCGCACCCTCGCAGCGTTCTATCTATGGCGCATCGTGGAAGCCGCCAATCCGCCTAAGCCCAACGCGAAGCCGGTGAAGCGTTCGCAGGATTGAGGCGACAGACGGATCGGGTAGGGCAGATGTCGACCCGAAGGAGCCGGTCGCGACCGTCCGCTTCAGGGGCAGCCAGCTCACTGGAGGCGATCAATGTACGCCATGTCGCGCTCGGCAAGCTCGACAGTCGTTGGCTCACTCCGTGCGAATCGCGACCACGGGCGGAACCTTTGCGGCAAATCGTGCCGGTCCCCATACGGCGACCTGACCGAGCAACCACAACACCAGCGCACCAACCAAGGGAACGTAGAGGGGCATGCGCGGCAACTCATAGACTTGCATCAGGCCGAGATTTGCCAAGACCGCAAGCAACACCCCCAGCATGATGCCACCCACGACGATCAGGAAATTCTCGGCATGGAAGTAGAGCAGGATGTCTCCGGTCGTTGCTCCGAGCGAACGGCGGATACCTATCTGCCTGCGTCGCTGGCCCACCCAGAAGCTGCTCAAGCCCACGATGCCGCCCGCCGTGGCCAGCAAGAGCAATCCGGAGAGGATGCCCATTAGCAACGCGACGCTACGATCGGTTGCATAGCCGCGCTCACGCGCTTGGGGTAAGGTAACAACGCCCTCCATGGGGTCGATGAGGCGCACATTGCCTCGCTTTGACAGCGCTTTCAGCGCTGCAGCGATCACCGGTTTCATGTCGGTGGAGTAGGCACGCACCAGATACACGACACCTCCGCCAGGGTCGATATAGCGCGCGGGGACCAGGACGTTATCCTCATCTATTGATCGTGTCGTGCTGCCTGCGTAGGGCCCCTGAAGACTGCCCAAGACACCGATGATGGTGGCAGGCCCGTCGGCGAAGTAAACCGTTCTCCCCAGGGCCGGCCCATCGGGAAACAGTTTGCGGGCAAGGCTGCGCGTGACGATGATGACCGGAGGAGCCATCTTGTCGTAGGGACCGATGGCAGTGATTTCATCGGGACGAAAGTTGCGTCCTCCAATCAGCGAAATGCCCAACGTATCGATCGCATGGTCATCGGAGAAATAGGCGATCGCCAACTTCGGGCGCACCGTTTGATCAGGCTTGAGTTTCACTCCTACCAGCATTCCGCCGCCACCTTCCAATGGAAAAGCTTCGCTGGAAAAGATGTCGCGTACACCAGGAACATTACGCAAAGTGTCGAGGTCTGCGCGAATGTTGGCGTCGATCTGGGCAGCATTCTGGCCAATCTCCCATTGATTCCGGATCACGAAGATGTGCGATTCGTCCGTCCCGGTGGGGCGAGACAGATGGACGATTCGCGTGGCCACGATAAAGAGTGCGTTGGATGCCACCGCCAGCGTCAGCGCCACCTGCAGGACGATGAGCAGAGTTGCTACCTTGTGTCGGCGCAGTGCAGCGACGATTGGGCGCAGCTGCATGAATGGCTTGGTGAGTGCCATCGTGGAGCCTCAGCCGTTGACCTTGATTTGCCAGGCGGGCTGGATTCGCGCCGCCCGCCAGGTCGGGTACAGGGCGGAAACAATGGTGGTTGCAATCGCGAGCAGCACCGTCAGTGCTATCAGTGAGACCTCCGGGTGCACGAGGCGCGCTATATTCGGCTCAAAAAGTGCCCCCGCGCCCCATAGACCCAGCAGTGTCAGTGCAACACCGAGCAGGCCGCCTGCGACGCCTATCGTTGCCCCCTCGATCAAGAACTGTCCGAAGATGGTCGCCCGCGAAGCGCCCAGTGCGCGGCGAATGCCGATTTCCGGTGCTCGCCGCATAAATCGGGCCAGCATGAGTCCGATGACGTTGACCAATACGATCAGCAGAAAGCTGGCAGAGACCAGCATGGACAAGGTGGATGCCCTGGGCGCAACGTGCTGGTACGCCATCCAGTCCATCAGGTCGCGCAAGCGCACATTGGGAGGCCATGAGAAGCGGCCGATGCGTTGCTGTTCCTTGGCGTAGTTGTACAAGTACTCGCGGTAGCGCATCACGTCGGTCGGCGTTGCAAGCTCCACCCAGGCAGCGATCCATACACACTCGCTGCTCAAGTATTTTTCCCAGTTGGAGATGCCCAAGTCTGTTGAATACGAAGGGCAATAGTCGTATTTGGGTGCCTTCTGCATGTCGATCGCGCGGGTGAACGGGATGTAGACGTCTCCCGTGTCATCGAAAGCACTCAGGGGCCCAAGGTTGGCGACATCAAAGAAGCGGGGTTTCGGGTTCCAGTCATCCAGCACAGCGACGATCCGGAAGATCTTGCCGTCCAATCGGATCTCCTGCCCGACGCTGTTTTGTCCGCCGAATAGCTTTTTGTTGAGGCGGCTACTGATGACGGCCACCGTTGCATGTCGCGCATCGTCATTCGGCGTCCACCCGCTATCGAAGCGAAAAGGCACGTCGAACATGGAGAAGAAATCGGCGGTCACCGCGTCGCCGCTCATCGACATGGCCGGAACCGATCGGTTGTCCGATTCCACTTGCCATTTCGTGGGATAGACCAGCGTTTGCCGGTCGGCTTTCCGCGCCTGCCACAGTGCGACCGCGTCGGTGTAGCTCAGCGTGTCAGGCGGTTCGCCCGAATACTTGGACGGGCCAAAATTGTCGATCTGCGGCACGTAAAGATGAGCAGACCTGGAGGGGATGGGGTCGCTCGTTGTCGCACGGAACACAGCATAGGACACCGTGCATGCCGACACGCCAAAAGCCAGCAGGACGACGACCAGCGCGGTCAAAGCCTTGCTTCGTACGCTGTTTCGCAACGCCAGTGCGATGTAATACCCCCACATAACGCCCCCTACGGCGCCATCCGAATAATCGGGAAACGCTCGGCGCTTCGATCATAGCGGCTTCGATCGACGTGAAAATTATGGACAACTCGCAGTTTCGGTGCTGACCACGGCCGATTTTGCGGCTTGACATGCGCTGTGCGGTGGATCGAAGGCGGTACGAGCTTTCACGAACAATGCTGTGCGGCAATAGGGTAACCGCCCCTTTAGGGCAACTCGACAGCACACGCGAACTTCCGCTCTTGGCCGTGGGCCTCCGTCGACCCACCGCTGTCGATTGACGTCGCGGAACCAATGGCTGGTATGCAGCCGATTGCGGAGCTTCATGGCAACTCGAGGTTGCAGTGCTGAAACTTGCCAAAGCGCCGGTCACACCGCCTTTCCCTTTTCACGGCAGACGCTGGTCTGCGTCGTTGGCATTGAGCGCCGCGATCATCGGACAATCCACCTCTCCTCGATGCCGACCGCACCGTTTGAGCATCTTTGCAAGCGTCATTTCGATTCGGCTCAGATCCTGTAGGCGTAAACGTACCTCGGCCAGATGTCGCGAAGCCAATTGCGCGGCTGCGCTGCATTGCATCCCGTCGCCCAGCCGCAGCAGCTGCCCGATTTCTTCCAAGCTGAACCCCAGCCGTTGCGCCGATTTGATGAACCTCACCCGGGCAATATCGGCTGGCTCATAACGACGGATGCCCCCGACGGGTCGGTCCGGCTCCCGCAGCAGCCCCTTGCGTTGATAGAAACGGACCGTTTCTACGTTCACCCCGACGGCATCGGCCATCCGTCCGATTGTCAGGTGCTTCCCCGCAGGCTCCATTTGGGTTGACTCCGTACTCAAGTACGGAGTTAAGCTTACCCACGGGCTCGCCACACGTGCAAGACAAACGAAGTCAGCCTGGCGGATCACGCGATGTCTCTCACCATGCGGGTAACCGACAAAACCGGCGTCATCGGTACCATCGTGGCTGGATGGATTTTTGGCCGCAAACGTTGCGCGGGGAACGTTCTATGCCGGGGTGATCATCATGGTTCTTGCCGCATTATGGGATCTGATCCGTCCAGCCAGTCGACGTTGCTTGCCCCACGGTTCCGAGCGTCCATCACGAATGGATGAACGGCGATGGCTGGACAACATCACAAGCGGGATTTGCTGAGCCGGCCGCTGGCGTTGGGACTATTCTGGATCGCGCCCTGGTTACTGATCATCGCAAGCAGTCACGGCAGCGATGTCGTTCACACGGCTGGATGGACATTCGGCTTTGCGGTGATGGGAGCTGCCTGCCTGGCAAATGCCCGCAGATGCGGGCGCCGACACTGTTTTTATACTGCGCCACTCTTCCTGCTCGCTGCACTCGCTTCGCTGCTCTATGGAATCGGGGCTGCGCCGTTCGGCGCAGATGGATGGAACTGGATTGGCGGCATCGCAGTGGCAGGCGCCATTCTGGCCTGCTGCGGTCTGGAACCGCTTCTTGGCAAATATGCTGACCGGCACACCTCGAATCCGGATTGATCCTTCACAGGATGAATTTCTGCGAGCAAGGCACCTGCCGGGTGGGTTCCTGGGTGCCACATTTCCCTCCCGATACAGGGTTGTCGCGACCGCATCGTCTTGATCATGGCTGACAAACCATTCGACAAATCACAACGCACGCCGGTACTCGAAAGCACGATTACATGTCCCGAGTGCGGAACCGCCACGCGCACATCCATGCCCACGGATGCCTGCCAGTTCTTCTGGGATTGCCCATCCTGCGGAACAGTGCTGAAGCCAGAGCCAGGAGATTGCTGCGTATTTTGCTCGTACGGAGACTTGCCCTGTCCCCCGAAACAAGCGGACCGAAGCTGTTTGCGGTAGCAACGCCTGTTGCCGATGACGACTGGCCGCTCTTGACGTGAGCGGACATCCACCGAGATTACATGCAGGGCCGCTGTTGGCCGCAGGCCGCGGTCGACCCCAACCCGACATTCGCAGCTACCGTCCGCAGACGTAGAAGCGGACATAGCGGCATCGAACTCCTAGTTCGGAACCGTTAGTCTGCGCGGATGCGCCGCGTCGTATTTTCTCCGTCCATTGCCGCCGCCCTGACCGCGGCGGCACTGTTCGGCGCCAGCATGCCTTTGGCCAACGCGCTGCTGCGCGATCTGTCGCCGGTTTTGCTGGCAGGGTTGTTGTATCTCGGCAGCGGAGTCGGCTTGGGCTTGATCCGAATCACGCGGAATCGTGGCTGGCGCACGCCGCCGATGACTAGAAGGCATTACTGCGTCCCGAGCCAGGCGACTGTTGTGTGTTCTGTTCCTATGGCAGCGTGCCATGCCCTGCGGTTCAGCGGGATCGGAGCTGCTGCGGCTGAGAGGCGTGTGGGACTTCTCGACTCGATTTGGCGTGCAATTCAGGCGAACACGTCGATCCCGAGGAGGACGAAGCCCGTCACCGCAAGCAGGAGATGCAGATATATCAACCAGCGCGGCAGCAGTTCGCCACGTTGCTGATAGACGAGATTGAGAAGCGCGCCGCCGCCGGCCGCGATCAGGAAAAGGATCAGCGAAACAACCGCCAGGCTCGGTACGCCGAACGTAAAGGTCGCATAGAGAAACAAGGTGAGGCCGGCGGCGGCAGGCAGTCCATGAAACATCGTGAGCCAGGCCGGTGGATTGTGGCTTCTGGATTCGCGAATCGCGGCCATGCTCAAACCCAGAACAGCCGTGATCGCAAACAGGATGAAGCTGGTCAACAGCATCGAATGGGGACTCATCCTTTGGTCCTCCTCTTCCTGTACCGATTATCCCATCACTTCATCTGTGAAGAGGGCATGAAGCAGATCAGAACACGAAAGAGCGATGCCAAACACGGCATACAGGAGCGCCATCGATCCGAGCAGCTTGCAGGAAATGATCCCCAACAGGAAGGCAACGAACATCACCGCAATGGACGCCGCGAGTGTCTCATAGTGGCCGATTCCCGCCCGACACATGATCTCTCCGTGGTCCGGTCAAAGCCGGCGGCGGGGCAGGCGCGCATGCCAACACCAGTGCCAAGGCTCGTACGCAATCCCGTGGCGGTTGCCGCGCGGGTAGGAGAGGGTGAACCGGTAATCCGCAGCATGCTGCCGTAGCCACTCGAACGCGGATGACTGCTCGAACGCTTCCTCGACCGGCGCGAAGCCCGTCGTGGTGAAGTCGACGCAGCGCCCGGAGTGATGCTCGCTGTAGCCCGGCGCAGCGCTGACGCGCAGGATTTCATCCATCGTCAATCCGCGTGCGAGCTTGCGTTCCACGATGCCAAGTTGATACTCGATGGAACGGAAGGCCGAGACGATTTGCAACGTCACGCCATCGTGCGCAGCGGCGCCACGCATGCCAGCCAGTGCGCGTGCCGCGCGGGGTTGCAGCCATTGCACGCGACCCTGGATATCGGCGCCGATCGGGACGAGGTTTTCCGGTTCGCGTTGGATGCGCAGATCGCGGATGCGCCCGTAATCGCGCGGCACGCCCAGCGCATGCGCGCGTTCAATCAGTGCGCGGCGTTCCGTCGCGTCATGGCAACGCAGCGGCGGGTTCGCGACAGCGGGTTCAGTCATTGGAAGCTGGTACCGAGGATGCATCGGGGTGCAGGAAGAATCCCGCGATCCTGCCATCGGCGTCGCAGGCGACCTGTGCATCGAGGTCACCGGTTTCGAAGTGCAGCGATTGGATCACGACCGCATAGCCCTGGTACATCATGTTCTGGGGGGTGCCGATTCTTTGCAGTTTGCCCAGCTTGCCTTCGACCTGCTTCCAGACCTCGCCGAGCTTGTCGGCGCCAAGCTTCTCCTGCATGGTGGCATCGAAGTCCGACGTGGCTGCCTTGGCGTCGCCCTTTTCAAGAGTGTTGATCATGATGCCGGCTGCGCGGGTGCATGACTCGATGCGTTGCGCATCGGCAGCACCTGCAGTCGCATTCGCGTGCGCGCTGAAGGCAGGATGATCGTGGGCGCTGTCGGAGGGGTGTTGCCCGGCCGCGAGTGCGAATGCGGGTGTGGCGAGCAAGCCCACGACGATCAATTTACGGTACATGAGGCCGATCCGGTGGCAACGACGTGGTGTCAGGCCGGACACTTCAGATAGAACACCGGCGAGGGTACGCCGTATCCCTCGACCACGTGCACCAGTTCCCATCCGTCGCGACCCAACTGATTCAACTGGTCGGCGATTTCATCGGGGTCGGGGCGAAGCTTGAAGAACGTCGAGGACTTGAAGCGCACGACCTTGTAGGTCCAGCGTACTTGGGCATTCATGTCTTGGGTTCCGTTTCAGGTTGATGGTGGATGCGTATGCTTCCCGTCGGCTTTGAGGCGTCCCGCCTTGCGCAGTGCATCGCGCAACACATATTCGATTTGCGCGTTGAGCGATCGCAGTTCGTCGCTGGACCAGTGTTGCATCGCGTCCAGCACCGCTGCGCTGATGCGCAGCGGGTAGGCCTTTTTGTCGGATTTCTCCGTACTCACGTTGCGTCAACCCTGGTACAGCGTGCCCGTGTTCAGCACCGGCTGGGTGCCGCGCTCGCCGCACAGCACTACCAGCAGGTTGGACACCATCGCGGCCCGGCGTTCCTCGTCGAGCTCGACGATGTGCTGCTCGCTTAATTGCTCCAGCGCCATCTGTACCATGCTGACCGCACCTTCGACGATCTTGGTGCGTGCGGCGATGATCGCACCAGCCTGCTGGCGTTGCAGCATGGCCTGTGCGATTTCCTGCGCGTAGGCAAGGTGACTGATGCGAGCTTCCAGCACCTTGACGCCGGCCTTGCCCAAGCGCTCCTGGATCTGCTCGCACAGGTGCGCCGTGATCTCGTCGCCGTGGCTGCGCAAGCTGGGCTTGCCGTCATCGTGCGAATCGTAGGGATAGCTTTGCGCCATCTGCCGCAGTGCCGATTCGCTCTGGATGTGCACGTAGTTTTCGTAGTCGTCCACCTGGAACACGGCCTCGGCGGTGTCCACGACCTGCCACACGATCACCGCCGCGATCTCGATGGGATTGCCGTCGGCGTCGTTGACCTTGAGCTTGGACGATTCGAAGTTGCGCACCCGCAAGCTGACGGCACGTTTGGTGAGAAACGGGTTGGTCCAGCGCAAGCCGGTTTCGCGCGCGGTACCCGCGTAGCGGCCAAACAGCAGCAGCACCATGCCCTGGTTCGGCTGCACCTGGAAAAAGCCCTTGCACAGGAACGCCACGATCGCGAACACCACGACCGCGACAGCCACGGCGGGGATGATGTTGTGGGAGGCGCCATAGATGAACAATGCGGCGCATCCAAGGAACAACAGGACGAACAACACGGCAACGGGAATGCCGGACAGCGAGGAAGCCTTGGTCTCGTTCATGGGAGTCTCCGCTTGGGTAAGAGAAAGATATCACAATGATATCTAGTCTACAAGCAGAAACAGTTCGGCCCGCGCATGGCGGGCCGGCCTGGGTACGAGTGGTGCTGATGGGTACAGTCAGGAGCTGGAAGGCTTGCGCACGGTTTCCTGTGAAGCGACCGCGCGCCAATGCCCGTCGATGCGCGCGAACACGTCGGTGAACGACACTTTGACAGTCCAGTCCTTGCCGACGGAATGGGCTTCATTGACGCCGGTCGCGACCGCGGTCTCGCCCCCCACGCGCACGTCCAGATGTGTGATGTGCTGGGAGGTTGCCGGGGAACGGTGAGTCCCGGCAAGCAACGCCTGCTTGTCGCGAATGCTTCCGTGCCAGTCGATGTCGCGGTAATCGTCGGCGAGGATCGTCGCGAGGGCATCGCGATTGCCTTGCATGATGTCGGCGATCCAGCGTTGCTCGAGCTTTTGAACCGCAAGCTGGTCGGTGCTTTGCCGACTCGATGCGGATTGCGACGGCGCGGCCGCACTCGACAACACGGACGTCGCCATCAACAAGGCGAATGCAATGCCGCGTGCGATGCACGTGTTTACGGCCGGATCCTGAATGGGCGCGCGATGGGCGCCCAGCCGTCCGGCCCGAGCACTTGCAGGCTGTCGAAGCGTGCCTTGTAACCCATCTTGGGATGGTGGGCGATCCAGTAGCCGAGATAGAGGTGTGGCAGGCCACGCATGCGTGCGAATTCGATCTGGCGCAGGATCGCGTAGGTGCCGAGCCCGCGTCTCGGCAGGTCCGGATCGAAGAACGTGTATACCGCCGAAAGGCCGGTCGCGCACACGTCCGTAACGGCCACGGCAATCAGGCTTGCATCGAGCCTGAATTCGAGGAACACGGTTGGGCTCCAGGGCGCCGCGAGGAAGTGCGAGAAGTCCTCGTCGCTGGCCTCGTCCATCCCGCCGCCCGGATGGCGCGCGTGCAGGTAACGCGCGTACAGATCCTGCCGTTCGGTGGTGAGCCCGGGCCGGCATTCAATCAGTTCGACGTCGCGGTTCAACGCGAGGCAGCGACGCTGGCTGCGATGCGGCGTGAATGTCGCCACGTCTATCCGGCACGGTTCGCACGCGTGGCAACGCTGGCAATGCGGGTGATAGACATGCCCGCCGGCGCGGCGAAAACCGCGCGCCAGCGACAACGCGTACAGCCTCGGCAGGTTCGGTGCGGCCGGGTCCAGCACCAGGTTCTGCGCGGTGCGTCCCTCGAAATAGCCGCAGGCGTGCGGCAGGGTCTGGAACAGGCGGACGCGTTCGCTGCGGACTGTCACGGCATCACCAGACGGATATCAGCTTCGCTCCGTAGATGGCGATGGCGATGCACACCGCGATCAGCACTGCGGTGCGCACGCGTGCGGCGATCCGCGCGGGGCCGCGTGCGCCGCCGCCGGTTTTCTGGAAACGGTACGCGGCCAGTTCTTCCGCATAACGCGTCACGGGTTCGATGCCGATTTCGCGCATCAGCTGGCGCGCGCGGGTGTGGTCGCTGGCGTGCTTCACCCACACCGCCGGCCAGTTGTCGCTGCTGCCGGGACGCGCGTACGAAAACTGCTTGTAGCTCTTGCTGTCGTAGGCACGCCGGTTGGTGACCTTGGTGGCGATGCCGTGCTCGGCCATCACCGCAACCAGTCGTTCGACGTTTTCGATCCGTGGTGAGGAATAGATGTGGCGCATGCTGAAAGTTTACGACAGCCGCCGGCGGTTGCAATCGGTCGTTACATGAAGGATTCATCGAAGCGGCGATT
>Ga0157370_10009857_pt1 | contig 10125 bp, 9 predicted proteins | sample C35metaG_FD_113463 | JGI IMG/M metagenome (GOLD analysis project Ga0157370, IMG submission 113463) | Corn rhizosphere microbial communities from Kellogg Biological Station, Michigan, USA - C3-5 metaG | ecosystem: Host-associated > Plants > Roots > Rhizosphere > Soil | place: USA: Michigan... | reverse complement strand
TAGTCGTAGAACCCCTGCTTACTCTTGCGCCCGAGCAGCCCGGCGGCGACGCGCACCGTCATTTGCGCCGACGGCTGGTACATCGGCTCGCCGAAATACTGATTGTAGATGCTGACCATCACCGCGTGAGTCACATCGCCGCCGACGAGGTCGAGCAACTCGAACGGCCCCATGCGGAAGCCGGCCGCCTCCTTCATCAGCACGTCGACCTCGCGGGGTGAAGCAATGCCCTGCGACACGATGCGCAGCGCTTCCGGCCCGTAGGCGCGGCCGGCGTGATTGACGACGAAGCCCGGCGTGTCGGTCGCCACCACCGGATGCTTGCCGATGCGGCGGACGAACTGCGTCAACCTCTCGACCAGGGTCGAATCCGTGCGCAGGCCGCCAATCACCTCGACCAGGCGCATCAGCGGCGGCGGATTGAAGAAGTGCAGACCAGCGACGCGGCCCGGCCGTTCACAGCCGGCGGCGATCTCGGTCACCGACAGCGACGAGGTGTTGGTGGCGAGCACGGCGTCCGCCGCTACGCGCTTCTCCATCTCCCGGAACAGCGCGCGCTTTGGCTCGGCGAGTTCGACGATGGCCTCGATGACGAGCCCGGCTTTCGCGGCCTCGTCGTAGGACTTGATCTCGACGAGGTTGGCGACCGTGTCGCGCTTGGCCTCCGCGGTCATGCGGCCTTTGGCGACCTGGCCGTCGAGCGCCTTGTCGACCGCCGCAATCGCTTCCTTCACAGCGCCGTCGCGCGTGTCGGACAACAACGTCCTGATCCCCGCCTGGGCGCAGACCTGGGCGATGCCGCGGCCCATCGTACCGGCGCCGAACACCGCCACGACGAGATCGGGCGCGAGCAACTTGTCGGTCATCACTTGCCTTCGAACTTCGGTTTGCGCTTGTCGAGGAAGGCGCGCATGCCTTCCTTCTGGTCGGCCGTCGCGTATTGCAACAGATACGCCTTGCGCTCGAGCATCAGCGCGGTGTCGAGCGGCGCATTGAGGCCCTCGTTGACGATCTCCTTGATCTGCTGCACCGAAATCGGCGGCATCGCGGCGATTTCTTCGGCGATCTCCAGCGCGCGCTTCAGGGCCTCGCCTTTCGGTGTCAGCTCGCTGGCGACGCCCATGGCGAAGGCCTCTTGCGCGCCGAACATACGGCCGGTCATCAGGAGCAGCATCGCCCGCGAGCGGCCGACGAGGCGCGACAGCCGCTGCGTGCCGCCGCCGCCGGGCAGGATGCCGATCTTCACCTCCGGCAGGCCGAGCCGCGCGCCGTCGGCGGCGACGATGACGTCGGCGCACAGAGCCAGTTCGAGGCCGCCGCCGAGCGCAAAGCCCTCGATCGCGACGATCACCGGCTTCGGGCATTCGGCGACGACGCGATAATACTGCTGGACGTTGCGGACCATGATGTCGATCGGCCCGGCGTCGGCCATCTCGCCGATGTCGGCGCCGGCGGCGAAGGCCTGCTCGTTGCCGGTCAGCACGATCGCGCGCACCACCGGATTGGCGACGGCGTTGCTCACCTCCTCGGCGAGCCGCTTGCGCAGCGGCAGGTTCAGTGCATTGCGCACCTGCGGACGGTTGAGGCGAAGCAGCGTGACAGCCTCGGACGGACGTTCGACGATAAGCGGATCGGGATCGGCCATGGGACCTCTCAATTGGCGGCGCCGATTGCTATCACGCGCCTCCGGCCGGGCCAATCGCGGGACCAGGATTTCGGCGACGTCGGCGGCTCGCTACCGCCCGGTTTCCTCGACGGCCTTGAGCGCGTCGACGACGCCGGCGCCGACCTCGCGCGGCGCGCCGGGGACCTTGCGGGCCGAACCGACGAGCAGACGGCGAAGCGCGTCGGGCGTCAGCTTCGGATCGCGGGCAAGCAGAAGCGCGGCAACGCCGGTGACATGCGCAGTCGCGACCGAGGTGCCCGAGGTCATCTCATATTGCCCGTCCGGCGCGGCGGCGAGGATGTCGACGCCCGGCGCCGCCACCGCCACCTGCGGTCCGCGATTGGCCTGCGGCAGCAGCTTGTCGTCGGCGTCGGTCGCCGTGACGCCGATCACCTCGCGGTCGGCGGCCGGATAAAGCGGCGGCGACTTCGGCCCGGCATTGCCGACGGCCGCGATGAGCACCATGCCCCGCGCATGCGCCTTGCCGATCATGTCGCGCATCATGGCGTCGGCCGGTCCGGCAAAGCTCATATTGACGATGCGCGCGTCCTTGCTTGCCGCCCAGTCCAGGCCCTTGAGGATGCTAAAGGTGGTCCCCTTCGCGCTATCGCCCTCGCCGGCAAAGGCGCGGATGGCCATGAGCCGCACCTTCGGCGCGACTCCGATCAACTTGCTGTGTGCCGCGATGGCGCCGGCCATTGCGGTGCCGTGCGGATGCGGGGCGCTCACGCCGCCGACGGCGTCGTATTGCTCGGTAACGACGCCGGCGAGATCGGGATGCGCGGCATCGACGCGCGAGTCGATCAGCGCCACCGTCACGTCGTCGCCATTGCTGATCCGGTGCGCTTCAAGGAGATGCAGCTTGCCGACCACGTATTGCGTGCCGGTGTCGGCCGGCGCGGATTGCGCCTGCCCGAAGCGATAGAGCCAGTTGGGTTGTGCCGCAGCAACGCCGCGATAACGCCCGAGCGTCCGCAGCGTCGCCGGCACGGTGCTGTTGCCGGCGATACGGAAGCGCTGCAGCGTGCGCGCGGTCAGCGTGAAGCTCTGACGCTCGAGCCGCGTCAATTGCAGCCGCCGCATGATGGTGTCGAGCGTTCGCGGCGACACGCCTTCAGCGATCTCGACCAACACTTCATCGGGCACGAAGCGCGTCTCGCCAGGCGACGGAATGCTGACATTGCGGCCGCCACGCGAGGGCGTCGCGCTGCGCGATGGTGGCGGCCGCGGCGGCGTGTTGGCGGCGACCGGGATGTCGGGAAACAATGAAGGCCCGATGATCCAGCCGACCGGGCCGAGGAAACAGTTGAGCGTCGAACGCCCGACCTCGGCCGCCGTCATCTCGCGGCCGAGCACTGCGGTGCCGATCATCGGCGACACGGCAGCGCAAACGAGGCCGCCTGCCGCGTACCAGCCGAGCGGTGTTAAGGCGCGCGTCGTAATCGGCAGTCCGCGGGACCCCGCCCCGGGAGGCCCGCCGGGAGGCGGCGGAAGCACCTGAGCGTAGGCGGGCGCCAGACCGGCAACGCCGAACACAACCCCGACAAGGAACGTCGCCAGCTTGCGTTGCATCCGCCATCCAATCGCGCCGACGGGCCGGGTCGCAGTCTACATGAGGACGTCGCTGCCGCTACAGGCTGACTTCACCGTCCTCGTGCGCAAGGTCGGCTAAGCCGCAACCACCGAAGCTCAGTCCGGCCGCGCCACGACGGCGTCGATCAGCCGGCGGCATTCGGTGAGGTCCTGCAACACGGCGCGCAGACGGCTCACATTGTCGTCGCCGAGCCGGGCGGACGGCGCGGCAAGCGGTGGCGGAGCATTCTGGGGTGCAATCGAGACGCCCGCGTCGTCGTCATCGGCAGTTGGGTCGACCGCGGCATGGACAGCGCGGTCGGCCGGCGTCAGCCGTGGCATCGGTGCGGCGGTCATGGGCGGCTCACGGCGCGGCTCGCTCTCGCCGCGGTCACCGAGATCGCGGCCGATCAGCCCGCCGAGCCGCCGGCCGATGCCGCCCTCCGCCTCGCCGTCTTCGGTATCGGCGTCAAGCGTTTCCTCGACCAGGTCCTCCTCGTCGGCGGAGCCGTGCGGCGGTTGCACCGCGCCCTCCTGCCAGACCACCTGGACGAACTTGATGCCCTCCTCGCGCAGGATGCGCTGCACGCCGCGGATCGTGTAGCCCTCGCCGTAGAGCAGGTGGCGGATGCCGCGCAGCAGGTCGAGATCGTCGGGGCGGTAGTAGCGCCGGCCGCCGCCGCGCTTCATCGGCTTGATCTCGCGGAAGCGGCTCTCCCAGAAGCGCAGCACGTGCTGCGGCAAGTCGAGCTCTTCGGCGGCTTCGCTGATGGTGCGGAAGGCGTCGGGGGATTTTTCGTCCAAAGCGGTCACTCCCTCGGAACGTGCGGGTCTGACGCGGGTACTGGACGCAACGTTACGCGTGCTCTTCGTCGGGAACGTCGTGGCCGTTAATGCGCTGCTTCAAGATCGCCGAAGGCTTGAACACCATGACCCGGCGCGGCGAAATCGGCACTTCCTTGCCAGTCTTGGGGTTACGCCCAATCCGCTGGCCTTTTTTGCGAACGACAAAAGAGCCGAAAGACGAGAGCTTTACCGTCTCCCCTCGCTCGAGGCAGTCGGTGATCTCTTTCAGCACGAGTTCAACCAGAGAGGCGGATTCAGTGCGAGACAGACCCACCTTCTGGTAGACCGCCTCACAAAGATCGGCGCGTGTTACCGTCTTACCAGTCATCGCCTGTCTCAGCCCCCCGGCGAGATATGCCGTTGAATTATCAGGATATTGGCAAGGCTCAGACCGGTCAACCGGGCAATCACGATTCGGACGCGATCGTTCTGGTGTCCCGATATGGGGAAACGGCGGCCTGGTGAGGCCTCAGACCTCACCAGCGCAGCAGCGCCGAGCCCCAGGTGAAGCCCCCGCCCATGGCCTCGAGCAAAATCAGGTTGCCGCGCTTGATGCGCCGGTCGGCCACAGCGTCCGCCAGCGCCAGCGGGATCGAGGCGGCGGACGTGTTGCCATGGCGGTCGACCGTGATCACCACCTTGTCCGGCGCAATGCCGAGCTTGTGGGCCGAGCCGTCGATGATGCGCTTGTTGGCCTGGTGCGGCACGAACCAGTCGATATCGGCGGCCGAGGTGCCAGTCGCCGCGAAGGCGTCCTCGATGACGTCGGTGATCATGGCCACGGCGTGTTTGAACACCTCGCGGCCCTCCATGCGCAAGTGCCCAACGGTCTGGGTCGAGGACACGCCGCCGTCGACATAGAGCTTGGCCCTGTGGCGGCCGTCCGAGCGCAGATGGGTCGTAAGGATGCCGCGGTCGGCGGTCGTGCCCGGCTGCGCCTGGGCTTCCAGCACCACCGCGCCCGCGCCGTCGCCGAACAGCACGCAGGTGGTGCGGTCGTTCCAGTCGAGGATGCGCGAGAAGGTCTCGGCGCCGATCACCAATGCGCGCTTGTGGGCGCCGGTGCGCAACAGCGAATCCGCGATCGACAGCGCATAGACGAAGCCGGAGCACACCGCCTGCAGGTCGAAGGCGGCGCCGCCGGTAATGCCGAGCGCGGCCTGCACCGTCACGGCCGTCGCCGGGAAGGTCTGGTCCGGCGTCGAGGTGCCGAGGACGATCAGATCGATGCTGTCGGCCTCGACATGCGCGTTGGCGAGCGCCGCCTTGGCGGCGTGGATCGCCAGATCGGACGTCACCTCGCCGGGCGCGGCAATGTGGCGCTCGCGAATGCCGGTACGCTGCACGATCCATTCGTCGGTGGTCTCGACGGAGCGCGCCAGTTCGTCATTGCTGAGGATCCGGCTGGGCAGGTAGCTGCCGCAGCCGAGAACGACCGAACGTATGACACTCACGAGGCGGCTCCGCTCGCGAGACGCGCGGTGGCGGCATGAAGGTCGCCCGCCATGGCGTGACCGATCTTGGCGAGCAATTCGTAGCGGACCATATCGTAACCCACATCGATCGCAGAGGCGGTGCCCTCGGCATCGGCACCGCCGTGACTCTTGATGACGACGCCATTGAGGCCGAGGAAGACGCCGCCGTTCGATTTGCGCGGATCCATCTTCTCGCGCAAGGCATGGAAAGCCTGCCGCGACAGCAGGTAGCCGAGCCGCGAAGCCCAGGTCCGGTTCATGGCGGCGCGCAGATAGCTTGCGAGCTGATGCGCGGTGCCCTCGGCGGTCTTGAGCGCGATGTTGCCGGCGAAGCCTTCGGTGACGATGACGTCGACCACGCCCTTGCCGATATCGTCGCCCTCGACGAAGCCGTGATACTCGAAATCGGGAAACCGCGTCTCGCGCAGAATACGGCCGGCCTCGCGCACCTGCTCGAGGCCCTTGACCTCCTCGACGCCGATATTGAGCAGGCCGACGGTCGGCCGCTCGATATCGAACAGGATGCGGGCCATGGCGCTGCCCATGGCGGCGAGATTGATCAGATGCGCTTCGTCGGCGCCGATCGAGGCGCCGACATCAAGCACGACGGACTCGCCCTTGAGCGTCGGCCACAGCGCGGCGATGGCCGGCCGATCAATGCCGGGCAGCATCTTCAGATTAAAGCGCGACATCGCCATCAAGGCGCCGGTGTTGCCGGCGGACACGGCGACATCGGCCTCGGCCTTCTTCACCGCATCGACCGCAAGCCACATTGACGACTTCCAGCGCCCGTAGCGCAGCGCCTGGCTCGGCTTGTCGTCCATGCGGATGGCGACGTCGGTATGGACCAGCGTCGCGGCGACCTTCAGCCGCGGCAGGGTGTCCAGCACCGGGGCGACCACGGCGGTATCGCCGAACAGCAGATACTCGATGTCGGGATGGCGGGTGAGCGAAATGTCGGCGCCGGGCAGGACCACCGACGCGCCATGGTCGCCGCCCATGGCGTCGAGCGCAATGCGGACCTTAGCGGGCATGGCACGGCCCTGGCGGCGCGGACGCCGGCACTCCGGATGGAGGGATTCTTCTCACGGCGGCGACCATAGCCGCTCGGGCGGCGGGCACAAGCCGCTTATCCTCGGCGTCATGGCGGTACCGCCGCCGCGTTCAGGACTGCGACGCGTCCGGCGGTTTCTTCAACGCCGCCAGCGCGGCGAACGGATGCTCGCCTGCCAGGTCGGCGCGGGGCGCGGCGAACTCGGCGCCGTCCTTGCGCGGATAGGGGTCGATGCCGAGGACCAGGAACTCGGCCGCCACCGCGCCGAGATCGACCGTGCCGCCGACCAGCGGCTCCGGCGGATCGGTCTCGTCGGCCAGATGACCGACGCTATGCACGTCGCCCTCCGCTCCGCCGGCTTTGGCCTGAAACTCCGGGGAGAACGTGACGTCGACATCCTCGCAGATCCGGTTTTCGATCGGCTCGAGGGTGACGACGCAGGTCTGGCCGACGCGCGCCTCGACCGTGCCGCCGACATGCACCGCCTTGCCGCGACGCTTGAGGTCGAAGACCGCCTTCAGCTCCGGCAGGCTGTGCAGCCCCGCGACAGGTGCCAGCGCGGCCCGGACGGCCGCCGGTGCTTCAAGCTCTACATGAAGTCCGCTGTCCGGGATGCTGTCCACGGCCACCGGGACGGGCCAGGGATTCGTTGTTTTATCCATCGGATCAGTTCCTTGCTCAGGCCTGCTCAACCGCCGGAACAATGACGGCCGGGTCCGGCAGGTCGACGTGGCCTTCGATCAAGGCGGCGACCGGCTGAACCGCGAGCGCGCTTGCCAGGCGCCGGATATAGGCTGCGAGGCGCGACACCGCAGCCGCCGAGGGTGTCGCGCCGCCGTAGATGTTGCGGACCAGCGCCTCGGCCAGGGCCTGGTCGTCCGCGGCCGCGAGCGCTGCCTGATAGGCCTGGGTGCGGCCGTAGAAGGCCTCGCCGACGCGCTTCATGTGCCGGGGGACCGACATGTCGCCGATGCCCATCTCGCGCAGATTGTCGTCCATATCGGCGCAGAACCGGTCGAACAGCCCCTGCCCGCAGACCTTGCCGGTCTCCTCGCGCATCAAACGCTCGACGACCAGGGCGATATGCAGCAGAAGGAGGTCGAAACGGCCATCGACCGTATCGGCGACGCCATATTCACGGTAAAAGACCGGCCTTCGCGCCTGCGCCACGATCATGCCATACAGGCTGGAAATGGTGTCCGACCGCTGGGGCCGGCGAAACAAGGGGAAAATCATCGGTTTTCGGGTTTCGTGAGGCTGACCACGCTGCCGCGCGGTTACGTCATGGGACAGGCCGATGCAAGCCGTAAAATGAGGACGCCAGGTTTGGGTTCACGCAAGAACAGACATCGCCGCGCCGTGCTGCGGCTCGCCTTGGCGCTCGCGGGCGCGACGACCCTTGCCGCCTGCGGCGACCTGGGCATGACCGAGACGCTGCAGCGCGGCTACGTGCTGCCGGCCGGCGCGCTGGAGCAGATCCCGATCGGCGCCAGCCAGGAGCAGGTGCTGATCGTGCTCGGCACGCCCTCGACCGTCGCCACGGTCAGCGGCGACACGTTCTATTACATCTCGCAGAAGTCGCAGCGCAAAGCCGCCTTCATGCCCTACGAAGTCGTCGACCAGCGCGTCGTCGCCGTCTACTTCGACAAGGACCGCAAGGTCACGCGGCTCGCCAATTACGGCATCAAGGACGGCAAGGTGTTCGACTTCCAGTCCGGCCGCACCGAGACCGGCGGCAAGGACCTCAATTACCTGCGCGGCATCTTCCGCGAACTCGGCGTCGGCATGGTGCGCTGACGCGCCGCTCGGTACGGCGGCTGCATGAAAAAAGGCCCGCTCACCGAGCGGGCCTTTCGTTTTGACAAGGGTGCTGCCGCTTAGTGCGCGAGGATGGCGAGCAGCAACAAAGCGACGATGTTGGTGATCTTGATCATCGGGTTCACGGCCGGACCGGCCGTGTCCTTGTAGGGGTCGCCGACGGTGTCGCCGGTCACCGCGGCCTTGTGGGCGTCCGAGCCCTTGCCGCCGTAGTGGCCGTCCTCGATGTACTTCTTGGCGTTGTCCCAGGCGCCGCCGCCCGAGGTCATCGAAATGGCGACGAACAGGCCATTGACGATGACGCCGAGCAGCATCGCGCCGAGCGCCGAGAAGCCGGCCGACTTGCCGGCCGGGCCGCCGCCCGCGATCACGTAGATCGCGAAGTAGCAGACGATCGGCGACAACACCGGCAGCAGCGACGGGATGATCATTTCCTTGATCGCGGCCTTGGTCAGCAGGTCGACCGCACGGCTGTAGTTGGGCTTGCTCGTGCCCTTCATGATGCCGGGGTCTTCGCGGAACTGACGGCGCACTTCCTCGACGATCGAACCGGCGGCACGGCCCACCGCGGTCATACCCATCGAGGCGAACAGATACGGCAGCAAGCCACCGAACAGGAGACCGACCACGACGTAGGGATTGTTCAGCGAGAAGTCGAGCTGAACGCCCTGGAAGTAGCCCGCACCGGTCTTGGTGAAGTACTGCAGATCCTGGTTATAGGCCGCGAACAGCACCAGCGCGCCGAGGCCGGCCGAACCGATGGCGTAGCCCTTGGTGATCGCCTTGGTGGTGTTGCCGACGGCGTCGAGCGCGTCGGTCGCCTTGCGCACGTCCTTCGGCAGGCCGGCCATTTCGGCAATGCCGCCGGCGTTGTCGGTGACCGGGCCGAAGGCGTCGAGCGCGACGATCATGCCGGCCAGCGCCAGCATGGTGGTCACCGCGATGGCGATGCCGAACAGGCCGGCAATGCCGTAGGTGATCAGGATGCCGGCGATGATGACGATCGCGGGCGCCGCGGTCGATTCCATCGAGATGGCGAGACCCTGGATCACGTTGGTGCCGTGGCCGGTGACCGAGGCCGCCGCGATCGACTTGACCGGACGATAGTCGGTGCCGGTGTAGTACTCGGTGATCCAAATGATCAGTCCGGTGACGCCGAGGCCGACGACGCCGCACATATAGAGCGACATGCCGGTGTAGGTCTTGCCCTCGCTCGTCAGCGCCGTGGCGAAGCCGTTCGGCAGCGCGTAGGCGATGACGCCGGCAATGCCGACCAGCGACAGGATGCCGGTCACGATCAGGCCCCTGTAGAGCGCGCCCATGATCGACTGCGAGGCCGGCAGCTTCACGAAGAAGGTGCCGATGATCGAGGTGATGATGCAGACGCCGCCGATGGCGAGCGGCAGCATCATCATGGGCAGGAGGAGCGCCGTGCCTTTGAAGAAGATGGCGGCAAGCACCATGGTCGCCACCGTGGTTACGGCATAGGTCTCGAACAGGTCGGCCGCCATGCCGGCGCAGTCGCCGACATTGTCGCCGACATTGTCGGCGATGGTCGCCGGGTTGCGCGGGTCGTCTTCCGGAATGCCGGCTTCGACCTTGCCGACGAGGTCGCCGCCGACGTCCGCACCCTTGGTGAAGATGCCGCCGCCGAGACGGGCGAAGATCGAGATCAGCGAGGCGCCGAAGCCGAG
>Ga0157370_10009856_pt1 | contig 10125 bp, 5 predicted proteins | sample C35metaG_FD_113463 | JGI IMG/M metagenome (GOLD analysis project Ga0157370, IMG submission 113463) | Corn rhizosphere microbial communities from Kellogg Biological Station, Michigan, USA - C3-5 metaG | ecosystem: Host-associated > Plants > Roots > Rhizosphere > Soil | place: USA: Michigan... | reverse complement strand
GCGTCGAAGGCGCGCTGCTCGAGCAGGATCTGCTCGCGGTCGAGCTTCTTCGTCATCCCGAAGTCGAGGAAGGCGACGCGGCCGTCGTTCATCAGGATGTAGTTGCCGGGATGGGGGTCGGCGTTGAAGTGCTGCAGGTGGTAGATCGAGCCGAAGCTGCCGCGGAAGACGATCTCGCCGAAGCGGCTGCGCTCCTCGTGCGGCAGCTGCTTGATCTCCTCGAAGCCGATGCCCTCGACCAGCTCGGTGACCAGCACCCGTCGCCGCGAGAGCCGCGTCACCACTTCCGGCACGTAGATGAAGGGATGTTCGCGGTAGGCGCGGGAGAAGCTGCGCTGGTTCTGCGCCTCGTACTCGTAGTCGAGCTCCTCCATCACCCGCTCGCGCAGCTCCTCGGCGATCGCCTTGGCGTCGAGGCCGGGCGCGATCGCCTTCGCCAGCCGCACGATCGTGCCGGCGTTACGCAGGTCGGCGTCGAGAGCCTCGGCGATCCCCGGGTACTGGATCTTCACCGCGACCCGGCGGCCGTCGAGCAGCTCGGCCCGGTGGACCTGACCGATCGAGGCAGCGGCGAAGGCCTCCTGCTCGAACTCGGCGAAGAGCTCGGAGAGCGGTTCGCCGTCGTACTCCTCCGCCAGCACCTGCTCGACCTTCTCCCACGGCATCGAGGGGGCGTCGGTGCGCAGTTTCGCCAGCTGCTCCTGGTAGATCTCGCGGTAGTCCTCGGGGATGAACTCGGTGTCGATGAAGGAGGCGAACTGCCCCAGCTTCATCGCCGCGCCCTTCATCTGGCCCAGGGCGCCGACCATTTTCATCGCCGTCTCGAGGTGGCGCTGCTCGAGCTGTTTTTTGCTCTGCTCCTCGGAGCGCCCGACGTTGGCGGCTTTGGTCCCGGCGTAGCGCGCGCCCTGGACCCCGACGACCGAGCCCAGCTTGGCGGAGCGGCGGATCCGGCCTTTGGGGATTTTCGAGTCGTCGGCCACGCGTCTAGGTTGCCACAGGCGCGCACCGATGCCGTCTCAGAGCCTCCGCGCGGGCCGTTTCTCTATCCTCTCCCGTCCGATGGCCGCAGGTCGATCAACTCTGAAGGCAGCTCCGCGCGAGGATTTCGGCTCGCGCTCCTCACGGCGCCTGCGCCGCGAGGGGGTCGTGCCCGGGGTCGTCTACTCGGGCGGCTCCGATGCGAAGCCGTTCCAGGTCAGTGAACGCGACGTGCGCAACATCGTCAGCGAGGGCGCGGCGCTCTTCGACCTCGAGATCGAAGGCAGCAAAGCCGTCCCGGTCGTGATCAAGGAGGCCCAGCACCACCCGGTGCGCGGCAGCTTCCAGCACCTCGACCTGATGCAGGTCAACCTCAACGAGGCGATCCAGGCCGAGGTGATGATCGAGCTCGAAGGCGTCGACGACGCGCCCGGCGTCAAGGCCGGCGGCGTGCTCGAGCACGTCACCCGCGAGGTCCCGGTCGAAGCGCTGCCGACCGACATCCCGGACAACATCTGCGTCGACGTCTCCGCGATGGAGATCAACGACACCCTCACGCTCACCGCCGTCACCGCCCCCGACGGGGTCACCTTCCTCGCCGACGAGCCGGAGGAGATCACGATCGTCACCGTCTCGCCGCCGCGCGTCGAAGAAGCCGCCCCCGAGGTCGAGGAGGAGACCGAACTGGTCGGCGAGGGCGAGGGCGAGGCCGCCGAGGGTGAGGACGGCGGCGACTCGGGCGACTCCGAGGGCGAGTAACCGCTGTCGCTGTTCCGCCGCCGCGAGGGCGGCGAGCAGGATCGGATCCTCATCGTCGGCCTCGGCAACCCCGGGCCCGAGCACGAGGGCGATCGCCACAACCTTGGCTTCATGGTCGGCGAGGAGTTGGCCCGGCGCTGGGACATGGGAAAGCCGCGGGATAAGTTCCGGGGGCGCCTGTGGGAAGGGCGGACGGGTCCGGGCGGCCCGCGGGTCGCGGTGCTGCTGCCCCAGACCTACATGAACGACTCGGGCACTTCGGCCGGCCCGGCGCGCGGATCGCTGAAGGTGCCGCTCGACCGCGTCGTCGTCGTCCATGACGAGATCGACCTTCCGTTCGGTGAGATCAAATCCCGGCTCGGCGGCGGTCTTGCCGGCCACAACGGCCTCAAGAGCCTGAAAAAGGGCTTCGGCGATGCCGAGTTCTGGCGCGTGCGGGCGGGGGTGGGGCGCCCCGACTCGACCGATCCCGAGATCGTCTCGGCTCATGTCCTCGGGCGATTTCGGGAGCCTAGGCAGGATGTGGAGGCGTTGGTCGCGAGTGCTGCCGATGAGACCGAGCGGCTAAGCGAACGGATAGGTTCCGGGCAATGAGCCCCGAGCACGAGGTCACCAGCTACTCGGTCGACGAGCGCGGGATCGCGCTGATCCGGCTCGACCGGCCGCAGGCGCGCAACGCGATCGACACCCAGATGCTGCTGGAGCTGCTCGAGCACCTCGCCGTCGCCCGTGCCGACGAGGCCGTCCGGGTCCTGGTCTTCAGCTCCGCCGACAACCTCGGCCTCTCCGCCGGCGCCGACGTGCGCGAGCAGCTCGACGACGAGGGCAAGGTCCGCCGCATGCAGCTCTTCGCCGACCTCTACGACGCCGTGGTCGCCTTCCCGAAGCCGACGATCGCCGCCTGCCACGGTGACGTCGTCGGCGGCGGCGCCGAGATCGCCGTCGCCTGCGACATGCGGATCGGCGGCGCCAACCTGCGGATGCGCTTCCCCGGCGCCGCCCTCGGCGTCCCCGTCGGCCCCGCCCGCCTGGTCACCCTCTGCGGCCTGGCGGCCGCCAAGTACCTGCTCCTGAGCTCGCGGACGGTCGGCGCTGACGAGGCGCTGCGGTTGGGGCTGGTCAACCGCGTCGCCCCGGCGGCCGGCACCGAGCAGGCCGCCCTCGACCTCGCCGACGGCGTCGCCGCCCATCCGCCCGAGGCCGTCGCCCAACTGAAGCGGATGCTGCACGAGTGGGACGACGTCATCGGCCGCTCCGAGGCCGAGGGCAAGGGCCAGGTCGAGTGGCAGCGCAGCGGCCCTGGCCTGCCCTCCGCCGACTGACGCAGATAGGTTCCCGCCATGACCTCTCGTCCGCGCGTCGCCCTGACGCTCCTCGCTGCCCTGTTCGCCCTCGCCTTTCCGGCTGCCGCCTCGGCGGTCGAATACGAAGTCGACAGCCCGGCCGACGAACCGGCGCTCTCCTCGGCGGCATGCTTGACGGCGGGAGGCAACTGCACCCTGCGCGCAGCGATCGAAGCCGCTGACGCCACCACGGCGGTCAGCGACGAAATCACCTTCGACGACACCGTCTTCGAAGGCCAGGCCGGGGACACGATCACGCCCGCCACGGCGCTTCCGGCGATCACGTCGCCGGTGGAAATCAAAGGAGGCGCCTGCACGATCACGGCGGTGCCTCTGGTGGAAGGCCCCTGTGTTGGCGTCAGCGGCCCGAGCGCCGCGAACGTCCTCACCGTCGAAGCGGACGGCAGCGCGATCTCCGGCCTGGCGGTCACCGGCGGCGCCTTCGGGATCAACGTCTCCAACGCGACCACCGGTTTCATCGCCCGCGGCGATTGGATCGGCCTGCCGCTCGACCAGGGCAACGGCGGCAACAGCCAGGCCGGGATCTTCCTCGATCCCGATTCCAACGGGGCGGTGATCGGCGGCACGGATCCGGCCGACCGCAACGTGTTCGCCTTCAACGTGGTCAGCCTCGACATCATGGGCGCCGACGAAGCGGTCGTCCGCGGCAACTACTTCAGCGTCAAGCCCGACGGCTCCTCGCCGGCGCCCGCCGGGACCGCGATCGAGATCACCGACTCGACCGCCGCTCCCGGCTTCAAAGCCGAAAACAACGAAATCGGCGCCGTGCTCAACCAGGGCACGACCGAATCCGCCGAATGCGACGGCGGCTGCAACGTGATCTCCGGGTCCAGCAGCACCGGCATCGACCTCAACGGGAGCTCCGCTCAGGAAGAGGCTCCGGCCAGCGGGCCGACCTTCATCCGCAGCAACTTCATCGGCCTCGATGCAGCCGGGACCGCAGCGGTCGACAACACGACCTACGTCGGCAACGGGTTCTACGGCATCCAGGCCGGCGGCGCTGACGAAGTAACGGTCGGCGGATACCCGTTGAGCGAAGCGAACTACGTCGTCGGCGGCAGTGAAGGGATCGTCAGCGAAAACGGCGAGGACTTCATCGTCCGCGGCAACAGGCTCGGCGTCCGCCCCGGTGGAGCTGAGCTCGCCCCACCTGGCAAAGGGGTTTTCGCCCTCGACCAGTCGGTGAGTGAAGCCGCGAGCATCGAACAGAACATCGTTCGTGCCGGTGGCGTCGGGATCGAACAGCGCGGGGCAACCGGGCACATCACCGGCAACGAAGTGCTCGGCGGCTCGACCGGGATCTTCGCGCTGGGCGAACCCGGCGGCGGCCTGATCGCCGGCAACTACGTGGAAGCAACGAGCGAATACGGGGTCCTCGTCGAAAGCCCGAACAACGACGTCCGCGAAAACACGATCGTCGAATCTGGCGCAGCCGGTATCCGCGTCAAGCCCCCGACCGGCGGCGTTGCGATGAACGGCACCTCGGTCGGTGGTAGCACCGAAGAAAAGGAGAATGTGATCGAAGGCGGCACGGGGCCGGCGATCGAAATCTTCGAAGCCGCCGGCGAACCCGGCAGCACCACCGAAATCACCCTCAACAGCGGCAGCGGCAACGCTGGCCTCTTCATCGACCTGGTCAACGGCGCGAACGAAGGCATCGCGCCCCCGACGGTCGCCACCGCGCTGCTATCGAGCGCGACCGGCACCGCCCTGCCGGGCGCCAAGGTCCGCGTCTTCAGCAAGGCAAGCGCGGAACCCGGCGAGCTCCAGGGCTTCCTCGCCGAAGCCACGGCCGACGGAAGCGGCAACTGGAAAGCGACCTACCCGACCGTTCCTGCCGGGACGCTGGTGACCGCCACCCAGACGAACGAAAACTCTGCGACCTCTGAGCTGGCTACGCCGGTGGCGGCGGTCTCCGAATCCAGTGGCGGCGGAGGTGGCGGTGGCGGCAACGACGGCGGTGGCAGCTCCGGCGGGGGCAACAACAACGGCGGTGGCAGCGGCACCGGCAAGGACACGGTCCCGCCCGACACCAAGATCGTCAAAGCCCCGCCGAAGAAGACCCACAAGACGACGGTGAAGTTCAAGTTCACCGCGACCGAGGGTGGCTCGACCTTCCAGTGCAAACTGGACGGCAAGCCGTTCAAGCCCTGCCGCTCGCCGAAGACCTACAAGAAGCTGAAGCCCGGCAAGCACGTCTTCAGGGTGCGGGCGATCGACAAGGCCGGGAACATGGATCCGACGCCCGCCAAGCGCAAGTTCACGGTCCTGAAGTAGGCGAGCGGCCCGTGGCCGCTGCTCCCTAGAATCGATCGGGCTCGCCCGGAGCGTCCCTCCGGGCTCTTTCCCTGCCATGTCACTGCGTCCGCTGATCGAGATCGCCGCCGAGAACGAGCGCGTCCACGCGCTCGCGACGGACGTGCGGGCCGCGGCTGAGGGTGGTGAGGCGAGGAGCGTCCGCGCCTCGTCGATGCTGCGGCCGCTGCTGCTGGCGGCGATGCTCGAGGACGATCGCGGCCTCGCCGGCCGGCCGGCGCTGCTGGTCGGGGCCGACGACCGCTCTGCTCGCGACCTCGCCGCCGACCTCCGCGCCTACCTGGCGCCCCGCCGCGTCTGCCTCTACCCCTCGCGCGGCACCGGCTACGCCTCGCACGTCAGCCCGCCGCCGCACCTGGTCGGCCTACGGATCGACGCGCTCGACGCGCTCGTGTCAGAAGCCGACGCGGTGGTCGTCGCCTCGGCGACGGCGCTGGCCGAGGCGGTCCCGGACGCCTCGCTGCGCCCGGCCGGGTTCGCGCTCGAGCTCGGCGAGGAGATCGACCTCGACTCGGTTGCCGGCGACCTCGTCGGCGCCGGTTACGAACGGGTCGAGCAGGTCGAGGAGCGCGGCCAGTTCGCGGTCCGCGGCGGCATCCTCGACGTCTATCCCGCGACCGAGGAACGGGCGGTGCGGATCGAGCTCTTCGGCGACGAGATCGAGTCGATGCGCTGGTTCTCCACCTTCACTCAGCGCTCGCTCGGCGACGCGCAGCGGGTCGAGCTGGCGCCGGCGGCGGAGATGGACGCCGAGCACCGCGAGCTCGCCGAGCTGGCGGCGATGGCCGCCGAGGAGGAGGGGACGGAGTCGCCCAACCTCGCCGAGGTGCTGCCGCTGGAGCACTTCCGGGCGCCGCTGGAGCTGGTGCCCGAGGGCGCCGCCGTGGTGCTGGTGGGCGAGGAGGAGATCGAGCCGGCCCTGCGCGACCACTGGGAGGACGCGACCACCTCGATGCACGCCGACGACGCCCAGCACCTTTACGTCGACGTCGCCGAGCCGCTCGCAGCCCGCGCCGCGCTGGTGCTCACCGGCGCCGGCGAGGGCGACCACGAGGAGGGCGGTGAGGGCAATGGATCTTTCCGCGCCGCCCGCGCCGAGTCGCCCGCCCGCAGCGTCAAGGAGGCCGAGGCCGAGCTGGAGAAACTGATCCGCTCCGGCTACCGCACCGTGGTCGCCTTCGACAGCCGCGGCGAGGCCGACCGCACCCGCTACGGGCTCGACCGGCTCGACGCCCGCATCCTCGAAGGAGGCCGGGTCTCACCCGACCCCGGCCTCTCCTTCGCCGAGGCGCGCCTGCGCGAGGGCTTCGTCAGCCCCGAGCTGAAACTCGCGGTCTACCCCTTCCGCCGCCTCGTCCACCGCCGCCGCACCGAGGAGCCGGCGCCCGGCGCCGGCCGCGGCCGCCTCGCTTTCAGCGAACTGCGGGTCGGCGACTACGTCGTCCACGAGGACCACGGCGTCGCCCGCTTCGCCGGCTTCGAGACCCGCGAGGTCGGCGGCGTCACCCGCGACTACCTCTACCTCGAATACAAAGGCGAAGACCGCGTCTACGTCCCCACCGACCAGCTGGCGAAGCTGAGCCGCTACGTCGGCGCCGGCGGCGAACCGACCCTCTCGGCGCTGGGCGGCAAACGCTGGCAGAACCTCAAGGCCCGGGCGCGCAAAGCCGCCGGCGCCCTCGCCGGCGAGCTGCTCAACCTCTACGCCGAGCGCCGCTCCCGCAAGGGCCACGCCTTCCCGCCCGACGGCGAATGGCAGATTGCGATGGAGACCGCCTTCCCCTACCGGGAGACGGCCGACCAGGTCGAAGCGATCGAGGCGGTCAAGGGCGACATGGAATCGGAGCGGCCGATGGACCGGCTGGTCTGCGGCGACGTCGGCTTCGGCAAGACCGAGGTGGCGCTGCGGGCCGCGGTCAAGGCCGCCTCCGACGGCAAGCAGGTGATGGTCCTGGTGCCGACGACGATCCTCGCCCAGCAGCACTTCGGCACCTTCCGCGAGCGCCTCGCCGACCTGCCCTTCCGGGTCGAGGGGGTCTCGCGGCTGCGCCCGCAGACCGAGGTCAAAGCCGTCCTCAAAGACTTCGCGGCCGGCAAAGTCGACGTCCTGATCGGCACCCACCGGCTGCTCTCGCGCGACGTCCGCGCCAAGGACCTCGGCCTCGTCGTCGTCGACGAGGAGCAGCGCTTCGGGGTCAAGCAGAAGGAGCTGCTGCGGCAGCTGAAACTGAAAGTCGACGTGCTCTCGCTCTCGGCGACGCCGATCCCGCGCACCCTGCAGATGAGCCTCGCCGGCCTGCGCGACATCTCGGTGATCGAGACGCCGCCCGAGGGCCGCCGCCCCGTCCGCACCTACGTCGGCCCCTATGACGAGGACCTGGTCGGCAAGGCGATCCGGCGCGAGCTCGAGCGCGAGGGCCAGGCCTTCGTCCTCCACAACCGGATCGACTCGCTCCCGGAAACGGCCGAGCGGCTGCGGGCGCTGGTGCCGGGGGCGCGCTTCCTCGAAGCCCACGGGCAGATGGACGAGCACCAGCTCGAGGAGACGATGCTGGCCTTCCTGCGCGGCGACGCCGACTGCCTGGTGACGACGACGATCATCGAGTCCGGCCTCGACATCCCCACCGCGAACACCCTGATCGTCGAGCGCGCCGACCAGCTCGGGCTCTCGCAGGCCTACCAGATCCGCGGCCGGGTGGGCCGCTCTCGCGAGCGCGCTTTCGCCTACCTGCTCTACCCCTCGGCAGAGGCGCTGACCGAGGAGGCGGCGGCGCGGCTCTCGACCCTCGCCGACCACACCGAGCTCGGCTCCGGCTTCCGGATCGCGATGCGCGACCTCGACATCCGCGGTGCCGGCAACCTGCTCGGCGACGAGCAGTCCGGCCACGTCGCCGCGGTCGGCTTCGAGCTCTACTGCCAGATGATCGACGAGGCGGTCGCCGAGGCGGCGGGGGCCGACGGCGAGGGCGCCGGGGAGGAGGCGCCGGAGCCGGTCCGCCTCGACGTCCCGGTCGACGCCTACCTGCCGGCCAGCTACGTCCCCTTCGAGGCGGCGAAGATCGACGTCCACCGCCGCATCGTCGCCGCCCGCGAGCCCGGCCAGCTGCGGGCGATCCGCGACGAGCTCAGCGATCGCTTCGGGCCGCTGCCGGCGGAAGCCGAGAACCTGCTGAAGCTGCAGCAGGCGCGGATCCAGCTCGGCCTCGCCGGCGCCCGCAGCGTCGAGTTCCGCGGCGGCCGCCTCAGCGTCACCGGGGTCGAGCTCGACTCGGCGGCGGCCGGGGTGCTGGCCGAGCAGGTCGAGGGGGCGCTCTACGAATGGCGCGAGCAGACGGTGGCGATGCGGGTGGACGGCGACCCGGAGGCGCGGCTGGAGGCGGTGCTGGCGCTGGCCGAGGGGCTGCGCGAGGCGCGACGCGAGGCCGAGCCCGCGGCCGCTTGAGACCTTTTTAGCCCTCCCTCAGGCGATTTGACTATGCTGCCCGCTGCGTGGGAGCTAAAGCTGGGCAGAGAGGAAGACCCGGTAAAGGCCGGGACCGGGATCGGGCGGCCGGCCGGCAGCGGCTTGGGCTGATCGTCTTCGGTCTGCTCTTCGTCCTGCTCTTCATCGGCTTCGCCGTCGCCCAGGGCATCGGCTCACCGACCGTCCCCTCTGGCGACGTGGTCAAGGTCCAGGACATTCCCGACGAAATCGGCACCGTCAGCCAGAAGGAATTCGACCGCGCGTTCGCGCTGCAGATCAAAGGCGCGAAACTGAAAAAAGCGCCGGCCCCCGACAGCGAAAAATACAAAGAAGTCAAGGAAGCGACGCTGACGGAACTGATCGAAGGGATCTGGATCAGGGGCCAGGCCGAAGAAATGGGCATCACGCTCACCGACAAACAGGTGGAAGAAGAACTCGCCCAGATCAAAAAATCCAACTTCCCGACGAAGAGCGCCTACGCGAAATTCCTCAAAGAATCCGGCTTCACCCAGGAAGACGTGAACGACCGGGTCGAACTGCAGGGGCTCGTCAACGCGATCCAGGAAAAGGTGAACAGCGAAGCCCCGGCGCCGTCGGAATCCGAAATCTCGGCTTACTACGAAGCCGAAAAGGCGAAACAGTTCACCGAAAAAGAGAGCCGCGACGTTCGCCTGATCATCAACAAAGACAAGTCGAAGGTCGAAGCGGCGAAGAAAGAACTCGAAAAGGACAGCTCGCCGGCAAGCTGGAAAAAGGTGGCGCCGAAATACTCGAGCGACCCGACCAGCAGCGCCAAAGGCGGTCTGCAGGAAGGGATCACCGAAGAATTCCTCAAAGGCGAACTGAAAGAAGCGATCTTCGGCAGCGCCACCGGCGAACTCGAGGGCCCGATCAAATTCGAAACCAACTGGATCCTGGTCGAAGTCGTGAAACTGAATCCGGAAAAAAACAAAGCCCTGGCCGAAGTCAAAGCGCAGATCGAAGAAACGCTGAAAGGCGAAAACCAGCAGAAATTCCTGGCCGAATTCGCCAAAGGCTTCGAATCGAAGTGGAACGCGCGGACCTACTGCGCCAGCGGCTACGAGATCTCGAAATGCGCCAACTACACCGGCAGCGGCCATCCCGCCAACGCCGCGCCGGCCTGCTACGAAGCCAACCCGAAAACCCCGGCGACCGAATGTCCCTCGCCGGTGACGCCGATCAAACCCGCCCTGCCCGGCAGCGTGACGCTGCAGAAACCGG
>Ga0157370_10009855_pt1 | contig 10125 bp, 8 predicted proteins | sample C35metaG_FD_113463 | JGI IMG/M metagenome (GOLD analysis project Ga0157370, IMG submission 113463) | Corn rhizosphere microbial communities from Kellogg Biological Station, Michigan, USA - C3-5 metaG | ecosystem: Host-associated > Plants > Roots > Rhizosphere > Soil | place: USA: Michigan... | reverse complement strand
TTTAAAAGTAGCCCGTTATGGCATCTCGTCCACGATGTCTATCGTGGATGATGAGCTTATCGAAAGGATGCGTCAATATCATGCGCAGCAAAATGGCGAAGCAGCTACTCCGATCTTTAAAAACGACGAGGACGCCCGCGCCGCGCGGATTACCGCCTACCTGAATCTGGTGGAAAGGCTGATCAGCAAACAATTTGAGGTGTTGAAATCGCTACCCTTTGAACCCGGTAATGATCTCTGCCGATACTTTGAACTGTTGCCGGAAGCCAGTCGCCTGCGACAAGGCTATGAATTGATGCTGGAGTACCCCGAAGGCCCTGGGAAAACATTGTTTCAGGACAGGCTCAAAGCGGAAATGGCGCCAGGAGCCATTGACGTGAATATTATGTCTAAAGTGGACAAGATGAATTATACTGCTGCCGGTGACCCCAGCGGCGAACTGAATACGGACGCCTTGGCTGCGCTGCGTGGTTTTGCCCTGAGCAACTTAAATTCTTCGGTCATCATGTCCGCGGGACTCAACCCCAAGCTGTATAGTTATCTGGAATCCTTCCCGGATTTTTATCCCGATACACAAGGCATCCTCCGTAAGAAGGTGATCCTGAAAGTGAGTGATTTCCGCTCGGCCTTTATCCAAGCGAAATTTCTGGCGAAAAAAGGTATTTGGGTATCCGAATTCAGGATAGAATCAGGCTTGAACTGCGGTGGTCATGCCTTTGCGACAGAAGGTTTTTTATTAGGGCCAATCCTTGAAGAGTTTAAGCAAAAACGACGGGAAATGGCAGCGGATCTTTTCCAAAGCTATCAACACGCCTTAACGGACAAAGGGTTGAACTGTGCTTCCGTCCCCCAGCAACGTTTGTCTGTACAAGGCGGGATCGGTACCGCCGCCGAAAACGTCTTTTTACTGGATCATTACCGCGTAAATACCACTGGCTGGGGAAGCCCCTTTCTGCTGGTTCCGGAAGTAACCAATGTCGATCAGGATACGCTGCAGGAACTGGAAAACGCTGTTCAGGAAGATTATTATGTCAGCGGCGCTTCGCCGCTGGGCATTCTGTTCAATAATTTTAAAAAGAGTACCGCCGAAGCACAGCGCCTGAAACGCCTTGAGCTCAATCGCCCGGGTAGCCCGTGCACAAAGAAGTATCTTTGTACCAATACCGAATTTACCGAAAGGCCAATCTGTACTGCCTCGCGCGAATATCAAAACCTAAAACTCAAACAGATAGCTGCGGCCGGTCTTTCCGAAGCTGAATATCAGCAGGCTTACCAGACGGTGGTGGAAAAGATTTGTCTTTGCGAAGGTCTTTGTGCGTCTACTTATATCAAATATGATATCCTGAAACCGCGGGAAAATAAAGCGGTCGCAATTTGTCCAGGACCCAACCTGGCCTATTTTTCGCGCAGTTATTCACTGGAGGAAATGGTGCGGCATATTTATGGCACGACCGATCTATTGGACAAGATCAAGCGACCGCACATGTTCATCAAAGAACTGAATCTCTATATTGAATACTTGCAAAAGGACCTACAGTCCCAATTGCAGGAATTGACCGATAAAAAACGGAAGCAACTCAATAAATTTAAGACCCAACTGGAAGAAGGTATTGAATATTACCAGAAGTTATTTTCTGAATCGGCCAGCCAGACCTCTAAACAGGTCAAGGACTGGATCAATGACCTATCGCATTCCGCCCGGTTATTACAGGGCATCGAGATATGAACTAAAACTCGGTAAAAACCCGGGACAGGCGGCCCCCAAAATATGCCGCCTGTCCCGGGTTTTAGGGTTAGCCTAAGGGCGTTTGGGTAAGATCAGAACCGGCAAAGTAAGATGATGAGTCACCGACTCGTTTTGTCCGCGCAGAAAAAACTTATTCATCTGCTCTCTGGGCTGCTGAACCACAGCCAACATTTCGGCATTTTTATTGGCTTTTAGCCAGTTCCAGTTCTTTTCACGGTCGAGGTCGGGGATACTACGGAAATAGACACCGCCGCTATTCAGTTGTTGATACAGGTCGCGGTTAAGTTGTGCTTCTTTTTGGCGCATCAGTTGATTTGAGGGGTCTGAATTGAGATGCGTAATCATCAGTTCGGCTGCGAAACATTCCATCAGATGGCCGAGTTCGGCAATAGAATTGATGTCTTCCTCATGTAACTGAGATGCAAAGGCAATCTTTTCCGGGTTACGCAAAGGCGCATTTTCAGGAACTACCAGCACGGGCACCCTCGCCCAGTCGACCATACGGTTACAGCTGTCACTGAGCATGTAGACCGCTAAATCATGTTCCTGACCTGCCGGGGTAACAATCAGGCAAATGTTCTCGTTTTCCATGATCGTGGTCATCACATCAACAATTTCGGTACTGGACCCCTCTGTCAGGATCTACGGCTGATAGGCGCCATCAAAGGTGCGGGCTGCGGTTTCACTAATCAGACGTTGGCCGAATTCTTCAAGCAAGGGCGCGTTTTCCGTTTCGTTAGCCAGCATGCCGGCAGCCACCAGTTTACGGGCTACCGGCACTTCGCTTACCTGGAACAATAATACATTGGCTTTCATTTTCCGGGCGATGTGTATAGCAAAACGTGCCGCATGTGGCGTGTTTTTTAAAAGATCGGTCAATACGGCAATAGTTCTCATATATATTAAGTTTTAGGCCCATTGGCTATCCGCGGGCGACATGATTGATTCCGTATAATGGAATAATTCGTTCTTAGTGTCGCGGATAATATTAAAAAGCGCGATCAGTTCATTTTGGAGCAGGTTATAGCGGTTCAAGAAACCGAGGTCCATTACCTGGCTGTTATCACCAATGAAGGGCTCCAAAAAGCTGAGGAAAACCGGGATCTTAAATTTCAGTTCACTAAGTCTGTTTTCCTGTTCTGTGATTTTGGTCGAAAACTCGGCCGCACGGGAAACAACAGGATCAGCTGGGGGATAACGCAGGATGATATTCCTGAAAAATTGGGTCTCTGTTTCCAAAAATGAGATATCCTGCAGCCAGTGTGTGGCCTGCATGTACATTTCCTGCAATTCAGTTTGTAATTCGTTGTCAGCAATCGTTGTCATAATTTCTATCTTTTTAAAGTGAGTTCATTGTTACCGGAAATATCAATAGCGGTAGGTCCGATAGCTTGTTCATATGCTTAGTATGGCTGTGGTTGAAATATTCTGCAAAGATGTTCCGGGAACGGTGTGCCATCGCCAACATATCGACCTGGCCATGTTCACAAAGCCAGGCCAGACCGACTTCGGTTTTTTCATTATGAATAAGCCGGTAATAAATGTTTGGATAATTGGCCCTGTTAGAAAGCTCTATCAGGTATTCCGTCAGTGTTTTATTCAGTTGCTCCTTTTCTTCGTGCTTATGACTCACATGAGCCAGCAAGATTTCAGCATTCAATAACTTAGCCAGCGGGATCAGAGAATAAATAATCTCCAGATCCTTCTCCGGATAATTAAAATCGGTTGCGAATGCAATCTTTTTGATCGCTTTAAAAGGCGTGCCCGGTTTGACGATCAGTATGGGACTGGTTGTCGCATCTATCAATTGTTCCGCATGGTTACCCAACAGGAATCGGCTCAGCAACCCACCCCCATGGGTGCCGATCACCACGAGCTCCGCCTGATTTTGTGCAGTAACCCGGGCGATGACATCGATAAACCGGCCCATCTCATTGATGCAGTGGATGGGTGGATGATAAGCGTCTGGGGCTAAGCTACTTTCCAGCTCGGTTTGGAAACGCTGCAATTCCTGTGTATAATCCTGCAAGAGGCCATCAAATTCTTCATCTGGCCAGGTGGTGAACCCCGGTTGCGGTACTTCTGCAGCAATGATCATCGCATTAACAAGTATAACTTTTGCTCTGGTCCGGCAAGCCAGCTCAAAGCCATACCGGGCGGCGTCATTTGCGCTTTTCGAGAAGTTCGTAGCCAGGAGAATTGTTTTCATCGCTTCGCTGATTAATTGAGTGTAAAATTCCAGAATTAGCGGGGACAAAAAAGTGAGTTCGGTCATCTTTGAATGTGATCCTCTGGCGCTAACCGCGACTGAAAAAGTTAGGAAACTGCCTGCAGGATGACCGCGAACATTTTTTCAGTTAATCAGGCACTGCACCTTTGCTTTATACTTTTTTACTCTTTTGCAGCTACTTAATATATAATGATGACCGTATATAAAGAATTTACATTTGATGCCGCCCATTTTTTACCCAATGTCCCTGAGGGTCATAAATGCCGCTCTCTACACGGCCATACCTATCAGGTCAAAATCTATGTGAAAGGTCCGCTCGACGACCGAGCAGGCTGGGTGATTGATTTTACGGATATCAAAGCCGTTTGCAAACCTGTGATCGACCGCCTGGATCATGCTTTGTTAAATGAGCTGCCCGGCCTGAAAAACCCAACGGCAGAAAATGTCGCCAATTGGATCTGGCTGCAGATCAAGGACCAAATGCCGGGCCTTCAGCGGATCGAGTTAAAAGAAACCCCCACTTCGGGGGTGATCTATGAAGGAGATTAATGATGAAAAAATAAACTTCTGGGCCTCAGGCTTAAAAGACTGTCCGCTCATCGAAATCGACAAATATACCTCATTATACCAGAGCAGCAGCGAAGAATAAATATTGTTCAGTTAACTCTGTTCAAAACGGCCGCTAAATTCGGTGAGTTTGATCCGATATACCACAAGTTCTACATCGGTTCCGATATCACTATCTTTTTCTGTGAACCCATGTGATGGGTGACCTTCTGGGCTAGTTACAAATGGCATAATGCGGTGGATGATCCCCTGCATGGCCTGTTGCTTTTCATCTAGGTCGGTGATTTCTTCAAATATGCCTTTGGCGATGACGGTCTGCCAACGGAATACGCTTTGGATATTTTCGACCTCAAAACAAACATTCGGATTTTCCCGCATCATTCTGATCTTTTTTCCAACTGAGGAATGGCCGTAGGCATAACCGTCTTTATAGACATAATTGATGGGAACAAGATAGATATCACCTTTGGTCTGGCAAGCGATCCTGCCGATTATCTGTTCTTTTAACAGTTGTTCGATTTGGGTTTCATTGAGTTTGCCTAACATGATCTTTGTGCTTAAAGTGTTTATTATACGCCGTTAATTGTTCGGCAGTTCGTAGTATCAAATTTAGGCTGAATGGCAGGTATTTTAGATGACCTCGGTGCTTAAATAAGGTGATTTAAATCATGTTTTGAAATAACCATCATCGGTCGCGATCGGATGCTTCAAAATATCTTCTTTCCAATGAAACAAAGCTCTAGTTCGTCGGGTATGTTCATTTGCGCTGGGCCGGGCAGCGTTTGAACATCGCACAAAGAAACAAGGGTTGAATATCAGGACTCAAGATATTGGTCATTAGAATTAATTCAACTGTTCTTATCATTGGTGCTATAATGATTTTTATAGTACTATTAGCCCGATGGATCTGTGTGTTGCTTCTCGTTTCGTTCAATTGCTGCACTTTAAAATCCGATTCGAGAAACACGCTGTTGCAATTCTAATATGGAGAGGTCTGCGTGATGGCCTTTCTGTTGCGTTAGCATTGTCATTAAGCGCGACATGCACCGCGACGAATTTGTTTTTGATTACCTATATGATCGCCGTTTTCTCTATTCCGGTGCAGGGGTTGACTATTGAAACATTCATTTTAGCCACACGAGAAATTGTCCTCAAAATAACGTTCGATTAATAAGCGAGGTAATTACATGAACTCATAAACCTTTACCTTTTTTCACATTTCTTTTTGTTTTTAACGACTTCGACTTATTTTTAATTTGAGGGCTGACAGCGTTGGATACTATCTGAATTTTAGAATTGACAATTGGCTCAATTAGCTCCAAAATCGCCATAATTTGTTCAAAAAACTCCCGCGCACGCTACGAGAAAACGCTGATTTCATACACGAAATCGGCGTTTTTTGCTTTATGGGTCGCGCAATGGGTAAAATTTGAATGATGCTGAATGACAGGGAATGAAGCTCAAATAAGATATAGGCCCTCATCAGAACCTTTCGTTAAATTCCTTCGACCGAACAACTGAACACTTAAAAAGGAGTTTTTATTACTCATTTGGCATCTAAAATAAACCAAGCTTACCCACCACCAAAAGGGTAAAATTTCTTTGCGCTTCCATCGGAGCGGAACTAAATAATCTTTCCGAAAAGAAATCAAGCGATTTAACTGGCGAAATCCCTTGAGAGCATAACGAAGTAGCCACGGCCTGGGTAAAGGCCTAACCGAGGTTAAATCAAAGCAGGCGCATATATCTTCGGAAACAATCAAATACTAAAAAAGCGATTCATTGTTATTTTTTGTTTGGCGGAGGATCAACAGGTAAAATTTAAGTGACGATGAGCCGTACAGGGCTAAATTCTAATGACATTTAACATAGATTTTATACGCTGGCTTTAACTTTGTCGAAATGACTTGCCATGCTACCGATGATGAACTACTAAGGATGACCCAAGCGAATGACGAAAAGGCATTTGCCATACTGGTTTATCGTTATGACCTTCGGCTTTTTAAGATCATTAATGCGCGTATCAGATCTGAGGATGACGCGAAGGATATTTTACAAGAGATCTTTATTTCATTTTGGAACAACCGCGCACAAGTCGCTACTTCTGTTTTCGGTTATCTCTCTCGCGCGGCGTTTTATGCGGTCATCGACTGGCAAACTGAAAACAAAAAACAACTTTCACGTATACAGTTGCTTTTAGAGCATGACGAACCTACAACTGCTCCGATTGATGAGTATGTTATGGCTAATGAAATGCATAAAGAATTGCTTGAAGAAATTGAAAAACTTTCGTCAACTACAGGCACTGTATTTCGCATGAGCAGGTTAGAACAAAAATCAATCGGCGAGATAGCAGAAGAGCTTCATTTATCAGAGCAAACCGTAAAGAATAACCTTTCTATCGCGCTGCAACATTTGCGCGGTAGGATCCTTCGTGGCAAACTGGTCGTGGTTTTCATCGGTTTGTTTTTACGACAATTATTATAGTCTCTTGGGATTGTCTGTCCCATTTCATTTTACAGTATCTTAATATAAGCTTGTTGATTATTTAACGGTACCTGATGGCCCTTTTTCAGACTATACTGATGAATGGATACAATATCAGAACAGGAAAAAGCGTTGGCGCTGCTAAAAAAATTCAGAGACGGCCAATGCAGTCCTGAAGAAATAGCCCGAATCAAAAATTGGTATAATTCTTTTGACAATTTACCACACAATCTGGATACTAAAAATGCACAGCTGGTAGCAGATGAAGCTGCCCGCAATGCGCTGATTCAATTATTTGGCAAAAATGATGCACAACAGAAAAAGTCCGGAAAACCAAGCATTGTTTATATGACTTTGCGTATTGCGGCATGCCTGATAATTGGATGTATTGCTGTTTACTTTGTAGCCGGCTATTTTAAAAAACCTCAGCCCGGTGTAATCACCTATACCTCATATAGTACCCGAAAAGGGGAGCGTAAAGAAATCCAGCTGCCCGACCGGTCGGTAGTTACACTTAACGCCGCTTCAACCCTCCAGGTAGCTTCAGATTTTGGTATCAAAAACCGCAATGTGTTGTTGCGCGGCGAGGCCTTTTTTCAGGTAAGTAAGGATAAAAGCCGTCCATTTATTATTACGACCGGGAAAATTCAAACCCGCGTTGTCGGAACCTCTTTTGATATCAACGCCTACCCCGATGGAAATTTAATAAGCGTAGCCGTGGCAACCGGAAAGGTTATGGTTGAAAAAGAAGATGCTTCAGGAGAAACGCTAATAGGCAAAAACTTAACGCATAATCATCTGCTCGTATACAATCTGAAAACAGATAGCTATTTCCATACATTAACCGACGTTGGAGCCTTGAGCGCTTGGAGAACAAATAAACTTGTATTTAACCGGGTTTCGATCGCTCAAATAGCCCGGGTGCTTGAAAGAAACTACAATGTGCCGGTTATGCTGGTGGGTAAGCCCCATAAACAGGGACTATATACGGTAACGTTTGACAATGCCCCGATAAATGAAATACTACCCCTTTTGGCAGATTTGTCCGGCGTTACCTACGAGTTAAAAAATCACCAACTATTTCTCAATATTCAAAATTGCAGGTGAAGTAAAACAATTAGCAGACTATAACCCAAAAATGAAGATGAAAAATATGTAAAGAAATCAATCAAAAAGAAAGTGCGGAAAATGCGCCAACATTCCCCGCACAGTAACTGCCGCTGTAGCAGCCGCAGTATTTAATAATTGCTCAAATCATTAAATATTAACAAAAATGCGAATAAATATTTATAAAAATATACCCATACCCCGTACCATTCATTCCCTTTTGAAATTTATGCGTATCCAATTTGCTCTCATCCTGTTATGCCCAACTCTGGTACTGGCTACCACCTTAAAAGGCCAGACCATGAATGATACCAGAATAAGCTTAAATGCACATAGCATTTCGTTAAAGGCGGCCTTCAACGTGATAGAACAGAAAACAGACTTTTATCTGGGTTACAGTTCCAGCGATATCGACGTAAATGAAAAAGTAAATATTAGTGCGGTAGATGAATCTGTATTTACTGTTCTTAAACGACTTCTTAAAAATTATAAGGGGGATATTATACAGGTTAATGAAAAAAATATCTTTCTGAAAGTAAAACGAAATGAGCCTGTAGAAAGAACAATCGTGCAGGTACAAGCTCCGCTAATTACCGTAGCCGGGCAAGTGACTGATGACGCGGGACAATCTTTACCCGGCGTAACTGTAGCTGAAAAAAATGGTAGCAATACAACGGTGACCGATAATAACGGGAAATACACAATCCAGGTGCCAGACAAAGCTGCATTAATTTATCGCTTTATCGGCTTTATTGAACAAGAGCAGATCATACATTCAGGCTCGGGAAAAGATGTAACCTTAAACATTTCACTAAAGCCAATGAATAAGGGCCTTAATGAAGTTGTTGTGGTTGGTTATGGTACTCAGAAGAAAGTAGACTTAACAGGTGCAGTGTCGCAAGTTGGCGGAGAGGTGCTGACAGACAGACCAATGCCTAACATTGCAAGAGGCCTGCAAGGCGAGATCCCAAACTTGAATATCGTTATATCTGATGGTAAGCCTATCCGGTCGCCATCGTTTAACGTGAGAGGAAATACTTCTATCGGCGGCGGCGGTTCTGCTTTAGTGTTGATCGATGGAGTGGCTGGTGATCCGGGCCTGGTAAACCCGAATGATATCGAAAGTATATCGGTATTGAAAGATGCTGCTTCAAGCGCAATTTATGGTGCAAGAGGTGCTTTTGGTGTGGTATTGATCACTACTAAAAAAGCAAAACAAGGCAAAACCCAGATCAACTTCACCGCCGATTATACCATCGATCAGAAAACAGTAACTCCCGCCATCATAAACAATAGCTATAATTGGGCCAAGGCATTCCTGGATTCTTATGAAGGCTGGTATGATTATTTGTCATACCCGGTTACCATCAATGGTGTGCTGCCATTCAGCCCATCTTATCTGGATTCATTAAAGGCAAGGAATACAAATCCCAACCTTCCTAAGGTAACAGTGGATCCGTCTACCGGAAAATACAACTATTATGGCAATACCGATTGGTACAAAGAGTTGTACAGAACATCGATGCCTGCTTCAGAATATGCTTTAAACGTTTCGGGGGGCAATGATAAAGCAGACTTCTTAGTATCAGGCCGTTACTACAATCAAAAGGGCATATTCACCTATAATCCGGATATTTTTAACCGTTACAACCTGAGGGCAAAAGGCGATATCCATATCAACCCCTGGTTAACGTTGACGGATAATATCGATTTCAATACGTATGATTATGCTTTCCCGCTTACCAACGGTAATGCGCCGGTTACCAGATACCTGGACATCACAGCAGCTCCAATGGGAGTAATGTATAACCCTGACGGAACGTTAACGCCGATGTCATATTATTCAGTGGGCGACCTTGCAACCGGAAATGATAAATCATACACCACGCAATTATATTTCAGAAATACCGCGTCATTAAATGCGGATATTATTAAAAATCATCTGAATTTGAAGGCCGACTTCACTTATGCTTATACTAACTATAAT
>Ga0157370_10009854_pt1 | contig 10126 bp, 10 predicted proteins | sample C35metaG_FD_113463 | JGI IMG/M metagenome (GOLD analysis project Ga0157370, IMG submission 113463) | Corn rhizosphere microbial communities from Kellogg Biological Station, Michigan, USA - C3-5 metaG | ecosystem: Host-associated > Plants > Roots > Rhizosphere > Soil | place: USA: Michigan... | reverse complement strand
TGGCCACCGTCACGCCGCCAGCGCGGCAGCGCCAGCAGCGGCAACACGGCCAGCGCCAGCAACCACCACGGGCGCAGAAAATGAAACTGGTGCAGCAGCTGGGTCATGCGCGCTGCTCCGACGGGTTTCGCCACCGGCGCGGCATGACTGCAAGCAGCAGCAGGACGATCGAGCCAAGCAACGGCCAACGGAACAATTCGTGCCGCGGACGCAGGCTCGGCCCGTGTTGCGGCATCGGCTCCAGCGCATCGATCGTGCGATAGGCGTCGGCCAGTTCGCTACTGTCGGTGGCGCGGAAGAATCGGCCGCCGGTCTCCTTGGCGATCGCGGTGAGCATGTCCGCATCGAGGTCCGCCGAAGGATTCACCAGCTGCATGCCGAAGAAGCCGGGAATCTGCATTCGCGTGGCGCCGATGCCGATCGTGTAAATGCGCACGCCGGCCGCCTTGGCTGCCCGCGCCGCTTCGCGTGGCGCGATGTTGCCGGCGTTGTTCACCCCGTCGGTGAGCAGCACCAGCACGCGCGCCTGCTCGGGCAGCGCCGACAACCGCTTTACGGCCACCGCGATCGCGTCGCCGATCGCGGTCTGACTGCCGGCCAGCCCCACCGCGGCACCCTGCAATTGCGCACGTACCGCCGACAGGTCGTAGGTCAGCGGGGTGACCAGGAAGGCCTGGCTGCCGAACAGGATCAGCCCCATTTCGTCGCCGCTGCGCCGGCTGATGAAATCACCGGCGATCGCCTCCACCGCGCCGAAGCGACTGACCGACTGGCCGGCCAGCTGCATGTCCGGCGTGCGCATGCTGCCGGACAGGTCCACCGCCAGCATCAAGGCACGGCCGCTGCGCTGCTGCGCCTGCGGCGGTCCCAGCCACTGCGGTCGCGCCGCCGCGGCAAGCAGGCACAGCCAGGCCAGCGCCAGCAGCCACGGCGTTGCACCGCGCGTGCGCTTGTCCGCCACGGTGCTCAGCTGTACGCCGGGTTGCGGCAGGTGCAGGGCCTGCCCCGGCGCCGCCGGGTACCACCATCGTCGCAGCAGCCACGGCCACGGCAACAGCAGGACGATCCAGGGCCACGCGAACTCAGGCATCGGCGGCCTCCCGCCCCGGCGCGATCTTCTCCCAGTTGGACGGCTTTACGGCCAGACGTAGCCACTGTCCGACAGCAGCGACGATGGCTTCCCGGTCGCCTTCGCCCGGGGGCTGGTAGATCAGCCGATCGAGCGCAACCAGTTGATCCACGGTTGCGGCGTCGACCGGTACCCGTGCCAGCGTCTCTCGCCACGCTCCACCTCGCTGCCGGATGGCATTGGCATCGTGTTGACGTGCCACCCGTCGCAACAGTTGATGTAGGTCCTGCAGCAGGGCAGCGGCGCTGACTTCGTCACGGTGCCGGCACACCAGTTGCTCCAGTTCGCCCAGGACCTGCTTGCGCCGGCGCTGCGCGCGCCGATGGCGATGCCAGGCCCAGGCCGCCATCACGACCAGCAGCAACACGATGGCGGCGAGCAGCCACCAGCCTGGCGCCGGTGGCCACCACGATGGCGCGGCGGGAAGATGGATGTCGCGCAGGCTGGGCGCGGAGACGCCATCCATGGCCGCGTGTGATCCGGCCCCGGCATTCATCGCGGAACCCCCGGGCGGCCGATCAGGCCGGACACGGCGTCGAACGGATCCGCCGTGGTGTCGATACTGGCAGTGCGCAGGCCCAGCGAGCTGGCCAGGCCGGCCAGCCGCGTGGCGCCGGCACCCAGTGCGCGTCGGAAGTCGCCGCGCTGGCGCGCCGACTGCAGCAGCACCTCGCGACGCTCGCCGGCATGCTCGAGCGGATAGCGCCCCGGCGGCACAGGCGACAGTTCCAGTGGATCGGCCACCACCAGCACGCTGACCGCGGCGCGCCGGGTCAGATCCAGCAGCCGCTGGCGCGCCGCGGGATCGCAGCTGAAACCGTCGCTGACCAGCAGCACCCGACTGGCGCCATGCGACACGTGTGCGGCACGCGTCAAGGCATCGGACAGTGCCTGCGCCCGTTCCGAACGCGGCCCGGCATCCCATTGCGCCAGCGCACCGCACACGGCAAGCGCGCCGCGCGGGCCCGCCCGGGGCCGCAGCAGACGATCGACGCCGCCGAACGCGAGCACGCCGACCCGTTCACCGGCGCGCGTGGCGTACCACGCCGCCAGTGCCGCCGCGCGTGCCGCCTGCACCGACTTGAAGCGCTGCCGCGTGCCGAAAACCATGCTGGTGTGGGTGTCGAGCAGGATCAGCAGGCAGCCTTCGCGATCTTCCTGGAACAATTTGGTGTGCAGCCGGCCGCTGCGCGCGGTGAGCCGCCAGTCCAGCCGGCGCACGTCATCGCCTGCCTGATAGACCCGCGATTCGGCGTAGTCCATGCCACGGCCGTATAGACGGCTGGACTGCTGGCCATGCCGGGCTGCGCGGGTCGACAACGGCGCCATGTTCACATGGCCGACGCGGCTGCGCAGCGCGATCAGTTCGGCCAGCGAGACCGCGCTGCGACCATCGCCCTCGGCAGGGGTTGGCGGCACCGCACTCACGGCAGCGGCACGAGATCCAGCAGGCGTGCGATCACCTGATCCGGTCGCACGCCCTCGGCCTGCGCCTCGTAGCTGAGCAGCACGCGGTGCCGCAGCACTTCGTGGGCAATCGCATGCACGTCCTCGGGCAACACGTAGGCGCGACCGGCAAGCCACGCCTGCGCGCGTGCGCAACGGTCCAGCGCGATGGTGGCGCGCGGACTGCCGCCCCAGGCGATCCAGCGCTTGAGCTCCGCACCGTAGCGGCCGGCATCGCGCGTGGCGAGCACCAGCTGCGCCAGGTATTCCTCCAGCGCCGGCGCCATGTGCACGGCCATCGCGGCATCGCGCGCGGCAAACACGTCAGGCTGGCTGAGCAGCGCCTGCGGTGGTGGCGCGGGATGGGCGCGCCGGCTGGCCTGTTCGCGCGCCAGCTTGAGGATCGCCAGCTCGGAGGCGGCGTCGGGATAGCCGATCGTCACGTGCATCAGGAAACGATCGAGCTGGGCCTCCGGCAGGCTGAAAGTGCCCTCCTGCTCGATCGGATTCTGGGTCGCCATCACCATGAAAAGATCCGGCAGCTGCCAGGTGCTGCGGCCCACCGTGATCTGCTGCTCGGCCATCGCCTCCAGCAGCGCGGACTGCACCTTGGCCGGCGCGCGATTGATCTCGTCGGCCAGGATGATGTTGTGGAACAGCGGCCCGCGCTCGAACTCGAAGCTCCCCGATTGCGGGCGGAACACGTCGGTGCCGGTGAGGTCGGCGGGCAGCAGGTCCGGCGTGAACTGGACGCGATGGAAATCCGCCTCGATCCGTGCCGCCAGCGCTTTCACCGCCGTGGTCTTGGCCAGGCCGGGCGCGCCTTCGACCAGCAGATGACCATCGGCCAGCAGGGCGACCAGCAGACAGTCGATCAAGCGGGGCTGGCCGATGATGCAAAGCCTCAACTCGTCGCGCAGGCGTGCGAAGGACTGTTGCAGCTGGCTGAGGGGCGGGGTTTCGGGCATGTCCATGAGTGGCTTCCGGTTCGGCTTGGCACCTGCGCATCAGCCCGATGAGGGGTGCGTCGGCGTCCCTCTGACCATCAACTGCGTCGGAAGTTTAATCTTGCTCGTCGCACCGAAGGGAACGCACGAAAAAGGGCGGCCTGAGCCGCCCTTTTCCGGTGCCGTGGAGCAACTTACCTGCAAGGTGTCGCTGAGGATCCGCGGAGTCACGAAGATCAGAACTCAGCCCTGGTGGTGCTGTGCTTGGTACCGCTGAACAGCGACGATGCCTCTGTTCAACTTTTTACAATTGTGTACACCAAATAGGGTCCACAAACATTGGTATTGACAGCTGAACCAGTGACTATCCATCCTGGGGGAAGGTTGGTATTTGCACAGACTTGGAGCATATTTTGATAGCTCTGGATTTTGGAAATTACTTCACCCCGATACGGTCCGCAAGAACTCGAAGACCCCACCGAACTAATTACCCAACCAGGTAGCTGGGGAGAACTCTCACAAACTGCAATCTGGGAGTCATAGGTCTGCACCTTCCGAATGGTTTCATTTCTATATGGCGCACATGTGCCGATTGCAACAGCAGTTATAACCCAATTCGGGGGTACCGTAGTGCTTTCACATGCAATTGCTTGAGTCTCATACGACTGGAGCAGCCTAGCCGACATTGTGATGTATGGGCCACAACTGCTTCCACCCGCTGTGTAGTCATAAATCCATCCAATTGGTAGCGGGAAGCCATCACAAACGTTCCACGTGGTCATCGACGGAGTAATACGCACCAAACCCATCTGCCGGTAGGGTGAGCAAGTGGTATATGCCGAAGTGTTTACTGACTCGACCAACCAAATGTCGGGAACCGGTGAAAATTCACACGCCGTGACTTTTGACGCGGAACTCGGGGGCGAATACATACCCCATTCTAGGTTCGCGCCGCATTTGGATGGATTCTGCCGAACCTCTGAGACGATCCATCCTGCGGGAACGGGAGTGCCGCTGCATACATAGGTTAACGACGTGAAGGTGCCGCCCAACGGACTATTTGCAGGAGACGCAACTGCCAGCCCTCCTACCAGCAACATCCCCAAGGAAATGAGTGAGATCAGCACCCTGTAAATCGACTTTCCGTTCATAGATATGGAACCTCCTGTTCAGTTCATTAACGATCAATCGCCTTACTGCAAGGTGTCGCTGAGGATCCGCGGGGTCACGAAGATCAGCAACTCGGCCTTGGTGGTGCTGCGCTTGGTATCGCGGAACAGCGCGCCAATGCCGGGGATATCGCCCAGCCCGGGCACCTTGGACACCGTGTTGTTCTTGTTGACCTCGTAGATGCCACCGAGCACCACGGTCTGCCCGTTGTCCACCAGGGCCGAGGTATTCACCTCGCGCGTGTCGATCTGCGGCACCTGGCCGTTCGGGGTGTTGACGAACGCGGCCAGCGCATCCTTCTTGACGTTGATCGCGAGGTAGACCCGGTTGTCGGCGGTGATCGTCGGCGTCACCTTCAGCTCCAGCACCGCATCCTTGAACTGCACCGAGGCGGTCGGCGCGCCACCGGTGCCGGCGCCCTGGTTCTGGTAGGTCACGTAGCCGATTTCCTGGCCCTGGCGGATCACCGCTTCCTGCTGGTTGGCGGTGATCACGCGCGGGCTGGAGATCACCTCGCCACGACCCTCGGTCTGCGCCGCGGAGAGCTCGAGATCGAGCGCGTAGTTGGCACCCAGGATGGCGAAGCCCAGCGTGCTGCCACCCTGTGCCGGCAGGTTCACGTTGAAGCCGCCCGGCAGGGTCACCGCGCCCGGATGCGGCGGGGCGCCGTTGCTGCCGTTGGCCACCCAGTCGCTGTAGGCGTTGTTGTAGTTGACGATGTTGTTGTGCGTGTCAACGCCATAGGTCAACGCGCCATCGCCCGTCGGCGCGGTGGTGATGATGTTGTTCTTGTTGACCTGGGCACCCGACACGCCCCACTTCACACCCAGCTCGCGGGTGAAGTCGTCGGTGGCCACCACGATGCGCGACTCGATCAGCACCTGCTGCACCGGCTTGTCGAGCACGGCGATCAGCTCACGCAACTGCTTGATCTTCTCCGGGGTGTCGTTGAGCAGCAGGGTGTTGGTGCGCTGGTCGAACGAGACGCTGCCGCGCGGCGAGAGGAAGCCACGCTGGGTGTTGGCGCCGCCACCGCCACCGCCGCCCTGCATGCTGCCGGTGGTCAGCAGCTTGGCGATGTCCGAGGCCTTGCCGTAGCTGATCGGCACGTAGTCGGTGACCAGCTCGGCGGTGTCCTGCGCCTTCAGCTTGGCATCGGCGAGATCCTGCTCGTACTTGGCCAACTCGGCCTGCGGCGCCACCCAGATCACGTTGCCGTTGCGGCGCTTGTCCAGGCTCTTGGCGCGCAGGATCACGTCCAGCGCCTGATCCCAGGGCACGTTGACCAGGCGCAGGGTGACACTGCCGCCGACGCTGTCGGAGGCCACCAGGTTGAGCCCGGAGATGTCCGCGATCAACTGCAGCGCCGAGCGCACCGGGATGTCCTGGAAGTTGAAGGTGACGCGCTTGCCGTTGTAACTCGGCTCCTTGTCCAGTTGGGCCAGTTTGTCGGTCTTGGCGTCGGCCTTCTTCGGCGCCACTTCGACCACGTACTGATCAGGCGTCTGGTAGGCGGAGGCGTCGACGTTGCCCTTGGTGTCGATCTCGATGCGCGCACCGCCACCGCTGCCGGCGCGGGTGACGATGGACTGTACCGGGGTGGCGAAGTCCAGCGTATCCAGGCGCTGCGCCAGGTTGGCCGGCAGGTTCGCATGGTCGATGGTGACCAGCACCTTGTCGCCCTGATGGGTCATTTCGGCATTCGCGCCGCTGCCGCTGAAGCTGACCAGCACGCGGCCTTCACCGTTCGGACCGCGGCGGAAATCGATGTTGGAAATGGCGGGACCTTCCGAGGACGAGGGCAGCGTCTTGGTCGGATCGATGGTGGCTGCGGTGGTGACCGACTGGTTCGCGCTGCCGTTGTTGACGGTCAGCACCAGGCTGTGGCCGTCGACGCGGGTGCGACAGCTGGACGCGCGCATCAGTTCGACCACGACCCGGGTGCGCCCCCCGGCCGAAACCGCCGATACGCCCGAGGTCGAGCCCTTGCCGATGTCCAGGTGGCGCGCGGCGGCGTTGTCGGTATCGGGCAGGTCGACCGCAATGCGCGGCGGGTTTTCGGTCGTGAAGATCTTCGGCTCCGGCACCGGACCGTCGCCAAAGTCCATGTGCAGCTCGACGCCGCCGCCAGGCAGGGCGTCGTAGCTGATGTTCTTCAGCGTGGTCGCAGCCGCCATCGCGGCGCTGGCCCAGGTGGCACCGATGATCAGCAGACCCATCAGGATGTAACGGCTCGCATGGCGCATGACTCGGCCCCGCACGGATTGGATTTGGTTGCTCATTGCATCTGCCCCTGTATTCCTATTGCTCGCCGAGCGCGATACTGGCGGGACGTTCCATCCAGCCACCATTGCCGTTGGATACGAGTTCGACCAGATCGACGTGGTCTTCGCTGATGGCGGTGATATGTCCGTAGTTCTGGCCCATGTATTCCCCCACATGGACGCGATGGATGACGCCAGCCGGATCCTTGATCAGGACCTCCATCTTCGGGCCCACGCCGACCGAACCGACCATCTTGAGGCTGTCCAGCGCGAACATCTCCAGCGGCTCCCTGGCCCGGTTGGCGTCCGGTCGCGGACCGCTGTTGGCGCTGCTGTTCTGCAGTTCGGTCGTACTCGGGCTGAACGGGTCACGCCTGTCCTGATCGTCGTACTTGAACGTCTCGAAGGTCTTGATCACGGGCAGCGGAGGAATCGGCGCGCCTTTCTTGGCCTTCTCCTGGGCTACCCAGGCGCGCAGGTCCGACATGCCGCGGGTGCATCCTGCGAGCACCAGCGCCGCTGCCAGCATCAACGTCAGGCGCGCCAGCTGGGCGGATTTGCGGGAAATCGACGTGTTCATCATTTCTTCGCCCCCGCCTTGTTCTTGCTCGCGGCGGCGCTTTCCTCGTCATCCAGATAGCGGTAGGTCTTGACCGTGCCCTGCAGCACCAGCTGGCCACCGCCTGCCGCACCCGCCTTGGCTGGCGCTTTCGGCGTCAGCGAGACATCGTGGAGGGTGAGGATCACCACCCGTGGCAGCGAGGCCACGCCACTAATGAAAGTGCCGAACTGGTGGTAAGTGCCGACGAAGCGCAGCGAAATCGGCTTTTCCGCGTAGAAATCCTTCGGCGTCTCCGGACCGGGCTGAAACAGTTCGGTGTCGAGGCCGGCCGCCTGGGCGGTCTGCGAAATGTCGGTCAGCAATTCCGGCATCTCGGTCTTGCTGGGCAACTGGCGCAGCAACTGGCGCAGCATGTCCTGCATCTCGTCGAGCTGCTGCTGCAGCGCTTCGAGGTTGACCGACTTGGCCTGCTTGGTGGCGAACTCCTGCTTGAGCCCGTTCTCCTTGCCGGCCAGCGTATTCAGGTTGTCCTGCTGGTCGCTGACGAAGAAATACCAGCCTACCAGCAGCACGACGGCACACAGCAGCGCGGTGAAGAAGATCTTGACCGACTGCGGCCAGCCACCGACGTTGTTTCGATCGAGGTTCTGGATATCACTCAGGAAACTCATGATCCGGCACCTCCCTTGGCAGCGGCGGCACTCGTCGGCGTGGCTTCCGGCGACGGCTTGGCGACGGTCGTGGGGACTGCCGCCGGTGGCGTCGTCATGGCCTTGGCGGCCGTGCCGGGCGTCGCGGGCAGCGCCGGCTTGGCACTTGAAGCGGAATCGGCCGGCTCCACCGCGCTCTTGCCGGCATCGGTCTCGTCGGTCTTGGGACGGCTCAGCGACACGTTCAGGCCGAACGTATAGGGCATGCGGGTGGCGTCATGGGTGTTTTCGGTCTTGCGCAGGTCCGCATGGCCCATCCACGGCGAAGTCTCGATGTTGCGCATGTACTCCGCGACACTGGCATTGGACTGCGCCACGCCGTCGAGCGACATCGACTGGCCGCTTTGCTTGAGGGCGGTCAGGCGCGCACTGGAGGGTATGGTCTTCACCAGTTCGTCGAACAGATGCACCATCTGCGAGCGGTCGGCCTGCAGCTGTTCGATGATCTGCTTGCGCGCCAGCAGGTGCGCGCGCACCGTTTCCAGATCCTTGATCTTGGCGATGCGCACGTCCAGTTGCTTGATTTCGGTCTGCAGGTAGGTGTTGCGCTCGTTCTGGTTGTCGATGCGCTGGTTCATCCAGAAGATCCACAGCAACAACACGAGCACCGCGACCACGAAGGCCGCGCCCAGCTGCATGTAGAACTCGCGTTCGCGCTGCTTGCGCCGTTCCGCGCGCCACGGAAGTAGATTGACATGTGCCATCAGTCGAAGCTCCTCAAGGCGAGGCCGACCGCAATCATCAGCGCCGGCGCGTCCTGCGCCAGCGCCTGGGCCTGCACTCGGGGCGACAGCGACATGCGGGCCAGCGGGTTGGCGACCACGCAAGGCACCCCGAGCTGGTCTTCCAGCATCGGGCCCAGTCCTTCAATCGAGGCGCACCCCCCGGCCAGCACCACCTGATCGACCTTGCTGTACTCGCTGCCGGCAAAGAAAAACTGCAGCAGTCGGCTGATCTGCTGGATCAGTGATTCCTTGAACGGCTCCAGCGCCTCGGTCTCGTAGGACTCGGGCAGGCCACCCTTGCGCTTGGCGCGACCGGCCTCCTCGTAGGAGAGCCCGAAGCGACGCATGATCTCGTCGGTCAACTGCTTGCCGCCGAACACCTGCTCGCGCGAATAGATGGTGCGCTGGTTGCGCAGCACGGAAAGCGTGGTCATGGTGGCGCCGATGTCGACCACGGCCACCAGGGCGTCACGGCCGACATTGAGCTGGTCGGCCACCATCGCAAACGCGTTCTCCATCGCGAAGGCCTCGACGTCGATCACCGCGGCGGTGAGTCCGCCCAGGTCGAGCGCCGCCACGCGCATGTCCACGTTCTCGGTACGCGAGGCCGCCAGCAGCACGTTGTTCATGTCCGGGTTGTCGCGTACCGGGCCGATCACCTCGTAGTCGAGGCTGACCTCGTCGATCGGATACGGGATGTACTGGTTCGCCTCGACCTGGATCTGGCCTTCAAGGTCATCGTCGGACAGCTCGCTGGTCATCGGGATGATGCGGGTGATCACCGCCGATCCGGCGACCGCTGCCGCGGCATGCTTGAGCTTGGAGCCCGATCGCGCCAGCGCCCGGCGGATCGCATCGCCCACCGCCTCGACCTCGACGATGTTCTTCTCGACCACCGCATTGGGCGGCAGGGGCTCGACCGCGTAGTGCTCCACGCGATAGCGCCCGCCCGCCTGACTCAGCTGCAGCAGCTTGACGGCGGTCGAACTGATGTCGACGCCAATCAGCGCCGGCTTCTTCGGTGTAAAGAGCCCCACGGTGTTTCCCCCTTGCCGCTGACGCCCTGGCCAGATTTCTGGCGGGATGCGCAGTGGCATTAAATAGAAAAATTAACGTAAAGGCAACGGCCTACGGAAACTTTCTCAAGTAATTGGCGTGATGTCCACCACATTT
>Ga0157370_10009852_pt1 | contig 10127 bp, 10 predicted proteins | sample C35metaG_FD_113463 | JGI IMG/M metagenome (GOLD analysis project Ga0157370, IMG submission 113463) | Corn rhizosphere microbial communities from Kellogg Biological Station, Michigan, USA - C3-5 metaG | ecosystem: Host-associated > Plants > Roots > Rhizosphere > Soil | place: USA: Michigan... | reverse complement strand
ATTCCTCCAGCAACACCGGATAGCGTGCTTCGAGAATCTCCGGATCGGTGAGGCGCGAATTGGTCATATGCGTGTGCACCGCCGACACGCCGTCGAAATCGCGTCCCGCGCCCGCGCCGCCACAGATGGTTTCGTAATATTGATGTCGCGCATTGCCGAAGGTGAGATTGTTCATCGTGCCCTGGCTCGCGGCGAGCACGCCGAGGCAGCCGAACAGCGCATCCACCACCGCCTGGCTCGTCTCCACATTGCCCGCGGCCACGGCGGCGGGCGGATTGGGATTGAGCAAACTGCCGCGCGGCACCACGATCTCGATGGGCTTCAAGCAACCGGCATTCATCGGAATGTCGCCTTCGACAAGGCAACGGAACACATACAGCACCGCCGCCTTGGTCACCGATCCCGGCGCGTTGAAATTGTTGTGCTGCTGCGCCGAGGTACCGGTGAAATCCACGCGCGCCGAACGCGCCGCGCGATCCACGCCGATCTTCACCTTGATCGTCATGCCGCCATCCATCGGCATGGAAAATTCGCCGTCTTTCAGCGCGCCGATCACCTTGCGCACGCTTTCCTCGGCATTGTCCTGGACATGGCGCATATAAGCGGTGACGACGTCCGCGCCGTAATTGGCGCAAGCGCGCCGCAACTCCGAAATGCCGCGCGCGCAACTTGCCGCCTGCGCTTTCAGGTCCGCGATGTTCTGCGGCGGATTGCGCGCGGGATAGGCGCCGCTTTCCAGCACGCGCATCACCGCCGCATCGTCGAAATGCCCGGCCTGCACCATCTGGATGCCATCGAACAACACGCCTTCTTCGGAAATGTCGCGCGAGAAGGGCGGCATGGAGCCGGGCGTCGTGCCGCCAATGTCGGCATGATGGCCGCGGCTCGCCACATAGAACCGCGCCTTGCCGTCCACGAACACGGGCGCAACGACAGTAATATCCGGCAGATGGGTGCCGCCGTCATAGGGCGCGTTGGTGACGAACATGTCGCCGTCGCGCATGGCGGGATGCTTCTTCATGATCGCGGTGACGCAATCGCCCATCGATCCCAGATGCACGGGCATATGCGGCGCATTCGCCACCAACCCGCCATCGGCATCGAAGATCGCGCAGGAGAAATCCAGCCGCTCCTTGATGTTCACGGAAGAAGCAGTGTTCTGCAGCGTCGCGCCCATCTCCTCGGCGATGGCCATGAAGAGATTGGCGAACACTTCCAGCGAAACCGGATCGGCCTCCGTGGTGGCGTTGATCGCGGCTTTCGCGGCGGCGGCGCGCGTGAGCACCAGCGAATGATCCTCGCGGATCTCCGCACGCCAGCCCGGTTCGACCACGATGGTTTGGTGCGGTTCGATCAGAAGCGCCGGGCCGCTAACGACAGCACCGGCAGTGAGATCGCGCACTTTATAGAGAGACGCATCGTGCCAGGTGCCGAGCGAGAAGAACTTTGCTTCTTTCTTTCCTCCCCCGTTTACGGGGGAGGGGGACCGCGAAGCGGTGGAGGGGGCCCCCTCCGCCTTCACTGCGCTCGGCGCGCTGACTCTGTCGCTAGCGCCCCCCGTAAACGGGGGAGGAGAATCTGTGGCTTCAACCTCAACCGATTCCGCAATCAGTCCTTTGCCTTCGAACCCGAAACCAAACAGCCGTGCATGCTGTTCGGCGAAAGTGAACGCCATCTCGTCAAGAGACGTCAGCGCGATCGGCAATGTCGTATCGCTGCCTTCGTAACGGATATGCGCGCGCTTGATCGCATGCGTGGCAACAGCGCCCTGTGCCTTGATTTCCGCTTCCGCCGCGCGCGCCAGCTCATCGGCGGTTTGCGCGAGCGACGCCATCCGCGCGGCGTCCAGTTTTTGTCCCACGGCCCGTTGCCTGAGCGCGCGCAGTCTGGCGAGTTTCATGCCGTACGCCGACAGCACGCCGGAGAAGGGATGGATAAAGATGCGCGTCATGCCCAGCGCGTCGGCCACCAGACAGGCATGCTGCCCGCCCGCGCCGCCGAAACAGTTGAGCGCGTAGTCACGCGCGTCATAACCCTTCGCCACCGAGATGCGCCGGATGGCATTGGCCATGTTCTCCACCGCGATGCGGATGAAGCCATCGGCCACATCTTCCGCCGATTGCCCGGTCTGTTTCGCTAGCGCCGCGAATTTCGCGCGCACCGCCTCTTCGTCCAGCGGTTGATCGACTTTAGGCCCGAAGATGTGCGGGAAGAATTCGCCGCTGAGTTTCCCCACCATCACATTCGCATCGGTGACGGTGAGCGGCCCGCCGCGCCGGTAACAGGCGGGGCCGGGATCGGCGCCCGCGCTGTCCGGCCCCACGCGGAAGCGTGCGCCGTCATAATGAAGTATGGAGCCGCCGCCCGCTGCGACGGTGTGGATCGCCATCATCGGCGCGCGCAACCGCACGCCCGCGACTTCGGTTTCGTAGATGCGTTCGAACTGGCCGTCGAAGCGCGACACATCGGTCGATGTGCCGCCCATGTCGAAGCCGATGGCATGGGCGAAGCCCGCATCTTTCGCCGTCTCCGCCATGCCGACCACGCCGCCCGCCGGGCCGGAGACGATGGCGTCCTTGCCGCGGAAGAAATCCGGCGCGGCCAATCCGCCATTCGAGGTCATGAAGAACAGCCGCGTATCGCCCAGCGCTCGCGAAATGCGCGAGGCATAGCGCGACAGAACCGGCGACAGATAGGCGTCCGCCACCGTGGTATCGCCGCGCGACACGAATTTCATCAAGGGCACGGTGTCGTGGCTGGTGGAGACCTGCGCGAAACCCACCGTGTGCGCGATTTCCGCCGCGCGCTTTTCATGCGCGGGAAAGCGATAGCCATGCATGAACACGATGGCGCAGGCTTCGACGCCGCTTTTGCGCGCGGCTTCCAGATCGCGGCACAGCGTCGCTTCATCGAGCACCGTCAGCACGTCGCCCTCGGCGGTCACGCGCTCATCGGCCTCGATCACGCTTTCATACAGCATGTCCGGCAGCTCGATCTTCAGCGCGAACAGCTTGGGCCGGTGCTGATAGCCGATGCGCAACTGGTCGCGCAGGCCCTTCGTCGTCACCAGCACGGTGCGCTCGCCTTCGCGGGTCAGCAGCGCATTGGTGGCGACTGTCGTACCCATACGCACTTCGCCGATCCGCGCTGCGGGGATCGGGGCATTGGTGGGAACGCCGACGCAGCGGCGGATGCCTTCCAGCGCCGCGTCGTCATAGGTGGGATTTTCGGAAAGAAGTTTCAGACTGGACAGTGTTCCGTCCGGCGCCTGCGCCACCACATCGGTGAACGTGCCGCCGCGATCGACATAGAAATTCCAGCGTCCGCTCATAAAAAGAATTTCACGCAGGTCCGCAGCGCCAGCGTGCGGACCAGAGCCGCAGAGAAGGTACCGCTAAATTCCTGCCCGGCTTCATGTGGTTTTTCTCTGCGGCTCTGCGTCTCTGCGTGAGACATTCTTCTTCCTTGGTGGTGATCTTTCGGTCGCATTTCCGCCCACATTGTCCTAATGCTTCGCCCCATGTCCATCTGGGGAAAATTGGGTGGTGCGGCGGCAGGCTTCCTGGCCGGCGGACCGATTGGCGCGCTGGCGGGCGCGTTCGCGGGCCATGTGCTGTTCGATCGCGGCGGCTTCATGGTCGAGCGTCCCGAAGAGCCCGGCGTCGCCTTCACCATCGCCATCATCGCACTCGGCGCCAAGATCGCAACCGCCGACGGCGTCGTTACGCGCGACGAAGAAGAAGCATTTAGTCGCGTCTTCCGGGTGCCGCCGTCGGAGCAGGCCAACGTCAAGCGCATCTTCGATCTGGCCCGCCGCGACACCGCCGGCTACGACGCCTATGCCACGCAGATCGCCCGCATGTTCCGCACCAGCCCCGGCGTGCTGGAAGACATCATGGACGGGCTGTTCGAGATCGCGAAGGCCGATGGTGTCTTCCATCCCGGCGAAGCGCGGCTGATGGAGCATATCGCGGAGATCTTCGGCTTTTCGCCCAACGTCTATCGCCGCATTCGCGCCACGCATTTCGTGGATTCCGCCGATCCCTATGTGATCCTCGGCATCAGCTATGAAGCGGGCGAGGAGGAGATCAAGCAAACCTATCGCCTCTTGGTGAAAGAGAACCACCCGGACAGCCTCATCGGCCGCGGCGTGCCGCCCGAATTCGTCAAGCTTGCCACCGACAAGCTGGCGGCCATCAACTCGGCTTACGAGACGGTCCGCAGGGAACGCGATATAAGATAAGCGCGATCCGGGGATGCGCATGAGCGAACTCAATCTCGAACCGTGGCATGATTTCTACATAATGATGGGCGGCGCGGCCGGCGCGCTGGTGGGCGCAACCTTCGTGGTGGCGACGCTTGCGGGCAACATCGAGAAGCGCACGATCGGCATTCGCGGCTTCATTACGCCGGCCACCGTGCATCTGGGCAGCGTGGTCGTTGCCGCCGCGATCCTGATGGTGCCGACGCTGGATACGCTGTTTCTTGCGATTCTGCTCGGGACCGGCGGATTGGCCGGTGTGATCTACGGCATCATTGTCTATTTGCGCATCACCACGCTCAAGATCGATCTCATCGACCGCTGCTGGTACGGCATCTTTCCCGTCCTGATGTATGGGCTTCTCGGCGTCTCCGCCGCGCTGATGTTCGTGAAAGATATAAGCGCCGGCCTGGAGTTGATCGCGGCGGCGCTGGTGACGCTGCTGATCATCGGCATGCGCAATGCGTGGGACATGGCGACGTTCATGATCCTGGGCGGTCCGGGCGCACCCGGCAACGATCTCACCAACCCATGAGCGATCCGAAAAATGATCGGGAGCAGGAAGACGCCGCGCGCCGCAACATGCTCGTCATGATCGGCGCGGGCCTCCTCATCGTGATCGTCGGCGGCTGGCTGGTGTTCGCGATCCGGGGCTATCTCGATCACGAACGCTGCCGCGCCGAAGGCCACCGCTATTGCGACGGGCCGCCCATCAAAGTCCCGCGCTAGGTTGGCCCGACGATAACCTAGTTATTTCAAAGGCTTGTTCGAAAATCATCAAAATATGATGATCTCTCTTGACGTCCAGCGACCGAGTCATCAAATATTGATGGCAAGATGATGGGCTCAAGGGAGGGCCGCAAATGAGCAAATTCGGTGTTGGTGTGGGGGACGATTTCCCCATCGACGACAATAACGGGCGCGAGCAAGCGCAGCCGCAAGACGACCGCGCGGAATATGAAGAATGGAAGCGCCGCCGCGACGCGCATCGCGCGCAACGCGAGGAATGGCGCCGCCAGCGCGAGGAATGGCGCGAACGCAAACGCGCTTTCAAGGAGCGCGTGCGTGCCGCCGCGCGCGAAAGCTTCGGCCCGCGCTACGGCGAATATGAAGACGGCTACTATCATCATTCCGGATGGAGGTCGGGCCATCGCCGGGGCGGCTTTCCATTTTTGGTGTGGCCCGCGCTCGGACTTCTGATCCCGATCCTGATCATCGCGCTTCTGGTGTCGGTGATCGCGGCGGTGTTCAAGTCGCCTTTCGTGTTTTTGGGATTGGCGGTGCTGGCGTTCCTGTTCATCGCCCATCGCCATCATCACCATCACGATCATTTTCGCGGTCCCCATGGCGACTACGATTTCGATCTGAGGCCGGCGGGCGGGCCGCGGCCGCCGCCGCAACCGACCGTGGTGGTCACGCCGCCGCCATCCGCCCCGAATGGAAAGTGAGAGTCTTATGAGAGGTCCTGGTCACCGCCGCTATTACAAGCATGCCGCTGCCGAGGCGATGCGTGCGGCCGCGCAGGCGATGGAAACCGGCGCCGACGAAGTGTCGGGCCGCACCACCACCCGCGTGCAGCTCGAAATGCCGCCGCAAGCGATGGACCGGCTGACGCGGCTGAAAGAGAAAACCGAAGCAGCGTCCTACGCCGAAGTCATCCGCAACGCGCTGCGTCTCTACGAAGCGCTGGTGGACGAGCATGAGAAGGGCGCCGAGTTCTCTTTGAAGCGCGCGGACGGTGAAACCGTCGCTTACAAAATCTTTGTCTGAGGGTTCGATGGACCGGCAGGAACAGAACACCGGCCTTCTGGGAACGGTGGGCAATTTCATTGCCCGCAAAGGCCGCCGCGTTTGGCCGCTTATGGTGACGGCGAAGAAGCAGATCGCGCCGCGCATGGCGCGCGTGGAATTCTCCGGTTTCGATCTGGACGAACTGATCTGGACGCGCGGGCAGGATGTCGTTCTGGAGATTCCCACCGGTGACGGCATCGCGCGCCGCCATTACACCATCCGCACGCACGATCCCAAGGCGCGCACGCTTGCCATCGATTTCGTGCTGCATGGCGAGGGCGCCAGCGCCCCATGGCTGGACGCGCTCAAGCCCGGCGATTTCGTAAATGCCGTCGGCCCGCGCGGGCACACTTATCTGCGCCCCGCCGACTGGCATCTCTTCACTGGCGACGAAACCTGCATCCCCGGCATCTTCGCCATGCTGGAAAGCCTTCCGCATGATGCAAAAGGCTTTGCCTTCATCGAGGTGGACAACGAGGCCGATATCGTTCCGCTCCAGACCCACGCCAAAACCGCATGGCTGTTCCGCAACGGCGCGAAAGCCGGGCCGAACTCACTTGTTTACGACGCCGTCGAAAACTTCGCTTTTCCGGACGGCAGCGGTTTCGCTTATATTATCGGCGAGACAAGCAATGTTCGGACGCTTCGCCACCGCTTGCTGGACCGCGGCTTTGCACGCGACCGTATCGCCGCCGAAGGTTACTGGCGTCCGGGCCGTGTCGGCGGACACGATCACGTCTGAACCAAGAGGGCAGGGTCTTGCGCATCGTCGAATGTCCATCCCCCAATCACGATGAGCGCAACGCGCCCATCGATATGCTAGTGCTGCACTACACCGGCATGAAAACGGGTGAAGAAGCGCTTGCGCGTCTCACCGATCCCGCAGCCAAAGTCTCCGCGCATTACACCATCGATCGCGATGGCCGCGTCTATCGCCATGTGCCCGAGGAGCGCCGCGCCTGGCATGCCGGCGTTTCGTATTGGGCAGGCGAGCGCAATGTGAACGCACGCTCCATCGGCATCGAGATCGTCAACCCCGGCCATGAGTTCGGCTATGTGCCGTTCACCGATCCGCAGATTGCATCGCTGATTGACCTGTCGCGCGGAATCTTCGCGCGCCATCCCATTGCGCCCGCGCGCGTCGTGGCGCATAGCGATGTCGCGCCCGCGCGCAAGGAAGATCCGGGCGAGTTGTTTCCCTGGAAATGCCTGTCGGAATACAGCATCGGTCTGTGGCCCGCTGGCGGCTTCCATGCGCTCACCGAACCGTTCGAGAAGGCGCTGGCGCGTTTCGGCTACGGCCTTGTGCCCGATGTCGACGTGCCGGTGGACAAAGTGGTCACGGCATTCCAGCGCCATTTCCGCAGCGCCAAGCTCGACGGCGTGTGGGACGAAGAATGCGGCCGCATCCTCGCCGACCTTCTGGCGCAGAGCGAAGCTGCCATGCACGCGACGGCGTAGCGCCGGTGGATCGCCCCTTCTAGTCTCGCGGCAGTGAAGGGACCCACCGGATGAAAACCATAGGCATGATCGGCGGCATGAGCTGGGAAAGCTCGTCGGTCTATTACCAGCTCATCAATCGCGAAGTGCAGAAGCGGCTGGGCGGCGTGCATTCCGCGAAGACGCTGATGTATTCCGTCGATTTCGGCGAGATGGCGCAATTGCAGAGCGCAGGCCGCTGGCGCGAAGCCGGAGAAGAGCTTGCAGGCATCTGCCGTTCGCTGGCCGGCGGCGGGGCCGATTTCGTCATGCTCTGCTGCAACACCATGCATCTGGTGTTCGGCGAGATGGAAAAATCGGGCGTGAAGCTGCTGCACATCGCCGATCCGCTGGGCGAGGCGATCCGGCGCGACGGCTTTCGCACCGTCGGCCTCATCGGTACGCGCTATACGATGGAAGAGGGAGGCGTGCTTTCAGACCGGCTCGCGAAGAAGTTCGGCATCGAGGTGCTGACGCCCGATGCGGACGACCGCGCCACGCTTCATCGCATCATCTATGAGGAACTGACGCGCGGCGACTTCAACGACGCATCCCGCGCCGTGTGCACCGTGATCATGGAGAAGCTCGTTCGCCGGGGCGCGCAAGGCGTCATTCTCGGTTGCACCGAATTTCCCATTCTGCTGAAAGCCGAGCACGCGAGCGTCCCGCTCTACGATACTGCCACGCTGCACGCACTGTCGGCCGTCGATCTCGCCCTGGCCTGAAACCAGGTCCTGAAACGCTCAGGCGTGATGGTGGTGTTCGTGCGGGCCGCTGCCGCTGCGGCCACGGTCTTCGTCGCGGCGGTCCTGCTGCTGATGCGTGGCGCGCAGGCCCTGCAGACCGTAGCGCTCCACATTGCGCTGCCAGCTCAGGAATTCCTCGACCGTCAACGCATAGCGTTCGCAAGCGTCGTCCAGCGAAAGGATGCCGCCGCGGACCGCGGCAACGACTTCCGCCTTGCGGCGCGGAACCCAGCGTTTCGTATCCGGCGCAGGAAGATCCGACACCGAAAGCCATTTTCCGTTCGGGCCCATGACGGTCGGTTCGATGCGATTCAAATTTTGTCCCATACATCACCTCGCTGTTACGAAACGGAAAAGCGCGGGTAGCACAACGCGTTCCGTGGCGGCGCACAGCACATCGCGAATGCGTTAAGCGAAGGAAAACGGTTTTGTTCGAACGCGGATCGAATTGCGATCAACTGTTTCGTTCTGCGCCAACATACTCCGAACGAGGTATGCCGGAAAACAAACGCTGTTGTTGCATCGCGCTGGCACACGCCGCGAAAATTCCAATGTTTTCGCGTTCGGGAACACGCCGTCGATGCATCGAAAGTTCCCGCGCCACCAAATAGCCGCAAGGTTGAATCGAAAACGGCGCCGTTTTAACCGGCTGTGACAATTCTGGGGTATCGTACTTTTGCGCCGCCTTTGGACCGCCGATTGCCGGGCGCGGGGCGTTGTTCTAATCTGCGTCCGCGTCAGATGGCCGGATGGCCGCGGGGCTTCGCAAGAAGCTTCGAGGAAAGTCCGGGCTCCACGGAAACACGGTGACGGATAACATCCGCCGGGGGTAACCCCAGGGAAAGCGCCACAGAAATGAAACCGCCTACCGGCCTAAAGCCGCGGCAAGGTTGAAAAGGTGCGGTAAGAGCGCACCGCGTCTCTGGCAACAGAGGTGGCACGGCAAGCCCCACCGGGAGCAAGACCAAATAGGGACGGCACGTAATCCGTTTCCGGATAGCCGTCCGGGTAGGTCGCGTGAGGTGTGGGGCAACTCACATCCCAGAGGAATGGCCATCTATCGCGGGGAAACCCGCGTGGACAGAACCCGGCTTACAGGCCATCTGACGTTTTATCTAATGCTTCGCCTTCGCCGCGTGTTTGCGCTTGCCCGCGAAGTGCTTGTTCTTGTTTTTGGCGAAGGGCGGTTTGCCGGCATGTGCAGGCTTGCGCGGCGGGGCGCTGCCGCCGGTGTCGGGCGCGGTATCGACGGAAGGTCCGTCCGGCGCGGCGAAGATGCGCACCCCGCCTTTCTTGCGGTCGGCAACGCGGGCCGCGAAGGCTTCGGCGACATCGGGTGAGACTTCGAAGCGCGTTTCACGCTCATAAACGCGGATCGCGCCGATATCTTTCTTGGTGATGTCGCCCTGGCGGCAGATTTCCGGCAGCAGCCATTTGGGATCGGCGTTGCGCTCGCGCCCAACAGTGATCTTGAACCACACACCGTTTTCCATGTCGCCGGGCCGGCGAGGCATATCGGCGCGTTCGGCTTGTGGGCGCTTTTCCGGCGTGAATTTCTGCTCACGCCGTTCGGCGCGATTGCGCGGTTCGCGCGAGCCTTGCGCTTCGCTTCTGCCGCGCTGTTCGCCGCGCGGCTCAAAGACTTCCCCGATTTCTTCCGGCGCGGGCAGTGTCGCGCGATACATCTTCACGAACGCCGCGGCGATGTTCTGCGGATTGTGCGCGGCAAGAAGGCTGTTCGCCATCGACAGTTCTTCGTCGCTGCTGGGTTCGGTGAGGATCGGGTTCTGCAGAAGCCGGTCCTGATCCAACTTGCGGATGTCGTCGGCGGAGGGCGGTTCGGTCCAGGT
>Ga0157370_10009851_pt1 | contig 10128 bp, 7 predicted proteins | sample C35metaG_FD_113463 | JGI IMG/M metagenome (GOLD analysis project Ga0157370, IMG submission 113463) | Corn rhizosphere microbial communities from Kellogg Biological Station, Michigan, USA - C3-5 metaG | ecosystem: Host-associated > Plants > Roots > Rhizosphere > Soil | place: USA: Michigan... | reverse complement strand
GGGGTCGCGAATCCGTTGCCTTACGTGTCTTAGGTTCTGCTGGTGGGAGGACACCCTGCTCGTCAGGCGCCCGAATTGAGAACGGCGCTCCACGGCCGCACATCCTCGGAAGCAGGAAGTCCCAGCATCTCACGGGGCTTTCGCGTTACATGCGCCGCAAAATTGCGGGGAGCGTGATACGCAGCCAGGCGCCGAGAAATTGCCGACGGCTGGAATGAGGGAGCCGCGTCCAGGCCCTGGCCGATCGCGGCAGCAAACGCCTGCGTATCAAAGACGTTGCACGTTGTCCCCAATCCAAGCGACTTCACTGTTGCCAGCGGCCATCGGGACTCGGAGGAAAGCACTGGCCGATGCAGACTGCTCGCGCTCAGGATAATGCTGGCAACGTCATACTGCGCGCGATACGGAGTACAGACCAGATCCATGGCGCAAATGGCGGCGGTCATCTCGGCCTGCGCAACGAAGCGATTGCACACGATGAGTCGACCCTGTTTCATGAGCGACGAATACTCCGTGGCAATCATTCGTTCGATCACAGCGCTCAACTGGCCAACGAGCAGAAGGTGGTCGTGGGACCGGAATGACAGTGCCGCAAATGCCCTTAGTAGAAGGTCTATACCCTTTCGCTCGCTGAGCTGCCCTACACACCCCGCAATCCTGGCGTCTTCGGGAAGATTCCACATTTTCCGCGCATCCGATTTGCTCAGCGGCGTATGGGATTCCACAATACATGGAAACAATTCAAATCGAGATGCCAGCCGCGGCACAACCTTCTGCAAGTGCTCCACAGCGTCGTGGTTGAGGAGTTTGATGCTTTCGGTCGGCGCAGCTACGAGCAGTCGGAGCGACATCGCATTCTTGAGCGCGCGTTTCGCATCACCGTCGCTGTAGACGAAGCGACATCCATGCACGATGCCGTCAATGACAGGCTTTCTGCGCGGCCTTGCCCAAGGAAAGACGCGCCAAACGGCAGTCGCGTGGATCAACAGATCAGCTGACGGTATGAATACATAGTCAGGATCGTGCCGATCGATGGCGGCTTTCAAACTGCGGAGCCTGCCAGTGGCATTCGCCACACCACTGTCCGGCAACGCTGGCGTCGCAAAATCCAACTCGGCGCCAAGCGCGTCGAGAAATCGGAACTCGTCGTGCTCGCGAAACGAGCGCGCATTGTGCGGCAGCACAACCGTCATCCGCACTCCAGGAAGAGACCTCAATGCACACGCAGCATGACGCAGATACTGCGGTTCGTGGCCTCGGAGTTCTCCGGATATTACAAGGACCTTAAACACGGCGCGCTTCGGATCTCCTGCCAGCAGCCATCGCGGGTTCCCCTAATACTGCTGCGTGCAGCCTCACGATGCAGCAGCTTTCCGCGAAGGTCGGGCAAGCATCAATTGCGTCAGGAACACCTCGGTTTTCCTGGCGATGCAAGTCCAGTTGTATTCGCGTTCGACCAGCAGGCGGCCTGCCACACGCATCCGCTCCAGCTGCGACCGGTCTTCGTGCAGAGCGAGGAGTGCCTTGCTCAACGACTCTGGTGTCCAGGACGAGGCCACGAGCCCGACATTGTTACCGGCTAGAACCTGCTCGACGGCCTGTCCGCCGGAGCATACGGGTACACATCCGCTGGCGAGATAATCAAAGAGCTTGAGAGGTGAACCAAGGTCGAGCGGAATGTTATAGAGTGCGAGACCTACGTCCATACGCGACAGATGCCGCGGCATCTCGAGGTACGAGACAGGACCATGTACGTGGAGAGAGCACGGCAGCGCTGATCCACAGAGCTCTGCACTCTTGCCATACAGGTGCACATCAATCGGCAACCGTCTGGCATCAATGAGCGCACACAGGGCCTCAAGGAGCTCGATGTCGTGATAGCTGTTCGGATTGCTCCCAATCGATACGACCTGGAGCTTGTTTGTGGCTGTTGCAGATCGATCATCAGGTTCTGGCTCGCGACGGAATAAGTCCGGATCCGAGCCATTCTGAATGACGGCAACCCGCTCTATGGAGAGCAGCTCCGTTGCCTGGCGGCCAAGCCCTTTCGTGACACAGATCGCTCCGTCCACTCGACGAGCGCTGCGCTGCAGGCCGGACAAATGCCTCCGGCGCAGCGAATCACTCCGCCCGCGCACGGTTGCTGCGCCTGTCAACGATACGTTCAATTCCCAGACGACGACCGTATGATCTGGAATGAGCAAATTCCAGCCGGGCGATGTCAGCCGCGTGGCATTGTTGGGTGATTCCTCGAGGCGACAATAGATGACGTCGGCGGTCCGTAGCGCATCGAGCACGTATCGCGGCTTCCGAGGACGTGTACAGGTTATCGGATTTTGGTCAGGCTGAACTGAAATGATTTCATGACCCAGTTGACGCAACTGGCGCGTCAACTGGTAAACGTGGATGTGGCCGCCCGTTGTAGGCGGATACCGTATTGACGCGTTGGGGAAAAAAATCCTCATTTCTCGCGAGGAATGGTGTTGAGATCTGCCCCACACCCGGACGATGAGAACTGCGGACAGCTGGCTCGTTTGACGAGACGCCCGCCTACTTTCGCAGTTGCGTCGGCAAACAATTGCGAACCGGATCGCCTCACGGAGTGACTGGTTCGGCGTCCAGTGCGACTTGGCTCCGTCTGTCGTGCACCAGGCTGCGCAAATCGTGATACGCTGCCACATCGGACCGCACGACCAGCAGCACGTACGCCAGCACACCCACTGCGATCTCGACCGATAGCGTGATCCATGCACTCAATCCCTGAGGCAGCAGCCGACCGACGCACCATACTACGATGCCCATGGCTAAAGCACAGAGCATCGCGCCGCCCACCGCGCGACAGACGTCTACGACCCTCAATTCGACGAGCCTCCCAGGGATTGCCAAGCAGGGGTAGAAGAGCACCACGTTTGCAATCAGGTACGAGCTGGCGATCGACTCCGTGGTTCTGAAGTAGGCGCCGATCGCAATCGCAACGATCAGGGTTCCGGATCCAGCCACACCCCAGCGAAACATCCAGTCAGTGCGCCCCTGCGACGTGTACAGCCATCCAACCGGATTCATCATCGACTGCAACAATCCAATTGGGCACATGATCTCGAGAATCGGAATGACACCCGCCCAACGCTGACCGTATACCGCTAGCACAAAGGGCTTGGCGACTACGAAGAGTCCGGTCATCATGGGAAACGTGATGAGGGCAATAACGCCCATTGCGCGCAGATAGATCCGACGTACACGAGGCCGATCCTCCTGAATGGAGGAAAGCGCAGGGAACATCACCGTTCCCACCACCGATGTCACTTGTGAAATCGGGAGCAGCATCAGCGAATAGGCACGCGCATAGATGCCCAGCGCCGATGAACCTATGACCTTCCCGACAAACAGATTGTCCGAATTCCGTGCCCAGTAGTTGATCACGTTGTAGCCGGACAGATTTGCCGCGAAGCCTACGAGTTCTCTGATCGCCTTCGCGGAGTACCGTACCCGTGGACGCCAGCGGGCCGCGCGCCAGAGTAGTGGCACCGCGACCACGTTGCCCAGCAGCGTCTGCACGACAAGGCTCCACACGCCGGCCCCCGCCAGCGCCAGAAACACGGCAGTCGCTCCAGCCATGATTGTGGACAAGATGTCGACGCGAGCGACATTCCTGAAGTCCATGCGCTTCTGCAGCAGCGCTCGCGGCACTATAGCCGTGGCAGCAATACTGAAGCTGAATGCAAGTGCTCGTGTCAGCGAAACAAGGTGCGGATTGCTGTAGAAGCGAGCTATGGGCCCGGACGCGGCCCAGAAAATGAGGGTGATTCCGGCACCAATCAGCAAGTTGAGCCAGAAGATGCTATTGATGTGATCGTCCGTAATCTCGCGCCGTTGAATCAGTGCAGAGCCGAGGCCGAATTCACTGAACAGAGCTGCGAATCCAGTGAAGACGGCGATCATGCCAATGAGCCCGAAGTCATCCGGAAATAACAGACGCGAAAGAATAGCCGACACGACGAACTGCGCGAACTGATTGCCAAGCCGCGCACCCGCCGCCCACGCTACCCCCCGTACGGTCTGCGTCCGTAGAGTCATCCAGGCACCTGCTCGCTCCGTGTACATGGCATACAGCTCTGCTGCCATCGTCCCGATGCACACATGCGGTGCCGGGCCCAGGGAAGCGACACGCTCGTCAGTTCTCGCATGGTTGCGACGACGTCAGGCGCTCCAGTAGCCGCCTGGACTCCAAAACCAGCTCCGACAGATTGAAGCCGTGCTGGATGTGGCTGCGTCCCGCCATGCCGAAGCGGAGCCATAAGTCGGGATTCCGGCACAGCGTCGCAATACGTGCTGCCATTGCCTCGACATCACCTTCCGCGACCAGGAACCCCGTCTCCCCATCGAGAACAGCTTCCGGAATGCCGCTATGCATCGTTGATACGACTGGTAGACCGCTCGCCGATGCCTCAATGATGCTGACAGGTAAACCTTCCTGATCTCCGTTCGGAGCAGTAAGGGAGTGCTGCGTGTAGATGTGTGCCTGCCTGAGATGAGAGAGAATCTGATCATGTGGCAAGGCGCCGAGCACCTCGACACGGCGCTCGAGTCCCAAGGCAGTTACGCGCATACGCACGTCTCCAGCCAGTTCCCCGTCACCGATGATCGTAAGCCTGAGATCGACTCCGGGAGCCGCGGCTGCGGCAGCACGCGAAAATGCTTCCAACAGGTGTAAGGGCGATTTCTTGGGCGTCAATCGACCGACATGAATACAGCGAACCGTATTGCCGTCGAATCGTCCCAGAGGATTCGAATACGTGAACTTGTCGAGACGAACGCCGAGGTGAATGAGTCTAACTTTGGCTGGATCTGCGCCGAGCTCGATCAGTCGCTGGCAGACAGGTCGCGATACGCCGATCAATGTCGCCGCTCGTGCGAAGAGTTCGCTGTAGCGATGACGCCATCTCTCAGACGTCGCGAGTCGTGACACGTCGTATCCGTAGAAGGTCACGACGAGAGGGATTCCCAGTTGCTGCGCAACCGGCGCAGCGATGGCCCCCTCGGGACCAAAGTGCGCATGAATGACATCCGGCGCGATCTTGCTCAGCTCTCGATGGAGTTCGCCGCGATAGATGGGCCAGAGATACGTACTGTCCTCGCGTCCCACGGTGTAGCCGACTGCCTTGTAGAACACGCGGCGAGGATTCACCTTGGACGGAATATTGAGCCTGGTGACTGGCTCGAACGGGCGAGCCGCCTGGTTTTCCCGATTCATGGTCAGGATATGACAGTCACCGCCCTGGCGCTGCATCTCACTCACGTGGTCATAGATGAATGACTCAGAGAGGGGCGAGAACGCACGCACGAAATGCGCGACACGCATTGCCTGTATTGTTTAGCCGCTTCTGGATGGCAGCGCAGACGGCTTGGTCGCGGTCCCCGCCAGCCCCGTGATCATCGGAGTTCCCTCACCCAACGACGGCAGCGCATCGAACGTGGTGAGAATGCGGATCAACGGAAGTGCGAAAGCACAAACGATCGGCCGGTATATCCGGGCCATCGGGCGACGTCGCGCCCACAGGCCGATCATTTGTGCCAGGCTAGCATTCCACCCACCAGTTGGCGTCAGGGAAATGTCCACGAGCCCTGCGTTCTGCAGATGACGACGCAGCGCGAATGGCGTGTATCGATACTCGTCATGCGGGAGATCATGCAACGGCCAGAGAAAGGGGACCGTAAAGAAGAAGACCCCGCCCGGTTTCATGACCCGACGTATCTCCCGTAACACATTTTCCGGATCGGCACAGTGCTCGAGAACCTCCGTGGCCATCGCACAATCGACACTGTTTTCCGGCAATGGAATCTGTTGACCATCCCACGTGAGGTCGGGGACATTCCGGTATAGAGGGCGTTGATCGGCACTCAGGAGGGTGGCACCATCGAAATCCAATCCGATGTATCTGTTGACCTGGCTGGGCGCGGCCAACACGACAGGCCGGTACGGCATCTGACCACAGCCGATGTCGAGCAGAGTACCGCTAAAGCGCGGAAGTACAGCTTGCAGGTGCCTCAGCACGGACCGTCGGGCCCAGTATGTGTCGAGGGTTCTACAGGAGCACCGCGGAGCAAGGAATGTCCGAGAGATGAAGGGATGATCGTGCGACTGTCCGGTCTTCAGCTCTGCGGACGTGAGCGGCGCCATCGCCGCCGGTGCTGTCACGTCTTGCTCAACCATGCTTCACACCATGTCTAAAATGGATGCAATTGCCAACTTTGGCTTCACTGGTTTCAAGATCGGCGTGACGCACTACAATTGACCATGCCTATCGTGAATGACCGCTACCATGTTTCGAGCAGGACAGCTCGAAGACAATTTGCCGTGGTATTCGCCGGCGCGAGAGATCACTATCAGGTGGCGATTGCTCTCGCGGAGAGAGGGCGATTGTTCGCGTTGATCAACGAGCTGTATTTTCCGTCCCTCCCTCCATGGGTACGCGCAGCTATTGGCGTTCTCGATCGAAAGAATCGCCGAGTCGCGCGGTCCAGCCCGGAGCTGCCGGCGGAGCGCGTAAAGACCTCGTGTGTTGCTCTAATGGCCAGCCTGCTGCGCCGCGCCAGCGCTACTTCGCGATTCGTGCAATGGCAAGACCGTGCCTTGGGTCACGCCTGTGGCAAACTGGCGAAGCAGAGGGAGCTATCGGTACTGGCGTATAGCTACTACGCCTCATACGCATTCGAGCAGATGCCGCTGGAGTTGTTGCGCATAATTTTCCAGGTACACCCGCATCCGTTGGCTGCAGTCCGCATTCTTCAGGACGAAATACGGCTTGGTCAGTGGGCCAGAGAGTCACTTGTCGCGGAGCATGAACGGTATGCCTCTTCCGCGGGCTTCGAGCGGCAATGCCGTGAAGCGCACCAGGCGCACTTTTGCCTCACGCCAAGCACTTTCGCCAAGGGCACCCTCGCGGAGGCCGGTGTTCCCGCAGAACGCATTACCGTTGTCCCGTATGGGATCGATAGAGCAGCGTTCCCACCCAAGAGCTTCTCCATCAGCCGAAATCAACCGCTCCGGCTGATTTTTGTCGGGGCGCTGGTTCAGCGAAAAGGGCTCGGATACCTGCTCGCCGCAATGCACCAGTTGCGACGAGAGCCGATTGAACTCACGCTGGTCGGACGAGGTGCGCGTGACGACGCGCTGCTGGCGCACTTCAGCGGCGTGCCGTATCGACTGATCTGGAATGCGACGCAAGGCGAAGTCTCAAGTGAATTATCAAAGGCAGACGTCCTTGTATTTCCATCGCTCTTTGATTCGTTCGCGCACGTCATTCTTGAAGGAATGGCGGTAGGTCTGCCCGTGATCACCACGACGAATACAGCCGGTCCCGATCTTCTGGACGAAGGGCGAACCGGCTTTATTGGCCCGATTCGCAGTGTCGAGTTTGTGACTGACAAGATCCGCTGGTTCCTCGAAAACCGCGACGTCATTCCCGCAATGGGGCGTTCCTGCCAGAAGGAAGCCGAGCGCCGGACATGGCAGCGGTTTCGGGCAGAGATCGGGGACGCCGTAGAACAGTTTGAGCGACAGTGGCTCAAATCCAAATAACCGTGTGGATGAATCAGCCGTCACACTATCAGACGGCGTTTTTTCATGAGCTGGCGTCACGATCCGGCATTGATCTGAGTGTCTACTATGCAACCCGGCTGACGGCCGATCGACGCGCCCTTGGCTGGAGTGACCCCGGCGCTGAAGTTTTTCGGCAGACCGTGCTCACGGGAGCTCGTCGATATCTTGTTGCACTGAGACACGCCTGGCACCAACGACATGCGGTGCACGTCATTAATGGAGTCTGGAGTATCCCGATATTTGCGCTCTGCGCGGCATGGCTGCTGCTGCTGGGCGCACCGGTCTATTTCCATTCGGAGAGACCCAATCCAGCCACGACTCGCTCAGGGGGCTGGCTGTTAATCAAGCGCTGCTGGACAAAGCTCTTGATGGCCCGAGCGCGAGGCATTTTTGTGATTGGTCGTGCGGCAGGCGACTACTACGCGAGTCTCGGAGTGCCTCGCGCAAAGCTCCTGCCGTTCATGTATTTCAATCAAAGTCCTGACGCAACCACGATCCGTCAGGAGCAGTCCGATTCACAGTTTACTGTTGTGTACGTCGGGCAGTTCATCGCGCGTAAGCGCGTGCACGATCTGATCGAGGCATTCTCTCAACTGCGTGAGCGTGTACCACGTTCTCGATTGATGCTCATCGGCTCAGGTCCGTTATGCGAGGCATATGCCGCGAGAATCGCCACGCTTGGTTTGTCGGAGTATGCAAGTATCGCAGGCCCGCTCGCGCCAGGAGACGCGAGCCGTGTAATCCAGCGAAGCTCCGTGTTAGTTCTGCCTTCAGAGTTTGATGGCTGGGGGCTCGCGGTAAACGAAGCGTTGCAAGCCGGCGTACCGGCAATTTGCACTGACGCGTGCGGTGCGTCCGAGTTGCTCCGGGATAATCCCGATTGGGGCCTCGTTTATCCAGCCGGAGACGTAGATCAACTTGGAGCGGCCATGCAATCTGTCGCGCAGAATTCCCTTCGTTTTAGACCCTCTCGTGACGAAGTTGAAGCACGCATTGGAGTCAGCGCCATGACGACGCGCTTCATGGAAATGCTGAATACCGGTTCACGCTGACTGTAACCCGGTATTGCCCCACATAGCACTATTTTTCCGTTCTCGCGACTTGAGAAAGTCGTCGTGGAAGGTGACAAGTGAACGCGCCTCCTCGTCTCCTTCGCCCTCACGATGAGCAAGTCAGCTCGCACCCACGCGTCTCAATACAAACGCCGCAAACATGTTCCCAAGTTTGGGCAGCGGTATGGTCGTGCTGACCGCCCAGTCCGCCGGTGGTGAAACCGGCTGCATCGGCATGACTAGAGGATTGCCCGTATAGGTTCCCTGCATCACGGGAGTGCCGAGCAGGTCATACGGGTGATACACCGCGTAGTTCTCACCTGCTCGAAGGATGCCCGTGACATCGAGGTTGACAACAGAGGCCCTCGACCAGTTTCTGATTTGAATCACCGCTGTTCCCTGATCGAGCGAACCCAGGATTGCTGTCTCGACACCTGTCGGAGGGACAGCGGGAAGAAATGCTGCGCTTCCTCGCACATTGAGGCGATTTACTTCGTACGTATTCTGAAGGAAGAGCGCCCCATCAGCGACGTTGAACTCGACATCCATCGAGCGGCCGGAGAAATTATTCCCAATCACAGTGGCGCGTGCGCTCGAGCAGAGCAAGCCGAAGGTGTCGCCCGTGCAGGTGTTGTAGGCGACCAAGGTATCAGTAGCAAGGGGCGAAAAAACGTTGATACCGTAGAGCGCGCCAACGCAAATGTTCTCGACGACTGCGTTGTGATCGCACTGCGCGATGGCGGCCGTGCCAACCTGAATCGCGGAATTTCCCGCACCGTCAATGACATTGCCCTGCAACCACCCGCTTACGAAGGCTTCCGCCGTCACGATACCAACCCACAGCGAGTGCTTGATACTGTTTCCTACCACCAGCGATCCTGGCCGTCGCCTTCCGGGCACATTGTCGCCGCCCACAGATAGCAGCGTGCCACGTCCAGCAGGATCTGAAAAATCATTCAGTGCGAATACATTGTATGCGCCCCCTGCTTCGAGCCCCTCGGTCTGCCTGAAGCGGTTGCGAAAGTGAATGGAGTAATCAGCACCGACGTTTTCTCCATTTGCACAGGACTGGTACGTGTTCCGTATGGTGTGAATGCAGCTGGCGCCTCCTGGAGCATGAACAGGAAATCCGGGATGATCCATGAACTCGCAATCCCGAATCACTACATCGTGGGCTGCGCGCGGCGGGATATCGATGTAAATGCCGCTTGACTGATTGTTGTAATAGTTGACGAACGGCGCGTTGTCACTTCGAATCACGAGATCGCGAATCAGAATGGTGGAAGACCCCCGGCCTATCGCGACCCAGCCAAAATGCTGTGTACCTGTCTTCGCGCCAAAATCACCGCGGCGCGGCGCCCCCGTCCAGTACACCTCCGTCCCCGGCTCTCCATACATCTCCGTGTTCGCCGGAAAGTTCGCCCCGGGATACCCGTTTCCCGTCGCCTCGAAGCGATAGCGCGCTGGCGGACGCTG
>Ga0157370_10009850_pt1 | contig 10129 bp, 9 predicted proteins | sample C35metaG_FD_113463 | JGI IMG/M metagenome (GOLD analysis project Ga0157370, IMG submission 113463) | Corn rhizosphere microbial communities from Kellogg Biological Station, Michigan, USA - C3-5 metaG | ecosystem: Host-associated > Plants > Roots > Rhizosphere > Soil | place: USA: Michigan... | reverse complement strand
ATGTTTTCAACGAGTCCGCCAGCTTTACAGCACGGTCAACACCACCCAACTTAGCTGCATCAATTAAGATGTGGCTAGCTTTAACGGAATCAGGAGAGAATCTTGAATCCACTACTTTAATCAATTTGAAAGAATTTCCGGTAAGCACAGGACCATAAGTACTACCTGCAGGCAAAGCAAACACAGCTGAATCTACAGATGGATCAAGCTTTCCTTTTGGTAAATAGGTATATGGAACTTTAACGTCCGAGTTTACTGCAGCAAACAGGGAGTCGTTCTTAGATGTACTGAAGTCAGTAGCCAGCTTGTTTACCTGCGCACGAATAGCCAGGGTATCTTGCTTGGTTGGAGCTACATTGAAAGCAACGTAGTTGAAAGTCCGGGTTTCTGTTGGATTGTCAAATTGCTTTTTGTGATCATTATAATAATCCTGGTAATCAGAATCATTCATCTTTACAGATGCATCGGGGATACTTGCGTAGTCTAAACTTACGTAGTTGAAGTTAGCAAGCTTGTTTCTGTTGATGTACTCGTCATTGGCTTCCAAGGATGTTACATAAACAGAGTTTCTGATCAGGTTGCCATATTTTTGCTGAAGTGCTTGTTTCTCTACTTCCGCTTGTAACATGTCCCACTGTGCTTTCAACTCAGGTGTTCTTTGTGCCTGTTTCAACGAATTGATTACAGCTGCACGGTCTACCTGGCCAGTTTGTGGGTTACCAAAATACTGAACGATAAGCGGGCTTGGTTTGCTACCCTGAAACAAGTCGAACAACTCATCTCCGGAAACGCTCATGCCCAAACGGTTGTATTCTTTTTTAAGAAGAACATCAGCAACTTCACCGTTCCAAACGTTTTCTACAGCCATCGCTTGCATTTGAGCATTAGCCGAACCGCCATATTGTTGTTTGAACTGCGCTTCGCTTTGTTCAACTTTTTTACCAAAATCGTCGATCGAAATATCTTCACCATCAATGGATCCTACGACCCGTTGAGATTCTGCCCAGAAAGGCTTACCAGCACTAATCGCATCACCTAACAAAAATGCAACAATTGCAAAACCGATAGCGCCTATCAAAATGTAGCCGGCACGATTACGCAAAAATGTCATCAATCCCATAATATCTTTATTTATAATTTTTTAAGAGGGCGCAAGATACAACTTTTGTCAAAAAAAGAAAACAATTAATGGTATAAGAATAAGCCGCTAAAACTTAAGGAACTAAGCCTTGAAAAAAGCAGTTTTTATTGCTCCAAATCGCCTTTTATATAAGTCTCCCCGTAGGCGTTCTCAAAGTTAACCGAACTGAAATCTTCCGGCGCTGTAAAGTTGATCGCATTGATCACCGTGCCGTCTGGTTTGGTAATTATTCCTTTCGGTGAGCTGAATATTTTTTTGTTTTGATCCCAAACCAATTCTTCGGTATTGAACGTCAGATTCGCATTCACAACCACAACATTCTTCTTGAAAATGGTTAGTTGTTCCGTCTCCTTGATGATCGCGTATTCAGAAGTGATCGTCCCATCTTTCTCCAGCTTGGGATTAAAGAATTCGATCTTCACACCTTTAGGCATCTCCTGATAGTTCACGCCCTTCTGACCAGTAACTTTGTCCAGAATGGGAGCAAATCCTTTAGCCTTAACCCGGGCGGAGTCGCTGTAGATCACCTCCGCATCATAGGTACGATTGGCATTAAAAGCCTGTTTACTGTCGGATATGGTCTGGGCTTTCTTCAGGTCATCATCCGTACAGGCAGAAAAGCAAAGCTGTACTACAAATAGCCCGAATAAGGCAAGCAGTGACCAGCGGTTCTGTTTCATTAGTCGAATTTAAACCTTCTGAACCATCTGTCGTTCAAGGTGAATCCAAGATGCAGATTAATATAGTTTTCCTGAAGCATCCCGTTCGTAAGGGCACCTCTGCGACCAAGTTCCGTCGTGAAGTTCATTTTATAAAACGCACTTCTGGTTTGTGAAGATGCCAGTGGGAAACCGAAACCAAAGGTTACGGCCATTTGCTTAATATCCTGATCATTCAGCTTCACGTAGGTCTTGTCATATGTAAAACCAAGCCTGTAATCTACGCGATTAAAATAGCTACCAATCGAATTGATATCCGGGGTGATCTGACCACCTACAGAGAATCCGTAAGTATCTTGTAATTGCTGATTTTCACCACCGATCGAAAGATCCGACCATTTTCCGGTGCGGTAATCTGCACCGATCAACCATTTGTTATATTTCTGAATCGAGAAACCAAAGCTATGCAATAAAGGCAATTGCAACTTGGTCTTGGCATTTTGAGTATTCACCAGGGTGTCCATCGCGCTCAGCTCATTGCCGGTTGCTGGATCCTTCAGGTATTGAGTAACCACAAAACTCTTGGTCGAGTTCACCGAAGATGATGACGATCCGGAGTATCCGAAGGTCATGGAAGTTTTGCTATCCAACGGGATGTTGTATTGTGCCCCATACGAGTAGGTTAAACCGCCTACAGTATTCTTAGTCTCAATTCTGGAGTTGATCGCATTGGTTTGATCAACCAACTCGGTAGAGCGGGTTTGTAACAGGTTGCCAAACATATATTCAACGTTGGCACCCAATCGCAAGTGTTTACCCAACTGGAACCCGTATCCAAAATAAGCTTTGTTCAAACCACCTTCACCACCGTAAATGTAGTTCACATCCTGAGACGCGGTACTGCCCGGTGAAGTTAGTGTGGCGCTGTTTACAAAGCGGTAGCCCAACTCGGAATAAGGCAACAAGCCGAAGCTGATCGCAGATTTTGGTGTTACTGGAAAGGCCAAAGCGATATGACTCAGCGAAGCGTTGAAGCTTGTCTCACTTTCCCCGTTTCTTTTTAAGTTGTTAAAACTGCCGGTTGCACCGATGTCTACCGTAGCCAAAGTAATTCCCGCATATGAAGCCGGGTTCATCATATTGATGTTGCTGTATCCTGTAGGGCTAAAAACTGCAGTCGATATACCGCCCATGGCCTTAAATTGCGGCAGTGCCATGCTCTTGATGTTTCCAACGCCGTAACGGGAGTATGGAGATTGCGTGGTAACCTGTGCGTTCACCGAAGCGCCGATAAGCATTACTAAACCTGCTGCGATGTAACTAACTCTTTTTAACATATTCGAATGCGATGACTTCATTTAATCCTTTTAAAACCAGGTATGGATCGTATATAATTTGAGGCGCAAAGATGCTGTTTTTTAATTGCTTCCACAAAAAACCGGCATCACCGCCGGTAAGTACAACCTGTAAATTGTTATTTTTTTTATCTTGACCGGCAATAAGGCCTTCAATTTCATTTAACACGCCAAACAAAACGCCCGACTGAATCGCGGTCTGGGTATCTGTTCCCTCCGGGATCTCTTCTTCCCTGTCCCAATTAACCAACGGCAGTTTTCCGGTATAGTGATTCAGTGCAGCAAAACGCATCTGTATCCCAGGGCTGATGCTTCCACCGAAGTATTCTGCCTCACTGTTCAACAAATCATATGTAATGCAGGTTCCTGAATCTATTACAAAGCAATTTCGCCCTGAAAATAGCTGATGGGCAGCGATAACATTTGCCCAGCGATCCAAACCCAGTGTTGCGCTGGACTTGTATTGATTTTTTATTCCGGTGTTGTTGCCCGTTGAAAATTCAACGTGATCCGTCTTCTCCTTCAGTATGGTCGTCAAACCGGTATATTGACCAGTAACGTTTGAAACAATAGAGTGACTGATCTCGAATTCACTGATCAGGCTATATATAAGCTGTTTTTCCGGTTGCTGGACACTCTGATAGTACAACAGTTCTTTTTCTTCAAAAACTGCTAACTTACTTCTTGTATTGCCAATATCAATGACGAGATTATGCATTAACCATTCCAAGAATGGACTCAAATATGATCAAGCCATCCTGATTGTCAAGTAAAGTATCTGCAGCACGTTCCGGGTGCGGCATCAAGCCGAACACGTTTCTTCCTGCATTACACACACCGGCGATATTACCTGTCGAACCGTTCAGGTTAGACTCCGTATTCGTATTTCCGTTAGAATCGCAATACTTGAAGAGAATGCTGTCCGTGTCCTGGAGCATTTTGATCGTATCTTCATGAGCGAAATACTGGCCTTCGCCATGTGCTACAGGAATCTTAAGGATGGCATCCGGGTCGATCAGATTGGTTAGCAAGCTGTTTTTGGTTGCTGGTTTAAGCCAGGTATTGCGGCAGATAAACTTTCTGTTCTGGTTGTGAAGCAAGGCACCAGGTACCAGGTGGGCTTCGGTCAGGATTTGAAATCCATTACAAATTCCCATCACATAACCACCGTTGTTGGCAAACTTGATTACCTCTTGCATGATCGGAGAAAACCTGGCGATGGCACCTGAACGCAGGTAATCACCGAAAGAAAATCCGCCGGGCAGAACGATAAAATCAGCACCTTGAAGATCATGGTCTTTATGCCATAAACGTACAACCTGCTGACCAAGAATGTGCTCGAGAACATATATAACATCCTGATCGCAATTTGAACCAGGAAAAACAACAACTCCAAATTTCATAACACAAAGCTATCAATCTTTAGCAAGTTTCAAGGTGTCAAATTGTTAAAAAAGGTTAAACAAAGAGAAAGTACTGGATGGCAACAACCAAAACCAGGAACAAACTTTCATAAAACCAACGCTTGGTTGCGTTCGAAAAATAGTAGGCAAGCAATACGGCACCGGGTGGTACGCAGAGCAGAAAATGGTGCAAACGGAAGTTCGGCTTCGTGTACACGCTCACGATCGCGCACAAAAACATAAAGAACAACATCTGAAACGCTTTGCGGGTACTGATGAAACTTCTGAAAAAGCTTTCCCGAAGTTGAATAATGGCTAAGACCATCATTACAGCTACTGGGACGAGCACCAGATAGTCGTTGTAGTTTATTTTGAAGGTTGCTGGAAATTTGTTGGTTAGTGGCAGCCAAATCTTATAAAACATGCCCAGGTTGTCGTTCCAATAATAGAACACACCCAAAAACAGGAAAATGGTCAGGAATCCCGCCAATCCGGAAAACCACTCCCGCCAGTTAAACGAGCGATACAGCAACAGCGTCAGCCAGATCATCAGCAACATCACGATAAACGGAAAATATATCAGTGTCCCCAGACCGATGATCATGCCCGTATCAAACATGATCATAATCGCATTAGGCGATTTACCGATCTTCATGAACTTGTCCATTAGCCAGATCAGCAGGAAATTGCAGATTAACGCCGGACTCAGGATAAGAAAGGGCATGAATAAACTTGTGCCGGTCACGTATAACAAAGCCGGCAGGTAGCCAGGTTTACTTAGTAAGCCGTGATTATTGACAACAATATTGAATATGATTGCCTGCACCAGGACCACCAAAGCCGCAACCAGTACATTCAAAAAAGGTGAAAAGCTATGCTGCAGTGGAATTTGAATGAAAAACTTGGCGTAGGGCTCTAAAAATTCAAAGCTCAGTTCATCCGGAAGATTCAGGAAGATCGCTATTCGCATAAAGAATGTATATGCGAACAACAGGAGTAAGTTTATCGGATTCGAGGTTCTGAATTGATTGATCATGCTTTATGCTGAACCAAAGTAAAGAAAATTATCTGGCAAACTGTTTAACTACCCGGTCAATCACCATGGCCGTTTCATCCGGGAACTCCAATTTAGGAACCTCGTTCGAGCCAATCCATTCCCGCAATACGGGCAACCAGTTCTTATTACTTCCCCAGATAACCGGAATGTTAAACTTCTTCAAGGCAAACGCATTGCATTGCTGCTCATATTGGAATTTCATCGGGACAACCAGCAGTTTTTTGCCCAGGAACAGCGCTTCCGCAGGCCCCTCAAACCCACCACCGGTAAGAAGCCCGGTACAGCTAGCCAGACTTTGATTAAACCGCTCATTGTTAACCGGACTAACCTGCACATTACCTGTCGTAAAGCTTTGTTTGCTGTGCTTTGAAAACACATGCCATTGTACCTCCGGTATCTGCTTCAAAATCGGCAAGAGGTGTTGCTCGTCAACTGCTGGAAGGTACACCGTATAATGACCGGCATTGGTCACCTGAAGGTTCCGGATCTCCGAACGGATAACCGGTGTATAAATGAATTCATCGTATTTTTCAAAATGAAAGCCTACATAGTGCGTAGCCGGAGCATAATACTTCATGACCAGCTGAGCCCAATCGATGCTCTTCGGTTTGGGAACAAGTGGAGATTGAAAGGAAGCCTGGTGACTTAGCCCTACGCTTTCAATGCCTTTGCGCTTGCAAGCCCAGGCTGTTACAGGTTCAAAGTCGTTCAGGATTAGATTGTACCCAGTTAAAGGCAGCTCCTTCATGTCCTTCACAAAGCGCATCAGGTTCATAGACCGCCAGGTTTCGTAATGATTTACGCCACCTTTCTTGCCAAAGATGAAGCTGAATCCGTGCAGGCTGTGTTTTACCTGCTGCAGCAGGTGGACATCAGACTGGGTACCGCTGATCAGCAGATCTACTTCGCCATATTGCTCGAGCAAGGGAATAATCTCCCGCGCCCGGCTGATATGCCCGTTACCGGTTCCCTGAATTGCATACAAAATCTTCATCCAGTCCCGAATGCTCTATTAACTTGCAGGCTCGGCCACTAGGCCGCCAACTTTTTTTTGCGGTTTTCGGTATAGAAGCCAAATCCAAGAAAGGCAACCAGCAGGATACTTCCTGCTAAAGAGATCTTCTCACCGGTATAGTAAGACTTTGGCTCAAACTTAAATTCCACCTTATGGTTTCCAGCTTCCAGCTGAGCTGCACGTAAGACGTAGTCAGCCCTGAAATAAGGCTTCTGCACGCCGTCTACATACATGTTCCAGCCTTTGTCATAGTAGATCTCAGAGAATACTGCGATGACATCGCCCGGCGCACTGTAAGAATATACCAAATGATCCGGATGGTAGCTGTCCAGTTTAATCATAGCCGTTGGGCCACCTGGCGTTACTCGCTTCAGGTCGATTAGACTCTTATATTGCTCATCTACGATGGCTTCCTTCTTTGGATCAAAGCTGCTAATAGCCTTCATCTCTTCGTCGGCATCTTTAGCAAATTGAACACTGGAAACAATCCAGGCATTACCCGCAGCAGTGGAGTTCCGGGCCATTTTATATGAACCGTTCTGCTGATCCTGAGTAATGATGTACTTGGTATTTAACATATCCAACACATCCTGGTTGATGCTTTTTGAGAATTGATTGTCGATCAATTCCTGATACCGCTTCAATTTAGCCGCATGGTATCCACCAATAGTTTTATGGAACTGAGATGCACTGGCATCCTGAAACGTAGAGATGGTCATGTCCAGCACCCGAAAGTCCGGATCTTTGTCGGCCAAAATAAAAGTATCTACATCCCTTGGCTGAAAATGATTCGCCAGGTCGCTCTTGTTCGCAAAATTATCTTTATTCAAATAGCGACGATCTACCTGCCACATATCGATCAACACAGCAAGGCCCAATAATATGAAGGCAACCTGCATGTTCATTTTCTTATTGAAATACGCCCACAACAGTGCATAGGCAACAGCGATAAACAGGAAGCTACGGATCGCGTCCGCACGTGCGATATCTACACGGTCAGAGATCAAAGCATTTGATACGTTTAGTGCCATACCCCTGTTGTTCTGCATCATCTGGGTCAATGCATCAACCATCTGCGTATGCATAGAGCTGGTGAAACTAAAGAATACTGTAGGCATAATCGCCACCAATAACGAGAATCCACCAGTAATGGCAGCGGCGATCGTCAGCTTTTTAACCAATACTTTCTGATCCAATTTCTGCTCTTCTGCTTCTTTAAGGGCAATAAAAGCAAGGATTGGAACCAATAAACCAACAATGGCCAGGATCGACTCCACCGCTCTGAACTTATTGTACATTGGGAAGTAATCGAAGAACAGATCTGAGATCACAGGGAAGTTCTTACCAAAGGACAACAACATAAACAAGATCGTTGTGCCCAGGATCCACCACTTCAGACGTGTTCTTACGGTTAACAAACCAAAAACAAACAGGAAGCAAATGATGGCACCAAAGTAGTATGGTCCGGATGTACCCGGCTTCTCTCCCCAATACTGCTGCATGCCGAACTGCCCGGCTAACTGCTGAATTGCCTGGGTTGGATCACCACCAGTTACCTGCTGCAATGCTTTGTACAGATGGCTTTCCGGCTTAATCAATTGATCGATGCTGGTTGCACCGCCGTACAAGTTAGGGATCAGGAAGGTAAAGCTCTCTCCTACACCCTGGCTCCAGCCGTATGCATATTCTTTAGACAGACCGCTTTTCTCTTCCGCGCGATCGGTCGTTAAATTCGATTTCCCACGGTTTGATTCATTACCATATTCGTAGGTTGTCCACAAGGTTCCTGCGTTTACCATTAAAGCAAGCACACCTGCAATGGCCAGGAATCCAACTGACTTCCCAAAAGCCGCAAGCTTGTTGGATTTAAATGCATGGTAGAGTTCAATTCCGATAAAGATCAACAACGCAATTACCAGATAATAGGTCATCTGGATATGATTTGCACGGATTTCCAAGGCCATAAACAAGGCCAGGAGACTTCCACCCAGCCAATAACGGCCGCGTAAGGTCAGGATCACACTGGCCAGGATCGGGGCGCAAAAAGCAATAGCTAAGGCCTTGTTGCTGTGTCCGGCAGCGATTATAATAAAGTTATACGAGGTAAAGGCAAATGCGATCGCACCTGCAGCCGCCAGGTAGGGGTTTATTTTTAGAACACAAAATAACAGGTAAGCTCCCAATACATACAGCAGAACTACATCGACCGGATCAGGCAGCACGGTCTTAATGAGGTTGATTGCGTGGGAAGCAATGTTGCTCGGATATTGAACCCAGATCTGGTAAGCCGGCATTCCGCCAAACATCTGGTTGGTCCAAAGTGGCCCTTTGCCATCTTTCTCCTTATACTCCATAATCTCCTTCTGCATTGCTTTAGCTTGCAACACATCGCTCTGTGCCGGAGCCTTTCCTTGCAAAACAGGACTGAAGTAAGCAAAAACAAGGATTACGAAAAATGCAATGATGGCCAGATGCGTGCCATTCCTTTTAAACCAAGTATTCATTAAGGGTTATTTAATTTAATCTAACCCCAAAAATATAAAAAGGAAGGAAATAAGCGGTTATTAACAGGAATATAAATCTATTTAACCTCTTCGTAATCGACAAAGTCGCCCAGCTTATCGGCATTGCCATTTTTATTCGGTTGCGGCGGCATATAGTCGATCGTAATCGAACCTTCCGGCTTTCTCCTCGGCTGCTCCGGCCTTTGCTGACCAGCGGATTGCTGCATATTACCAAAAATACTTCTCAGGACCATCGGGAAAACAAGTCTCAAAAGCAGCCTAAGCGTCCAGAGAATAAATATGGTGATGAATATAAATCTGATTAAACCCATTTTTATCGTTTAGTTCTATTGTTACAAATATAGACGGAATTTAAAGCCGGATGCTACATTCGTCACTACTTTATTGCATAACAATTACATAGTCAATAAGTTGAATTTAATCTTCTTCCACGATTTCAGCCACCCGGCCGATCTGCCCGTCTTCAAGTCGTACTTTAATGCCCCGAGAGTGGTAACTCGCTGAGGTCAACAGGTTTGCAACAACACCGCGCGTTAATTTACCGCTGCGCTGATCCTTTTTTAGTATAATATCCACCAGCAATCCTGGGTAAATATCGCTTCTAGTCTTTCCGTCCATTATTTAGAAAATCGTTCTTCAAATATCTTTTCCATCGCGAACATCTCGTCCCTAAGGCGTGCTGCCATCAGGAAGTCCATATCCTTGGCAGCCTTTGCCATATCTTTCCGCGTCTTGTCGATAGACTTCTGCATCTCGGCCTTACTCATATACTGCACCACCGGATCCGCCGCTAAGCTCACCTCGTCCACTTCTACATACGGCTTTGCATTTGCCGCAGGATCGGAGAAGTCGAGCACCGAGGTCTGCTCCAGGATCGCCTCCCGGGTCTTCCCAACAGTTTTCGGAACAATACCGTGTTCCAGGTTGTATGCAATCTGGCGTTCTCGTCGTCGGTTGGTTTCATCAATCGTCTT
>Ga0157370_10009842_pt1 | contig 10132 bp, 7 predicted proteins | sample C35metaG_FD_113463 | JGI IMG/M metagenome (GOLD analysis project Ga0157370, IMG submission 113463) | Corn rhizosphere microbial communities from Kellogg Biological Station, Michigan, USA - C3-5 metaG | ecosystem: Host-associated > Plants > Roots > Rhizosphere > Soil | place: USA: Michigan... | reverse complement strand
AGCCACGCGCGCTCCGCCAGAGACGTCGTCGCCGGCGCGCGCATCGCCGCCGATGCGCGCGACACGTACTGCGCCAGCGTGGGCAGCGCGAAGAGCACCGGCACGGCGAGCAGGACCACGTAGACGGGTTCGTAGTGGATGCGGAATGCGCCGCAGACCGAGATCGCGCCGACGAAAAGCGCGAGTCCCACGAGCATTGCGACGCCGACGTCCGGTTTCTCCGCAATCCGTACTTCTGCCTGCAAACGGCGCAGCAGCCCGTCTCCGATCAGCCACGCGTCGGCCAACAACCATCCGACCGTGAGAACGGTTCCCGGCAGGAACAGCGCGGTCGCGACGATCAGCACGGCAAGGGCGACGGCACGCGCCGGACGTCGCCTTTCGAGCAGCACGACGATGGCGAGGACGAGCAGCGCCGACGTCGAAACCTGCCGCAGCTTGACGACGTCGACGGCGTTGTAGACGTTTTCGGGAAAGAGCCGGGAGACGCCCCAGGCGATCAGCGCGGCGTGCGCGACGAGCAGGAGGCCGAGGACGACCAGCGCCGAGCGGGGCCAGGGGCGCAAATCGGTTGGCTGTGCGAGGGCGGTCTCGTTCATGGCCGTCGTTGTTGGCAGCCGGCAGTTTCGCACACCCGAATTGCCGCTCCCGTTGCGCGACGCGTCGTTTTCGGCTAGTGTGGAAGGATGAGCGGCCATCCTTCCGTCGCCCGCGCGCCCGCGCCCGCCCTCCTGTGCGGCGGCCTGCTGCTCCTGCTGCGCCTCGCGCGCAGATAAATCCACCCCCTCGCTCCGAGCAGTGCCCGCACCGTCCAGCCAAGGACGGTCGATTTTCGTTCCTCGTTCAGGACAACGCCATGCATGCCGTGCCTTCGCAGAAGTACCGCCCGTTCCAGCCGATCGATCTTGCCGACCGTACGTGGCCGTCGCGCACGATCACGGCGCCGCCGATCTGGCTGTCGACCGATCTGCGTGACGGCAACCAGGCGCTGATCGAGCCGATGGACGCGGCGCGCAAGCTGCGGATGTTTCGCCAGCTCGTCGACATCGGCTTCAAGGAGATCGAGGTCGCGTTCCCGTCGGCATCGCAGACCGACTTCGATTTCGTGCGGCGGCTGATCGAGGAACACCTGATTCCCGACGACGTGACGATCCAGGTGCTGACGCAGTCGCGCGACCAGCTGCTACGGCGCCCGTTCGAGTCGTGGCGCAGCGCCAAACGGGCGATCGTGCACCTGTACAACCCGACGGCGCCGCTCTTCCGGCGCGTCGTCTACGGCAAGGACCGCGCGGGAATCGTCGAGATCGCAACCGGCGGGGCGCGGCTTTTCACGCAATGTGCGGCCGAGCAGCCGGGGACCGACTGGCGCTTCGAATATTCGCCGGAGACGTTCACGATGACCGAGCTCGACTTCGCCCTCGAGATCTGCGAGCGCGTCGTCGACGTGCTCGGGCCGGCGACCGCGCACCCGGTGATCCTCAATCTGCCGGCCACGGTCGAGGTCGCGACGCCGAACGTGTTCGCCGATCAGATCGAATGGATGCATCGGCATCTGTCGCGACGCGATCAGGTGATCGTTTCGGTGCATCCGCATAACGATCGCGGCACCGGCGTCGCGGCGGCGGAGCTCGCGGTGATGGCGGGCGCCGACCGGGTCGAGGGCTGTCTCTTCGGCAACGGCGAGCGCACCGGCAACGTGTGCCTCGTCACGCTCGGAATGAATCTCTACTCGCAGGGCGTCGATCCGAAGCTCGATTTCAGCGACATCGGCGCGATCATCCGCACCGCGGAATACTGCACGGCGCTGCCGGTGCACCCGCGACATCCGTACGCGGGCGAGCTCGTGTTCACCGCGTTCTCGGGCTCGCACCAGGACGCAATCAAGAAAGGCTTCGCCGCGCAGCACGCGGCATACGCGGCGGGCAGCACGATCTGGGAGGTGCCGTATCTGCCGATCGATCCCGCCGACATCGGCCGCAGCTACGAAGCCGTCATCCGTGTCAACAGCCAGTCGGGGAAGGGCGGCATCGCCTACCTGCTCGAGCGCGACTACGGGCTCGCACTCCCGCGGCTTCTGCAAATCGAGTTCAGCCAGCTCGTGCAGGCGATCACCGACGCCACCGGCAAGGAGCTGACGGCGGCCGACCTGCATGCGGCGTTTCATCGCGAGTACGTCGCGCGCGGCGCACCGATCGCGTACGTCGATCACCGCACGGGCCACGTCGGCGGCGGGCACGAACAGCTGACCGCGCGGCTCGCGCTCGACGGCGCCGAGACGCTGGTCGCGGGGACGGGCAACGGACCCGTCGATGCGTTCGTGCATGGGCTGCGCGAAAAGCTGGGCATCGACGTGCACGTGCTCGCCTATCACGAGCACGCGACGGGAACCGGCGAGGACGCGACCGCGGTCGCGTACGTGCAGTTGCGCGCAGGTGCCGCGAACGTCTACGGCGTCGGCCTCGACCCGAACATCGTGACGGCGACGCTGAAGGCGGTGACCGCGGCGGTCAATCGCGCATGCGCGCAGGGCGCCATCGCGCTCGGCACGCCGGTCGACGAGGCAGCGTAATCGAATCATGGAGGTAGCATGAGCGGCGACGGGCCGTCCCGAGCGGCGAATTCCGCCCCCTGTGGGGGCAGCGAAGCGGCGAAGCCGCGAGCGTGGGGGTTGTTATGACATCGGAGCATTTGATCATCTTCGACACGACGCTGCGCGACGGCGAGCAAAGCCCGGGCGCATCGATGACGCGCGAGGAAAAGACGCGGATCGCACGGCAACTCGAGCGACTGCGCGTCGACGTCATCGAGGCGGGCTTTCCCGCCTCGTCGAACGGCGACTTCGACGCGGTGCACGACATCGCAAAGGCGATCACGACGAGCACCGTCTGCGGACTCGCGCGCGCAAACGAGAACGACATCCGGCGCGCCGGCGAGGCGTTGCGGCCGGCTGCGTCGATGCGTATCCATACGTTCATCGCGAGCTCGCCGATCCACATGCAGATGAAGCTTCGGATGACGCCGGATCAGGTGCTCGAGCAGGCGGTGAAGGCGGTTGGCTGGGCCCGCCGATACACCGACGACGTCGAGTTTTCACCCGAGGATGCCGGACGGTCCGAACCGGACTTTCTGTGCCGGCTGCTCGAAGCAGTGATCGCCGCGGGTGCTACGACCGTCAACATTCCGGATACGGTCGGCTACACGATGCCATGGCAGTTCGGCGCGCTGATCGCATCGCTTCGCACGCGCATTCCCGATTCGGATCGCGCGGTCTGGTCGGTGCACTGCCACAACGACCTCGGTGTCGCCGTCGCCAATTCGCTCGCCGCCGTGATGAACGGCGCACGGCAGGTCGAATGCACGGTCAACGGACTCGGAGAGCGCGCAGGCAACGCGTCGCTCGAGGAGATCGTGATGGCGGTGCGCACGCGCAAAGACGTCTTCGCCTGCGAAACGCGGATCGACACGACACAGATCGTGCCGGCGTCGAAGCTCGTGTCGGGCATCACCGGCTTCCCGGTGCAGCCCAACAAGGCGATCGTCGGCGCGAATGCGTTCGCGCACGAGTCGGGCATTCACCAGGACGGTGTGCTGAAGCACCGCGAGACCTACGAGATCATGCGCGCCGAGGACGTCGGCTGGCATGCGAACAAGCTCGTGCTCGGCAAGCTGTCCGGCCGCAACGCCTTTCGCACGCGACTCTCCGAGCTCGGCATCGATCTGCCCGACGAGGAAGCGTTCAAGATGGCGTTTGCGCGTTTCAAGGACCTCGCCGACAAGAAGGGGGAGGTCTTCGACGAGGATCTGCACGCGCTGATTTCCGACGATGTCGTCGAGCCGGCGCACGAGCACTATCGGCTCGCAGCGCTGAAGGTCACGTCGGAGACCGGGACGGTGCCGCACGCGCGCGTCGTGATGGTGATCGGAGACGCCGAAGTGGTCGCCGAGGTTGCCGGCGACGGGCCCGTCGATGCGGTGTTCAAGTCGATCGAGCGGATGGCCGGATCGCACGCGAATCTGCTGCTCTATTCGGTGAATGCGATCACCGGCGGTACCGATGCGCAGGGCGAAGTCACCGTGCGTCTCGAGCAGGCGGGCCGCATCGTCAACGGGCTTGGCGCCGACACCGACATCGTCGTCGCGTCGGCGAAGGCGTACATCAACGCATTGAACCGCCTGCACGACGGCGTCGTGCGGCTCAATCCGCAGCGCGCGGCGTAACTCGCGTAACATAGCGGCGGGCGCGCTGTTTACCGGCGCCCGCTTCGCGCCGCCTTCGCAACGAAGGCGGACATTCCAGCTCGTTTCCTTCGGATGCGCCATCCATGAACGCCCCGCGCTACGGCCCCGGCATCGAAGTCACGGCGGAAGTCACGCCCGAATTCGTGCAAATCCTCACTCCCGACGCGCTCGCGTTCGCGGCACGTTTGCAGCGCGCGTTCGGCGCGCGGCGCACCGAGCTGCTTGCGCGTCGCGTCGCACGGCAGGTGCAGTTCGATGCCGGCGAGCTGCCCGATTTCCTCGCCGACACGCACGCGATCCGCGACGACGACTGGACCTGCGATCCGGTGCCTGCCGAGATCGAGGATCGCCGCGTCGAGATCACCGGGCCCGTCGACCGCAAGATGATCGTCAATGCGCTGAACTGCGGCGCCAATGTCTACATGGCGGACTTCGAGGACGCGAACACGCCGACGTGGGACAACAACGTGCGGGGACAGCTCAACCTGCGCGATGCGATTCGCCGGCGCATCGACTTCGTGTCCCCCGAGGGCAAGGCGTACCGGCTGAACGAGCGCACGGCCGTGCTCTTCGTGCGGCCGCGCGGCTGGCATCTGCCCGAGAAGCACGTCATCGTCGATGGCGAGCCGATCGCCGGTGCGATCTTCGACTTCGCGCTTTACTTCTTTCACAACGCGAAGGAGCTGATCGCGCGCGGCGGTGCGCCGTACTTCTATCTGCCCAAGCTCGAAAGCCATCTCGAAGCGCGGCTTTGGAACGACGTCTTCGTGATGGCGCAGGACGACCTGCTGATCCCGCGCGGCACGATCAAGGCCACGGTCCTGATCGAGACGATCCTCGCCGCGTTCGAGATGGACGAGATTCTGTACGAGCTGCGCCATCACTCGGCGGGCCTCAATGCCGGCCGCTGGGACTACATCTTCAGCTGCATCAAGAAGTTCCGCAGCAACCGCGATTTCTGCCTGGCGGATCGCGCGCTCGTGACGATGACGACGCACTTCATGAAGAGCTACGCCGAACTGCTCGTGAAGACCTGTCATCGCCGCAACGCGCACGCGATGGGCGGCATGGCGGCGCAGATCCCGGTCAAGAACGACGAGGCGGCGAACGCCGAGGCGTTCGCGCGCGTCAAGGCCGACAAGGAGCGTGAAGCGCGGCAAGGGCACGATGGAACGTGGGTTGCGCATCCTGCGCTCGTGCCGGTCGCAAAGGAGGCGTTCGACCGCCTGATGCCTTCGCGAAATCAGATCGCGATCACCAAGCGCGACGACGTGCACGTGACCTCCGCCGATCTGTTGCGCTTCGAGCCGGAGCGTCCGATAACCGAACAGGGTCTGCGACTCAACATCAACGTCGCGATCCAGTACATCGGCGCGTGGCTCGCGGGCCAGGGCGCGGTGCCGATCTTCAACCTGATGGAGGACGCGGCGACGGCCGAAATCTCGCGCTCGCAGGTGTGGCAGTGGATCCGCTCGCCGAAGGGCACGCTCGACGACGGCCGCAAGGTGACGAAGGCACTCGTCGCCTTCTGCCTGCCGCAGGAAATGGAAAAGATTCGCGGGCTGCTGGGTCCCGCGTACGGCGAGGGCAGGTACGACGACGCGGCGGCGATCTTCGCGGATCTCGTCAACAGCGACACGTTCGTCGAGTTCCTGACGTCGCCCGCGTACCAGCGATTGAACTAGGGCCTGTTCACACCATGTTCTCTGACGCGTTGCGATGCCGAAATGGCCATGCGCGAGGCGCGAAGCGGAAGCAGGCCGGCCGCCTGGCGAGGCTTTGGAACAAAACGCATGGCTATTTCGGCCGCGACCCGAAGGGAACGGGCGGCGCCCTGAAGCGTCACTCTTCGTTGCTTTCCTCGCGAAGACGGCCAGCGTTCGCATCGTCAAGCGCCTTGATTGGCGCTCCATGCCACCCGCTCGCGTCAGCGAACATGGTGTGAGCAGTCCATAATGCGATAAGCGCAGTCTATCGATTGGATTGCCAGAGTCGATTGGACAGGCGCACCGGACCGATCGCAAAATCGATCGGTGGCCGGTGCATGCGCCGGCCAGCGAGAAGCGTCCCCGGCGCCTCGTTCGAGGCGCCAAACCACGAGGAGCATTCGATGAAACCTCTGCAAGGAACGAAGACCCACGACAACCTGAAGTACGCGTTTGCCGGCGAATCGCAGGCGAATCGGCGTTATCTGTACTTCGCGAACAAGGCCGACGTCGAAGGCCAGAACGACGTCGCCGCGCTGTTCCGCTCGACCGCCGAGGGCGAGACCGGGCACGCGCACGGGCACCTCGACTATCTCGCCGCCGTCGGTGATCCGGCAACCGATCTGCCGATCGGCTCGAGCCGCGAGAACCTGAAGGCGGCGGTCGCCGGCGAGACGCACGAATACACCGACATGTATCCGGGCATGGCGAAGGCCGCGCGCGGCGAAGGCTTCGACGAGATCGCCGACTGGTTCGAAACGCTCGCGAAGGCCGAGCGCTCGCACGCGAACCGCTTCCAGAAGGCGCTCGACGCGCTAGCGGATTGATGTGATCCCCGCACGCTCGCGTCCTGGGGCGGCCCGGCGCGACTGATGAGTTCCGAAGGTAACCTGCAGGCGCCCACGCGCCACCCGATCGAGTGGCGCGACGCGGCGTTCTACGACGAGGAGGCGCTCCAGAAGGAGCAGGAGCGCATCTTCGGGATCTGTCACGGTTGCCGGCGCTGCGTGTCGCTGTGCGGCGCGTTTCCGACGCTGTTCGACCTCGTCGACAACAGCGCGACGATGGAGGTCGACGGCGTCGCGAAGGACGACTACCGGAAGGTCGTCGACCAGTGCTACCTCTGCGACATCTGCTACATGACCAAATGTCCGTACGTTCCGCCGCATCCGTGGAACGTCGACTTTCCGCACGTGATGCTGCGTGCGAAAGCGGTCAAGTTCAGGAAGGGCGACTACCGGCTTCGTGACCGCGTGCTGACGAGCACCGACGCCGTCGGCAAGCTGGCGACGATTCCGGTCGTCGTGCACGCCGTCAACAAGGCAAACAGCTCGCCCCCGGCTCGCAAGGTGATGGAGAAGGTGCTGGGCATCGCCGCCGAGGCGTGGCTGCCACCCTATGCGGCCAGGCGCTTCCGCGAGTCGGCGCTGCCGTCGCTCGCGTGGCCGGTGCGCGACGGCCAGCGTGCCCCGGGCAAGGTCGCGATCTTTGCCACCTGCTTCATCAACTATAACGAGCCGGGCATCGGCCACGACCTGCTGAAGCTTCTGCATCACGCGAGAGTGCCGTACAGGCTCGTGGCGAGCGAAGTGTGCTGCGGAATGCCGAAGCTCGAACTCGGCGATCTCGAAACCGTCGAATCGTTGAAGAGCGCCAACATTCCGGTGCTCGCGCCGCTCGCTCGCGCCGGCTACGCGATATTGACGGCGGTGCCGTCGTGCACGCTGATGTTCAAGCAGGAATTGCCGCTTCTGTTTCCCGACGACGAGGACGTCAGGATCGTTTCCGACGCGATGTTCGACCCGTTCGAATACTTCGTTGCCCGCGAGCGCGACGGCCTGCTCGACCGCGACTTCAAGCGCGGCCTGGGCAAGGTCAGCTATCACATTCCCTGCCATTCGCGCGTGCAGAACGTCGGCCAGAAGACGCGCGAGGCGCTCGAATGGATTCCCGACACGTCGGTCAACGTCGTCGAGCGCTGCTCGGGCCACGACGGCACGTGGGGCGTCAAGCGCGAGTTCTTCGATGACGCGATGAAGATCGGGCGTCCGGTGTTTCGGCGCATGGAGGAATTCGAGCCCGATTTCGTGAGCTCCGACTGCCCGATCGCGGGCCGGCGCATCGAGGAAGGGATCGTGCAGGGTGGCAGCGAACGCCGGCCGCAGAAGGCGCATCCGCTGACGCTGTTGCGGATCGCCTACGGCATCGACTGAAATGAAAAGACCCCCAGGCTCGCTTTGCTCGCTGCCCCCCAAGGGGGCGTGTCGGCGGCTCGGAGCGGCCCGGAGCCACTGATTCACTGCCCGCCATGCCAAGGATTGCACGCGACACGCTGCTCACGCTCGAAGCCTATGCAAAGGAGCGGCCGGCGTTTCGTGCGCGCGCCGTCGCGCACAAGCGCGCGCGCACCGTGCATCTCGGCGAGCACGTGACGCTGCTCTTCGAGGACGAGCTCACGATCCGCTACCAGGTGCAGGAGATGCTGCGCATCGAGAAGACGTTCGACGAAGAAGGCATCCAGGACGAGCTCGATGCGTACAACCCGCTGGTCCCCGACGGCCGCAACCTGAAGTCGACGATGCTGATCGAGTACGAGGACGAGAACGCGCGGCGCGAAGCGCTTGCGCGTCTTCGCGGCATCGAGCATCGCGTCTTCGTTCGCGTCGCCGATTTCGAGCCGGTGTTCGCGATCGCCGACGAGGATCTCGAGCGCGAAAATGCGCAGAAGACCTCGTCGGTGCACTTCCTGCGCTTCGAGCTGACGCCGACGATGATCGTGTCCTTCAAGGCGGGCAAGGCCGTGACGATCGGCGTCGACCATCCCGAATATCAGGTGCGCGAAACGCTCGCGCAGCCCGTGCAGACGGCGCTCGCCGCGGATTTCAGCTAGTCGCGGAAATTCTGGTATTGCAGCGGATAGTCGGTGACCGACTTCCGCACGAGCGCGATCGCATCCTGCAGGTTGTCCTTCTTAGGGCCCGACACGCGCACCGCGTCGCCCTGGATCGACGCCTGCACCTTGAGCTTGCTGTCCTTCAGCAGCTTGACGATCTTCTTCGCGCGCTCCTGCTCGACGCCGGTGCGCACGGTGACCGCCTGCTTCACCTTGTTGCCGGCGATCTTTTCCGTGTCGCCGTACTCGAGCGAGCGGATGTCGACCTGCCGCTTCGACAGCTTGGCGACGACGATGTCGGTCACCTGCTTCAGCTTGAAGTCGTCGTCGGCGTAGAGCGTCATCGCCTTGCCGTCGTAATCGACGCGCGCGTCGGAGCCCTTGAAGTCGAAACGCGTCGAGATCTCCTTGTTCGCCTGGTCGACCGCGTTGCGCACTTCCACCTGGTTGACTTCCGAGACGATGTCGAACGAGGGCATGACGCGCTCCGCTTCGGGCGAAAACCGCTAGCATAGCGTGCCGCTCGGAGCCCGCGATCGGCCGAGTCGCCGCCGGCTTCGATGCGGCACCTGTGCAGGCGGGGAGCCTCAGGCGTACTTCAGCAACGCCACCGGCCCGCTTGACACCCCGTACGGCGACTCGCGCAGCCATTCGCGCAGCTTTTCCTCGGGCAGCGGCCGGCTCATGAAGTAGCCCTGCGCTTCGTCGCAGCCCATCGCGCGAAGGCGCGCGAGACTGCGCTCGTCCTCGATGCCTTCGGCGACGACGCGCAAGCCGAGGTTGTGCGCGAGGTCGATCGTCGAGCGCACGATCACCATGTCGTTCGCGTCTTCCATCGCCGCGATGAACGTGCGATCGATCTTCATCTCATGCACGCGAAGCTTGCGCAGATAGGCGAGGGACGAAAAGCCGGTGCCGAAGTCGTCGATCGATAGCTGCACGCCGAGCGCGTGCAATTGCGCGAGCGTCTGGACGGCGCGCTGCGGGTTTTCCATGAAGCTGCTTTCGGTGATCTCGAGGCAGACGAGCTCCGCCGGCACCTTGGAGCTCGCAAGAAGCTTCGCGACGATGTTTGGCAGGTCGGGGTTCTGCAGGTCGCGCACCGAGATGTTGATCGATACCTGCAGCCGAATGTCTTCGGCAAGCCATTGTCCGCAGCGGTGAAGCGTCGTCTCGAGCACCCAGCGGGTCACCGTGCGCACGAAACCCGTTCGCTCGGCGAACGGCATGAACTCGATCGGCGGGACCATGCCACGCGCCGGATGCATCCAGCGCACGAGCGCTTCGACGCCTT
>Ga0157370_10009841_pt1 | contig 10132 bp, 5 predicted proteins | sample C35metaG_FD_113463 | JGI IMG/M metagenome (GOLD analysis project Ga0157370, IMG submission 113463) | Corn rhizosphere microbial communities from Kellogg Biological Station, Michigan, USA - C3-5 metaG | ecosystem: Host-associated > Plants > Roots > Rhizosphere > Soil | place: USA: Michigan... | reverse complement strand
CCTCGGCACGTGTTCGTGATCGTGCTGGAGAACGAACCCTTCCAGGTCACCTTCGGCGAGCATTCGCCCGCGCCATACCTCGCGCACGAGTTGCCGAAACAGGGCGCGCTGCTGACGCAGTATTTCGGGATCGGGCATGACAGCCTCGACAACTACATCGCGATGATCAGCGGGCAGGCGCCCAATCCCGAGACGCAGGAAGATTGCCACGTGTACGGCGAATTCCGGCGCAGTGCGCCCGGCTTCGATGAGAATGGCCAGATCCTCGGCAGCGGGTGCGTCTATCCCGCCGACGTGAAGACGCTCGCCAACCAGTTGCAGGATGCGCGCTACACGTGGAAGGGCTACATGGAGAGCATGGGCGCGGACCCGTCGCGCGAAGCTTCGGCCTGCGGGCACGTGAAGATCGGCGAGGTCGACTTTACCAACAAGGCGACTTCGAAGGACCAGTATGCCGACAAGCACAATCCCTTCGTGTATTTCCATTCCATCATCGACGATGCCGCCAATTGCGCCGCGCACGTCGTGAACCTCGACAAGCTGCCGGGCGACCTGCGATCCATCGCGACCACGCCGAACTTTTCCTTCATCACGCCTGACTTGTGCCACGATGGCCACGACGCACCCTGCAAGAACGGCGAACCCGGCGGCTTGATCTCGGCCGACAAGTTCCTGCGCGAATGGGTGCCGCAGATCGTCGCTTCGCCCGCGTTCAGGCAGGATGGCCTGCTCGTCATCACGTTCGATGAAGGCACAGACGCTGCGACATGCTGCGGAGAGACCAACCCCGCGGGCGCGCCGCAGCCCGGCAAGTTCGGCCCCGGCGGCGGACGCATCGGCACGGTGGTGTTGTCGCCGCTCGTCAAACCCGGCACCGTATCCGACGTGCCCTACAACCATTACAGCCTGCTGCGCAGCATCGAGGACTGGTTCGGCTTGCCGCACCTTGGTTACGCCGGCCAGCCGGGACCGCGCACGTTCGGCGCCGACGTGTTCGACCACGACAACTCCGCACAAGGAAACCAGCCGTGAATCATTCGATCCGGTTTGCCTCGATCGCGACGCTTACGCTTGCACTCGCATGGCCGGTTTTCGGCCATGCCGCCACGCCTTCATCGAAACCGGCACCCACGATGCAACAGGTGCTGGATGCGTCCGGGCCTTCCGATTGGCGCCCGCTGAACCCGGACGACACGCTCTACATGGATTTGCCGCAAGGACGGGTGGTGATCGAACTCGCGCCCGCCTATGCGCCGCTGCACGCCGACAACATCCGCACGCTCGCCCATGAACACTACTGGGATGGTCTCGCGATCCTGCGCGTGCAGGATGGTTTCGTCACGCAGTGGGGCGACCCGGCAGCCGAAGCGAAACATCCCGCGCACCCGCCTCGTTCGCTCGGCAAGGCCAAGGCCACCACCGCCGCGGAATTCGAGCGTGATGTTGCGCCCGGCCTGCCCTTCACCCGATTGCCGGACGGTGACGTGTATGCACCGGAAGTCGGTTTCAGCAACGGCTTCCCGGTCGCGCGCGACCCGAGGACCGGAAAAACATGGCTGGTGCACTGCTACGGCATGGTCGGCGCGGGTCGCGACAACGCGCCGGATTCAGGGCCGGGCACCGAACTCTACGCGGTGATCGGGCAGGCGCCGCGCCAGCTCGACCGCAACATCGCACTGATCGGGCGCGTCGTGCAAGGCATGCAATATCTCGCGGACCTGCCGCGCGGCAATGGGCCGATGGGTTTCTACAAGAACCCGGCGCACGACACCAGGATCCTGCGCGTGCGCCTTGCGTCCGACGTCCCGCCGTCAGAACGCATGCACCTCGAAGTGCTGCGCACCGACACGCCGACCTTCACCGCACTGATCGAATCGCGTCGCAACCGCTCGGACGCGTGGTACCTCTACAAGGCCGGCAAGATTGATGTCTGCAACGTGCCGCTGCCGGTGCGGAAGATGCCGTAACGATTGGCGGCGGCCGCCGGAGCGGACGCCGTCCATTGCACAAGGTCGTGCCAAGGGCCGACCATCGACTCAGAACGTCACGGTGCCCTGCAGCATCGCGTCGTCGCTGCGCTCGCGTTGGCCCTGTTCACGCATGTAGCCGAGGCGCAGTCCGAACTTGGACGTGGGCCACAACGACAGTCCGGCACGCAAGACCGCCGTGTTGCGCGACAAGCCGATGCCCTCCACCGGCAGCCAATCGTTGAAGCCCGTGAAGCTCGCATCGAACACGCTGCCGTACTGATGCAGCGTGTGCTGCCAGCCGGCACTGCCATCCCATTCCAGCCGCATGCCGTTGGCCAGTTGCCAACCACGCTCGGCGCGCAAGCCCAGTCCCGCCTGCAGACGGCCGGCCGCATGGGCATCGGCCATGAGCCCATAGCCCAAGCCGCCCTGCTCGGCGAAACCACCCAGTTCGAGGCGCTGGTAACGAACGTCTGCAAAGGGCACCACTCGCGTGGCGCCGAACTGGAACAGACGACCGCCTTCCAGCGCACCCGCGACATAGCGGCCCGTGGAGTCGGTGCCTACCGGCGCTCCCAGCGCACCCAGTTGCAACAGGCGCTGCATGTCCTCGCGGTACCAGCCGCTTGCAACCTGCGTGCTCGCGTACCACGGCCCGTTCACCAGGCCACCGTACATCGCGACGTTGTTCATCCACGTGCGCGCGTGATCCCAGGACGCGTCGAGTTGGCCGAAGCCGAGGCTCTGCCCCGCTGCAAAGCCCAGCAGCGCGTGCGCACCAAGGTGCAGGTCGACGCCGGCCATGCCACCGCCGCTGCGGAAAGTTGCACCCGCGTAACCGCTGCGCTGCAGGTTGCCCTGCCAGCCGAGATTGCTGTACCAGACCCCGGACTTCGCCCGGCCGCTCACGAGATCATCGAAGTGCTCGGACAGCGCATTGCCGCGCGCGTCGATGCCATCGAACAGCATCGCGGCGCTGGCCGCGTGCAACTGGCCCGAAAGACTCGTGAGCGTGGCCTGTGCCACCGCCGGCGTCGCACTGTGCTGGATGGCGCCGGCGCCTTGCAATACGTCCGACGAAGGTGTGCCTCCGGACGTCAAGGTGCTGTTGATCGCCTCGAACCCGACCTGCACACGCTGCGCCGCCGACACCGCCGCCGGCTCGATGATGCCCATCGACGTGGCGGCCACCGTGATGTTGAGCCCGGTGGTGTCCAGATACACATCGTTCGTGCCATACCCGATGGTGGTGGACGTGAACACCACGCCGCTGTCCTTCACCAGGCTAGCGAACGTGCCCGTGACGCCGCCGGCTGCGGTGAGCACGTCGGTGTGGGTGTTGGCGACATAGCCGCTGTCGGCGCCAGTCACTTCCAGCGTTCCGCCATTGAGCGTCGCGGCGCCGGTCACGGCAAGCTTGCTGCCCAGGCTGACCGCCAGGGTGCCTGTGGAAGCGTTCGTGTAGGTGCCATTTACGGCGATATCACCACCGTGGGCGGCTACCTTGCCGGTATTGTCAAGATTGCCCTCCATCCCGGGTATTGCGTCCAGCGTGCCGCCACTGCCGACCGTCACGTTTCCGGGCAACATTGCAGTTGCCTGCAGGGTACCGGCGCTGACCGTGGTGCCGCCTCCGTAGGTGTTGTTTCCGGTCAACACCAGCGTGCCGGGACCTGAAAGGGTCAGGCTGCCGCTGCCGCCAATATCGTTGCCGAAAGTCGAAGTCGTGCCGGCAGGTACATTCGCTTCGAAATTGCCGAATGCGAACTGTGCCGGCCCCTTGACCGCTTTGGCCGCATTGATCATGCCCCATCCGTAAGTCGCGTTCGGCGTCTCGCCGCTGCCGTCGTCGTAGGGCGTCGCGGTGGTCAGGATGGTGTCGCTGACATTGGCCGCGGTCATCCACGGAAACGCCTGCCACACCTGTGCGGCCACGCCGCTCACCACTGCAGCGGAAGCCGAAGTACCGTTGGCGAACCCATCCGTGAATCGGCCCACCGCCGGAAACTCCACGTTCCCCGGCGCACTGATGCACCATTCCTTCGCAACGCCGCAGGCGTTGGAAGGGGCGTCCGAGCCCGTGTAGAGCCCGGCCGGTTGCCCGTTGCTGTCGATGGCCATGTCGACCGCCACCAGCCAGTTCGGCTGGAAGCTGGGAATCCAGTAAGGCAGTCCCCCTAGAGACCAGGGCTGGGCCGCGCCGCCGCTGCCGGCGGCCCACACCAGCAGGATGCCGGCATCGACCGCGGGCTGGAACGCTGCCTGGGTCGTGGCGATGTTGGGATCACTGGGGCCGGTGAACGTGGTTGTTGCATCCCCGGAACCGAAGGAGCCATTGATGATCTTGACGTTCTGGGCGACGAAATCGCTGAAATTCGTGCTGCTGATCGCGCAGCTCGCCAAACTGGCACTCGTGCAGACCTGCTCGAAATAAAGACCCGCATCCGGTGCAACGCCACCGGGAAAGGCCTTGTTGTCATCGGCAGGCAGTGTGCCAGCCGGAAGGCCGCCCAGAATGTCCGCGACCACGGTGCCGTGTCCGGAAGTGTCGTTGGGCGATTGCGAACCGCCGGACAAATAGCTCTTGAACCAGGCCACACGCCCATTCATGGGCGGCGTCGTCGGATCGACACCGGAATCGAGAATGCCGACATTGACGCCCTGCCCCGTGAAACCTTCGCCCTGCGCGGTCAACGCGCCGGTCGGGATCAGGTGGTTGTATGCCGGATCGTACGGCGGAGGCGGAGGCGGCGGTGGTGGAGGCGGAGGCGGAGGCGGAGGCGGCGGTGGAGGCGGCGGGGGCGGCGGGCTCACCGGCGGGGGCGGAGGCGGACTGGCCTTGACCATGCCATTTCCGCCCCCGCCTCCGCCGCAGGCAGTCAAATAAATGGGAGCGGTCGCAACGATCGCCGCGGCAATGGCCAGCGCGAGCACGCGCTTACGACTGTGGTTCATCCGTCGATCCCCCTGTGTTGTTTTCGACATTCCAACTTGCACGTCCGATGCAGGCGCATCGCGCCTCATCGAATCCACGAATGCAAGCCCAATCCGGTGCAGACCAGAGGAGCGCGATCAAACCATCAATAGCGCCACGCTCAAACCAGTCGCACCCACCATCACGTACTACATCCAGACTCATCGTAGTCCCGGGGAAACAGGCCCGCAATCGTCCCGGTGTTCAGGTAACGACAAGCCACCCGAAGGCCGACGCAATTTCCTTCTCAAAACATGTGCTTCTCGATCCCGAGATGCGCCATGATCTTGCTGCCGATTTCCTCGATCGAAGTATGCGTGGTGTTCAGCGAGGGAATGTTTTCGTGGCGGAATATGCGGTCGGCGACCGCAAGCTCGTGGGTGCAGCGATCGAGCTTCGCATATGAACTTCCGGGGCGCCGAGCCTCGCGCACCTGCGCCAGGCGGAATGGATCGATGGTGAGGCCGTACAGACGGTTCCGGCAACCTTCCAGTCGTTTCGGCAACGTGATGCGTTCGAGGTCTTCGTCGGTCAGCGGATAATTGGCGGCCTTTATGCCGTAATGCAGCGCCATGTACAGGCAGGTCGGCGTCTTGCCCACGCGCGACACGCCGACCAGCACCACGTCGGCCTGGCTGTAATCGACGTCGATGCCGTCGTCGTGCGCCAGCGCGTAATTGGTGGCGTCGATGCGCGCTTCGTACTGGTGGAAATCGACCAGTCCGTGCGCGCGATTGACCGCGCCCGAACGCCGCGCACCGAGCTCCAGTTCCAGCGTGCCGATGAATGGCGCCAGCACGTCGATCATCAGCGCACCGGATTCCGCGATGACCTCGCACAGTTGCGGGTCCACCACGGTGTTCACCACGATCGGGCGCTCGTCGTTCTGCGCATACACGGTCTTGATGCGCAGCGCCGCGGCTTCCGCCTTTTCGCGGTTGTCCACAAACGCGATCCGGTGACCGTCGAACTGCACGCCCTCGAATTGCGCGAGGATGGAATTGCCGATGGTCTCGGCGGTGATGCCGGTGGAATCGGAAACGAAAAAAACCGTCCTGCGACCGTTCATGCTTGAACCCGACTCCAGTGGAACATGAAGTGTAACGGCTTGTTCCGCCCGACTCCGGCCGGGCGCCATTCGCATCCTGCGTGGATGGACGCACACCTGGGTTCGGGCGAACGCCGGCGCTCGAACCAGCGTTCGCCGCGCGTCCGTCGTCTGTCCATCGCAACGCGCGTCAGAAGCTGTAACCGGCATTCACGCCAACCAGCCAATTCCGGTTCGGCTCCGGTTCGAAGAAGCGTCCATTCGTGGCATCCACCACGACCGCGCCGACGTAATGCCGGTCGAACAGGTTGTTGACCTGCGCGAACTCCTTGAAGCTCCAGCCAGTGATCTGCTGGCGAAATCCCGCTTCCAGTTTGGTCACCACATAGCTGGCTGCGGCCTGTACGTTCTCGTCGTTGACGAAGACGCGGCTGCGCAATTGCGCGTCCGCGAGCGCGTAGAAACCGGTGGGTATGTAGCTCCAATCCAGCGCGCCGTAAAGCGTGGAACGCGGCACGCCCGGCAAGCGCTTTCCCGCGAACGGACCCGAAGCAAAATCTGCCTGCAGCCAGGCCCACGCGAGATAACCGTGGAAGCCGCCGCCGAAGCCGCCGGCCAGACTCAGTTCGACGCCCTTGCGCGTCGTGCTGCCGGCGTTGCGGAAGGTGGAACGGCCGTTCGCGGATGCAGCGGTCACGATTTCGTTCGCGGTGTCGATCTTGTATAGCGCCATCCGCAGCTTGCCCTGCGCGCCGAAGTCGGCCTTGAGCCCCGCCTCGTAGTTGTCGCTGGTGCTCGGCTGGAGGTTGAAGTTGAGGCCGGAGGTGCCATCCGGGCGATACGCGAGCTCGGCGAATGATGGCGTCTCGAAGCCCTTGCCGTAACTCACGTACCCATTGACCGAGGGCGCGAGCCGATAGAGCACGCTTGCGAAACCGGTGGATTTCGAGAAATCCTGGCTGCCGCTGTCGTCCGGATCCATCTCGGTGATGAAATGATCGTGGACCTTGAACGTGACGCGCGAACGGCGCAGGCCGCCGACGAGCTGCCAGCGCCCCAGCACCCAGCGCGCCTGGGCGTATTCGCCGAACCGCGCAAGCAGGTCGTCCTCGTTGCGCGCAAGCGCGCCCTTGCTGCCATCGTCGTTGACGAAGCCCTTGCGGCGTTCGTGCAGCCACTGGTAATCGAATCCCAACGTCGTGGTCAGCGGAAACCCGGCCAACGTGGCGTCGTGCGTCCAGCGCGCGCCGCCGCCATCGGCGCTGTTGTCGAGATCGACCACCGCGCCACCCGACAGCGGCGCATCGCCGCTGAAGGGCAGGAACTGGACCACGCGCCGGCTGCCCAGCCAGGCCGTTGCCTGCAAGCGGTCGTGCTCGCCCAGTTTCTGCTCGTACACCATGCCGCCTTCGCGATGGCGGTGGAATTCGCCCGATGCGAACTGGAACACGCGTGACACGGCTTGACGGGGATCTTCGGCCACCTGTTGTGCGTTCAGTGCCGACGGATCTTGCGCGAAGGGCTGGTTTTCGGCGTTGAAGATGAAGGTCAGCGATGCGTTGTCGCTCGGCTGGTAGCGCAGCTTGGTGTAGAGGTGGTCGCGCTTTGCCGCACTGTGTTCGCGATAGCCGTCGGTCTGGAACGACGACGCGCTCGCCATGTAGTTGACGCGTCCAACCGTGCCGCCTGCGTCGAGCTGCTTCTCAAGGGTGCCGTAGCTGCCGACCAGCATGTTCGCGCCGAACCCGGGCCGTGCAGGCCCATTCCTGGTGAATACCTGGATGACACCGCCCGCGGCGTTGCCGTACAGCACCGAAAACGGACCCCGCAGCACTTCGATGCGTTGGGCGGCCGCGAGGTCGAAGGGATCGGTCTCGCCCTGCCCATCGGGATCCGAATACGGCAATCCGTCCACCATCAGCCGGATGCCCGCCACGCCGAAGGAGGCGCGTGCGCCGAAGCCACGCAGGGAAAGCTGCAGGTCCTGGGCGAGGCTCTGGCGATCTTGCGCGACAAGGCCCGGCACGCGCGCCAGCGTCTGCGCCAGATCCGTCCCGGCCGGACCCGGCCGTATCTGCTCGCTCGTCACCACGCTGATCGACGCCGGCACGTCGAATTCCCGTTCGGGAATGCGCGTCCCGGTGACCACGATGGTGGGCAGCGATTGCAGCTTTTTCTTGTGCGTTGCCCCGGTCGATTGCGCGGCAGCCAGCGACGGCAGCAGGATCACTATCGCACCCAACGCCACCAGCAGGGCCAGCGGGACACGCCCCTGGCGGGGATGCGAATTACGCGCGATCCCTTCCCCGCTGCCGCACCCACGGCACAGTTGGCGCAGCTCGTGTTGACCCGCCACCGCAAGCCCCTTGTTGAAGTTCGACATTCCTTGTCGCTCCACTCTAACCGTAACCCGCCTCAGCGCCCTCCGCCGGCGAAGTCGTAGCGGAGTCCGATGAACCAACCGCGCGGAGCGCCGGGTCGCCTGCCATAAACAATGTCGACGTGCGGGGCGAAGCGTGGGCACCAGGGTCTGTTCGGAACGCGGCGAACACTCACGCGGCCGCGGCACCGCCATGGCGAATGACCGAGCGGATGACCTTGCCCTCATGCATCAGGTCGAACGCTTCGTTGATCTTGTCCAGCGGCAGCACCTTCGAAACGAATTCGTCCACCTTCAACTCCCCCCGCATGTAGCGATCGACGTAGCCCGGCAACTGCGAGCGGCCCTTGACGCCGCCGAACGCGGCGCCGCGCCAGACGCGCCCGGTGACAAGCTGGAACGGACGGGTGCTGACCTCCCGTCCCGCCGCCGCGACGCCGATGATGGTCGATTCGCCCCAACCCTTGTGGCAGCACTCGAGCGCTGCGCGCATCACGGTGACGTTGCCGATGCACTCGAACGAGTAGTCGACGCCACCGTGGGTCATGTCCAGGATCACCTGCTGGATCGGCGCATCGTGGTCCTTCGGGTTCACGTAGTCGGTCGCACCCATCGCCTTGGCCATCGGCCACTTGTCGGGGTTGACGTCGATGGCGATGATGCGTTCGGCCCTTGCCATCACCGCGCCTTGCACCACCGCGAGGCCGATCCCGCCCAGGCCAAACACCGCAACGCTGGAACCCGGCCGCACCTTGGCGACGTTGAGCACCGCGCCGACGCCGGTGGTGATGCCGCAGCCGAGCAGGCAGACTTTGTCGAGCGGCGCTTTCGGATCGATCTTCGCAACCGAGATTTCGGGCAGCACCGTGTATTCGGAAAACGTGCTGGTACCCATGTAGTGCCGCACCGTCTTTCCCTTGTACGAAAACCGCGAAGTACCGTCGGGCATCAGGCCCTTGCCTTGTGTCACCCGGATCTTCTGGCACAAGTTGGTAAGGCCGGACAGGCAGTATTCGCATTCGCCGCACTCGGGCGTGTACAGCGGAATTACGTGGTCGCCCGGTTTCACCGACGTCACCCCAGGCCCAACCTCCTCGACGATCGCACCGCCCTCGTGGCCGAGGATCGCGGGGAACAAGCCTTCCGGATCAGCGCCCGACAAGGTGTAGGCATCGGTATGGCACACGCCGGTGGCCACCACACGCACCAGCACTTCACCCGCCTTAGGGCCTTCGAGATCGACTTCCTCGATCGAAAGCGGTTGTCCCGCTTCCCATGCAACGGCAGCACGTGTCTTCATTTCCTGTCTCCACCTTCGGTCCTGCGCCGACGGCGACGGGCCGGATGCAATCGATCTGCGACGATTGCAAGACGAATTGTCGCTCATACCCTGTGAACATCGTTCTCGCAAATTCCTTTTGCGGCTTGTCGGCGCAAACACCGGCATCGAGCGTGACGGTTTCACCATCGGGTGTCCAGGCGTGGGGATGAAACGGTGTCGAAGCCGAAGTGATCGTCAGAAAATCTCCGCCGGAAAGGCATGAATGGACCCGTACCGCGCGCGTCTGCAGTCGCGGTTCGGCTTGTCAGTGGTCGTGGCGCCCGCGAAAATGGCAGCTTTGCGGGCCGCCGGCCCGGACAATGGAGATGGCCGTGACCGAACTCGTCCTATGGCTCGATCGACTGCGCATGAGCGACCTCGCCAAGGTCGGCGGCAAGAATGCCTCGCTCGGCGAGATGATCGGCAACCTCGCCAAGCT
>Ga0157370_10009838_pt1 | contig 10134 bp, 8 predicted proteins | sample C35metaG_FD_113463 | JGI IMG/M metagenome (GOLD analysis project Ga0157370, IMG submission 113463) | Corn rhizosphere microbial communities from Kellogg Biological Station, Michigan, USA - C3-5 metaG | ecosystem: Host-associated > Plants > Roots > Rhizosphere > Soil | place: USA: Michigan... | reverse complement strand
TGACGGGCTTTTAGCCAATCATATCGCTTTGCAGGAAAAAATTTCTTACGATCAGGCTGTAGGCAATCTTACAAAGGCTGTAGAAGCATGGTTTGAAAAACTTCAGAACAGGGAATCCCTTGTACTTAAGAATCTTGGCAATATTAAATACAATTCAGAAGGGAGCCTGGTGTTTACACCGGATACCCCAATAAACTATCTTGCCGAAGCTTTTGGACTTAGCATGCTTAAATCGCCTGCTGTAAAAAGAGAGGAATTTAAAGCTATTGCCGAAGAGATCGAAGAAATTGTTCCGGTTATTTTTACTCCGGAAAGAAAAAGAAACTATTCTTACCTTAAATATGCTGCCATCTTTGTTGTTATGGCAAGCGTAGGCGGTACAGGTTTTAAAATGTATCGTGATAACGAAATAGCACAACAAACGCTGTTAGTAGAACAATCAGTTCAGGAAAAGATACACGACAAAATACAACAGGCTACGTTTTTTATAGGTAATCCTATGCCTGCCGTTAAACTTCCTTTAAAAGAAGAAGCTCCAAAAACTACAGTAACGACAGCTAAACCGATGGCTTATCATGTTGTGGCAGGTGCTTTTTCAAGCGAGGCCAATGCCCAGAAAGCAGTGCGTGAATTATCTGCAAAAGGCTTTCCCGCCAGAAGGCTTGGTAAAAACAGAGGCCTTGTCGCTGTGGCTTACGGAAGCTATGCTACCCTTGCTGAAGCAAACGAAAGTATGAAACAAATCAAAAAAACAGAGAATGGCGATGCCTGGCTTCTGGTAAAAGAATTCTAAAATATAATCTCCCTTAAAGGGAGATTTTTTTTGCACCTGTATCTGTACTATCTTTGCCAAAAAAAGCATGCAGGCAAAACACCCTTCTGAATCTATTTGCATTATGACCGACCTGGTATTGCCAGGGGAAACCAATCCGCTTAACAACCTGTTTGGGGGTGAGCTGTTAGCCCGTATGGACCGCGCTGCGAGTATTTCTGCAAGAAGGCATTCGCGCAGAATTGTAGTTACAGCATCTGTAAATCACGTGGCTTTTAACCGCGCTATTCCTTTAGGAAGCGTAGTTACTATCGAAGCCAAAATTTCGCGCACTTTTAAAACTTCTATGGAAGTATTTATAGATGTATGGATTGAAGACCGTGAAAGCGGAATACGTACTAAAGCAAATGAAGCCATATATACTTTTGTTGCTGTTGATGAGACAGGCAGGCCTGTAGAAGTGCCGGTTGTAGAACCTGAAACAGAACTTGAAAAACAACGTTTTGATGCTGCTCTAAGAAGAAAGCAGTTGAGTCTTGTACTTGCCGGTAAAATGAACCCGCATGAAGCGACAGAACTTAAAGCATTATTTACATAAATAGAAATCCCTCGCTAGCGAGGGATTTCTATTTATTGTGCAATCCAGGATTCCGGATTTAAGTATTTTGTATTTTGAAGCACAAAGAACTTAAGCACCGTTTTACCCGAACCGGGATACGTATGTACAGTTCCTAGTGTCTGCCTTGCAGAGACTTTATCTCCTACACCTACATTTATAGAGGCTAAGTTAAAATATACTGTAAAGTAATCACCATGCTGCACCGTTACCGCCTTAGTACCCGAAATGATCTGGACAAAGGTAACCTTACCATCAAATACAGCTCTTACATCAGCTCCTGCTTTTGTAGTGATCTCCACGTTTTTACTTTCCACCATCAGGCCTTTTTCAAACGGACTTTCATGCGTACCAAATTTAGACGACACATAACCCTCTGCAACCGGCCACGGCAGTCTTCCTTTGTTTGATGCAAAATTGTTTGCCAGGAGTTTTTCATCTTTGGTCATTACAATTTTGTTTGGTTCCTTTTTCGCAGCTGCGGTAATCTCCTTTTTCTCGGCAGCAGTAGTCGCTTTAGCAGCTGCTTTTTTATTGGCGGCGGCAATAGCGTCCTTAAGCATTTTATCAATCTTCCTGTCTATATCTCTAGCTTCCTGCTGTTTCTTCTTAATTTCGGTAGCATATTTTTTCTTGTCCTTACGAATAGTCTTTACAAGCTGCTCTTGTTCGTCCTTATCTTTTTCAAGCGTTTTCTTTTGTTTTTCACTTTCGCTCAGTAGTTTTTGCTTTTCCTGTTTCTGGCTATTAAGCTTTTTATCCAAGTCCTCAAGCTGACTCATTTTAGAGCGAATCTCTTCACCCTGAACTTTCCTGAAGCTGGCATATTGTTTCATATATTGCATACGTTTATACGCCTGAAGGAAATCTTCAGAAGATAGAATAAACATGATACGGCTTTGTTCTGATCGGCTTTTATAAGCCTTTACTACCATATTGGCATAATCTTCCTTAAGCACTTTAAGTTCCCTGTTTAGCTTATTCATGCTAAGCTGGTTAACATAAATATCATCCGTAAGTAAGCGGGTTTGTTTACTGGTAGTAGTAATAAGGTTTTCACTTAACCTGATTTTTGTGGTGTTCTCTTCAATCTTTCCAAGCACCGATTTTTCTTTGGTCTTGGTTTGCGATTCAAGATTTTGTAATTCCTTCATTTCTTTTAATATCTGCGCCTTGCGCTGCTCCAGTTTTTTTTGCTGGGTAGTCTGGCCCCAACCAACAACGGTAAAGCCAATCAGAAATATTGTAAGGAAAAATCTGGTCATATAGTATAGTATGGTTTAGTCTATAAAAATCTGGTTATATCCTTCCGGTACATCATACGGAAATGTAAGATTTTCATCAAAGGTAACAGTATTATAGTCAACAGCTATCTTAACAACATCACTTTGTTCCGCTTCAATTTTAAGAGAAGCCGGAAGCACTGCTTTAGGGTACTGTTTGTAAGAAAGGTATTGTATAGAAAGGCTTGTAGGCTCCTGCCCCCCATTATTCTTAATTACTTCTTCTTTCAGCAGGTAATTTCCACCTTCAAATAAAAAGAGTTTACTAATAGCCGACCTGTCCATAGATTGCAGTTTATGCTGTCCGTTTTCCAGTGACGCTGCATACTTACCTTTGTTAAGGTCAAATAATGCATTCCCTATTAACATGTTCTGAACCTTTGCAAAATCAAGCTCAGTACCAAGCCACTGGCTAAGTGCGGCATAGTTACCGTCAAAATAAGTATTACTTATTTTTTCGTAGTAGCTAACCCTTGTAGGTGTAATAATAGCTTTAGCCATCGTTAATCCTAAAAAGCGTACGCTTACAAGAATAATTTCATCTTTTTTAATTCTTACCTCGGCGTTTACGCTTTGTTTTGTTTTTGGCGCATTATAATCTACCGATGCTTTTATTAAAAGCGTTTTAAAATCTTTGGCATTATTATAATGTCCTTCAACAATTTCTTTTACGGCTTTTTCCTCTCCTGCAGCTCCTTCAGATACAACAGCTTTTTGTGCCGTTTTACAGGAAGCCAAAGAGAGTACTGTTAATAGTATCGCGATACGTTTTTTCATCAATTACTTTTGTTTTTTTCAAATTTAGACTGTCTCAGTAAAATCTGATCTTTCTTTTTAGTATCACCAAGGCCTGTATAAGCTTCTGCTAACTGTTTTGTAAACCATAATTCAAGATCGGGATCTTCTACTACAAAATCAATGCCTGTTTCCAGATAGTCTTTCGCTTTTGCAAATTGTTTTGCTTTATTGGCGCCAAGCCCGGCAAAATAATATAGCCTCGCATGCGTAGGATACAGCTCTAAATATTCTTCCGCTTTTTTCTGAAGTTTATCATATTGACCACCATCAGAGTAAGCATATAGCAGTAACTCAATTGTTTCTATATCATCCTTTTTTGCTGCAAGTGCTTTTTCAAAGTAATGTGTTGCCTCAGCATATTTTGATTTACTGAAGTAAAATTTACCTATTTCCTTGGGTACATTTACTTGTTTATCGTCCTCAAAATAAGTAACCGCTTTTTCAAGATCATTTCCGTATTGCGGATTGTTGCTTGCAAAGATCAGGAACTCATTAAGCACCCTGTGCTTTATCTTACGGTCTATTTTTTTACTATCAAAAACCTTAAACATAGATTCCGACGCTTTCTTGCCATCGTTATTGTTCAGATTAAATTTAAAAAGGCTTACCTGTGCCCAGTCTGACCCCGGAATTTCCTTTTCAAGTTTTTTTGCCACTTCCTGTGCCTTTTGCTCTTGATTGCTTTCAGAATACAGGTATATAAGCTCAAGATAATTAGACTCTTCTTTCGGATTCTTTTTTATCGCTTCTTCCAGCGTTTCCTTCTGTGGCTTTTTATATCGGCTATCGCTAAGTATCTGGAGTTTATACATTTCCCTCTTTTCCGACATACCTACTGTCTGCTCCATCTCATTGATAAGCGCCAGTGCTTTGTCAAACTGCTGGGTATACATATAAAGTGACACCAAATCTTCCTGATAAAACTCTTTTCGCCATTCGGTAAGCTTTTGTACTACGGGTATCGATTTATTAAAATCTTTAGTTTCATAGTACACGTCATAAAGTCCTTGCCAGTACCAACGGTTTTTAGGATCGAGGTCTCGGGCTTTTAAAAATGCTTTTTCCGCTTCCGGATAGTTTTTAAGAGCTAGGTAGTTTTTACCCAGTTCATGGTACAGCACCGGATTGTCCTGTTCCTTAACAAGGCATTTTTCTAAAGACTTTATAGCTTTGTCATAATTTTCGATCCCCTTTTGCTTAAGCGCTTCAAAAAAGTTGTTTTCAAACTCATCGTTAGCCAGTGCCACCTGATCAGGTTCTTTTGGCTCCTGTGCATATAGCGTTACAGGACCCATTATAGATCCTGAAAGCAACAAACCACAAAAAAGGATTTTAAATTTCATTTGTTTATTCTATAACTGAATAGTCACCTATGCTAATGCTTGAAAACTTACCATTAAAGGCAGCATGGTTACCAATCATACCATTATCTAAAATGGCGTTTTTAATAACAGCATGTGTTTGTACCAAACTGTTTTTTATAATTGTATTCTCTACATGAGAGTTATCACCTAACGACACATATGGGCCAATTGTAGAATTTTTAAGCACTACATTTTCCCCAATAAAACATGGAGGTATTATCGTAGTGTTTTCCATTTTTACAGTAGCCGAAACCAGGTTTTCACCATCATTATGAAGGAAACCAAGCATACGCGAATTTGTTTCTACCGTAACGTTTTTGTTACCACAGTCCATCCACTCGTCTACTTTACCGGGAACAAACTTCATGCCTTTAATCTTCATATTCTCAAGGGCATCTGTAAGCTGGTATTCACCACCTTTTACTATATTGTTATCTAACAGGTATTGTAATTCTTGACGAAGCGTTTCACCGCTTTTGAAATAGTATATCCCGATGATAGCAAGATCAGACACAAAATCTTTTGGTTTTTCAACAAAATCTACGATCTCATTCTTATCATTAAGTTTAACAACACCAAAAGCACTTGGGTCTTCAACCTGCTTTACCCATATAACACTGTCGGCTGTAGTATCTAACGTAAAATCTGCCCTGAAAAGTGTATCGGCATACGCCACAACTATAGGCCCGGTCATAGATTCTTTTGCACTCATAATAGCATGCGCAGTACCAAGAGGTTTTTCCTGATAATAGATCGTGCCTTTTGCACCAAGCTTTTGAGCGATAGCTACAAGGTCGTTTTCTACCTGAGTACCAAAGTCCCTGCTCACAATAAAAGCGATCTCTTCAATTTCCTGATTAAGCACTCCTGCTATATCTTCTACCAACCTGTGTACAATTGGTTTTCCTGCAATAGGTATTAAAGGTTTAGGTACAGTTAAAGTATGTGGGCGAAGGCGCGATCCGCGACCAGCCATAGGAACTATAATTTTCATTTAAAGTTTGGTTGTTTGTTGTTTGTATTATTTTACCCCTGTGCTGCCAAAGCCGCCTTCTCCACGCGAAGTTTCTGTAAGTAATTCTACTTCCAGCCATTCGGCACGCTCGTGTTTAGCTATAATTAGCTGGGCAATTCTCTCACCATTTTCAATCGTGAAAGCCTCATTTGATAAATTTACTAAAATTACACCAATTTCACCTCTGTAATCTGCATCAACAGTACCGGGGCTGTTAAGTACAGTAATCCCTTTTTTAAAGGCCAGTCCGCTTCTTGGCCTTACCTGGGCTTCGTAGCCTATAGGTAATTCTATAAACAATCCTGTTTTTACCAAAGCCCTTCCTAACGGAGATAATACGATAGGTTCATCAATGTTCGCCCTAAGGTCCATTCCTGCCGAAGCTATGGTTTCATAATTAGGTAATGCATGCCCGGACTTATTTATGATATTAATTGTCATTTCTAAAATTCTATATTATTTTCTTTTTAGTATTCTTTGTAATGTTTCTTTCTCTCCTTTATATAATATTACCATAAATGCAATTATAGATAGGACACCAAATATGAAAGTTTCCCTAAATATAGTTACATAAAATGATAGTCCTGAAAGCACTATAGAAAGCCCTAAATAGAGGCCAATCCTTTTCATATCATAAGGAATAGGATAATACTTGTTTCCTAATCTGTAAGAAATTAACATCATTGTTCCATAGGCGCATATCGTAGCTATTGCAGATCCTACATAACTTATATATTGTATTAGCACAAAGTTAAGTACAAGTGTTACCGCTGCACCTATAATCGATATGTATGCTCCCATTTTCGTCTTATCTGAGAGTTTATACCACACCGATAAATTGTGATAAATGCCAAGGAAAAAATTTGCCAGGACAATAAGTGGCACAACACTCATAGCTTCCCAGTATTCCTCGCTTCTAATAAATAATATCTTTAGTACATCGGCAAACACCACTACACATAATAAAATTGCCGAACCGAATATTACAAAATATTTGGTTATAAGGGCATATGTTTGTGGTGCATTCTCGTTTTTAGCATGGCTAAAGAAAAAAGGTTCAATACCAAGCCTGAAGGCTGTGGCAAATAATGTCATAAACAATGCTAATTTATAGCACGCACCGTAGGCACCTACATCTTTTTCAGCCTTTGCCGCCGGAAGCAAATAATCAAGCAATATCTTGTCAAAGGTTTCATTAATTGCAAATGCAACACCCGCCACCATAACAGGAAGCGCATATACCATCATCCTTTTCCATAACCCCTTATTAAAGTGCCATGAAAGTTTTAAATAATGAGGTAAAAGCACTAAAAATGTAGCGAAGCTTGAAATTAAATTGGCAACAAATATGTAACCAACTTCAAAATCATGCACATAAATACTGGAAAGGAAACTACCCGGATGTTGAGCAGCTAATTTTGGCAGTGAAATTAGGAAAAACAGATTAAGTCCTAAATTGATCGCTACATTACCAATTTTTATTAACGCATAAAACATAGGCCTCCCTTCAGCCCTTAAACGGGAAAAAGGAATAATGACCAATGCATCAAGCACCAATATCCAAATCGTATATGTAATATATTCCACATCTATACCTGAAACCTTTTCAAGGTAATTTCTACCTAAAAGAGCTGCGCTTAAAAAAAGTAACGATGACCAGAATAATGAGATTGTAGATGTGCTTACTACCGCTTTTTTATTATCACTATGAAAAAACCTAAAGAATGCAGTTTCCATACCATAAGCAAGAATAACATTGAAAAGTACGAGCCAGGAAAAAATAACCTGTACTTTGCTGTACTCTGCAATATTCATTACAGAAGCATCAGTGTATAAAGGTGTCAGTATAAAACTGAACATTCTGGGCACAACAGTGGCAATCCCATAAATGGCAGTTTGTTTAAATAGGTTTTTATAAAGGCTCAAAGGTTAGTTGTTTGTGTGTTTGTAAAACAAAAATAGTTATATAATTTACAGTAATAAAGAAAACCATTGCCAAAGTATCTACAACTTATTCTAAATACGTTTTATATAAAAATTTATTACAGAAGCTTCCTTAAAAGAAACATAAAAAAGGCCACCCGTTAAGGCAGCCTTCTTCAAATATGTTTGTTTTGTACTCTTAGTTGTTCAATGCCTCGGCACCACCAACGATCTCTAAGATCTCGTTTGTAATTGCTGCCTGACGGGCTTTGTTGTAAGTAAGCTTAAGCTGATTTCTAAGATCTGTTGCATTATCAGTTGCTTTGTGCATAGCTGTCATACGTGCACCGTGCTCTGAAGCAAAAGAATCGCGTATTGCTTTATACAATTGCGTTTTTAAAGAAAGCGGCACTAAACTAAGTACGATCTCTTCTTTAGTAGGCTCAAAAATATAATCAGTTGCAGTATTAGCTACATTATCAATTACAGGAAGTGGCTCAAGAGGCAGAAACTGCTCTGTTAAGACAACCTGTGTAGCAGCATTTTTAAAATGGTTATATACCACTTCAATTTTGTCATACTCTCCAGCTGCAAATTTATCCATTAGCGACTGGGCAGCTTCAGCTACATTTTCAAATGTCAGGGTGTCAAAAATATCGCTTCTGTTATCAATAACATTGCAGGTTTTTCTAAGCACGTCGTTACCTTTTTTACCAATGGCTAAAACATCAACCTCTTTACCTGCATAAGCAGCCTGAAGGTTTTTAATCTGTTTTACAACATTAGCATTAAAAGCACCGCACAATCCCCTGTTTGATGTAATGGCAACAATAAGCACTTTATTTACCGGGCGTTGCTCAGCAAATACACCACCATTGTCGCTGTCAAGGGTAGCGCTAAGATTTTGCAAAAGTTCTGTCAGCTTTTCAGAATAAGGCCTCATGGCCGTAATAGCATCCTGTGCTTTTTTAAGCTTGGCTGCAGATACCATTTTCATCGCGCTTGTAATTTGCATTGTCGATGAAACGGAAGCAATCCTGTTACGTATTTCCTTTAAGTTTGCCATTTTTGTATAGTATTGAGTATTGAGTAACGAGATTTGAGACGTTGCCTTATCTCACTACTCAATACTTAAATCTAAAATCTAATTAATATTTAGCCGAGATTTCTGCTGCTGCTTTTTCAAGAACATCAGTGATCTCATCTGTAAATTTACCACCTTTAAGAGCATCAAGAGTTGCTCTGTGTTTAGCGTTAAGGTACTCGATATAGTCTTTTTCGAATTCTTTCACTTTGTTTACAGGTACAGCTTTAAGTAGGTTTTTAGAACCTGCGTAAATAATAGCAACCTGATCTTCTACAGTGTAAGGATCGTTAACAGCCTGTTTAAGTATTTCAACGTTTCTACGTCCTTTTTCAATTACGTTAAGCGTAACAGCATCAAGGTCAGAACCAAATTTAGCGAAAGCTTCAAGCTCACGGAATTGTGCCTGGTCAAGTTTAAGTGTACCAGATACTTTTTTCATTGATTTGATCTGAGCGTTACCACCAACACGAGATACAGAGATACCTACGTTGATTGCCGGACGTACACCTGAGTTGAATAGATCTGACTCAAGGAATATCTGACCATCTGTAATCGAAATTACGTTTGTTGGGATATATGCAGAAACGTCACCAGCCTGAGTTTCGATGATAGGAAGCGCAGTAAGCGATCCTCCACCTTTAACGATAGGTCTTAACGATTCCGGAAGGTCGTTCATGTTTTTAGCGATATCATCATCAGCGATAACTTTTGCAGCACGCTCAAGAAGCCTTGAGTGAAGGTAGAATACGTCACCCGGGTAAGCCTCACGGCCCGGTGGTCTTCTAAGAAGAAGCGATACCTCACGGTAAGCAACTGCCTGTTTAGAAAGATCATCATAAATGATAAGAGCAGGACGACCCGTATCACGGAAGTACTCACCAATTGCAGCACCTGCAAACGGAGCGTATACCTGCATCGCTGCAGGGTCAGAAGCATTAGCAGCAACGATAACTGTATAAGCCATTGCGCCTTTTTCTTCTAATGTTTTTGCAATACCTGCAACTGTAGATGCTTTTTGTCCTACAGCAACATATATACAGAATACTGGTTTACCAGCATCATAAAATTCTTTTTGATTAAGGATGGTATCGATACAAACGGTAGTTTTACCAGTCTGACGGTCACCAATTACAAGCTCACGCTGTCCACGGCCTACCGGGATCATCGCATCAATAGCTTTTACACCTGTCTGAAGCGGCTCAGTTACCGGCTGACGGAAGATAACTCCAGGAGCTTTACGCTCAAGAGGCATCTCATAAAGGTCACCACCAATAGG
>Ga0157370_10009837_pt1 | contig 10134 bp, 8 predicted proteins | sample C35metaG_FD_113463 | JGI IMG/M metagenome (GOLD analysis project Ga0157370, IMG submission 113463) | Corn rhizosphere microbial communities from Kellogg Biological Station, Michigan, USA - C3-5 metaG | ecosystem: Host-associated > Plants > Roots > Rhizosphere > Soil | place: USA: Michigan... | reverse complement strand
TCGCGAACGGAGAGAAGGTGCTCGACGGCTCCATCGCCTCCGTCAAGGCCGATCACGGCGGCCAGTACATCGCCGTCGCCCTCGGCGACGATCGCTCACCCGCCATCAACGACATCCTCGCCGATCGCTCGCTCGTGGCCAGGCTCGACGATTCCAACCGAACCGTGGAGATCGAGCTCGCTCCGAATGCAAGCCCGCAGCTCCTGCTTCGCCGGCTCGTGGAGGCGGGCGCCATCATCGAGCGATTCGAGCTCGTGCAGCCATCGCTGCACCGCATCTTCATCGACACGGTCGGCGCTTCGGGCGTCGAGGCGGGGATGAGCGGACATGGATAAGCTCTTCGCGATCATCAAGCGCGAGTATCTCGAGCGCATCCGCTCGAAGTGGTTCATCTTCAGCACCGCGCTCGGCCCCATCTTCTTCGGCATCATCGTCATCGTCCCGATGGTGATCTCGAGCCGCACCAAGCCGTCGCCCGATCTCTCGCACATCGTCATTCTCGACGCCACGGGCACCCAGCTCGGCCTTCGCGTGTCGAGCGAGCTCGGGGGCGGCATCTCCTCGAACGAGCCCTCTCGCGCGGTCGTGCGCGCGGTCCAGCCATCCGGGCTCGCGCAGGCCGAGAGCGCGGCGACGCGCGAAGTCATGCGCACACGGGATCCGATGATGGGCTACCTCGTGCTCGATTCGGCCACCCTCGCGGGCAAGAGCGAGCGATACGCCGGCCGCAACGCCTCCTCACTCGTGGATGTGAAGGAGATCGAGGGCGCCGTGCAGCGCAGCCTTCTCGCGCAGCGGCTCGAGCACGAGGGGTTGCAGCCATCGCGCATCAAGTCGCTCACGGACGTGAACCTGGACATGAACGCGGAGCGGCTCACCGAGCGCGGGCGCGAGGCGGGCGGGCTCGCGAGCGCGCTCTTCTCGTACGTGCTCGCATTCGTGCTCTACATGATGCTCGTGATCTACGGCCAGCAGATCCTGCGCGGAGTAATGGAGGAGAAGACGTCGCGCGTGGCCGAGGTCGTGATCTCGAGCGTGTCCACGGACGCGCTGCTCGCCGGGAAGGTGATCGGAGTGGGCGCGGCATCGCTCACGCAGATGGTGCTCTGGACGATCTCGAGCTTTCTCGTGTACAAGGGACGCGGTGCGATCCTGGCGGGCTTCGGCGTGCCCAACGTTCAGATCCCGATGCCGCACATCGGCATCGCCGTGGGGCTTCTCCTGCTGCTCTTCTTCGTGCTCGGCTTCATCTTCTACGCCGCGCTCTTCGCGGCCATGGGCTCGACGGTGACGAACGAGCAGGATGTGCAGCAGGCCTCGATGCCCGTGATGCTCCTGCTCATCGCGTCGATCGTGTTCGTGCAGCCGATCCTGCTCGATCCCACGAGCTCGTTCTCGAAGGTCATGTCCTGGCTCCCGTTCTCGGCGCCCATCCTCATGCCGCTGCGCATGACGATGATCCAGGTATCCGGGATCGAGATCGCGGGCACGCTCGCGGGACTCCTCGCGGGTTGCCTCGTCGCGACGTGGTTCGCCGCGCGTATCTATCGGGTGGGGATGCTGATGTACGGGAAGCGGCCGAGCTTCCGCGAGATGGGGCGGTGGGTCCGGCGCGCGACGTGATCGCGCGCCTCGTGCGGGATCAGGGAGCGCGCGGCGTGCGGTAGTCGCGCACGCGATCGGTGCGCCGCTTGAGCTCCTGAATCGCGGTGCGCCTGCGCAGCGAGACGCCGAGCACTCCGTTCCAGAGCGCGGCGACGGTGCCGAGCATCCAGCCGACGATCGACAGGATCTCGACGGTGCGGACGCGCCATGCCGATGTCGCGTGTGGAGGGAGCACGAGCGCCGAATCCGCGCGTCGCTCGGCGATGAGCGACACGAGAACGGAAACGCCGGCGATGAGGAACACGAGCACCGCGAGCCACGCGATGCGCCGGGGCGCACCGCCGGCGCCGCCAAACACGCGGCTCCGGCGCGCGATCACCAGCGCCAACGTCGTTCCGACGAGCCATTGCGCGCCGCCAACGAGCGGCACGAGTTGCTCGCTCGTCAGGCGTCCCTCCCCTTGAAGGCGCGGCCGAGCAGATAGCCGATCGCGCCCGCGATCAGGAGCGTACGTCCGGGATTTTCCCGCACGTGCCGCTCGAGACCCTCCTGAAACGAGGATACGTTCGTGTTGCGCAGCCAGTCCGCGCTGCGCTCCATTCCGGTCGCCACACGCTCGCTCGTCTCCTGGACGCGCTGCTTCGTGGTCGCGATCGCGTTGTCGATCTTCTTCGTGTTGGTCGCCCGCTGGCGCAGCCGGCCCGCACCCGTCTCCAGCTTGTCGGCCAGCTGCGTCTTCATCTGCACCGCGCGGTCACGCACCGAAGCTGTCGGCTCCTCCACCTTGTCGTATACCTGAGGCGCGCTCGCCGGCGCGTTCGGCTCGCTTGCCGGTGCATTCCCGAAGGCGCTCGACTCGCCGAACTTCTCGTGGTCGCTCATCCCGCCGACCTGGTCGTTCTGATCCTGATCCATGACCCGCTCCCGCTATTGGGTTGAATGGTCGGAAACCAGCAGAGCCTGTGCCACCTGCGGCTCAGCTCGCGCAGTACGAGTCGAAGGCCCCCATGAGGTCCTGGGCGATCTCCGCGGATGAGCGTCCCTCGATGCGATTGCGCTCGAGCATGAACACGACCTTGCCGTCCTTCAGCAGCGCGATCTGCGGTGACGAGGGACGATAGCCCGTGAAATAGCCGCGCGCACGTTCCGTCGCATCGAGGTCCTGGCCGGCGAACACGGTGGTCACCGCGTCCGGCGTGGTGGCGTGCTGCAACGCCATCGCGACCGCGGGGCGCGCATTGCGCGCTGCACATCCGCAGATCGAGTTGACCACCACGAGCGTCGTGCCCGTGGCGTCCTTCAGCTGCGCGTCGACGTCGCCCGGAGTGCGGAGCTCGCGAACGCCGAGGCGGGTGAGCTCCTCGCGCATCGGGGCGACAAAGCGTTCATCGTATGGCATGTTGGCACGTTGTGAGAGACGCATGAAAGCTAATGCGTTCGCGCGAAATGCAGAGCATCAGCGCCTGCCCTCCCGCGCCTCGCGCTCCTCGATCAGCTCCTCCGCTTTTTCCATCTCCCGCTCGTCGTGAATCCTGATCGCCGTCGAATCCCGATGCTCGTGCTTGAGCAGCGCGAAGCGCACCGTCTGCACGACGACGGCGAGGATCAGACTGAACGTGATGATCGCCGCGCCATGCCAGATCAGTCGGTCGATGACGATCGATGACAGGTCGGCCGCGCGCGCCGGCTCCGATCCGATGCGCTCGATCCTGCCGCGGATCAGGATCGTGACGGCCGCCGCCTCGACCAGCCACTCGGCCACCGTGAACAGGGGAACGCGCCAGATCCACTGCCGCACGGGATGATTCCCGAGATACACCGTGGTGAGGCTCAGGAGGAGCACGTACTCCCCGGCGAATCCGAGAAAGAGCGAGATCCAGCCGAAGGTGATCGCCGGGCTCACGAGCACGAACACGCGGTACAGATGCACTACGATTCCGGTGATCAGCGCCATCGGGATCAGCGACCGCGGGATTCGCGCGATGAGCGAGTCCATGCGCGGTCCCGAGAACGGGCGCTCCGGAAAGAATGGAGACATCCCGCAATGTAGCGCCGCCTGGTTCGGTTAGGAGCTTTGGCTCTCGGAGGCTGCGGTGGCGCGCTTCGCGCCGGGATACATGCGCTGGAGTCGCTCGCCCGGGCTCAACGTGGGATCGCTCGCGGGATCGTTGCCGTGGCGCTCGCGCAGCTCCTTCGTCGCGCGGTTCATCTCTTCGAACGCGACGGACGCACGCTTCTCGGCATCCACGCGCTGAGCGGCCAGCTTCTGCAGGCGATAGGCGATGCTGATCACGCAGATCAGCACCACGACGCCCAGCATTCCGATGTACAGCGCTGTGTTGTGCTTCACGGGCACGTCCTCCTTGTCCTTAAAACGACCGTGCGAAGCGAGCGCAACGGGAGTTAGAGGCTGCCTGGCGCCCCCAACCCCGCTTGCGGCGCTCGCACGAGCCCCAACCGCCCTTCCCTAGAGCTTGGCGGCGACCGCGCCCGAGCTCCGCTTGAGCGGTCCGACCACCGTCGCCGCGGCATCCTCGAGCCGGTCGAGCTCGAAGGGCTCGGCCAGCATCGGCCCCGAGAGCTCATGCTCCTCGGACTCCGAGCCGTTGAGGAAGATCAGCTTCTTCGCGAGCATGCTCTGCTCGGCCTCGAGCGACGAAAGGAAGCTCGGAGCGCGAATACCCGGTGCATCGAGGTCGCACACCGCCAGGTCGAAGATCTCGCTTCGCACGCACGCGAGTGCGGCGGCGCCGTCGGACGCCGCGGTCACTCGAAAGCCGCGCAGTCGCGCGAAGGCCTGGACGCTGCCGCGCATCGTGGAGTTCGAGGTCACGAAGAGCATGCGCATCCCCGCGAGCGGCGAGGGGCTCGCGAGCACGGTTGCGACGCCGCCATTCCCCTGCCCTGCGGGATCGAACGCCGGAAGGGCGACGCGGAACATCGTTCCCTCCGCGCTGCTCTGCGGAATCGTGATCGTTCCGCCGTGCGCAGCGATGATCCCGTAGCTCACGCTCAGCCCGAGCCCGGTGCCATCGGCCTTGGTGGTGAAGAAGGGCTCGAAGATGTGGGCGCGCACCGCCGGAGAGATGCCCGGGCCGCTGTCGGTGATCTCGAGGAGCACGCGATCGTCGTCCTGCTTCGTCTCGATGCGCAACGTGCCGCCGCCCGACGGCGTCATCGCCTGCGACGCGTTCGTGAGCAGGTTGAGGAGCACCTGCTGGATCTGCCGAGCGTCGGCTGTGACGTACGGCAGATCCGCCGCGAGCACGGTCTCGCACACCACGCCGCGCGACGTGAGATCGTGCATCCGCAGGCGCATCGTGCGTTCGACGAGCTCGTTCATGCAGATCGGCCCGACCTCGTTCTCGCTGCGGCGCGCGAAGGTGAGCAGATCGCGCACCACCTGCGAGGCGCGCATCGTCTCGCTCCGAATCACCTCCACCGACTCGCGCTGCGACTCGGTCAACGTGTCGCGCTCGAGGATCTGCGCGAACGCGCTGATGGTGCTGAGCGGGTTGTTCACCTCGTGCGCGACGCCCGCCAGCAGCTCGCCCGCACTCGCGAGCCGCTCGCTCTCGGCGAGCCTCGCGCGCATCTCGCGGTCCGCCGTCATGTCGCGGCCGACCACGAGCATCTGCGGCGGATCGGTCTCGGGGAGCAGCCGCGCCGCGAACGACGCGATGCGCACGCCGTGGCCGTGCCAGACGCGCACCTCGAAGCGCGCCTCGCGGCCGTTCATCACGCGCGCCACCTGGTCGGCCAGATGCGAACGATCCTCCGGGAGCACGAGATCCTCGAGCATCCGGCCGATGAGCTGCACCGGCTGCAGTCCGACGAGATCCTGCACCGCGTCGTTCGCCTCGCGGATGCGGCCGCTCTGCAGCACAGTCAGCACGGCATCCGGCGCGGCACGGAAGAGGGTGCGGAACCGCCACTCGGTCTTGCGCAGCGTCTCCACCAGCTCCGCGTTCGCCAGCGCGACCGACAGCAGATCGGCCATCGCCTCGACGTGCGCCACCTCGCGCTCCGAGATGGCTCGCGGCGAGAGAGAGAAGAGCATCATCGCGCCGATGCGCTCCGCGCGCCGATGCAGCGGGATGACGACGAGCCCCCGCGCATCGGGGCACACCCTCACGTCATCGCCCGCCCGCTCCGCGCTCGCGTCACTCGTGGTCCAGGGATGTCCGTTGCGCGCGACCCGGCCCAGTGTGCTCTCCTGCACGGCGAAGGTCGCGCCGGCGAGCGCGTCGGCCAGTCCGTGCGTCGTGGTGATCGAGATTCGCTCATCCGAGACGAGGCCGATCGCGGCGCCATCGGCGCGAAGCACGTCCACCGAGGCCTCGATGAAGCGCTGCAGCACCTTGGACGGATTGAGCTCGAGCGCGATCTGCTGCCCGAGCGCCCACATGCGCTGGAGCACGCGATGCGCCTCCGCCAACTCCTCCGTCCGCTGCGCCACCCGCTGCTCGAGTATCCCCGACAGCTCGCGCTCGGCGAGCGCGACGTGCTCGAGCACCACCGTGGTGCGCTGTTGCGTGAAGAGCGCATGGCCCGCCCGCATGGCGAGCAGCACGCCGAAGGCGAGCAGTGCCACGCCGAGCAGCGGGTTCGGCTCGCCGCCGAAGGCGACCGTGGCACCGCTCCACGACGCGACGAGAATCGCGGCGACGATCGAGAAGGTGCGCACCTTCGCCGACTCGCTCTCGTACATCGGCATCTCGCGCGATTCGCCGAGCGGCTGCTGCTGGCGAGGAGCGATCGCCCAGAGCAGGCACATCTCCGTGAGCGTCCAGAGCGCGATGACCGCGCGCGGCACGGGCATTCCCTGGAGCAGCACGATCCGGCTGTACAGAAAGCTCGCGAGCGCGAGCGCCACGAGTCCGAGCGAGATTCCCGCGGCGAGACGGATGCCGAGCGCTTCGCCACGCCAGATCAGGAGCAGCATGACGAGCACCATGTTCGCCGCGGCGAGGATGTTCCATGCGAACGCGAACGCTCGCAGCAGGGTGCCTGCGGTGGAGCTGTTGCTCATGCCGAGATCCGCCTGCACCACGAGCATCGACACCGCCACGGAGAGCAGCAGCGCGTCGATCAGCGCCTCGAACCGCATCCAGTTGCGATGCCGGTAGCGCGCGAGCACCACCGTGAGTCCGACCAGGATGGCGATCTGCATGATCGTCCCCGTGATCGCCTCGAGCAGCGGGCGTACCGGCTCGGAGCCGTGCTGGAGCACATAGGCGATCCAGGAGACACGCCCCACCAGCGCGAAGGAGCCGGCGATCGCGGTGGCGATGCAGATGGTGCGACGCGTACCGGTGGCCGCGCGCGCGATCATCGCCGATGCCGCGACGACGCCGAGGGTCTGCGCCGCGACGAGGATGTCCGCGATCAGCGCCGTCCGTTGACTCCACGGATACGCGAGCAGCAGAAAAAGGAGGGTGACCGCGCACATCCCGAGCGTTGGAGCCGCAAGGGATGTGGGCAGCCAGCGCGAATTCGGGCGCGTCATCCACCTATAGACGCGCGAGGAGCCCGCCGGTTGCGAGCCTCAGAATCCGGCGCGCACCCCGGCGTAGAAGCTCCGGCCGACCCCGGGGATGATCCCGGGTCCCGGATATTCAGCGGTTCGCATCGTGAAATACGACAGGTTGGCCACGTTGTTGACGCCGAAGTCGAGCCCGAGCACGCGCGTGAGCTGCCATTTGGCCGAGAGGTCCACCAGCTGGGACGCCGGCACGACGCCGATGTCGGCACCCTCGCTCGCGACGGTGTTGTTCGCATCCGTGAACTGTCGCGACACGTAGCTCCACTGCACGCCGAGCGTGCCACGCCCGCGCGTGTACGTGAGTCCGGCTCGATTCACGACGGAGGGCGCGTACTCCACGGAGTTTCCCGCGAATTCCCCGCTCGCGTAGCGCGCATGCGTGTAGCCGAGCGCATCGTAGAGATCGAGCGAGCCCGCGAGCGGATTGCCGCGCAGCAGCGAGGTGAGCGACAGGCTCACGTACGCCTCGACGCCCCGATGCGCGCTCGTTGCCACGTTGGTGCGCTCGGTGAACGGCGCGCCGGTGGAGTCGACGCCGGAGACGAGGCCGATGCGATTCCTGTACACGAGATCGAACAGGCCGATGTCGAACTGCAGCACGTCACCGAGCGAGCCGCGCCAGCCGAGGTCGAGGTTGTAGCCCTTCGGATCCTGGAGCTCGGGATCGATGCGCGTGAGGCTCGCGAAGGGCGTGAGGTACGAGTATTCGATCGGGCGGTAGGCCTGGGTCGCGTTCGCGTAGATGCTCGTGCTCGCGGACGACTGGTACTGCGCACCCGCGCCGAAGAGCACGAAGGTGCGATTCTTCGATCGAGGCGCGAACGCGGTGTCGGTGTGGCCTCGCGCGGTGGAGTGGAGAAACTCGACGCGGGCACCCGGAGTGATCGACAGTCTCGGCGTGATGTGAAACTCGTTCTCCGCGAACGCCGCCGAGTTGAAGTTGCCGAACTTCATGTCCGTCTCGTACGGGCCGCCCACGAGATGCATGTCGAAATCCGAGCCCGTGCTTCCGGGGCCGCCCTCCTGCCGGTGCAGATCGCCGCCGAAGATCCGGAATCCGGCCGCGATCGCGTGCGACTGGCCGAACAGGTCGTAGCTGTGAATGAGCCGCGTCTCGTTCGTGAGATTGGTGAAGTACTCCCGCTCGAGCTCGCGCGGCACGAAGTCGTTCGTCTCCGGATCGACCCCATCGATGGCGGAGGGACCGCCGTCCTCGTTGCGCCAGACGAGATAGCGCTGGCTGCGCATCAACGAGAGCGAGGATGTGATGCGCGTGCTCGCGGAGAGCTCGTAGTCGCCGTCGAGGGCGACGATGTTCCACGGGCTCGCGAGCCAGTTGCGCGCGCGGTACGATGCGCGCGCGTTCTGGTCGAACTGCGCGTCATCGAGCCCGCCGGGCATGTGGATCCGATTGCGCAGCAGTGAGTACGAGAGGCCGAGCGACAGCCGTTCGTTCGCGTGCCAGGTCAGCTTCCCGGCTGCAGACAGCTGCGACAGATCGGAGTTGGGGCGCCAGCCGTTCTGGGAGCGATACTGTCCGTAGGCGAAGTAGGTCCACTTGTCCTTCCCGCCCTCGAGCGAGAGGTACGAGTTGAACATCCCGAAGCTTCCGCCGGTCTCGCGCGCCTTCATGGAGAGCGACGAGTGGGGAGCCCCGTCCCGGAGCACGTAGTCGATGACGCCTCCGAACTGCGGCCCGAACTGCAGCGATGCGCTCCCGCGCACCAGCTCCACTCGCTGCATCGCCTCCGCCGGAGGCGTGTAGTACGTCTCGGGATAGCCGTACAGATCGGCGACGATGTTCACCCCGTCCTGCCGCACGTTCATCTCCACGGACTGCACGGGATTGAGTCCGCGGAAGGCGACGCCGTTGGAGGGGAAGCCGCTGCTCGCGGTCTCGGTGATGTTGGCGCCAGGTGCGCGCGAGAAGAGCTGCCGGGACACGTCCTGGGCCGTGTTCATGGCCAAGCTGTCGACCTCGATGGTCTCGGTCTTCTTCCCGGCGAAGATCTCGGCGCCGCGAACGTCGGGGAGTGCACCGGTGGTCGCGCGCGGCGGTGCGGCGCGCGCGGTGACGATCACAGGCTGGAGCTGGGAGGCGGCTCCGTCCGCGGCGCGTGGCGACAGCACGACGGCGAGCGTGACGGCGCTGTCGCGCACGTGCACGCTCAGGCGGCGGGTGGCGAACGAATCGCGCGCGAAGCTGACGACGTACGAATCGGCACGGACGCTCGCGAACGCGAACCGGCCGCGGGCGTCGGAGGTGTCGGCGCGCATCTCACCGCGGCGCGACCAGGCGCTGAGCGTCACCAGCACGCCGGCGAGAGGCCGTCCGGCCGTGTCGCGAACCTCGCCGGATACCTCGCCGGGCCTCGCGACGGAGGCCGTCGGGATAGATCCGTACCCTTCCTGGGCCGAGACGGCGATGGGATGGACCGCACACAGCGCGAGCACTGCGACCAGCACGCGCGACCGGTGCCACGGGCCGCAGCGAGGTACACGTTCGCTCATTTCCTGATTTCCGGACGACGATGTTAATCCCGAGTAATTCACTCTGGATTCGATTTACAACACCGCTTCCCGGCTGTCAACAGGGGACGAGACCTTCACTTTCTTCAGTTGCAGACCATCAAAACAGCAGCTTCACGCGAAGCGTTCATTCGCCGCGCACCGGTCCAATTTTCCGCTCTGCCTTTCGTCCTGTCCGTTTGTTTCCGTCTGTTTCCGTTTTTTTCGCTTCATCAATGCTGTTGCTGCCCTGAATCGCGCGGGTCGTAACCGCAATCGCAAGTGCCGTAGGGACTGGCGTCAACATTGTGAGATACGAAACAAACGGAAACAGACGGAAACAAATGGAAGGAGCCTTTTTCAGGAACAACACGCGTCGCCATGCGATGACGGGCCACGCGAGCGAGGCAGCTCGCTCAGCCCACCGCCGGCGCGCGCGTCTTGAACCAGATGTAGAGCGGGGTGCCGAGGAGCAG